>JABAHQ010023872.1_pt2 | contig 12071 bp, 14 predicted proteins | sample 7062091 | NCBI WGS metagenome assembly JABAHQ01 (sample SAMN14534359, study PRJNA622989) | marine sediment metagenome | biome: marine biome [ENVO:00000428]; feature: marine pelagic biome [ENVO:01000023]; material: deep marine sediment [ENVO:00002113] | place: India: Gulf of Kutch | collected...
TAACGTGAAAAGTGTTATACATTTTTATAATCTCCGTTTGTTCGATGTTTAATTATTGGTACCATCAGGATCTTTAATCCGCACATGAAGATGATTGCGATGGCCGGCGTCATGTACCAGCATCGCTCCGCTCAGCTTGGCCAATTTTGTATCAATAAAAATATGGGTCACCTTATTTCCGCTTGCTTTAATTAATTCATTGATCAAATCCGCTGTTGCGCTGGCATCATAGAAAACGGAATCGGGGCCGGAAAGATCCAATGGCGCTTCTTGTCCGTCGTTTCTGACATAGCGGATATCAATATCAATCCCGTTTTGATGAGAAACATGGGGAGGAAACGGTCCGCCGTTTTGCAGGCATAAATCTCCCACCCCAAATCGTAATCCCGGATGATTTTTTTTCCACGCTCTCCCTGCCTTTTCAATCATGTTGAGCAACGCCAGCGTGCCCCAGTCATCGCGGTCAATCTGATCCGTTCCTAAAAAGTGATAGTAACCACTGCCTTGATTGGGAAGATTAATTCCGCCATCCAATTCTCCATCCCAGGGTAACCCGCGGGCGCGGCTGGGATTGGCATCGGGATCAAACGGATCGAACCCCAGGTGACCATTGGCATTGTTCTCTTCCACTGCATCGCTGATGTCATCGCCATCAAAATCCCAGGGAGACTGGGGAGTGGAGCCGGGTGGTGAGGGCTCCTGTCCACGCGGCGGTGTGGGAGAACAGGTAACGAACAGGACCAAAATGGCAAAAATTAATATCATTCTAAATTGAAAGAAATATCGCAGTGGATAGGTCCTCATTTTTTTCTCCGATTTAGCATAACCGATTGAACTCGTGAAAAAATTGATTAAATTATAAATTATCAGTTTTTGGTACAATATACAAACGGTGATTATACAAAAATATGGATCCAGTATATCTGATTAACGTTAGCGCCATCGGTATTATTATCGGATTAATCGCTCTGGTCATCTTTTTAATCAATCGTATTCGCTGGATACTTCCTCGTTCTGATACAACTGCTAAGAAGGGTAACGGCCTGATTTCCGATTTACGCAACCTCTTGCTTATTATATTGTTACTTGCTATATCCGCCATGTTTTTGTTTATTGGCTTTTTCTTAAAAGCATATCTGGCCTTCACTGATGAAGAACCGGTGGCAGAAGTGTCTGTGCTTCCTTCAGAAGGTCCAAAAACCATCAGAGTGAAATTCAAAGAGTTCAACCATAATCAAAATCAATTTCCTCAAGAATATAATATCCGGGGCGATCAATGGGTGTTAGAAGGTGATATCTTAAAATGGGATCATTGGCTAAAATTTATGGGATTACAAACTCGCTATCGGTTTACCCGACTGCGGGGACGCTATTTACACACGGAGGAAGAAATCAGGGGTCCGAGAACTATCTATTCCCTGGTGAGAAGAGAAGATCACTGGGGATGGCGGCTTTTGTATCAATATGGCCATCAATTTCCCTTTATCAGCACAGTTTATGGGAATGCGGTTTTTCAGTATAATAGATCCGGCAAGCGCTATTTAGTTTATGTGGGTAGCTCTGGTTTTATTGTTCGTGAAGAGAATAAACCGATACAAGCGTTAAATTAAAAAAGGAATCTATTCATGCATGTGATAGATGCAATTAATAATGCCAAAGAACCGCTTCTTTCTTTAGAAATTACGCCTCCCAATAAAGGCACCAGTATAGATGAACTTTATCAAACGATGGATAAAGTAATGCCGTTCAACCCGGCTTTCTTAAATGTGACTTATCATCAACCCCAGGTAGTATACGAAGAAAAGGACAATGTAATTTACCGAATTCCCAAGCGCAAGAAACCGGGAACAGTTGGTATTTGCGCTTCCATCGCCAACCGCTATGATATTGAAACCGTGCCGCATTTTATTTGCGGAGGATTTTCCAAATACGAGACGGAGGATGCGCTCATCGATCTGCATTTTCTGGGGATTAAAAACATTTTAGCTCTGCGGGGTGATGCCGCTGTCGGAGAAAGGCATTTTATCCCTCACCGGGATGGACACCGCTATGCCAGCGAGTTAGTAAAGCAAATAAGTAAGATGAATCGCGGGGTCTATTTAGAAGAATTGGAGGATGCTCATCCCACCAATTTTTGCATCGGTGTTGCCGGATATCCGGAGAAGCATTTCGAAGCAGCCAATTTTGAGAAAGATCTGGCTCATTTAAAACATAAAGTGGAGCAGGGGGCACATTACATTATCACCCAAATGTTTTTTGATTTTGACGTTTATAAAAGATTTGTAGAACGGGCGCGAAAAATTGGCATTACAGTGCCCATTCTTCCAGGTGTTAAACCACTATACACATTAAATCATCTTACCTTTATTCCTCGTTATTTTCATGTTAGCATTCCTCATCACATGGTAGAGACGATGGAAAATGCCCGCACCAAAGAAAAAGTACGCAAAATCGGGATCCAGAAGTCAGCCGAATTGTGCAAGCAGCTTATCGATTATGGCGTTCCCGGCATTCATATTTATACCATGGGCCGGGGGAATTCTACCCGGGATTTGCTGCAAGAATTGATGGGGTAATATTAGTTTAAGCCGGGTGTTTGAGCATTTTTGTGCGATGGTATTATAGTGCGCCGTTGTTTTGATAACAGGCGTAAATCGACATTATTGTTGATCATTCGCGATTTGGTAACAATCTTTCCATTCAAATTTTCCGATAACAATTTGTCTTCCATTTAGATTTTATTTATGTTTGACAACAAAAATTAGTTTTTGATAAAATGATACGTTTTTTGTAATTTTTGCTTTAAGATTGCTTGTCACCACAATGTAAGGAGAACTGTTTTGGATATTTTTGAAAAATGCTGGAATTTTACCAAAGCCCAGGAATACATGGATCGCGGTATCTATCCTTATTTCGTTCCCGTTGAAGAAAATCACGGTCCCCGAGTCGTTATGAATGGCCGGGAAATTCTGATGATCGGTTCCAACAATTATTTGGGATTGACGAAAGATCCACGGGTTATTGAAGCAGCGATTAAAGCGACTGAAAAATTCGGCACCAGTTGTTCCGGATCGCGGTTTCTAAACGGGACATTGCAAATGCACACTGAATTAGAAAGTCGTCTTGCAAAATTTGTCAACAAGGAAGCAGCACTTGTATTCAGTACCGGATATCAAGCTAATGCCGGTGCAATTTCAACGATTATTGATAAGAAAGCAGTCGTTATTACCGACAAAACCAATCATTCCAGTATTTTTGATGGCGTCTTTTTAGGGGCCAGTTTAAATCCTGGAGTCACAGTCAAACGGTATAAGCACAACGATGCGGACGATTTAGAAAGGGTTATGAAAGCAATAGACCCGGAGCGTCCTAAGTTGCTGGTTAGTGATGGTGTCTTTAGTATGGAAGGCGATTTTGTAAAGCTTCCCCGTCTATTGGAAATTGCCAATGAGTACAATGCCCGGCTCTATTTAGACGACGCTCATGGTATCGGTGTTGGCGGAGACACCGGTCGGGGAACCATGGAGCATTACGGATATTTTGATGAAGTTGATGTGATCATGTGTACCTTTAGTAAGACATTTGCTTCTCTGGGAGGATTTATCGCAGGCAAAAAAGAAGTTATCAATTACATCAAACATTATTCCCGTCAATTAATTTTTAGCGCAGCAATGCCACCGGCAAATGTGGCGGCGGTTTTAAAAGCACTGGACATCATCGAAAAAGAACCCCAGATCGTGAGACGATTGCAGGACATCGGTCAAAAAATGCGACGGGAATTCCAGACGTTAGGCTTCGATACCGGGCACTCGGAAACACCGATCATTCCGGTGTTAATTAAAGATTATGACAAAACCTTCATGTTCTGGAAAACACTGTTTGATGAAGGCATTTATACCAATGCCGTGGTTGCGCCTGCTGTGCCACCGGATCGCTCTCTATTGAGAACCAGCTATATGGCTACCCATTCGGATAATGATTTGGACCAGGTGTTGGAGACCTTCAAAAAAATTGGTAAGCAGATGGGAGTTATATAATCTTCTGCGGAACATTTAGTTCATCGGCAATACTGCAGCGGCACGACCGTTTTTCAACCAATAAGCGGGGTAAGGCATTGGGAACATATTTGAATATGACAATATCGGCGTCAACTTTGCCTTTTACTAAATCGGAAAGCTGAGCCCCCCCCGCTTTGTGGCACTTCTTAGTAACTATTGGCATCACATTTTAAAAGGACATGGCAAATAACAATGATACCCTCCCGGAGGACAATGAATGAATTCCAAAATTGAGGTGCGGCCGGTTCATTCTTCCAAAGAATTGATGCAGTTTATCAAATTACCCTGGAAGATTTATGACAACGATCCCAACTGGGTGCCACCATTAATTATGGATCGCAAGAAGTTTTTGAATCGTCAAAAAAACCCTTTTTTTAAAGAGAATCCTGCCGAATTTTACCTGGCCTTTAAAAACGGAGAAGTCGTTGGTCGGATTGCCGCCATTATGAATCATGGTCATAACCAATTTCATCAAGACAAAACCGGATTTTTCGGATTTCTTGAAGCTGTCGATGACAAAGCAGTCTTTGAGGCGCTGTTAAATACCGTCAAAGAATGGCTGCGGGAACGAAATTGTGACAGGATGATGGGCCCTATGAATCCCAGCACCAATGACGAAGTCGGTTTTTTAATCGACGGTTTCGACTCGCCTCCCTATTTTATGATGACACACAGCCCCAGGTACTACATCGATATAATGGATTCTCTTGGCTATGAGAAGGCAAAGGATTTATATGCGTATTACTTGGACCACGATATTGTTAACGTCAATAAAAAAATGCGGCGCGTGTGTGAGACCGTTCTTGAAAAATATCCCATCAAAATGCGTTCCGTGAACCTGAAAGAATTTAATAAAGAATTAGAAGTTGTCCGCGAAATTTACAATGATGCCTGGGCGCCCAATTGGGGCTTTGTTCCCATGACGCCCGCAGAATTTGATTTTATCGCCAACGATTTTAAGACGATTATTAACCCCGAGCTGGTGATTATTGGTGAATTTAAGGGAGAACCGGTTGGGTTTTTGTTGGGAGTCCCCAATTATAACGAAGTTTTTATAAAAATCCCCAATGGCAGATTGTTTCCGTTCGGCCTGTTTACGTTTTTGCGAAATAAGAGTAAAATTGAGAGTATGCGTGTCATCACACTGGGGATAAAACAAGACTATCAGCCCTTTGGACTCGGCGCCCTATTTTATAAGGAGATAATCGAAAGGGCCAGGAAGCAGGGAATTTTCTGTGCCGAATTATCCTGGGTGCTGGAAGACAACGATCAAATGAACAAAGCAGCAAAGTTGTTAAACGCATCGATTCGCAAGACTTATCGGGTTTATGAGAAGGGGATTTGATGAGAAGGGGAAATATTAATGCCTGATAATTTTGGAAAGCAATATGTTCTTCCATATGAAATAGAGGATGATGTTACTGAGATAAGCAATCGTGAAAAATTGATCAACTTGCTCAGCAGCGATCTAAATTTTCATAATCAGAAAAGTGAATTTCTATCCCATAACTATCACTCATTCCCAGCCAAATTCCCGCCCCAGTTGCCCAGGAAATTTATATTAGAGTTAATCCAAAAAAATGATGTCATTTTAGATCCTATGATGGGCTCTGGGACAACAATTTTAGAAGGGTTTTTATTGGGAAGAAAAGCAATAGGGTTTGATATCGATCCCTTAGCGGTATTGATTCTAAGAGTTAAGACCTTGCCAATGAATTTAAAGACAGTTGCAAGACAGGCGCGATCAATTTTAAAAGAGGCTAAAGAAAAAATAGAGTCAGATGTCCAAAAACTTGAAGACTTGCTCCACAAACGGTGGGATATAAAAACCAAAGAATTTGTCGACAATTGGTTCTCTCACAAAACACAGCTAGAACTAATTGCCTTGCAATCTGCAATCGAAAGTTTCGATGACAAGGCTATTAAATCATTTTTTAAATTAATGTTCTCCTCCTTAATCATTACGAAATCAGGCGGGGTTTCCTTTGCTTTAGATTTGGCGCATACCAGGCCTCATAAAGCTAAAATTGTTTATACAAGTAAAGGAGAAAAATTACTTGGACAGGATTTAATAGGAGTTCACCCCCCACGACTAAAACTGCACACAAAAACACTTCGTTCAGTAATAGACGAGTTTGAAAAAAAGTGTGACCAGAGTTTGAACAGTTGGCGAGAAGCCAGGTTAGGTAAGTTTAAACCAGTGATTGATTATGGTGATGCGCAAAATTTACCCTTGAATCATCAGAGTGTTGACCTGATTGTCACTTCTCCTCCCTATGCATCTAATGCCATAGATTATATGCGGGCTCACAAGTTTTCTTTAGTGTGGTTCGGATATTCTATTGAAGAACTCTCGCAAAAGCGAAAAGAGTATATTGGTGGGGAGCTGTCTAATAACATAATCTATGAAGAATTACCTGATTATACAGAAAAAGTTGTAAAGAATATTAGCAGCCTTGACTCTAAAAAGGGTAAAACACTGCATCGTTATTATTCAGAGATGACTAGAACCCTTCGTGAAATGTTTAGAGTTTTGAAGCCTGGAAAGGCAGCTATAGTAGTAGTTGGAAATTCTATTATGCGTGGCAAAGATACTGAAACGCAAAATTGTCTCTCAGATATTGGTAAAGCTATTGGCTTTGAAATTCCCAAGATTGGAACAAGAAAATTAGATCGAAATAAACGCATGCTTCCGGCTGGCGAAACCATTAATAAGGATTCACAAATTCAAAAAAGAATGCATGAAGAATACGTTATTGGATTTATCAAACCAGAAAGTTGATGATTTATAATTTACTGTTTTTTTTAAGATTGCAGGAAGAAAGATGAAGATTTCCCAACTACGGCGACAATATCATGAACGTATTTGTAATGAAATTATTAGAATAAAAACCGGCACAGATAGAAAAAAGCAAAAAGTAGATTATCCTAATTTTGCGGATGTTGGGAACGATTCGAGTATACAAATTGCCTGGGAAATTTTTAATAAATGTAGTGGAATAAAATTAAAAATCAAATGAAAATCTGCCCCGCAATTGCCCTCATCGAGCTTTCCAATATCGCCGCGGGAATTCATGCCGGTGATGCAATGGTAAAAAAAGCGCCCATTGCCTTATTGAAGAATGGCACTGTTAGTCACGGTAAATACCTGGTGCTGGTCGGCGGGAGTGTGGCCTCCGTGGATGAGGCGTACCAGGAAGGTTTGCGAGTATCCGGGAATGCCTGTATAGATTCTTTAATATTGCCGGATGTTCATCCCCGGGTGTTTACCGTTATGATGGGAGAGCAGGAGAAAGTGACAGCGGAGTCTCTGGGAATTATGGAGACAGTTTCAATCGCCACCAACATAGAAGCCGCCGATGCCGCCATAAAAGGTGCCACGGTGCAAATTTTGGAGATGCGCATCGGCGATGGATTCGCCGGAAAGGGCTACACCTTATTTAATGGGCAGGTAGAAGATGTGGAAGCAGCCATCAGCATTGCTGGCGAGGTTATCAATAAAAAACAGGTTTCTGCCAGCACCAGGGTCATTCCATTTTTGTCAAAAGCAATGATCGAGCAAATCAATGGCTCGCTTTGGTTTAAAGATTCGGAGACCATTCATTTAAGCGACGGAGAACAAGATGTTACTGGGTAAAGTTCTCGGCACGGTCACACCATCATTGAGATATGAAGGACTGGAAGGCGTGCCCTTTTTAATCATTCAACCATTGGATAAAAATCGGCGGAAAAAAGGAGAGCCGCTGGTGGCTGCCGATGCCACTCGTCAGGCCGGGCCAGGCGATTTAATTTATTATGAAGGTGGCCGTGAAGCTGCCCTGGCCTTAGATCCCTGGTTTGTACCGGTTGACCACACCATCGTCGGAATTGTGGATGACGTCAGTTTGCGGGAGGAATCATGATCTTAGGCAAGGTTTGCGGCCAGATTTATTCCACCATCAATCACCCTTTTTATGATGAACGACGTTTGCTGGTGATCGACATATTGTCATTAAAGGGAAAACCCACCGGAGATTACATCATCGCGATGGATGCCGTCGGCGCAGGCTTTGATGAAACGGTACTGGTAATCAACGAAGGCAATTCCGCTCGCCAGGTAACGGATGCTCCTCAAGCCCCGGTTCGTTCGGTGGTGGTCGGCATTGTCGATCAGATTCAATGATTCATAAAAGCCTCTATCAGGATTGCCTTTCTGTTAAATCAAGAGAACAATTCCTTCCCGAATATTTTTTGACCAACTAAACTTTTTCCAATTTTAGCGACTTTGGGGAGATAAGCCCACTCACTGAATCCGAACTTTTCTAATAACTTTATACTGGCTAAATTCCGTTCTAACAAGATTGCCAGAAGAACTTTTTTCTTTATTCTCTCACAATCGCTTAAAGCATAATCTATCAAAGTAGTGGCTACGCCGTGGCCATGATGGTTAAAATCCACATAATAACTGATTTCAGCAGTATGTTTTAAGGCTCTGCGCCCCTTGCGGTAAGGCGTGATCGCACACCACCCGATTACCTGGTTATCTTCTTCAAAAATGTAGATCGGATATTCATGCTGGTTGTGGGATTCAAACCAGCTTCGTTTGTCCTCCGGTTTCTGGATATCCAAATCCGCAGTATACATGTGCTGCACTACAGCCTGATTATAAATATCCAAAATACGCGGATAATCTTGCCTGGTAAATATTCTAATTTTGTCAGTCATGTATTATCTCGTTTACGTCAACGGTTACCAATTTCCCAGCGGACCACCATAAGCACCCTTATCATTCCTGGAACCATCAACATCATTAAAAACGGGTTCCGGATTCCCGGCATCAATACATGGCGAATCAGGTCTTAGGTGAAGATTAGTAGTGGAGATAAATCTGGGATTCATGTTGCCGAACCAGAGAAAATTATATTGATTGTTAACATTTGAAGAATCCCCCGTTACTATTGAAATCCTGGGATCACCGGTGCTTGCGGAGTTCTGGAAAAAAATATTATTTTGGATATTCTCCAGAACCGGGTCCTGAATTACCAGGCCACCACCGTGATTAATACAATAATTGTCATAAATGGTGTTGTTGATGAACTGGGTGGAAGATTGACTGGAAAAGACAGCCCCACCAAATCCGACCGCTTTATTATCTTTAAAAATATTGTTGGTGATCCGGGCGTCGGCATTCCTTAACGCTAATCCGCCTCCCTGAACGGCATAATTATCTATAAAGATACAATTTTGAACAAGGACATCGGAATGAGTGACTTCTATCGCCCCATAATCAGTGGAATCCCGATCGGTTAACCTCACCTTTTCTATTATGTTATAACGGAAATGACTCTCCTGAGCTGAATTTAATATTCGAATACCTTTCCAGGAATCGTCTAAAGCGGTAAAGGTGATAAATCGTTGGGAAGTGCCAATGGCAGTTAATCTTCCCCTGATGATGAATCGGGCCGAATCAGCGAAGCGCAGCGTCACCTCCGGCTCAATGTCGAGAGTGTTGGATGAATCCACAAAGATGGCATCAGTAATCTGATAGGGCGAGTCTGCCAATCTCAACTGACCGGAGATTGAACCCTGGAGCTCAGTGAAACCACTCCCGGAATTACCATTAGAACTGGTGATATTATCCGTTCGCTTACTGCAGTCGAAAAGCAGTAAAATAATTGCCCAAAGAATCACCAGGTTAACAAACTTCATTACCTGACCTCCCTTGTTTTTTTGTGGCTATTAAGCTTTTTTTGACCGGATTATATTAATCCTGTCCATCCTGCTCCGTAGGCGTGCCTAGGGCATAAATCCTGTCAAAAATGATCTTTAAAAACCTGTTTTCAATCTTGTGCTTTAACCAGCTTATTGGAGATTAACCACTGAGTGGTCTGCAACATCGAATAAGCATAGGTTCTCATTTTCTTCACCAATTCAGGAAGTTGGTTTATGTAGTTAGTCCGGTCTTTCTCCCGATACCGATACAACGATTCCTTGCCGGTGTGGCGCAGAACCAAAAAGTAATCATGATTCAGGCAGCCCAGATTTTCATCCGCATTAAAATAAATAAACGGACGTGTTTCTTCCAATATATTTATGCCCAATGTATTGTTCACGTAAGGCATTTGCAGCATTCCCAAAATAGTTGGAAAGACATCAACTTGCCCGCCCAATTTCTCCATCACTTTTGCCTGGTCAATACGATGAGGGGCGTGAATAATAAACGGGATATGATGAAGTGAGAGCGCCATATCATATGTGGAGCTTAGGTAAGAGCCATGATCGGCCAAAAACACAAAAATGGTGTTATCATACCAGGGTTGTTTGCGAGCCAATTCCATAAACCGGCCGATTGACCAATCGGCATATTCCACGATTTGCTTCTTTATCTCTTCGCTATCCGGTCGGAATGGAATGTCATTCGGAATGATATACGGTCCATGATCGCTGCCGGTTAGATATATTCCCAGGAATGGTTTTGTGTTTTGGTGGAACTGCTCTAAATAGGAGATGGAAAATTCGAACATAAAATGATCGGGAACGCCGAGGGTACTCAGTACTTCCTCGGGCGGATAGTCTTTCTGACTGACGATTTTCTGCACGCCGTTATAACTCAGGAATCCAGCCATGTTGTCAAATTGGGCATCGTGGGTGGTAAAAAAAATAGTTTGATAATCGCTTGCTGACAAAGTTTTTGCTAATCCGCTGAATGGCTGCATGCTCTCGGTGGTTTTCATCGGATGTTTGGAAAGCAATGGCGGAAATCCGAATAAGGTTGAATAAATGCCGGTAAAGGTATGAATGCCCGAGGAATAAAAATTGTTGAAAAAATAGGATTGATGGGTTGCCAAACTATCCAGGTGTGGCGTTAGATGAGCGGGATTGCCAAAGATACCCATCTTGCCGGCCGACATATTTTCCATTAAAACTAAAATGACATTTTCGTAGCGTGGCGATTCCACCGGCTCAATCTTGCGGGCAATTGGTGATTGATATGAAGCGGATTCAGGGATATTAAGAGACTTTTGAACATTGTTGATCGCTGTTTGGGAATCCATCAAGTGAAGCGGCTGATTTTCAGCCTCCCGTGCATCTAACCAACTGTGTCCAAAGGTATAGAGCGGATTTAATCCCAGCTGGTTGGCAAAGGCATAATTGCTAAAAAAAGCCGTGCCCCAGCGGATCGGAGATTTGGCAGAAATGCGACCGCGAATGGCTAAAAATATGAGCGCAAACCCAAATAGTGAAATTAAGGTAACTCTAAAAACAGCCAGGGCATTCACTGCGTTCACGGTGCGCAGCTTNNAAGGCCTTATGCAATTTTATTAGCAGATAGATGAAAGTGATGGACATGATTAGAAATAACCCGATATAGGGATAATAAGAGACATCCTGAAGAATCATTTTAGCCATGAAATCGGGGGTATCGGTCCAATTCATTACAGAGATGGTTAAACGAGAATTGTAGTAGTTAAAATAAGGGATGTCAGCGGCACAGCCGAAAAAAGCAAGCGTATAGAGCACGATTAAATATCCTGTTAAGATGCGCGCCCAAATTTTATTTTGCCAACCGGGAATAGCGGGGAGGGTTAACAAAAGCAGAGGAACGGCACAAATGTATCCGCTAATCACGGTATCAAATCGAAACCCCATCCACAAAGCTTTTAAAATAATATTAAAGGGAATTTGAGACGCCTGCTCCCAATGCTGGAATAATAATATAAAACGTGGAATGGCGAAGAAGACAATTCCCAGCAAGTAAACAGAGATTACAAAACGCAAATGAAGGGGAATGAAATCAAGAAGCCGTTTAATCATAAAAAAATTTGTTTTGATCTTTTTTGTTGTTTATTTTGTAGGTGAACAAAAGTTTACTTAAATTAGAATCAAATGATTACTATTCAGTTTGACGTGTAGTAGCTTTACTAAGCCTTTAGATCATGAACTCAAAGAAAATGTATCACCAATTTTTCTATGAACTTCTGCCTGTGTATCTGAGAATATAGGCTTAGTAGTTTGTCAAAAAAGTTTTTACCT
>JABAHQ010002070.1_pt1 | contig 12059 bp, 5 predicted proteins | sample 7062091 | NCBI WGS metagenome assembly JABAHQ01 (sample SAMN14534359, study PRJNA622989) | marine sediment metagenome | biome: marine biome [ENVO:00000428]; feature: marine pelagic biome [ENVO:01000023]; material: deep marine sediment [ENVO:00002113] | place: India: Gulf of Kutch | collected...
ATTTGTTTCGGGATTCGAATTTGATGGGGATGAAAAAATCGAGGTTTCAGAATTCATGGACCCTGGTTATTTTACACAAAGCGTCGGGGTTGGTTATGCGCCAAATGATGTAATTAAAACACGTGTTGGTTTTTCCGTTAAGGAAACCATCACCAGCGACTTTCCGATTCCGTACGCCGATGACCCGGATACTCCTGAGATTGAGAAAACCAAAATCGAGCCGGGCATCTCATCAGTTACCGACGTCAAAAAGAATTTTCAAGAAGATGTCTTGTTTACTTCTAAGTTGGACATTTTCTCTGATTTAGAGGCGTTCGATCGCATCGACGTGCTTTGGGAAAACAGTTTAACTCTCAAAGTTACCAAATTCATAAATGTGAGTGTGAACGTGGATCTCCTGTACGACAAGGACATCTCAGATAAATATCAACTCAAGCAAGTTCTGGCGGTCGGATTGACATATGCCTTTCTATAATCAACCAAACTTCGAAGCGTTCTGATGGTTTGCAAAATTCGAATGAACCCGGCAGGGTTTGAATTTTTTGTACAAATTGATTATATTAATTCGTTTACAGCGGAACAAACATGGAGGGCCGATGGAGACTGATGGCAGAAAAAGGATTGTCATCGAAAATGTTAAACCGGAAATCAATTCCGGCAGATACCCTATCAAGCGAGTGTTAGGCGAGAAGGTCACGGTTGAGGCCGATGTTTTTGGAGATGGGCACGACGAAGTTGTTGCCGTTCTTTTGTACCGAAAAGATAACAAACGGAAGTGGCATGAAGTACCGATGGAATTCATTGTGAATGATAGGTGGCAAGCCGAATTCACAATGGAGGAAATTGGCCGATATTATTACACCATCCAGGGGTGGATTGAGCATTTTCAAACTTGGAGAAAAGATTTACGAAAAAAATACGAAGCGGGTCAGGATGTCAAACTTGAGTTGCTGATCGGAGCCGAACATGTGGACAAAGTGGCGGAGCGAGCGCCAACTGGTCCGACCAAGAAGCTCAAGTCGTACATCGAAACTTTACGAAATGACACCGATATTGAAGCTGCGGTTTCGCTGGCTCTCGATGAAGAACTCGCCTCAGTGGTGAGTCAATATCCCGATAAAAGCTTTGCATACACTTATGAAAAACAGCTTGAGGTTTTGGTTGAACGCAAGAAGGCCTTGTTTAGCACATGGTATGAGATATTTCCTCGATCCTTCAGCACCAAACCCGGCAACCACGGCACATTTAAAGAGTGTGAACGGCTTATCCCCGAAATAGCCGAAATGGGATTTGATATCATCTATTTCCCTCCAATTCATCCCATTGGTACCACGAAACGGAAAGGAAAAAACAATTCACCTGTTTCGGAGCCCGACGATCCCGGAAGTCCGTGGGCGATCGGTTCCAAAGACGGAGGACATAAGTCTATCCATCGGCAACTTGGCACAGTCAACGACTTCAAACGATTCGTCAAAAGGGCCAACGAACACGGGATCGAGGTTGCGTTGGATTTGGCGTACCAGTGCTCACCGGATCATCCTTATGTGAAGAAGCATCCCGGGTGGTTTCGGTGGCGCCCTGATGGCAGCGTTCAGTTTGCCGAGAATCCACCCAAAAAATACGAAGATGTCCTGCCAATTGACTTTGAAACCGAGCAGTGGCGAGAACTTTGGGAAGAATTGAAAAGTGTGGTGCTGTTCTGGATAGACAAGGGTGTTCACATCTTTCGGGTGGATAATCCTCATACCAAGCCATTTGTGTTTTGGGAATGGCTGATTAGTGATATAAAGCAGGATTATCCCGACGTCATTTTTCTGTCCGAGGCGTTCACTCGCCCGAAAGTCATGTATCGACTGGCAAAGCTGGGATTTACTCAATCATACACGTATTTCACCTGGCGCAATACAAAACAAGAGTTCACCGATTATCTCACAGAGCTGACTCGAAGCGACGTTCGTAATTTTTTCCGACCGAATTTTTGGCCCAACACACCGGATATTTTACCGGAACATTTGCAATATGGCGGTCGGCCGGCTTTTATGACTCGGCTCGTGTTGGCCGCCACCCTTTCTTCGAACTACGGCATGTATGCACCGGCCTTTGAGCTGTGCATCAATGAGGCAGTACCAGGGAAAGAAGAATATCTCAATTCTGAAAAGTATGAAATCAAACAGTGGGATCGAGACAAACCTGGCAATATAAAAGACCTCATTTCTAAAGTGAATAAGATTCGCAAGGAAAATGAGGCTCTGCAAAGCACCTGGAATTTGCAGTTTTACGAAACGGACAACGATTATTTTTTAGCCTACGGGAAAGTTACGGACGATCAGTCCAACATTGTGATTGTGGTGGTGAACTTGGACTCATTTCATACACAATCCGGCTTCGTAACCGTTCCCATAGAAGAATTGGACATTTCCGAAGATCATCCGTATCTGGTTCATGACTTGCTCAGCGATGAAAAGTACATCTGGCAGGGAGAGCGAAACTACATTGAACTGAACCCGGAGAAGATACCGGCACATGTTTTTCTTGTACACAAGAGATTACACCGAGAACAGGATTTCGACTATTTCATGTAAAAGAGGGACGATTTTCGATGGCTGCAAATGAAACCTATCTCGACGATGATCCCCTCTGGTACAAAGACGCCATTATTTATCAGGTGCATATCAAGTCGTACTTCGATAGCAATGACGATGGAGTCGGCGACCTTCGGGGGTTAATCGAGAAATTAGATTATCTCGAAGGTCTTGGAGTTACGGCTGTATGGTTGATGCCGTTCTATCCTTCGCCCTTGCGAGATGACGGATACGATATTTCCGACTATCTTAGTATCAATCCCGATTATGGCAGCTTGCGAGACTTTCGAAAACTCTTGAAGGAGGCGCATCGGCGAGGCATTCGAATTATCACCGAGCTGGTCGTTAACCATACCTCAGATCAGCATCCCTGGTTTCAAAAAGCAAGGTGCGCCAAACCCGGTTCCGTCTGGAGAGATTATTACGTTTGGAGCGATTCGCCGGATAGATATCTGGAAACGCGGATTATTTTTCAGGACTTCGAAACCTCCAATTGGAGTTGGGATCCTGTGGCGAAAGCGTATTACTGGCATCGTTTTTATTCCCACCAGCCGGACTTGAACTATGACAATCCCCGGGTGCAAAAGGAGATTATTCGTGTCCTGGACTTCTGGTTTGACATGGGGGTGGACGGCCTGCGTCTGGACGCGGTGCCGTACCTTTATGAACGTGAGGGAACCAACTGCGAGAATTTGCCTGAAACGCACGGCCTTTTGAAAAAATTGCGGGCGCACATCGATAGTAAATTTAATAACCGAATGCTGCTTGCGGAGGCGAATCAGTGGCCGGAAGATGCTGCCGCCTATTTTGGCGACAGCGATGAGTGTCACACTGCCTTCCATTTTCCCGTGATGCCACGGCTCTTCATGGCTCTACGGATGGAGGACCGTTTCCCGATTATCGATATTCTTGAGCAAACTCCTACAATCCCGGAAACGTGTCAGTGGGTTATGTTCCTGCGTAATCATGACGAACTAACCCTCGAGATGGTCACCGATGAAGAGCGTGACTATATGTATCGCGTGTATGCGCAAGATCCGCGGGCCAAAATTAATTTGGGCATACGTCGGCGTTTGGCGCCCCTGCTGAGTAATGATCGCCGTACAATTGAGCTGATGAACATTCTTTTGTTCTCGCTCTCCGGCACACCCGTGATATATTACGGCGATGAAATCGGTATGGGGGATAATTACTATTTGGGTGACCGAAATGGGGTCCGCACACCCATGCAGTGGAGTCCGGATCGAAACGCCGGCTTTTCCAGAGTAAATCCTCAGAAACTCTATTTGCCAGTCATTATCGATCCCGAATATCATTACGAAGCGCTAAATGTGGAAAACCAGGAGAGAAATGTCTCCTCTCACCTCTGGTGGATGCGACGTGCCATTGCCATGCGAAAACGATTCAGGGCTTTTAGCCGAGGGACTCTGGAATTCCTGTCCGGAAACAACCCAAAAGTGCTGGCTTTTGTACGAAAATATGAGGAAGAGCTGGTTCTCGTTGTAGCCAACCTCTCCAAATATTCTCAGGTGGTTGAATTCAATTTTGATGATTATGTTGGCTATGTCCCCGTAGAGGTCTTTAGCCAAAACCAGTTTCCTGAGATAAAAGATGCACCGTATGTACTGACCTTGGGTCCGTATGACTACCACTGGCTGTTACTGGAGAATGAAAGAGAGGCCATCAGCGTGAGCGAAGACAAGGGGGTTCCCGAGCTTTCAGTAAAAAAGAGTTGGAAAAGCATTCTTGAGGAACCAAACGCGAGATTTCAAACTCAAATTCTTCGTCGCTACATGCAATCATGTCGCTGGTTCGGAGGCAAGGCGCGCAGCATTCAAAAAATAAGAATTGCGGAAAGTATCCCTATGCCAAAAGATTCGCCGGGGGCTTATTTGCTTATCGTCGAGGTGAACTACAAGGAGGGCGCCGCGGAATCTTATTTCCTGCCTGTCTCTTTTGCATCAAGCGAAAAGGCAGAACAGATTTTCCAGGAGTCCCCGCAGGGCGTTATTGGGCGCATTAAAGCCGGAAGCGAAGAGGGAGTTCTTTATGACAGCGTGTACAGTGACGAATTCCGAACCACGCTTTTTTCGATGCTGCAACGAAACAAAAGATTTAAGGCAAAATCAGGACAACTGGTCGCTTATCCTGGCAAAATATTCAAAAGGCTTGCTAAAGATGGCCAGACAGCACAGAATTCTCGGGTGCTCAAAGTTGAGCAGAGTAATTCTTCCATTCTTTATCATGACAAATTCTTCCTAAAACTCTATCGACGTCTGGAGGAGGGGTTAAACCCGGACCTGGAAATCGAGAAATTCCTCACTGAGAAAACCGGGTTTTCACATGTTCCGCCGTTTGCCGGCGCCATAGAGTTGCGACGACCAAAAACGGAGCCCATTGCGATTGGTTTATTACAAGGTTTTATTCCTAACGAAGGGGATGCGTGGACATACATGCTGGATGCCGTAACCCGGTATTTTGAGCGTGTTTTGTCCAGAAAAGATGAGACCGAAAAAGTACCCGAGCTTCCGGACTCGCTTTTCGACATCACGTTCGAAAAAATTCCGCCATTGTTACAGGATCTGATTGGCGGAATTTCTCTGGAGATGGCCAGTCTTTTGGGAAAAAGAACCGGAGAGCTTCACAGAGCCTTGGCCACCTCATCTGACAGTTCGGATTTTGCCCCCGAACGTTTTTCCACGCTTTATCAAAGGTCGCTCTACCAATCGATGCGCGGCGTGTCTCGAAGGACGCTACAAGCTTTGGACAAAAACCTAAAGGGTCTGCCGGAAAGTATTCAAGACGAGGTCGCAGATATCCTGTCTGCTCAGCAAGATATTTTAAAAGGCTTGCAGAGAATTACCAAACGCAAAATCTCCGGGATGAAGATTCGCATTCACGGCGATTACCATTTGGGTCAAGTGCTCTACACCGGAAAGGATTTTATTATCATCGATTTTGAGGGTGAACCTGCCCATCCATTAAGTGAGCGAAGGTTGAAACGGTCTGCACTCCGAGATGTGGCGGGCATGATGCGCTCCTTTCACTATGCGGCCTACGGTCCACTTTTTCTACCTTCGTCCATTCGAGACGAAGATACGCCCATAGTCGAACCGTGGGCAAACCTGTGGTATTCGTATGTCAGCGGAGTCTTCTTGAATTCATACCAGGAGACCGTTGCACAGGAGGCCTTTGTACCGAATGAGCGCGAGGAGTTTGAAATCTTGCTACAAGTTTTTCTTTTGGAAAAAGCCGTTTACGAACTCGGGTACGAACTTAATAATCGTCCCGGTTGGCTTACGATTCCGGTCAGGGGCATCAAACATGTTTTGAGTAGCGAAAGTGAGGAGTCTAATTGAGTACAGAGAACACCGTGAAATTGAAGCCTTCGGTTGTTTATGATACCAACCGCTTCACAGAACAAGACATTTATCTTTTCAAAGAAGGGAGCCACTTTCGCCTCTATGAAAAACTGGGTGCCCATCTCATGAAAGTGGAGGGAATGGAAGGAACCTGCTTTAGCGTTTGGGCGCCTAACGCTGCCAAAGTGACGCTCATCGGCGATTTCAATCAGTGGGACCAGGAAGCGCATCCTTTGAAGAGTCGCCATGATGATTCGGGCATTTGGGAAGGCTTCGTTCCTGGCATTAGAGATGGTGCGGTGTACAAATATCATATTGTTTCCAAGTCACGAAACTTTCGAGTGGACAAAGGCGATCCTTTTGCCTTTTCCTGGGAAGGCCCACCGAGAACCGCCTCCGTTGTTCGTGAACTTAAATACAGATGGAACGACTCCGAATGGCTGAAGAGCAGACCAAGGATCAGTGCATTGGATAAACCTTTATCTGTGTACGAAGTTCATTTGGGGTCATGGAGAAGGATGCTCGAAGAGAACAGTCGATTCCTGACTTATCGGGAGTTAGCGCGGGAGCTGGTTGAATATGTGCAAGATATGGGGTTTACACACGTGGAGTTCTTGCCGATTATGGAGCATCCCTTTTATGGCTCATGGGGCTATCAGACAGTCGGTTACTTTGCTCCGAGCAGTCGATATGGTGCGCCGCATGATTTCATGTTTCTGATTGATTGCTTCCATCAAAACGGCATTGGCGTGATCTTAGATTGGGTGCCATCACACTTTCCTTCAGACGAACACGGGTTGGTCTACTTCGATGGCACTCACCTCTATGAATACGCCGACCGTCGCAAGGGATTTCATCCCGATTGGAATAGCTACATTTTCGATTATGGAAAGAATGAAGTTCGAAATTTTCTTATCAGCAGCGCTTTGTTTTGGTTGGATAAGTATCATGCGGATGGGCTGCGGGTAGACGCGGTCGCCTCCATGCTTTATCTCGATTATTCCAGGAAGCAGGGGGAGTGGGTTCCCAACGAACGCGGCGGAAGAGAGAACCTGGAAGCCATTTCCTTTCTACGTCGTTTAAATGAAGCCATATATGGCAACTTTCCCGATGTGCACACTGTGGCCGAAGAATCAACTTCCTGGCCCATGGTTTCACGGCCGGTCTACGTCGGTGGGCTGGGATTCGGTATGAAGTGGAACATGGGCTGGATGCACGATACGCTTGATTTTTTTTCCAAAGATCCAATTGACCGCAAGTATCATTTGAATCAGCTTGCGTTCAGCATCTGGTACGCTTTTTCGGAAAATTTCATGCTTTCTCTCTCGCACGATGAAGTGGTTTACGAAAAAGGGTCTTTGCTTCACAAAATGCCCGGTGAGGACTGGCAAAAATTTGCCAGCCTTCGTTTGCTTTTAGGTTATATGTATGGCCATCCGGGTAAGAAGTTGTTGTTCATGGGAGGAGAGTTTGGACAGAGACAGGAATGGAATCATGATAAAGGTTTGGAATGGAATCTCCTGGAGCATTTCCCTCATCAAGGTATCCGGAGTTGGGTAAAGGATTTAAATCGCCTTTACCGGGCCGAACCGGCCTTGTATGACGTGGACTTCAGCCAGGAAGGCTTTGAGTGGGTGGATTTTCACGATGCAGATCGCAGCATCATGAGCTTTTTGCGAAAAAGTAAAACCGAAGGCGATATAATCCTTGTTGTCTGCAACTTTACACCCGTCCTGAGGCGAGATTATCGAATTGGGGTTCCACAGCTCGGCTTTTGGGAAGAAATACTCAACAGCGATGTAAAATGCTATGGTGGGTCAGGCCACGGAAATTTAGGAGGTGTGGAGGCGACGCCGGTGCCGTTCTATGACAAGTTTGAGCATTCCCTTACGCTCACTTTGCCACCGCTGTGCATTCTGTTTTTCAAGAAGGGAGCGTCAGAGTCATGAAGATTGGTGCTCATTATCTTGGCGATGAGGCGTGTGAATTTACGGTTTGGGCCCCGTTTCTGACCGATGTGACGCTCAAAATCGCTTCTCCGAATGAACGGCTGCTTCCCATGAACAAAGATGACTGGGGATACTGGCGCGCCGCTGCGGAAAACATCAGCCCGGAAACCAGATATTCTTACCGTTTGAATGATGAGAAAGAGCGCCCGGATCCGGCCTCGCATTTTCAGCCGGATGGTGTGCACAGTCCGTCGCAAGTGATTGACCACGGGAATTTCAAGTGGGAGGATTCAGATTGGAGAGGCGTTCCTTTACAGCAAATGATCCTTTATGAACTGCATGTCGGAACCTTCACCTCCCAAGCCACATTTGAGGCCATCATCCCTCGACTCAATGATTTGGTTGAGCTTGGAATCACCGCTGTCGAACTTATGCCGGTTGCGCAATTTCCCGGGGAACGCAATTGGGGATACGACGGTGTGTATCCATTTGCAGCCCAGAACTCATATGGCGGACCGGCAGGATTGAAAAAGTTGGTCAACGCCTGCCATCAACGGGGACTATCAGTGGTTTTGGATGTGGTTTACAACCATCTTGGTCCGGAAGGCAATTATCTCCGGGATTTTGGTCCGTATTTTACCGGTAAGTACCAAACTCCCTGGGGCGAAGCGGTTAATTTTGATGATGAATACAGCGACGAGGTCAGAAATTATTTTATTGAAAATGCCCTGCACTGGTTTGACACGTATCATATCGATGCGCTTCGGCTCGACGCCATTCATGCCATTTACGACATGAGTGCAAAGCCGTTCTTACAGGAGCTCGCCGAACGCGTGGAAGAATTTTCGAATAAGCAGGGGAGGAAATTCTACCTGATTGCCGAAAGCGCTTTGAACGACACGCGCATCATCCGACCGAGGGAGTCAGGCGGCTTTGGACTTGATGCTCAATGGAACGATGACTTTCATCACTCACTGCGGACCGTGTTGACGGACGAACGAGAAGGCTATTACATAGACTTTGGTGACTTCGAGCAGTTCACAAAAGTTTTCAAGGAAGGGTTCGCTTATTCCTGGCAATACTCGGAATACCGCAAAAGACATCACGGCAATTCCGCCGTAGACAGACCGGCACAGCAGTTTGTCGTGTTTACACAGAACCACGATCACGTCGGGAATCGCATGCTCGGGGAGAGATTGTCCACTCTGGTCTCTCTCGAGGTACAGAAGCTTGCAGCGGGCGCGATGCTGCTGTCTCCGTACCTTCCTTTGCTGTTCATGGGCGAGGAGTACGCCGAAGAATCGCCGTTTCTTTACTTTATCAGTCACTCGGATCCGGATTTGGTTCAAGCTGTGCGTGAAGGCCGCAAAGCCGAATTCAAGGAGTTTCAATGGCAGGGAGAACCGCCGGATGCTCAAAGTGTCGATACATTTCTATCAAGTCAACTGAAGTGGGAAACAAGGGTAGAAGGCAAGCACAAGGTTCTGCTTGACTTCTACAAGACGTTGATTAAATTGCGCAAAGAAATTCCGGCCCTTGCTCATTTGGATAAAAAACCACTCAAAGTCATCACGGAAAAGAATGAGGTGCTGGCGTTTCACCGTTGGCATGAGACCAGCGCGGTTTTTTGTATTATGAATTTTAATGATACTGAGCGGATTGAGCAGAGTTCAGAAATTCCGAAGGGAACCTGGACAAAGAAGCTGGACTCATCCGATCAAATATGGCTTGGTGCCGGCCCGGTTTCACCGGAACAAATATCGAAAGGACAAAAAATAGTATTGCAGCCTTCCAGTTTCGCCCTTTACATTAAGGAGGATTCATGAACCGTTACGTTTGCATCCACGGACATTTTTATCAGCCTCCGAGGGAAAATGCCTGGCTGGAAGATGTCGAGCTTCAGGATTCGGCCTATCCTTATCATGACTGGAACGAAAGAATCACCGCCGAAGGATATGCTCCGAATACCGCGTCTCGAATCCTTGATAGCGAGAGTAAGATAATCGACATTGTCAACAATTATTCGAAAATCAGCTTCAATTTTGGTCCGACTTTGTTTTCATGGATGGAGAAAGAAATGCCTGAAGTCTATGAGGCCATCATTGAGGCAGATCGAGAAAGCCAAAAGAATTTTTCCGGCCATGGATCCGCGATTGCGCAGGTCTATAATCATATGATTATGCCTTTGGCCAACAGCCGCGACAAACGGACTCAGATTCATTGGGGCATCAAAGACTTTGAGCGACGATTTGGTCGAAAACCGGAGGGAATGTGGTTATCGGAAACGGCGGTCGATTTGGAGTCCTTGGATATCCTGGCTGAATACGGCATCAAGTTTACAATTCTCGCTCCTCGTCAAGCCTCTCGGGTTTGCAAAATAGGCGAGGAAGGGTGGCACGATGTGAGTGGGGATAAAGTCGATCCCAAAATGCCTTATCTGTGTAAGCTTCCGTCTGGAAAAACTATCGCGCTTTTTTTCTACGATGGACCGATTTCTCAGGAGTTGGGTTTCGGAGATCTGCTCAACAACGGAGAAGAGTTTGCAGGTCGATTGATGCAAGGATTTGTTGAAAACGAGCACGACGATCAGCTTGTTCATATTGCCACAGATGGGGAAACCTACGGCCATCACAAACCTCATGGTGAAATGGCCCTTGCCTATTGTCTCTATCACATCGAGTCAAATGACTTGGCGAACATAACGATTTACAGTGAGTATTTGGAAAACGTTGCACCAACTCATGAAGTGGAAATTTTTGAGAACTCATCCTGGAGTTGTGTCCACGGTGTTGAACGATGGCGCAGCGACTGCGGATGCAACTCGGGCCGTTCTGACTGGCATCAGGCCTGGCGGGCACCTTTGCGCGAAGCGCTCGATTGGCTGCGAGAGGAATTGATTCCCCTTTATGAAAAAGAGATGGCGAGTTTGGTTAAGGACCCGTGGCAGGCTCGAGACAATTATATCGAGGTTATTTTTGACAGAGCCCCTGAAAACGTGGAGCGGTTTTTGAATGAACACGCTGCCAGAGATCTCACCCCGGGGGAAAAGATCAAAACGCTGAGGCTGTTGGAGTTGCAGCGGCATGCCATGCTCATGTATACAAGCTGCGGTTGGTTTTTTGACGAGATATCTGGCATCGAAACCACCCAGGTGATGCAATACGCCGCGCGCGCCATGCAACTGGCGGAAGAAGTCGGCAGATCATCGTTAGAAATGACTTTCATAGAAAAGTTGGCAAAGGCGCCGAGTAACATTCCCGAGCACGAGAATGGCGCAGATGTTTATGAGAAGTTCATCAAGCCTGCCCGAATCGACCTGTTACGAGTGGGAGCGCACTATGCGGTTTCTTCTCTATTCGAGGAATATCCGGAATCCATCAAAATCTATTGTTACACCACAGACAGCGAAACTTATGACAAGATGACGGCCGGAAGACTGAAGCTGGCTGTTGGCAAAGCTCAAGTGCGTTCGGATATTACGTGGAATGAAACCGAGGTTACCTTTGCCGTGCTGCATTTGGGAGGTCACATTCTCAACGGTGGTGTTCGAGAATTTATGGGAGACGAAGCGCTCGATACCTTGCATCACGAAATCAAAGAGGCGTTCCTGAAAAGCGATGTTCCCGAAGTGATTCGCATCATGGACGATCACTTTGGAATGCATAATTATTCGCTTTGGTATTTGTTCAAAGATGAACAGAGAAAGGTGTTTGATCAGATTCTGGAGTCGACATTGGAAGAAGCGGAAGTGCACTTTCGCGGAATCTATGAAAACGATTATGCCGTCATGCAGGCGATGCGGGAAATGCACATTCCCATTCCAAGGGCTCTCAGGACACCCCTGGAATTTGTTCTAAATACCGATCTACGCAACCTCTTGCAGAACGATGAGCCCAATCTTGAACAACTGCAGAACTTAGTCCAGGAATTCAAGAAATGGCATGTGGTGCCTGACAAAACCACACTGAATTTTGTGGCAAGCAAACGAGTCAACGAACTTTTGAAAACTCTGTCACAAAGCCCATACGAGTTGGAGCGAATTGAGTTTATTCGGGACATGATCCGCCTTCTGAAGCAATTGGGCCTCGAACTCGACTTCTGGGAAGCCCAAAACATTTATTTCTTGATGGGCACGGACCATTTCGATAAAATGAAAACCAGAGCGG
>JABAHQ010015469.1_pt4 | contig 12054 bp, 13 predicted proteins | sample 7062091 | NCBI WGS metagenome assembly JABAHQ01 (sample SAMN14534359, study PRJNA622989) | marine sediment metagenome | biome: marine biome [ENVO:00000428]; feature: marine pelagic biome [ENVO:01000023]; material: deep marine sediment [ENVO:00002113] | place: India: Gulf of Kutch | collected...
GTTCAGATGACGACTCCGCCAAGGACGGCGGTGATATCGGGTGGCTCCCCGAGACAAGCTTTCCTAAGGGACTGATTAAAGAAGCGGAGGATGCGAAGGAAGGCGCCTACCTCGGCCCTTACCCCGCCTCTCTCGGCTACGGTGTTTTCCAGTTTCTCGGTCATAAGGAGTCCGGCTACAAGACTATTGAGAAAGTCGGCTGGGATATAGATAAAATACTCGGGCGCAAGGCCTTTGAAAAGAAGCTCGAGAAGTATATCTCCTTGATGAGAAAGAGGATTGACGTAGAAGTTAACGAGGACTTCTTTAAAAATTAGTCGCCATATAATTAAGGAGGAGCAGTTTGAAACAACTAAGGTTACTCTTGCTAATCGCAATGGTCGTGTCTTTTGCGGTAGTGGGCTGCCAGCAGCAGCCTAAGATCGCCAAGAGAACATGCGCAGACTGTCACTTCGAGGACCTCTCTCGTTTTGATGACGAAGGAGAGCTGCACCAGCCGCTTATAGAAAAGAACTGCGAAGGGTGCCACCTGCCGCATGGCTTCATAGGTGGCGTGCAACTCGTGGCCTTGGGCTCCAAGCTTTGCTACTCGTGCCATGAAGAGCAGCGCGAAAGCATAGAACGTACAAATACGCACTCGCCGGTCGCCAAGGGTAGATGCCTTTCCTGTCACGACCCGCATTCGTCGCCCAACAGGGCGATGGCCAAGGTTGCGGGCAACCAGCTCTGTTTTATCTGCCATTCGGATGAGCCGTACCAGAAAAATAAGCGTCACGCTGCTCTAGATGAAGGGTGCGGTAGCTGTCACAATCCACACTCGAGTGAGCTTGACGACCTTTTGGTTGCAGATGGTAACGTGCTCTGCCTGAACTGCCATAACCCGGGCTCTTCGTCTTTCGATGATGCTCATTACTCATATGACGTCGAGGGTTCTGATTGTCTTTCATGCCATACGCCGCATGCCACTGACAATAATGAGCTTGTGAGGGACTTCGGTCATAAGCCCTTTAATGACAGAAGCTGTGCCGATTGTCATAATAAGCCGGACTCAGACGAGCCGCTTGGCACGACTCTATCCAAAGATGAGCTTTGCTACTCGTGCCATACCGAGGAGCAGCGCAGTTACAGCGAAAAGAAGTATCCGCATGCTCCTGTGGCAGACGGCGAGTGTACTACTTGTCATAACCCCCATGTCTCTGACAACGAATTCGAGCTGGAGCTTGCCGAGAAGCCGATGTGCTACTCCTGTCACGAGAGTGCAAAATCCGACCAGGCAAAGAGGTATGTCCATACCGAGTACAAAGAAGGCAAGTGTGTCGATTGTCACGACCCGCATTCTAACGACTTTGAAAAGGGGCTTGTTGCAGAAAACGCCGACCTTTGCTTTAACTGCCATGATAAAAACGACTATAAGGCAAGGCTCACCCACGACCCGGTAAAGAAGGGCGATTGCATGGGTTGTCACAGTCCTCACTCTTCCGAACACGAGAGTGTCCTAGTCGATGCGGAGCAGGAGCTTTGCTACGGATGTCATGCGAGCAAGAGAGTGGAGTTTGGCAAAGTCGGCGTCCATCCGAGTGTCAGTAAAGGCAAGTGTTCGGATTGTCATAATCCGCACGCAAGCCCAAGAGATATATATCTTCTCGCAGACAGAGAAGACCTTTGTTTCAATTGTCACATGAAGCCGCCTTCGGAGCTGGAGTTAAAGGGCAAGCATACCGTATACAGCGAGGGCCGGTGCTACGAGTGTCACGACTCTCACGCAAGTAACATCAAAAAACAACTGCTCGCGTCTAAGGCTGAGCTCTGCTACGGGTGTCACCAGGATATTGAGAAGGTGGTCGAACGTGCCGACTTTGTCCACAACCCTGTCGGCGAAGGCGAGTGCGGCAGTTGCCATCTCCCGCATGGCGGCAATATCGAGGGTGCGTTGCCAAGGCCCGTCAAGGCGCTGTGTCTGAACTGTCATGAGGAGCTTGAGGAGAGGGCAGAAGCCGAAGGCGCGGTTGTCCACGCAGCATTTGACCGGGGAGATTGTAATAAATGCCACGAGCCCCATACCTCTTCCATGCCTGATCTTCTATCAAGTAGCGGCAGTAAGCTCTGTGACGATTGTCATAAGGATCAGGACTCGGCCAAATTCGCAAGAGCGCATGGCGATATCGATGCGAGAGGCTCGGATTGCCTCGGATGCCACGATCCGCATACTAGTGGAAAGGGGCTTGTCCACGAAAACGAGCATGAGCCGTTTAAGGACGGGGAGTGCGCGGTATGTCACGGCAGGCTCTGAGATGGATGCCGGAATATTCTATTATGAGTAAGGGGATGAAAGGATATGACCTTAGCTAAACGTCCAACTCGACTAAGAATAACGAAACGGCGCGCTAAATTCGCAGCGGTGGCACTGCTCTTCTGTGCGATTGCGGTACTGGTACTCTTGCAAACGCAAGTATCGGAAGCCGCCGCGCTCAAGAGTACGAGCAGTATTTGCTTTGAATGCCACAAGGAAGCAAAATCGATGACCGCAAAATCACGTTTGCACAGCCCCGTTAAGAAGGGCGAGTGTACCGCGTGTCATAACCCCCACGCATCGAGGCACTCGCTTCTTCTCGGCGATGAGACGGTTCGCCTTTGCTACAGGTGCCATGAGCAGAAAAAAGGCTTTGAGGGTGAGGTCGTCCATGAGCCGGTAGAGGATGGTGATTGTCTGGCGTGCCACGACCCCCACTCGGCGGATAGAGGCGCCTTGCTCAAGAAGTCCTGGAGCGCTACTTGTTATACCTGTCACAAAAAGGATGAGCTTGCAAAGGGGGAGAACCAGCACCCGAACTTTAGAGACGGCAAGTGTTACGTTTGTCACCAGCCGCACGCTTCAAACCGCGACGGGCTTCTGGTAAGGGATAGAAAGAGCATCTGTACAAACTGCCACAAGCCTAACTCCGCCGTGCTTAAAAAGGTCCACTACGGCTATGATATTGCGGGCTCGGATTGTCTGGATTGCCACACCCCGCATTCCTCGGACAACAAAGGTCTTGTAAGCGACAACCTACACAAGCCCTTTGCCGACAATGAGTGCGAGAGTTGCCACACGCGGGGCACCAACAGGGTGGCCTCTAACGGCATAGAGCTCTGTACCTCTTGTCATGATACGACGCTCGATAGCTTCAATAAGATCTATAATCATCTTGCCGTCGGCAATGACGAGAACTTCTGTGTCAGCTGCCATACTCCTCATGCCTCAGACGAGCCGGCCCTTATAAAAGGTAAGCAGGGCCGTGTTTGCTTCGTCTGTCATGTGAATACCAAGGAGTACGTCGAAAAGAGCAAGTTCGTTCATAACGACGATATATCTAACTGCGCGCAGTGTCACGTGGCGCATGGTTCTAACGAAGAATACTTCCTCTCAAGCGGTGACGAGACCTGCTCTACCGAGCAGTGTCATCCCGAGCAGGGGGCCTTTACCCACCCTGTGGGTCCGACCGTTATCGATCCGCGCTCGAAGGTCGCGATGAACTGTGCCACATGCCATAACCCGATGGGCTCGCCCGAGGAGTTCATCCTTTACTTCGACAGAGAGATGGAACTTTGCGTTCAGTGTCATAAAATGATGAAGTGATTTTTTGGAGAGTGTTATGATGACTACAAGAAACCGGTTCTTTATGCCCGCATTGGTGCTGGCCGTTGTTATTCTCGGTTTGGCGTACCCGGGCGCCTCTTACAGCGCAGAGAGGGTCGAGGCGAGGGTCACGGCCGTAATATCCGCCGACGACTACCTTGGGGTACTCGACGAGCCAATGGCGCTTTTTTATGACGAGAACAAAGACTGGCTCTATGTCGCAGACAGCGCAAACGGTAGGCTCGTATCCTTTGACAAAGAACTGCTATATCTCTCCGAGCTTGCCCACGAACACTTCGCCCTGCCAACAGGGATTGTCAAGTCGGCAGAAGGCAAGTTCTTCATCATTGACAGCGCCAAGGGTGGGGTCGTCCTAATCGACGTTAAGGAGCAGTTGGTCGAGGACCTTATACTCAGTGGTCTGCCCAAGGCCGACTCCAGAGTCTATGTGAGCAGAATAGCCATTGATAACGAGGGACTACTTTACCTCGTGGACAAGCTCAATAAGAGGATTCTCGTAGTCGACCAGGACGGTTCCTTTATTAGGGCCCTCGAGGTCCGCGGTGCGGACTTTTACGGATTCAATGACGTGAGGGTGGACGAGAGCGGGAGCGTATATGCCGTCGATACGATAGGAAAGAAGGTTTACATATTTGACAAAAAGGGTAAGCTTGTAAGGAGCTTCGGCGGAAGAGACACGGAGACTCCGCTGAATTTTCCAGTCAGTGTGGACGTAAATAGTAAGGGGCTGATATACGTGCTCGACAGACGTGGCGGGGAGGTCGTAGTCTTCGATAAGTTCGGGTCCTTCCAATACACAGTCTCTTCGCCCGGTGTCAGTGCAGGCAACCTCATAAGTCCAAGCTATATATTTATTGACGATTCAGACAGGCTATTTATAGCGGATGGTTCGAGGATTCAGGTATTCGAGTGATGTTTTTGCGTATCACACAAGCTATCGTACTGGTACTTGCGACCGTGATGCTCATTGGCGGATGCGCAAAAGGGCCGGTAAAGAAACAGGAGGCGCTTGACGGATCAGTGAAGGGCTTGGATACCATCCCTTTTTATCCACCTGGGAGCTATGACTTTGATAGTAGTAAGGCCCTTGCTCAAAAGGAGCAGCAGAAACAGGCCGAGGACCAGGAAAGAAAGCGGATAACCGAGTCCATAAGGACCCGNNCCGGGGAGCGTGGATATGCCCGATCCCTGGATACCGCCCGAGTACATAAACCCCGCGGAGTTGCCTCTTGCGCTCAGGGGATTGCCAAAAGACACCTACGGCTACCCCGACTGGGTCGCCTCTGTCGATGAAGGCCTTATCAAGCCGAAGGACTCGATACTCGCCGATGGGAGCGCTGCGGCGATGACCTTTGATAAGGACATACTCTTTGAGATAAACGACCAGCTTATGGCCAACGTCCTTTTCTCCCATGAAGTGCATACATACTGGCTTTCCTGCGACAGTTGCCATCCCTCCATATTCAAACCCAAGGCTGGCTCTAATGACTATAACATGTATGACATCTGGAATGGCGACTCATGCGGCAAGTGTCACGGAAAGGTAGCCTTTCANNAGGTAGCCTTTCAGCCCAAGGGTTTTGAGAACTGTCAACGCTGCCACAGCGTAAGCAAGAGAGAGACCGAATCCGGGACGTTCTGAGAGTTTGCAACCTCCCCCCTCAATTGACTTTTTTTGAATTCTGTGAGATAATTAATCGGGGTAGATTCTTGGAAGACCTTCCGATCTGTTCACATAAAAGATGCCCCAAATATGACAGTATTGGCGGGGTATTCTCGTAAGTACTCGTTGAGTAATGCCTTTTTCATGATGTTGCTGCGGGTTGATTATGGAAATCTCTTCTGAAAACGTAAAGTCACCCGTGTCAGGCGGTGACAGCGATACCAGCCGAACCCCAAGGATTCTGATAGTCGACGATAATGCTCAGAATCTTGAGTTGCTTGAGGGGCTTCTCTGCTCGAGGGGATATGACACCTCGAAGGCCTATAATGGGCGCGAAGCTATTGAGCGTGTGGCCGAGGAGCCCCCGGACCTCGTCCTTCTCGATGTGCTCATGCCCATAATGGATGGTTACGAGGCCTGCAAACGGCTTAAAGAAGACGAGAAGACCAGGCTCATACCGATTGTCCTGCTCACCGCATTAGACAGCGTAGAGGATAAAGTTAAAGGCATAGAGGCCGGCGCCGATGACTTCATTACAAAGCCCTTCCAGAAGCCCGAGCTTCTTGCAAGGGTCAAGTCGCTTATAAGGGTTAAGCAGCTCCATGCCGAACTCGAGAACGCACAGGACGTCTTATTCAGTCTCGCTCTTGCCATAGACTTCAACGACCCGTATACCCATGGTCATTCTCAGAGAGTAAGCGAGCTTTCCCATAAGCTCGCTGATTTCCTGAAGCTTTCTAATCGTGACAAGGACAACGTTAAGAACGCGGGCATACTCCACGACATTGGGAAGATTGCTACTGATAAGGGGGTGCTTCACAAGCCGGGGGCCCTTAACGGCGTCGAGTTCAAGCACGTGAAGGAGCACCCGGTTATAGGGGAGAAGATATGCGAACCGCTGAACTTTGCAAAGCCCCTATTGCCTATTATTCGTGGACACCACGAGAAGTTCAACGGCTCTGGGTATCCGGATGGATTAAGTGGCGACGATATTCCGCTTGGTGCAAGGATTATGGCCATTGTCGACGTATATGACGCCCTTACTTCTGTAAGGCCGTATCGCAGCGATATCCCAACTGAAGTCGCCGTAGAGGTTATGAAGGCCGAGGCTGTCAAGGGTTATTGGGATGGCGAGCTGCTAGACGCCTTTGCCGCAATGTTGAAGGAAGGTGTGGACCTTAAAGCATCTGAGCTATAGTCTGCGAAGATATCGCCCCCGGGCATTTAAATTTAACCTTTAATCTAAACAGGCCAGTCCCGGCGAGAGTCTTTAATTCAAAATCTTAATTGTGAGCGTTTCCACCGTTGCCTTGGTGACTTCTCCCCTCGAATATTTAGAATAAGCCTATCGATTCAAAAAATACCCTTGACAAGTCAAATGTTATTGCTGTAATATAAAATATTCATTCAAAGTGGAGGCAGTAGTCAATGTACGCGGTATTAAAGACAGGCGGAAAGCAGTATAAGGTCAAGGAAGGTGAGACCCTCGAGGTAGAGAGGCTCTCTGGTGAGATAGGAAGCACCATCGAGCTCGCTGAGGTGCTTGCCGTAGGTGAGGGCGAGGCCATAAAGCTTGGCGACCCTATCGTCAGTGGGGCCAAGGTCACCGCAGAGGTACTTTCTCATGGAAGGGCCAAGAAGATAGTGGTATTCAAGAAGAAGAGAAGGAAGGGTTATACCAAAAAGCAGGGCCACAGGCAGGACTTTACGAGTCTTAAGATTAAGTCGATAACTGCCTGATATAACGGAGGTTCACGGTGGCACATAAAAAAGCTGGAGGAAGTTCAAGGAACGGAAGAGACTCTCAGGGGCAAAGGCGGGGTGTAAAGCGCTACGCAGGCCAGAGCGTTAGGGCCGGCTCCATAATCGTACGTCAGCTCGGCACCAGGATCCATCCCGGCTTGAATGTCGGGGTCGGCAAGGATTACACCCTCTTTGCGACGATAGACGGTATCGTAAGCTTCAAAGAAAGCGGTAAAAAGAAGATAGTCAGCGTTCTTGCCGAGTAATAACAAGGTAAGGGGAACTGCGCAATAGAGCGGACTTATTAGTTTAGAGACCGAGCTGAATCCACAAGGGCGAAAAGAGAGGTACTGCTTCTCATTTCGCCCTTTTTTTTCGTCTCGAGAGATACTTATATGGCTACAAGGTTTATAGACGAGGCAGAGCTTCAACTCAAGGCTGGCGATGGCGGCAGGGGATGCGTGAGCTTTAGACGAGAGAAGTTCGTGCCAAAGGGCGGCCCAGACGGTGGTGACGGCGGAAGAGGCGGGGACGTAATTGTAAAGGCCGACTCGAGGTTATCGAGTTTGATAGACTTAAGGTACCGTCGCTGCTACGAGGGAGGTCGCGGAGGCCACGGCATGGGCAGCAACTGTCACGGCAAAGACGGCGCAGACGTCATAATTCGAGTACCAGTCGGCACCATCATTATCGACGCTGATACCGGCGAGACCATAAAAGACCTTACATGCAACGAGGAGAGCTTTGTATGTGTGCGAGGTGGTAGGGGCGGCAAGGGGAACGCGCATTTTGCAACAAGCACGCACCAGGCACCGAGGTTCGCTCAACCCGGAGAAGAGGGCGAGCAGGTAATGCTTAAGTTCGAGCTCAAGCTCCTTGCCGATGTCGCAATCATAGGTTTTCCAAACGCCGGCAAGTCGACGCTCATCNNCCCTTTACTACCCTTGTGCCGAATCTCGGTGTTGTTGAGTTTGGAGACTTCGGGGGTTTTGTCGTTGCCGACATTCCAGGGCTTATCGAGGGCGCACACGAAGGCAAGGGGCTTGGCATACGGTTTCTAAAACACATAGAGCGGAGCCGTATGCTTTTGCATGTACTCGACCTCTCGCCCGATACAGGGCGCTCTCCAGAGGACGACTTCCTTAAGTTAAACAAAGAGCTTGTAAAGTTCAACCCAGAGCTTGCAACCAGGCCTCAGGTAGTTGTTTTAAATAAGGTCGATTTGATTGAGGCGCGGTCAAAGGCTCGTGATTTATTGAATTTTTTTGACAATCGGGGTATAAAGATATTCGAGGTCTCTGCTGCGACCGGTGCCGGTTGCAAGGAGCTTATAAACTACGTAGGCTCGGAACTTGAGAGGATAAAGCGTGAGCAAGGGGATAAAGGAGATAGTCGAGAGGGCTAAGAGGGTTGTTGTAAAGGCCGGGAGTGCCGTCATAGCCGGCGATGGCGGGGCGTTGGAGGAGAACGTCTTTACTCGGCTTGCTGGCGAGATAAACGTGCTCCTCGATGCTGGAAAGCTTGTCGTATTAGTCTCATCCGGTTCTATAGCGGTCGGGATGAAGAAGGCGGGGCTTAGCGAAAGGCCTAAGACTATACCAGAGAGACAAGCTGTGGCAGCACTCGGACAGGCCTCGCTCGTCTCCGGCTATGAGGAGGCCTTTGCCGCAACCGATAGGAAGGTAGCTCAGATACTGCTAACGCAGGGGGACCTATCGGACCGCCGCAGATTTTTGAACGCAAGGAACACGCTCAGTACGCTCCTCGGGCTCGGCGTACTCCCGGTCATAAACGAGAACGATACCGTTGCGGTAGACGAGATAAAGTTCGGTGATAACGATACGCTCTCCGCGCTTACTACGAATCTTGTAGAGGCCGAGCTCCAGATTATACTGACCGACATTGACGGGATATTCGATAAAGACCCCAAGCGTTACGATGACGCCAAGCGGATTACTCTGGTAGAGGACGTCGACTCGTTGGACCTTGACTGGAAGAGCGTGGACTCAAACCTATACGGCACCGGCGGGGTCGCCTCGAAGGTCGCTTCGGCAAAGACCGCCGCCCACTTCGGGGCCGCTACGATAATAGCCAATGGGCATAAAGAAGGTATTATTCGGAGCATTGTCGATGGAGAAGACGTCGGCACGCTCGTGATGCCAAAGGAAGACCGCCTTACAAGCAAAAAGCACTGGATTGCATACTCCACGCGCCCGAGTGGACGCGTTTTTGTAGACGAGGGTGGGAAGTCGGCACTCCTTAGTAGCGGCAAGTCGCTTCTGCCTTCAGGCGTTACAAGCGTCGACGGCAATTTTGAAGCGGGCGAGGTCATCCACTGCGTTGATAAGCGGGGGATGGAGTTTGCAAGGGGCATGGTCAATTACAGCTCCTCGGAGATAGAGATGATAAAGGGACTTAAGAGCGCCGATATAGAGACGGTACTCGGCTACAGAGTCTATGACGAGGTTATCCACCGGGATAATCTTGTAGTGTTATAATTTACTCCNNAAAAGATGATGTTTTTGCCATAGCAAGGGATGCACGCGAAGCCTCACGGGAAGTTGCAAAGCTCGGCACGGAGGTAAAGGACCGCGCGCTGCTGCGCATGGCAGACGAGCTTGAAAAGGAAAAGGCAATGCTTCAGGAGGCAAACGGGCGCGATTTGCAAGCCGGTGAGGAGAAGGGACTCAAGGGGGCGATGCTTGATAGACTCACGCTCAGCGATAAGGTTATAAAGGGTATGGCCGATGGTCTAAGGGAGGTCGCCGCACTGCCGGACCCGGTAGGCGAGGTAACCAGGATGTGGCGCAGGCCAAACGATCTCCATGTCGGCAGGGTGAGGATACCGCTTGGGGTAATAGGTATTATCTACGAGTCAAGGCCCAACGTCACTGCCGATGCCTCAGGGCTTTGTCTTAAATCAGGCAATGCCGTGGTCTTGAGGGGTGGGAGCGAGGCGATAAACTCGAATATGGCCATAGCAGAGGTGCTCAAAAGAGCCTGCAGGGAAGAAGGTGTGACAGAGAAGGCAATCCAGGTGGTCCCCACAACCGACAGAGAGGCTGTCATGGAGATGCTGAAGCTCGAAGAAGAGATAGACATCATAATCCCAAGAGGCGGAGAAGGCCTTATCAGGTTTGTCGTGGAGAACTCGAAGATACCGGTAATAAAGCACTATAAGGGCGTTTGTCACGTCTTTATCGACGAGAGTGCCGAGCTCGGCATGGCAGAGGATATTGCCTTCAACGCCAAAGTGCAGCGCCCTGGGGTCTGTAACTCCATGGAGACGCTTCTCGTCGATGAGGCCATAGCTCACGAGTTTCTCCCGAGGATACACAAGAAGTACGTAGACGCCGGGGTGGAGATGCGTGGGTGCGGCAAGACAAGGGCGATACTCAAGGATATTAATGAGGCGACCGAGGAGGATTGGGGCGAGGAGTATCTTGACCTTATCCTCGCCGTCAAGGTCGTCACCGGGATAGATGAGGCAATCGGGCATATAGAAACCTACGGCTCGCTGCATACCGAGTCTATCGTAACAAGCGNNAGGGAGGTTGGTTCGTCTACCGTTATGGTTAACGCCTCTACGCGCTTTAGCGATGGCGGGCAGCTTGGGCTTGGTGCCGAGATAGGCATATCGACCACAAAATTGCATGCCTTCGGACCAATGGGGCTCACAGAGCTTACCACACAGAAGTTCATAGTCTACGGAGATGGTCAAATCCGTTCATAGCCACTTGTCGCAGGGGCCGGGGGCTAATGCTGTTTGCTTTGACTTTATTCTGATATTTTGGTAACTTAGTATTAGAAGTTGATTTGTTTTCGCATGTTTTTCAGTTCTTCCAAGACGAGCCGAAGCCGGCAGGAGGTGCACCGATGGGTGTAAAGGGCAGGCTAAGCGATATGCCGCTGGCCGATATCCTCCAGATAATTCATGCCGAGAAGAGAACGGTGGGCATCCACCTTGCTTCTGAGATGGGGTTTGGACATCTTTATCTAAAGCAAGGGGAACTCACACACGCCGCTTACAAAGACCTTTCGGGAAAAGAAGCCTTAATAAAACTGCTGACTTGGAAAAACGGCGACTTTGACGTCGTATACGGCGAGAGTGCGCAGGAGGACTCCTCCATAGACATGCCCTTTGACTTGCTTATGAAGGAGATGGTGAGTGCAAGAAGCGGTGTAAACGGAAGAGTTAAGGGAGTGGATTACCACGGCGATATCGAATCGATAAAGCTGATACATACGCTCATCGATACCGGCATACTCGAGAAGGTTGGTGGATAGATGTCAAAGAAGACCACTCACATAGCCATCCTCGGCGCCAACAGAGAAGGCCTGAGTCTTCTGCCCTTTATCTTAAACGACGACTCGGCCAAGCTCTCGGTTATAGCGGACCCAAATTCGCACGCCATGCTCTTTAAGTTAAGAGAACTCGGCTACAGGATAAACCCCAGATTTGATGTAAAGGTTACAACCGATATCGAAGAGCTTAAGAGGCTTGATAGGCTCGATGTCATAATAAACTCCCTTCATTACTCTTCCGTCGAAAGGTTTCTCGATGCCCCTGAGTTCAAATCGGTCGAGAAGCTCTCACCGCTTAGCGCAAAGCTTTTGTGGCAGATTCGTGCCACCGCCTCAAAGGGCACCCATGACTTTGAGGAGCCTCAGTACTCTGCGCTCTTAAGTGCTTTGAGGGAGATGGTGGATGTCATAAGACTAACAAGCGACCGAAATGAGCTGTTGTCCGATATTTTGAACCTCGCCATTGAGAGCACCAAGGCCGAGAGGGGNNTTACTGTAGCAAGCGGTGATACCTTGGCCATGGAGGTGGCAAAGGGGATGGACGAGGAGGTCGTAAGGAAGATAAGGGTACCGATAGGAGAGGGGATATCCGGTAAGGTCGCAAAAGAGGGCAAGCCGCTGATACTGAGCGGCAAGGCAAGCACCGAAGAGTTTGTGAGACTCTCCGAGAGAAGGGATGCAAAGAGCGCGCTCTGTGTGCCTCTTA
>JABAHQ010000826.1_pt4 | contig 12046 bp, 12 predicted proteins | sample 7062091 | NCBI WGS metagenome assembly JABAHQ01 (sample SAMN14534359, study PRJNA622989) | marine sediment metagenome | biome: marine biome [ENVO:00000428]; feature: marine pelagic biome [ENVO:01000023]; material: deep marine sediment [ENVO:00002113] | place: India: Gulf of Kutch | collected...
TGGTGCTTCCGGGCGTCAAAAACTACACCATCCAGGTCAAGGAATGGAACGACGAGATCATATTTCTCCGCAAGATCGCCCCGGGCCACGCCGATAAAAGTTACGGCATCCAGGTCGCCCGCTTGGCGGGCCTTCCCGAACGCGTGATCCAACGCGCCCACGAAGTTCTTTTTAACCTGGAAAACAGCGAGTTGGACGAGGTGGGCCGCCCCAAAATCTTTGCCTCCGACGCGCCCGAAAAAAATTCCGGCCCGCAACAACTGGCCCTGTTCTCCGATCCCGGAAACCCGATCGCCGAAAAACTGGAACAAACCGATCCCGACGAGCTCACCCCGCGTCAGGCCTTGGAGCTGATGTACGAACTGATCGGCCACTGGAAACGGCGAAAACGGTAACCTTCGGAAACCAGAGAAGGGGGCTGACCCTTCCGCCTTCGTGTTCGGGGCACCGAAACCGAGGCGCCCGGGGCTCGACGGAGGACGTTTCCCGGGGCAGGCTTTCGGGGACCCCTGGGGTTCCGTTTAAGGCCAATGATATTCGCACTTTACAAGGGCATCCCCCATGGTGTATTCTAAAAACAGCAGAAAAAGGTGTCAATGAGATCGGAGGAGGCATTTTCCCGATTTTCAACCAGTTATCCAAATCGGTACAGGGAATCCAACACCGGATCTTCTGACGAAATTTCCCGAGCCAGACGGCCCCCACCGAACCTCGGTTCATCGACCTTAGGAAAAGTTTAAAGTTGAGGCCCTTTCTGTCTTATAAATACGGGACCGGAGCATTCCGTCATCCCGCTTCACTGCCCAGGAGGAGGGGCATTTTGAAGTCAGGTTTCGCACACATCCAATCCATCCGTCGCCGGGCAGGGGTTGCCCTGGTCTTGCTGATGCTTTTTTGGGCCCCCCCCGCCGGGGCGAATCAACCGTCGCTGGTCAACGTCGAGGTGTCGACCTCCGGCAAGTACATCACCATGAACGCCCTCCTTGTGGACGGCTTCAACAGCAAAATCCTTGAAGCCATTGAGAGCGGCATGCCCGTGACCTTCACGTTTGAGGTGGAACTGCGCAAGATGGTTTCGTTTTGGGCGGACAACCTGGTCCGGTCCAACACCATCCGACACACCATCCAATATGATTCCCTGAAAAAGGTTTACCGGTTTTCCGAAGTGGGGCGCCAGGTCCATCGCAAAGCCATCACCCGGGACAAAGCGCGTTCCCGGAAATTGATGGCGGCGTTGCAAAATATCCCCTTGGTGCCATACTACCGGCTGGATCCCAAAGAAAAATATTATGTCCGGATCAAGGCCGATTTTGACATGGACCGCTTTTGGTTTCCCTTCAACTACATCTTCTTTTTTGTCCCCTTCAATGACTTCGAAACCTCTTGGGCGCAAAGTTCTCCCCTTTCCATCGATCCAGAATGGGTGGCGGCGGAGGCAAGACGGTCCGAATCCCGCTCCCGGGAAAACGATAGTCCAAAGGTTTTGAATCATGTCCTCCGGTCCTTCAACCAATAAAACCGGGTCCGCCCCTCTTTCCGAGCTCCAGGCCAAAAAAAAGAGACGGCAAACCACGTGGACCATCGGGATCATCGGGCTGTCCATCCTGGCCCTGACCGCGGTGGAAAACTATTTTCTCAGCCTGCAAACCTCTTCCCCCATCACCAACAACATCGCCATTCTGGCGGTATTCAATATCATCCTCATCCTGCTTTTCCTTTTGCTCATTCTGATCACCCGGCAACTGGTCAAGCTGTACAACGAACGCAAGAGCAAAATCATCGGGTCCAAGTTTCAGACCAAGCTCATCATCGCTTTTTTGATCCTGGCCTCGGTGCCCTCCATCCTTCTTTTCATCGTGGCCAGCAACCTGTTCACCTACAGCATCGGAAGCTGGTTCAACCTCCAGGTCGAACAGACCCTTCAAGACTCCATGGAAGTCGCCCGGGACTATTACTCGCACCTGGAGACGGGGGCGCTCCAAAAGGCGAAAAAAATCGAGGGATTCATCACCCGGGACGAGTTATTTTTGCAAACCAAACGGCCTGAGCTTCAAGCCCTGGTGGACCAAAAACTCGACGAATACGAATTGGGGGCATTAATCGTTCTGGATCAAAAACGGAAGGTGGTGGTGTCCAAAACCTATCGGGACCTGTCGTCCCAAAACATCGCCATCAATTACAAGGATTTGATCGAAAAAAGCGTGGACGGAGAAGGGGTTTCGGAAGTGCGGGCCTGGAACAAAAAAATTTACCTGGTGGTGGTGGAACCGTTGACCGAGAAAATTCAAAACCAGGTCAACGTGTGGGGATACATCGTCACCCTGACTCCCATTCCCAAAAGTTCCCTCCTCAAAATCGAGGCCATCCGCCATACCTTTGAGGATTACAAGCAACAGAGCTTTCTCCAGTTGCCCGTCAGCGCCAGTTATTACATCACCTTCCTGCTGATCACCCTGCTGATTCTGTTCTCCGCGATCTGGCTGGGGTTTTACATGGCCCGGGGCATCACCATCCCCATCCAGAAACTGGCCGAAGGGACCCGGCGCATCGCCCAGGGCAACCTGGATTTCCGGATTGGCGGGTTCAAAACCAGTGACGAAATCGGCATGCTGGTCGATTCCTTCAACCGAATGACGGCCGAACTGAATGAAGGCCGCCGCAAAATCCAAAACGCCCATGAGGATTTGAAACTCACCAACATCGAGCTGGAACGCCGCCGGTACTACATCGAAACCATTCTGGAAAATATCGGGGCTGGTGTCATCTCGGTCGACAAAAAGGGTCGGGTCACCACCTTCAACAAGGCGGCGGGAAAAATTCTCAACATGAAGGCCGAGGACGTGTTCGGCGCCAGTTACAAGGATGCTTTCGATCCCTCGTTCCAGGAGTCGGTCCGCCGCATGATCAAGCAGATGAACGAACAAGACCGGGAGTTTTTGGAAAAGCAGATGGAACTCCGGGTCGGAGAAAGCAACCTCACCCTGCTGGTCAACATCCAGGTGCTTCGCGATCCCGGACGCAAATACCTGGGCTTGGTGATCGTGTTTGAAGACCTGACGCAGATGATCAAGGCTCAGAAAATCTCGGCCTGGAAAGAAGTGGCGCAGGGCATCGCCCACGAAATCAAGAATCCCCTCACCCCCATTCAACTCAACACCCAGCGCCTGCGCAAGAAATTCACCGAGGACAAAAAAGACTTCGGGCGCGTGTTCGAAGAAAGCATCGCCATCATCTCCCAGGAAGTGGAAGGCATGAAAGACCTGCTGAACGAGTTCCTGAGGTTTTCCCGAATGCCGACCCCGAACCCCAAACCCACGTCCTTGCATAAAATCATCGAAGACATCTCGATCCTTTATGCCGACCTCGACAAAAACATCCTCATCCGGAAAAACCTGGATCCCAACCTGACGGTGCTGAATCTCGATGCGGAACAGATCCGCAGGGTCTTCATCAACCTGTTTGAAAACGCCCTGGACGCCATCAACGGAGAGGGTCTGATCGAAATCACCACCCGGTTGAACCCCCGGGAAAAAAACGTCAAAATCGAATTTTCGGATAACGGCATCGGCATCGACCCCGAAGCCCGGAAAAAGCTTTTCCTTCCCCACTTCACCACGAAAAAGCGAGGCACCGGCCTGGGACTGGCGATCGTCAACCGGATCATTCTGGACCACAACGGCACCATCCAGGTTCGGGACAACCAGCCCAAGGGGACCGTCTTCGTGATCGAGCTCCCCTACCTCCCCGCCACCCTCAAAGCCGCCTCCTGAAAAGGCGCCAAAACCCGCCCCGTGCCCCCCGACTCGGCCCTTTCCCCAACCCCGTTTTTGGTTTAAAATACACTGGAATCCCTCAATTCCTGAACCCATAGGTGGACGGTCTTGGTATGAAAAAACTGACCCTCATCCTGGATAAAAAATTGTTCGAGCGGCTGAAGCAACACTGCGCTGGCGACCCGCAGGCCATGCAGAACTTCACCGCCAAGGCAATCGAATCTCAGCTCCCCCAATCCGACGAGGCCCCGGAATCGTCCCTGAACGTTTCGGGGCTCGAGGATTATCTGAAAAACGGCAAACCCGGAAGCCGGGGTTACGGCGTCAAGGGACAGGGATGGTAATCCCCTCCGGGGAACCCTAGAGGAATCGACCCATGACCCGAAAACACGATTTTCTAATAGGCAAAGAATGGCGCCGGGGCATTCGAACCATTCCGGTCCTCAACCCTTATACCCAGGAAGCCTTTGCCGAGGTGGGCCTGGCGGATGCCGGAGAAATCGAAAACGCCATTGAAGTCGCCCGAAAAGCGTTTGAGAAAACCCGCCAACTGCCCGCTTACCTGCGCAGCCGGATCTGTGCCCAGGTCGCCCAGGGCATCCAGGACCGGGCCGAGGAATTCGCCCGAACCATCGCCATGGAATCGGGGAAACCCCTGGTGTTCGCCCGGGGAGAAGTGGAACGCTCCGTCTCCACCTTCACCATCGCCTCGGAAGAAGCGTTGCGGATCGATGGAGAAATGCTGACCTTGGATATCACCGAACCGGCCCGCGGCAAAGCCGGGATCACGGCGAGGTTTCCCCTCGGACCCGTGGCGGGCATCAGCCCGTTCAATTTCCCCCTCAACCTGGTGGCCCATAAGGTGGCTCCGGCCCTGGCGGCGGGAAATCCCATTCTCCTCAAACCCTCGTCCACGACTCCTTTAACCGCTCTCCTGCTCGGGGAGGTGATCCTCGGGACCGAAGCGGTGGAGGGCAGCTTCAGCGTCCTGCCTTGCAGCGGCAAGGAAGCGAGCCCGCTGGTGGAGGACCCCCGGATTCACCTGATCAGCTTCACCGGGAGCCCGCCGGTCGGCTGGGACATCAAGCGGCGGGCGGGAAAGAAAAAAGTGGTCCTGGAGCTCGGGGGAAACGCCGCCGTGATCGTGGAGCCCGAAACCGATCTCAAGCAAGCGGCCCAAAAAATCTGTTTTGGCGCCTTCGCCTTTTCCGGTCAGGTCTGTATTTCCGTCCAGCGCGTGTACGTCCACGAATCCGTTTTTTCGTCCTTTAAGGACGAGCTGACCGGGCAGGTGAACGCCCTCAAACCCGGAGACCCCCTGGACGAGTCTGCCAATTTCGGGCCCATGATCGATGAGGAAAACGCTCAGCGCATCGAAACCTGGGTTCAGGAGGCGGTCCAACAAGGCGCCCAAATCGTCACCGGGGGTCGGCGGGACAAGGCCTTTTTCGAACCCACCGTGCTGACCGGCACCGATCCCAAATGCCGGGTGTCCTGCCAGGAGGCGTTCGGACCTCTCCTGGTGGTGGAACCGTACACCGATTTCGAAGAGGCCCTCCGAACCGTCAACGATTCTGAATTCGGCCTGCAGGCGGGGGTGTTCTCCAATCGCTTCGACAAGGTCCTGAAAGCCTTCCACCGGCTTGAGGTGGGCGGCGTCATCATCAACGATGTGCCCACCTTCCGGGTCGACAACATGCCTTACGGGGGAGTCAAAGACTCGGGGTTCGGCCGGGAAGGCATCCGTTACAGCCTGCAGGAAATGACCGAAATCAAACTTCTCGTGTTCAATCACCATAAAGAAGACTCGTAAAGCCTCATGACCGAAAACGAACGATTTACCGACAACGGAGACGGAACCATCACCGACAACCGGTGGAACCTGATGTGGAAAAAAACCGACTCCTTTCAGGACAACCAGAAGTGGTTCAACTGGTTCAAGGGACAGGATTTCGTGGAGATCGCCAATCTCGAACGCTTTGCCGGCTACGAAAACTGGCGGTACCCCACGGAAGAAGAAGCGTGGAGCCTGTTTGGGCTCGACTTCAAGAACGTGGATAAATACGGAGACGACATTTACCTTCCCTCGGTCTTCGAACCGGGCAGCGCAGGGACGACGTGGACCCTGGCGGAAAAAGACTCCGCCGCCCTGGTCATCCAGTACGAAGACGGACAGAAAGTCTGGCCCTCCAAATACGCCAACCTGAACATGGCGTTCCGCATGGTTCGCCCCCTGTCCTGACCGTTCAATTCAGGTGCTGGAAAGACGGGCGGATGGGATAAACCACCCGCAACGGAGGCGGGTCGGGCCCCAAATAATCGAATTCCGGATGGATCACGAACCGGATGGTGCTGGGTTCCGAACGAAACCTCTGGAAGGTGCGGGGATTCTGGCGTTCCGCGATGAGTTCGAGGAGAAGAGGTCGTTTTTCCGGCAGGGATACGGGTTTCCGGGCGGTGTTCTGCAAATCGATCTGGATCGATCCGTTCCCGCCTTCCCGCACCGTCAAGACTCCTTGGGCCACCGGAACTCTTTCGCCCCCTTCAAAAAAGACCGCCCAATGGTATCGCGTGTCATAGCCCCGGGCGTGAGCCACCAATAGAACCGGATCCAGGAATTTGAGCAAATCCCGGCCTTTTTCCCGGTAATAATAAATGTGCGACATCTTCCACCGGACCAGATTGCCCGCAAAATTGTCCCGGGCCTTTTGCCGGCACCGGGGAAACTGAAGCACCCTTTCCAGGTTCACCCGTTTTTCCCGAAGCAGTTCCCTGCGGAACCGCAACCCCCCCGGCGCCTTCAAGTAACAGCTGGCCAGAACCAGTTGATGGTCCCTTTCCCGCTCGGGCGTTTGCCCGGCGGCCTCGAACAGGTCATTCACCAGAAGCGTTTCCAAATCCGGGTAATACCCCCGCCCCACTTCCTGTAAAATGCTCCGAACCCGGCTCCAATCCCCTTGTTTCCGTGCCGCCTCAAAATCCGAGAGCACGATGTCCTGAAAGGGCTTTTCCCCCTGTTCCCGCGGGAAAAACTCCTCGCCCCCAAAAACCTTCTTCTTGAGAAATTCGTACCGCTCGGGGTGGCTGGACTGGAAATAGGGATAGTGCAAATAAGCCGCGACGGAATTGGCAAAATCTTCCTGGAGGCTCGTCCGGGAATAGGTGGGAAGGTGCCGCTCGGCCACAGGCGCATAATGCTGGACCTGGGGCTCGTCCATAAACGTATAAAGGAAACTGGCTCCCGGATGATGGTCGAGGGCCGGAAGGTTCAACACCCGGAATTGAGAGAGCGTGATCCATTCCTTAGAAAACGACAAGAAACCCCGACTCACATCCATCGCGTGCGCCATTTCGTGATGGACGATGTTTCTGAAATCCTCCGGCTCTTCGTAAAAAAGAGGATTGTAAAACTCCAATCGCAGATCTTCATCGTCCACGAACACTTTGTAGGTCTGCTCCACCGGTTCGTAAATCAGTCGGAACGAGGGGCGAGCGGCGGCGGGAATTTCTTCCGGGGAAATGGAGGCAGGCGCTCCGGCAAAACGACTTCTCCGGTAAAACGATTCCAGGCCCGGCAACCGGTAAAATCCTTCCGGCAGCTCTTCGAAGGCGGCATGAAGTTTTTGGATTTCATCGGGCCGCCACCCCTCATCCAAATCCAACAATCGGTACCCGAAAGCCTCCCGAAACTTTGCCTTGAGGGCATTAACTTTTTCCCGGTAATTTCCAGGGTATTCGTAAAAGGGGCGTTCTCTTTTTTCCGTCGGGGCCTCTTCCTGAACCTGGGAAAAAGCCAGCCCCCCGCCCAACAAGAAAACCGCCATCCCTGCCGCCAATTGTCCCCAAACCTTCATTCAGGCCGCTCCTATAAAATTGTGGGAATCCATGGAATTCAGAGTATCAAAAGGTCTGCTCAAATTGAACTTTTGTTCCCTCTTTTTCCGGGAGAAAGGGATGATTTCGACCGAGATATTTTATTCCTTTTATTTCGATGAAATTTGCATCTTTCTTGAACAAACGTCATCTAAAGAGCATTTCTTCATAAAAACATCCTGATGTTTACATCAATTCATACCCGAAATGGAGGTTGCTTATATGGCCACTCTGCCCGGAATCGACGTCAAAATGATCAAATTGAATCCGGATTGGAGCGTGGAAAACGCCAGTTCCACCCCCCTGGAAAAAGAAGTATCGATCAAAGATTTCAAAGGCAAACGGTTGATCGTCACCCTTCCCGGCGCCGGCGGTTTTTGCAACAAGGAGCTGGACCTGATCAAGGAAAACATGGACAAATTCAAGTCTGCGGGAGCGGATGAAGTCATCGTCGTGGTGGGAACCGACATTCTCACCAATGCAGGCCGGGGGCTTCCGAACTTGGTCCAGGATGTTGAACTGGAATTCGGCAAAACCAATAAACTGAACTTGAATGGGGTCCGCAGCCGATATCTCAACCGGGCCGCCATCGCCGTGGATGCCGAGGGCAACGAGCTGGCCCGGGAAGAAGCTCCCCTGCTCGGCTGCCGAACGTTGGATAGCCTGGTCAACGTGGCTCAAAAAGCCTTCGCCTGAGCTTCCTCAAAGACCGAAACGCCTCCCGCCCTCCGGTGGGGCTATGCCTTATCCCCAGTCGGCTTTCGAGTCCGGGACCCCCAAGCGGACCAACAACTCCCGCGGCGGGGCCTATGGAGCCGGCCCTTGCCGGGGAGAAATCGACGCCCCCCCCCCGGGCCACCGAGGGTATCGGCGAACGAATGAAAAGGAAAATATTGAAAAAATAACAAAGAGAGCCGGCCCCGGGAGCCGACCTCACAGCTCCCGGGTTCTTCGGAAGAAAGGCGTGGATTTAAAAATTGAAATGGAGACCCAGCTCCACGTTGTGGGTGTCTACTTCCGAGGTAAAAAAGCCGTATTCATCATCCGTGGTGGTGAAATAGCGATATCCCAGGTTGATGTTCACCGCCTCGGTGATGGAATAATTGACCCCCGCCAAGGACTGGTAGGCGAAGGACATGGCCGAATCCTTGGAAATTCCGCTGGGCGCATAGTCGAGCTGATTCAAGGTGCCCCGGTACCACGTGAGGCCCAGCCCGAACCCCACATAAGGGGTCCAGGGGGTTTCATTTTTAAAATCGTACCACCCGTTGACCAGAAAGGACTTCACATCCAGCGAGCTTCCCAGCCGGACCATGCTGAGGGAATTCCGGGCATCGTCCAGACGAGTCTGCCGCAAAGAAAATTCAAGGGTGGAATTGAAACCCGAAGAGAACGGGGCGGCCAAAATTCCCATCCTGCCCAACGCATTTTTAAAGTGCAGGCGGGAATACCCCTGGCGGAATACGGGATGGTTGAGTTGATGGGGCGCGCTGATCTCTCCCCGTTCATAAAACGAGGCCAAACCGGAAACTTCCCCATCCAGGCGGTTTGGAGGCTCCGCCCAAATCGTGCCGGTGGTCAGGAAGACCACGCCAACTATAAAAATCCCCCGGATCATCATGACTTGCCCCCCACAAAGAAACATTCCTCAAACTAGGGATGCCTAAATACCCTTTAAGCAAGCTTTGGACCAAATCCAAATCCCTTGAAAATGGGACTGTTCCTTCTCCTCCGGGTTCCCAAAAAAGGCTCCCCCCTGTGTACATTTGTGCACAAGGACCAAGTCGGGGTTTATTCTACAAGATTTCCCCCAAAGAAGGGTAAAAAAAAGCGGATCCCACCCCTAATTTGGAGCGCCGGCCTCCGGGGTCCAAGTGAGGGCCAGCCCCCCGAAAACGTTAAAAGGAGGCGCGGGTTCAAAAAACCGGCCGTTTTGGGCATTGATCCGGGTATTGGCATTGAAGGTCTCATCCAGCAGGTTGTCGATCCCCAGGAACACTTCCCACTCGAGCGCGTCGGCCCTCCCCTTTTTTCCCACCACCAGCTGGGTGGCGGTATAGGAATCGTTTTCAACGGAATTGGCGTTGTCGACGAAAAAATCGCTCACCGTCTGCCATTCGAACCGGGCAAACCCGCCGGAAGGCAGCTCGCCTTTCAGGCGCCCCGTCAACCGGTGTTTCGGAACCCCGGGGATATCGTTGCCGGCGAAATTGGTTCCTCCGGAAACAAAATCGGTGAACTCAAAATCCGAGTAGGCGTACGCCAGGGCGGCTTCCAGAAACGGCGCCGGCCGAACTCGCGCCCCCACCTCCACGCCCTTGCGTTCCGACTCGCCGGCGTTGCGGAAAAAGGTACGACCGGGCGATCCGGGCAGCTCGAAAGGAATCAGTTCATCCTGGGATTGAATCAAAAAGAAAGCCAGGTCGAAAGACCACTCCTCCTCGGCGCCCCCCTTGAGCCCCACCTCGTAGCTCACGGAGGTTTGCGAATCCAGATCCGGATTGAATCCCGGCCCTCCCGACGGATTGACGATGAGTTCCGTGGTCGTGGGCACTTCAAAAACCGTGGCAAAGTTGGCGTAAAAATGGAGGAGGTCCGAAACGTGGATCACCGCTCCCAGGGTTCCGCTCCATTCCGACAGCGTTTTGGAGCCCGACTGGTCGCCGTCGGCGGGAAACGCGTCGTTCAGATCGAAATGAACCCGATCGTACCGGAGCCCCCCCGCCAGCTGCAACCCGTCGAACGGCTGCCATTCATCCCGGAGGAAAGGTCCCACACTCAGAACCGACTCCACCTGGTCGAGGGCCAGGGGTCCCCGGGTGCCCTGGAGATTGTCGAAGCGTTTCCGGTCGTCCCTCTGATACGCCACGTCCACTCCCAGGATGAGCCGGTTCGGACGGTCGAAGGGCTGCGCATCGGAAACCACGGTCATCACCAGCCCTGGAGCGATCCGTTCAAATTCGACCTGGCCGCCAGGGGTAAAAGGAAGGCGGTTGGCAAAGGTCCGGTGGATCACATACGGTGTCAACGAGATTTCCGTCTGGGCATCGAAGTTCTTTCGATAGCGGAGGCCCACGGTCTGCTCGGTCACCGATTCCCCGGCATCGAACTGAAGGTTGCGCGAGCTGGCCTGTTCCGGATTGGCTTCGACTTCCGCCCGGGTGAGCGCCCCGGGGTCTTCGGCGACGGGAGAATGAAAATGGCTGACCCAGAGGGTCCCTTCGGACCGGGGCCCCAGGGGCAGGCGGAATTTCCCCTGGCCCAGAGTATTTTCAACCGCGCTGTGCTGCCGGTACCCCTCGCGCCTCCAATGCGTCCCGAAAAGACGGTACCGGACCCGCTCCAAGCGGCCCCCCACCTGGAGCTGGAACTTTCGGAAGCCGAAGGCTCCGGCCATCCCCCGCGGTTTCGCCTGAAAGGGAACCTCCGGGGCGTCTTCGGTGTGGATGGAGATCACCCCGCCGGACGCATTGCCGTACAGAGACGAGGAAGGACCTCTTAGAATTTCGATGGATTCAACGATGCCCGGATCGATGGCATCCAATTGAGTCTGGCCATCGGGCAGGGTCATGGGGATGCCGTCGACCAGGACCCGGATGCCACGAACTCCGAACGGAGAGCGGGCCCCGAACCCCCGGATGGAGATCCGTAAATCCTGGGCAAAATTGAACGGGTTTTGGAAAAACACCCCCGGGACCGTCAACAGCCCCTCATCCAGGGTGCGGCCCGGGCGGGCGGTCTGGATTTGCGGGCGGGGAACCTTGGTTACGGCGGCGGGGACCTCGGCCGGACGGCGCACGGAACGGGACGAACGGACCGTCAGGGGAGGCAGCGTTTCCACCTCGACCTCGGCGTCTTCCCGAGGCGGCGGCTCCGCGGCCACCCAAGGGGCCATTCCCAAAAACGCCAGAAAAACCGACTTTCTCAACAGGCCCGGCCGAAGCCGCCGCAGACGGGGGACCGGGGAGTCGACTCCGGACCAGGTCCCGGGAAGAGGTTCAGGATTCGCGCTCATCCAGGATTTTGAGAATCCCCTCCAGTTCTTTGCGGGTTTTCTTTTTCCACTCCACCAGCCTGTCCCGGTCGAACCCGAAATCCAATTGAACCGGTTTTTTCCGGCTCTCTTTCAACTTTTTTTTTGCCCCGGCAATGGTGAACTTTTCCCCGTAGAGCAGCCGTTTGATTTCAAAAATCAGCTCGACATCCTTGCGTTTGTACAGCCGTTGACCCGCCCGGTTTTTGCCCGGTTTCAGAGCCTCGAATTCATCTTCCCAATAGCGGAGAACGTGTTGCTCCACCCCGGCCATGTCGGCCACTTCCCCAATTTTGAAGAAAATCTTGTCAGGGATGGAGGGATTCACTCGGCGCTTGATTGGTTGAGGACAAAAGTTGTTTGCTGG
>JABAHQ010002526.1_pt1 | contig 12043 bp, 6 predicted proteins | sample 7062091 | NCBI WGS metagenome assembly JABAHQ01 (sample SAMN14534359, study PRJNA622989) | marine sediment metagenome | biome: marine biome [ENVO:00000428]; feature: marine pelagic biome [ENVO:01000023]; material: deep marine sediment [ENVO:00002113] | place: India: Gulf of Kutch | collected...
TTCGGTGCCAATGTCGCCCGCGTGTAAAATCCGTTCCACGCCGTCAAAAACTGAGTAAACCTTTGGGTCGATGTAACCGTGTGTATCCGAAATGATTCCGATTCTCATAAAGCGTCCGTATGTTTGAGTTTCCAAAAGGTAAAGAAAGGTAAGAAAAAATAGAGCACAGTTTCAAGTCAGAGACGCAGAAATGAATGCAGAGGATGGTAATCTTGGTTAAATTGCCTTAGACCATCACGTCTGGATCGTGTGGCGCTTCGTAAGTGTCGAGGAGTACAAGAAAGGACCTCTAAACCAACCAGAGATATTTGAAATTTTGATTTCAGGAAAAGCTCGACCGGTTTCAATCCGTACTCCAAGTCCGCAACATTATGTTTTTTGGCAACGTTTTTAGCCACGGATTTACACTGATGAAACTGATTTATTGAATCTTTTTGCACTTCAATTAATTGACGAATTCAAGGCTTAAATTTACAAAACAGGGTAACGATTCACAGGGTATTGTAGAAGTTAAAAAATCAAGACAAAACTTTTATTAAGGGCAAAACAATTGTTCTGAGATTTTATAGATTTTAAGAGTTTTGCCTGATCAAAGCCTGAATAGTGATAAAAACAAGCACTTATGTTTAATTCACATTGTGAGTGGCCTCCCACCCTAACCACATTTATCCGTACTACAAGCCGACAATATTGTGTTTTTTTGGCAAAGTGTTTTAGCCACGGATTGACACTGATGGAACACGGATTTGGGGGTTCAATTTTTTTGAGAAAACAATTCTCTTGCAACTGCTCGAAGGTGTTCTGCAAATTGCTTTCATCACAAACCAATCAAATATCCGTGAAAATCCGTGTGCATCCGTGGCTCAAACTTGAAGGCCTTTGGTTGCGGCTCCGCTGCGCTGTCAGTATCCGTGGTTAATTTTTTGACAAATTTATATTAGGTTGTGGGCGCAGCGGAAAGTTCGAATCACCGAATCGGTAACCAGTAACTCACTTTCAAGGCCAGAAAATTGTCGCCGTCGGCTGAAAGCCCGTTGAACAAGTCTCCCGGGCTGACGAGATCCCCGCGCCTTTCTGAGGAAAACCGATCCTGCTGCCAAACCAGGAAAAGCGTGCTCCCTCTTCGCCATTCCCAACGGAGCACAACGTTACTTCGGAAGGAGCGGACATTAAAATCGCCATTCCTGAGATCGAAGCTTGCCTCATCGTCGGTCACGGTCCTGGACCCATCTTCGTTCTCCGTAACGGTGGTGCCGTCGGAACCATATAAGCGCAATTGTCTGCTCCGTGGCGCCAAAAGCTCTCCGAAATCAAATCGACGGCCGCTGGCGGCAAATGGCTCGGCATAGACCTCCAGGCTCAGATCCGGAGTAATGGCGTAATTCAGTCTTATTTGAGAGGAAAATGTGCTGCGGTCAATGGCAGAAAAAATATATCTTTGGCCAAAGGTAATTTCCCGACCGTTTGTCTTTTCATCAAAGTATTGGCGTGTGTTTCGCTCTCGGGAATAGCCTGGGCTGAGCGACAGCTCCCACTGGTCGGCGGGCTTGAAGGAAAATTCGGCATCTGCGTCAAAGTCCCAACCGTCCAGATCGTCGTTTATGTAAGAAGCAAATATGCCCCAATTCACTTTGGAAGCCCGATTATTGCCAAGCTCCGCAAAAACGTGCCAGTCTGAAGCGGTACCCATCAATGGACCGCCTCGGGTTAGCTCCGAACTGAGTGCGTCCGGCCTGTAGTGAAAATGCAGCGTACTGCGCCAGAAATTCTTAAATGTGAAATTCAAAAAAACATCTAAAATTGAAAACTGACGGACGCCTTCGAAATTCCATTCATTAAACGTGGCAACTTCTAATGCGTATTCACGAAACAGGTTGCCTGGCTGGGTCTCCCGGTATTCTAGTTCGCCCCAGGCCCCAATTTCATCTGTGGAAAACAAGATGCCGGTATCATTGATCTCAAAATTGGGAGATTCCGCTGAGAACCCAACATCCCAAAGCCAGTGTTCACCGCTATTTTTTTCGAAATTAATCGAACCGGCATAGCCGAACAATGAGGTACGGGAAGAATCGAGTGACACATGCGTCGCATCCGGGCGTTGAAAATAGCGGGCGCTTGACCGTTGAACTCGAGTGATTGCAGCAGAATCGCCTTCCACATAAGAAAATCCCATATATCCGCTGATTTCATATTTCCCGCCCTGGAAACGCAAATTCCAATCCGAATTGCCAGCATAGGCTTGACGATTCAAGCGTGCCGCCAGGGGTTCACCGGAAGAGAGATCGCGCCGCATTCCCGTGAACATGAACCCAATTGTCGACTGTGACGCGCCAAACTCTTGCTGCACTCTTGTCGCGCCGAAGGCCGTCAGCGGTTCCACTTCGACGCTGGTTGTGGAATCGGTAACTTGATCGTAACTGCTGGCGTGCTCCCGTGCCGTCACCGCCGTCAGTGCGCCAATTGAGAGCCCGGATTGCAACCGACCGCTTAATTTCGCGGCGCTGAGGATGGTCGTGTTATCCGGAACATCCATAAAATCACCATTGGCCCTGCCATGCGGAGGCGCACCGATCCGGCGTGAATAAAAGAAGGTCGGACCGATGTTATCAAAAAGTTGACTTCCTTCCGTGAAGAAAGGCCGTCGTTCGGGGAAAAAGGTTTCGAAAGCGGTAAGATTAACCACGGCAGGATCCGCCTCCACCTGCGAAAAGTCAGGATTCACCGTGCCTTCCAGTGTCAGATTGGGTCCCAATCCCATTTTGAAATCCAAACCAACTCGTGAGCTCAATTCGCTGCCGTCAGTGAATGGATTATCGGGGTTGACATCGCTAAATGTGGCGCTGCTAGTCTGATACGGAAGCAGTTCGATCCGGCGCGAAGGCCGAATGCCTTCGATTCCGACAAGGTCGCCAAATCGAGATGCCCATCCTGTTTCGTCTTTGGGAACAAGGACCCAATAAAGGTCTTCATTGGTGTTTGGAATCCAGCGATTAATGTTGATACCCCAGACCTGCTTTTCCTTTTTGTTGAAACGAAGCTGGGAAAAAGGAATCTTCATTTCAGCGGTCCAACCATCTTCGCCGATGGATGATTTGGCCTCCCAGACCGGGTCAAATCGATAATCGCGATTATGCTCGCTATCTGAAGAATGGAAATAATCCACACGAACACCAGCCGCCGTTACGGCAAAACTGTAGGCCGTGCGTTGATCGTGATACGGATCCAGGGAAACAACCAGACGTTCTGAGTTACCCGCATTGTCTCGACGAGTCACAAAGGCATGAATTTCTTCAGGATTGGGATAGTTTAGCCGGGCACCAACGTATAACGCGCTTGCGTCATAAACGAACGCCACTTCCGTCGTGTGCATGGCAGGTTGGCCTTCATTCGGGTCCTTCTGTTTCAATCCTGAAACAAACTCGGCACGCTTCCAGACCTGGTCATCTAAAACGCCATCCACCTGCGGTGCATTTAGTTTGATTCGATGGGCTTGAGCAATTTTCTGGGAATGGTCTGCTTCATGATTCCCGGCCACTGCTTCCAAACAAAAGCTTCCGACAAGAAAGAAAATGAGACAGGCTTTAGCGCATGTCCCATCGTTGACAACGCTTTTGAGACGTTGCCCAGTGCCCTCTTCGATGTTGCCGCTCATAAAAACCTCGGAAAGTTAATTCACTGACGGATGTTCGGCTTTGATCTTTTTCAGCATCCGTTTTGCATTTTCGAATTCCGGATCAATTTCCAACGCTTTGTTGTAATAAGCGACGGATTCTTCAATCTGGCCTTTGTTCAAATAAAACTCACCGATGCTGTCGTAGAGATTCGCCACCTGCGGATGCAATTCCGCCGCGATTTTGAGCAAAGTCATGCCATAATCGGCCAGGCCGATCCTGGCCATTTGGTAAGCAATTCTGTTCAGATTGCGAGCGCTTGCGGCACCCCGTGGGTTCATTTCTGCCGCCTTCTTGATCAGGGTCTTTGCCTGCTGTTGATTGTCCTTCGTGAGGAGCCCTATCCCATAGTAAGCATTTGTCTCATCGGAATTTGGATAGAGCTCATAAGCTGTTTTAGCTGCCTGGAATCCTCTTGCTCCATCTCCCTGCACATACAACTGCTGCATCGCGGTCATAAAATGCTCTACAAAATTCGGATAAATTGAAGCACTCAAAAACACTGTTTTCAGCTTCTTACCAAGCGTTCCGAAGTCTGTGCTTGTACCTATGTCCAGATTCTTAATGTCTTCGGTCCAGACTTTGGCCCAAGCCTGATGCCAGTTGTTCACCAGCATCTCAAAATCTGACGTGAAGCGACGCGATTTCGAAATGTTGGAGTTGCTGGTGTACATCTCGATGTAATCGTTGAAAAACAGTGTGGCCCCTGTATCGTGATAAACCGGCAGGCGTTGCCAACCATATTTTTCGACAAGCTTTGACGCCATGAAGGAACCCACTTTTACAAAGGCCTCATCGCCGATGGGATGGCGACCGTTGCGAACATTTCGTAACGTTCCTTCGAAATCTGCTTCCAGGGCTTTTCGATTGACCTGATTGTTAAAGAACTCAAAGGCACTAGCTAATTCTTCTGCATCTTCGCTCCTCAGCACCTGGTTCTTGACATAATAACTCAGGCCGTAATCAAAGACATCTTTCATCCCACGATAGATCACGTCGTCGCGCTGGCTTCCCGTGTAAGCATTGATGTCCCAGGGTGCGTCGAGAATCAGTTGGTATAGCTTCTGGGTGTAAGGTCTCAAGTTCGTACCCTCAAGATTGCATGCCACTGCAATGGCAAAATTTTCTTTTGGATAGTAAACAAACCGGGTTCGGGTTTCGGCCTGAGCGCCTCCATGCAGGACTCGGAATCGGCCGTTCACAGGCGACACGGCCCAGCCTCGGCCGTAATTGGTAAAATAACCATCGTGCTGAGCCATAGAGGTCCACATCATATTCAAGGTCTCTTTGTTCAAGATCTTGCCGGGGACCATACCTTCGGCGAACTTCAACAAATCGCCAACCGTGGAGCGCGTCCCTCCTGCCGCAAACCGACTGCTGATGTCAACAAACTCCGAATTTTTGACCTCGCCATCAATGATTCGGTAGCCCCGAACCCGATTTGGAATGATGTCCACCGGGTTGTCCAGACGTGTGGCATCCATTCTGAGCGGGCCCCAAATGTGCTCATGCATGTATTCGCCGTAACTTTGTCCCGATGCCCCCTCGATGATTGCGCCCAACAGGTTGTACCCGTAGCTCGAATAGTTGTACTTGGTTCCCGGCTCGGCAACCAGGTCGAATTCCTCGAAAACCGCAATCGCCTCTCGGGTGTCTTTATGGTCTTTGAAATGCCCTTCCAAATCATAATTGCGATAGTGGCTGATACCGCCCAAATGTCCCAGGACCTGGCCAACCTTCACCGGCCATTGTTTTTTGGGGAAATAAGGCACGAAGGTCTGCACCTCAGCGTTCAAATCGATTTTGCCGTCTTCCACTAAATTCAGGATCGCCACAGCGGTCATCGGCTTGGTCACAGATGCCAGGCGGTAAGCAGACTCGGCTTTGGCGGGGCACTTATTCTCCAAATCTGCGTAGCCGAAGCCTGCGGTCCAAACGAAGTCATCTTTTATGAATCCAACTGATAGTCCCGGAATTCGGTCCGCCGCCATCTGCTCTTTGACGAACTCTTCAAAATTTTTGATGTCCTCGGCATATTGATCGCCATCTTGAGCTGCCAGAGGTAGGAAAAGAAAAATGAACAGAAAAACCAGATTGAGCGAAAAAATTCTGAATCTGTGCATAATGAGATCTCCTTTTCAGAACACATTCTTGCGGATGAAGTTAGCCTCGAGCTGCTTAATCCTATTCATACCGAAGTGCATTCACCGGGTTCGTGAGGGCGGCACGCACGGCTTGATAGCTCACCGTGATCAACGCAATCATCAACGCCAGAATCGTCGATAAAATAAACGTGCCAAATTGGCTGCTCATATTGATCCGATAAGCGAAATCTTGCAACCATTCGTTCATCGCGTAATAAGCAACCGGCCAGGCCACGAGGGTGGCGAAAATGACCAATTTTGAGAATTCCTTCGAAAGCAACAAAACCACACTCGACACGGACGCACCGAGCACTTTCCGCACGCCGATCTCCTTCGTGCGCTGCTCGGCAGTGTAGGAAGCCAGCCCAAACAATCCCAGGCAGGCGATGACTACGGCAAGCACCGAAAAGATGATAAAAATCTGGCCGAGCTTGTGTTCGTTGTCATAAAGTTCCTGATAGCGCTGATCCAGAAAATCGTATGTGAACGGAAAATTGGGACGGTATTCCTGCCAGACTCCCTCAAGAAAACTCAGCGTGGCCGCAATATCTTTGGACCGGACCGGACGAATTCTCACCGAAATCTGATTAAAGCTGCTCGGGTAGATGAGCAAAACGATTGGCGTAATGGGTTGATGCAGCGACTCGTAATGAAAATCCTCCACAACACCAATAATTTTACCCTTGCGGCTGCCGTAACCAAACGGTTTGCCAACAGCATCCCTGGGCGACTTCCACCCGATCTTGCGCACGGCTGTTTCGTTCAAGATAAACGCCTCGGTTGAATCGGTTGGAAAGTTCGTCGAAAAGTTTCGGCCGGCAGCGAGTTTGATGCCATAAGTGGGAATAAAGTCGTGATCAACGCGTACATTCGCGATCCGGAAGTTAATGGGCTGCTCCTGATCGCCGTCCAACGTGCGGGCGCCGGATGAATCCAGCAAGCGGCCAGACGGTACACGCTTCGAACCGGCAACGGCGACAATCTGCGCATGCTGAAGCAATCGACTCTTTAGGCCACTGTATCTTTCTATCATCTCGTCGCTTGCCGGCAAAACCACAATCTGTTCCTTATTCAGTCCCAGGTTTTTCGTGTTGCAGTACTCCAGTTGATTGTAAACCACACCCATGCTAATGATCAACACGATGGAGATGGCAAACTGAAACACCACCAATGCAGTCCGAAAATGGGACTTGTAACTTGAAGTCTGCGCGCCCTTCAAGACTTTGACTGGTTGGAAACCGGAAAGGTAGAGCGCGGGATAGCTGCCTGCAACGACACCGACAAACAGGGCAATGGCAAACAAGCCCACCAATACGGGAAGATTGCCCGCATAATCGATTTGCAATTCCTTGCCAACAAAATTGCCAAACCGGGGGAGCAGAAGCTCAACCGCAAAGATAGCCAAACCCAACGAAATAAATGCCAGAAATATGGACTCACCCAAAAACTGAGCAATCAGCTTCTTACGGTCGGCGCCAACCACTTTTCTCAGCCCGACCTCTTTGGCCCGATTGGCGGAACGCGCCGTGGCAAGATTCATGAAATTGACACAAGCGATGAGCAGAATAAACAAAGCAACGGATGAAAAAATATAGACATAGGTAATGTCTCCGTTGGCTTCAATTTCAGAATCGAGATGGGAGTGAAGATGAATGTCTGTGAGACGCTGAAGGTGCAGGATGTTGCGCTCACTCGGTCGTCGGGATGGCGGCTCACCCGTGTAACGTTGAATTGCGGCGCCGTAATGCTTGTCAATGAAATCAGGTAATTGCGACTGCAACCGTTGGTGATCATACGCTTCAGCCAGGAGAAGGTAGGTTGCGTAATTGTTGCTGCCCCAACTCTGAAACTCCGAATCGCCCCAAAGCATTTCCAGTCCTTTCATGGAACCCAGAAAATCAAAATGAAAATGGGAATTCCGGGGCGTTTTCTGCATCACGCCGGTTACTTTGAGATCGGCCTCACCCGCAAAGTTGATCACCTTGCCGAGAGGTTCTTTGTCGCCAAAATACTTTTGAGCCATTTCGTCTGTTAAGACCACGCCATTTGGATCGGCGAGCGCTGTTTTGGGATCGCCTTTGATGAACGGCAACGTGAACACCTCGAAGATTTCTGGATCGGCGAAATAGAAACGGCTTTCTTCAAAGTACTTATCTCCATAATTGACCAATGGACTTCCCACGCCTCGAATTCGTACGGCGTGGATGATATTGGAAAAATCGTTTTCGAGCAACGGAGCAATGGGCGGCGCCACGTGTCCCAAATGCAAACTCGTTGAGCCATCCGAGTTCAGCCACTCCCGCGTCACACGCACGATCCGGTCTGCATTTTCGTGATAGGTATCGTAACTCAGCTCATCTTGAACATACAACAAAATCAAAATGCAGCAGGTCATGCCGGTAGCCAGACCCAACACATTGATGATAGAATAGCCTTTGTATTTAACCAGATTCCGAAGTGCAATTTTGAGGTAACTTTTGAACATAATGCAACGTCTCCAAGCAATCATGGTATAGGCCAGGTACAGACCGAGGTGGTCTCAGCCTGCACCCGATTCCCTATACTTTCGACTCAATTACTCCTGTGATTAATTGGTGCCCAAATATTTGGCGAGCGTGCGATGCAAATACTCCCCTCTCAAGGCACTGTGAGTGGCGAGGATCTTGCCTTCGGGAGAAATCAGGAACGGACTTGGGATGCCGGTCACATTGACATTAAAGTCCGCAGCCAATTGGCTTTTCCAATTGTCCGGAACCACCGCATTCAACCACGGCATGTCCCAACGCTCCTCATGGAATGCCCGCACGTCTTCCTTCTCAGCGTCCATGGAGAGACTCAGGATGGTGAAATTCTGGTCTTTGTAAGTCTCGTAAGCCTCGTGCAGTTCCGGCATTTCTTTTATACACGGTCCGCACCAGGTCGCCCAGAAATCCACAAGATAGAATTTGCCTAACATGCTCTCATTCGAGACGGTTTTGGACTGATCGAGCAGTTGGACTTCAAAATCGGGGACGGGTTTGCCCCAGGCAATGCTCGCTTCCGGATCCAACCTGACCAGTTGATATTGCGGCACTTCGTCCGCATAATTGTTCTTTAGCACGGTGAACATACTGCGGTACGCATCCTCGTTGCCCTTAAGCAAATTCAAGAAGGACAGTTGAACAAGCCCTTCCCCCTGAATGGACTTGTCCGAATTTTGCTCGTAAACGCTTTTTGCAAATTCTTTCGCGCGTTCAAAATCCATCAGGGCAAGGCCTTCAACGGTTGGGCGAACCGAGGATCCCCACAATTGCGATTCGGGAGGTGCGGTCTCCAAAATCCTGGAATAGGTTTCGGCATCCGGTTGATAGCCGTAGTAGTAAAGTTTCGGATAGAGCACCGCGGCATATTCTCTAACCAGCGGCTGCTCAGACTGCATTTTCTTATCCAAGTAGGTTGTCACATCTGAGAAGTCATATGAAAAGCCCTGAGCATTGCCATTTTGTTTTTGATAGGACTTCTTGGCAGTTCTGTAATCTGCAACACCTTGTTCCATCTTTTGTTCGATTTCAAACATTTCGGCCAGGTGCTGGTGCGCATCATCGAAGGTCACGCTGGCAACATTTTCACCCTCGGGTCGTAACAGCTTTGACGGATCGAATACGATTCTGACTTTTTGACCGTCAACCACAAGCATGGATTTGTAGTCACCGCCGCCGTCGTGCTCAAAAAAATCGGACATGGTGCCATTTACACTACGACCGTCAACAATTCCAAGTAGTTGATAAGCCACCGTGTCCGCAGAGATGTCGGTTTCAAAAACGTAGGTGCCGTCTTCCTGTCGTTGCATAACGTCGGCCTCGTCCCACTTGAATTTGTTCCAGGTGCCGAGGATTTTTACTTCATCAAAGGAATCTTTATACTCATGAGCGGCCAACCTAATGTTCGTTTTGACATTCTCTTCAGGGGTTTCAATAATCAGAGGGATCCCAGCAACCTGATGATCGCTTGCCGTAACCCAAAGCCGGTAGGTTCCCGGTTCCGAAACTCCCAAAGAGAATTCTCCGTTTTCACCCACGGTTTTTGATAGAATGGGCTTTCGATATGACCCCTCAAACGATGACAGGTGAACCTCGGTCATGGTGGGAGGAGTACCGGTTGCACCCACGATTTGTCCTGACACGCCGGGGGTGTCGTCGGTTGCCTGCATCTGCGTTGTGCCCCAGATGAGGAGAATCCCCAGGACCGGCAACAAAAAAAGACCTAATCGTTTCATTTGATACCTCCTTAAGTTTGTTTGTGGTTAAATTCTCGCTATCCTACAATTTCTTGTTTGGCCTGATTGACTTAACTTTTTATGTCGAATTTTAGTCGCTTAAGCGTGTTAAAGTGGTTTCGCAAACTAAAAAATAAATCAATTCGCTACGCTTTTCATTTTTTCCTTTATCTTCTCCAACATTTGAATACCATTGGTATTGTCAGGGTTTAGCTCTATCGACTTCTTGTAATTTTCGATAGCGAGCTCATAATCACCCTTAATCATATAAGCTTCGCCTAAACTATCGTAAGGATTGAATGCCTCAGGATAGGCTTCGACATTGAGTTTGAAAATTTTGATCGCATCCGCGACCCGATCTATACCGAGGAGCTGGTATCCTAATCGGTTCAGTTCATTTTCTCGGAAGTCATACTTATCTTCTCCGTTTGTTTTTAGATCATGATACTGATTGATGGCGGCCTGTAGGTTCTTTTCCAATAGAGTCTTAAGCATCGTTTCTGCGATGGAAAGTTTGGGCAAGATGGCAGGTCTGTCATATAAGATGTTTACAATACCTTGACACATGTCATTTAATCTGGCAGAGCCGGTATTATTTAACAGGACGACAAGATGTTTGTCCTCAACAAATCGCGCAATCAAGGTATTGAAGCCATTGATGCCGCCCCCATGAGCTATAACTTTTACGCTATCTGAGGAGTTAGCTAATGGCATTTTATTAATCACCCAGCCGTAACCATAGCTCGCGGTTCCCAATGCAGGAACATGAGGTTTAAAGATTAACTGTCTATATTCTTGCGAAAGGAGTTTGTCTGTGTACAGTGCTTGATCCCATTTATATAGATTCCCAACGGTTGAATACATAGCGCCAGCGGCATAGGCGTTCCGCATGAAAAAGTACGGGTCTTTGACATATTCGGTCAGTTGCTTGACGTAGCCTGACGCCCTTTTTTCCAGAATTTCGCTCTGGTCATCTATATTGGTATTTTTCATACCTAAAGGGGCTAAAATTCTTTCCCGTAGCACTTCGGAAAATGGCTTCCCTGTGACCGCTTCAATGATTGCGCCCAAGAGATAATATCCGGAATTGTTGTACCTATACTTTGAACCCGGTTCAAATTCCAGGTCTCCACTGCAAAAGTTTTCAACAACATAATCTACGTCATAATGATTGCGAGTTGAATCTGACCAAAAACCGGGCAATCCTGTATAGCTGGGAATACCTGATGTATGGGTTAGGAGATGGTGAATCGTGACGCGGTCGCCTGCATCCTTGCGGTAGTTCGGCAGGTAGTCTGTTATCTTTGCATCTACACTGATCTCGCCTGCCTCAACCAACTGCATAATCAGCATTGCAGTAAATTGTTTGGTAATCGATCCGATTCTAAACTTAGTGTCGATATCATTGGGAATTTGCCATTCCATGTTAGCGTAACCGAATCCTTTCTTGTAGATGACTTTGCCTCTTTCAGCGATCAGTGCCGTTCCGTTGAACTGACCGTTGTTATAGCATTGAGTTAGGTATGTATCGATCTTACTTGCTTTATCATTAGCAAGGCAAACATTTCGACTTAAAGAAAGGAATAAAATTAAAAGTAATTTTACATGCAATGGTCGGTTTATTATTCTTTTCATTTTAACTCCGAATCCTAAGTTAGATCAGACTTTGATTATTTTACTCTGAGAGCTAGAGAAACGGAAATTCAATCCCTAACCCGGCGTAGCCGAACACAATAACTCTACTAAACTTGCAAAGTTCAGTAGAGTTATTGTTCAGCGGCCCTCATTTTTTCGCCCAACTTCTGCAACATTCTCTTGCCATTGGTATTGTCGGGATTCATCTGCAAAGATTTCTTGTAAAATTGTATCGCCAGCTCGTTTTGGCCGTTCTCCATGTAAGCCTCTGCCAGACTATCGTACACATTCCAGGAATCCGGATAGGCTTCCACGTTTAGCTTAAACACGGCAATGGC
>JABAHQ010028639.1_pt2 | contig 12043 bp, 5 predicted proteins | sample 7062091 | NCBI WGS metagenome assembly JABAHQ01 (sample SAMN14534359, study PRJNA622989) | marine sediment metagenome | biome: marine biome [ENVO:00000428]; feature: marine pelagic biome [ENVO:01000023]; material: deep marine sediment [ENVO:00002113] | place: India: Gulf of Kutch | collected...
CTCGCCGGCGAAGGCAACAATAAAACCCTCGAGGACCAGCTCGCGTTCCTCACGCCGATCGCCAAGGCCTTTATGACCGAAACCGGCTACGAGGCGGCCAATCTGGGCATGCAGGTCTACGGCGGGCACGGTTACATCAGGGAATGGGGCCTGGAGCAGAATGTACGCGACGCCCGTATCGCGATGCTGTACGAGGGGACCACCGGCATCCAGGCCCTCGACCTGCTGGGCCGCAAGGTGATGCTGAGCGGCGGCGATATGCTGCGCGTCATGACCCGGGAAATCCACGCCTTCTGCGAGGAACAGGCCGGCAATGCCGCTATGGCGTCCTTTGTCACCCCATTGCAACAGGTGACCCGGGAATGGGAAAGCGTCACCGAACAGCTTGGTGCCAAAGCTGTCGACAACCCTGACGAAATCAACGCTGCTTGTGTGGATTACCTGATGTACAGTGGCTATGTGGTATACGCCTACCTGTTCGCCCGGGCCGCACTGACCGCACAGCAGGCACTCGAGGGAGACACCACCGAGAGCGCGTTTTACCAGGCCAAGATCTATCTGGCCCGGTTTTATTTTCAACGCCTGTTGCCACGCACCGACACATTGGCCAAAACCATGGCCTCCGGGCTGGCCAGTCTGTACGACGAAACCGTCGATCCTTTTGTCGATGCGTTTTAGGATTGAAACAAAGCGACTGTCATAACATACAGTCACCAGTACTGCCCCAGCCGGCGCTCCGCTTCACAGCGCCGGCCCAACATTTACAATAGTCGAACAATGTTCAGCCAGGAGCGCGCACTAATGATCTACCAAGGCCAAGCCATTACCGTCGAAGTCAGTGATCAGATCGCCCGCTTGACCTTCGACCTGCAGGGCGATTCCGTCAACAAGCTCAACAACCTCACCATGAAGGAGCTTGAGGAAGCTATCGCCGCGATCAAAGCGGACAGTGGTATCCAGGGGCTGCTGATTCGCAGCGCCAAGGATGTATTCATCGTGGGCGCGGATATCACCGAGTTCGAGGAGAAATTCGGCGGCCAGACCGAACAGAACGTGGCCGACGCCGTCTACGATATCAACGTGCGCCACTTTAACGCCCTGGAAGATCTGCCCATACCCACTGTTACCGCGATTAACGGTCTGGCCCTGGGCGGCGGCCTGGAATTGTGCCTCGCCACCGATATGCGGGTGATGGCGGACAACACCAAGATCGGTTTTCCCGAAGTCAACCTGGGCATTATCCCGGGCTACGGCGGCACCGTGCGCTCCACCCGCCTGATCGGCGGCGACAATGCCGTGGAATGGGTGTCCGGCGGCAAACAGTACCGCGCCGACAAGGCCCTGGAGGTGGGCATGGTCGATGCCGTGGTGGCACCGGACAAGCTCGAGGCCGCGGCGGAGGATCTGCTGCGCCGCGCCATCGACGGCGAGTTCGACATTCACGCCATCCGCAAGGTGAAAACCGGCCCGGTACAGCTGGACGATACCGAGCTGCTGATGGCCTACACCACCGGCAAGGCCATGGTCTCCCAGGAGTCGCCCAAGGGCATGATCGCCCCCATCACCGCGGTCAAAACCATGGAAAAGCACGCCAAGCTGGGCCGCGATGAAGCACTGAAAATCGAGGCGGAAAACCTCGCCAAGCTCGCCACCGGTGAAGTCGCCCACAACCTGATCAAGATTTTCCTGGGCGACCAGGAACTGATGAAGAAAAGCAAAAAGGCCGCCGGCAAGGTGGACCCGGTCGAGCGCGCCGCCGTCCTGGGCGCGGGTATCATGGGCGGCGGCATCGCCTATCAGTCCGCCAACACCGGCACGCCGATCATGATGAAGGATATTGCTCAGGAGAGCCTGGATTCGGGTATGGAAGAAGCGGGCAAACTGTTATCCAAGCAGGTGGACCGCGGGCGCCTTTCGGCCCAACAAATGGCGCACACACTGTCCATGATCACCCCGACCCTGAGCTACGAAGGCATCGACAGTGCCCAGGTGATCGTCGAGGCCGTAGTGGAAAACGAAAAGGTTAAAAAGTCGGTGCTCAGTGAAGTCGAAGGCCTGGTAGACAAGAACACTGTGATCGCTTCCAACACCTCCACCATTCGTATCACCGAGCTTGCCACCGCGCTCAAGCGCCCGGAACAATTCTGCGGTATGCACTTTTTCAACCCGGTGCACAAAATGCCACTGGTGGAAGTCATTCGCGGCGAAAAGAGCGGCGACGACGCGGTTCGGCGCACCGTGGGCTATGCCCTGTCCATGGGCAAAAAGCCGGTAGTGGTCAACGACTGCCCCGGCTTTCTGGTTAACCGCATCCTGTTCGCCTATTTCGCCGGCTATATTCAACTGATCCGGGAAGGCGCTGATTTTGTGGCGGTGGACAAGGCCGCGGAAAAATTCGGCTGGCCCATGGGCCCGGCCTACCTGTGCGACGTGGTGGGCATCGACACCTGCGTGCACGCCGGCGAGGTCATGTCGGAAGGTTTCCCCGAACGCATGAAACAGGAATACAAAACCGCCATGCAGATCATGGTCGAGCACGAACGTTACGGCCAGAAAAACGGCAAAGGGTTTTACGCCTACGAAACCGACAAGCGCGGCAACCCGAAAAAGGTCTACGACGAATCCGTCCGCGACCTGCTGGCCCCCCACACCGATGCCCCCAAGGAATTCAGCGACGAGGAAATCGTCGACCGCATCATGACGCCCCTGTGCATGGAGTCGCTGCGCTGCCTGGAGGACAATATCGTCGAGTCGGCTAACGACCTGGATATGGCGCTGGTATACGGTGTCGGCTTCCCGCCCTTCCGCGGTGGCGCGATCCGCTATATCGAAAATATGGGACTGGACAAATTCTGCGAAACCGCGGACAAATACGCTCACCTGGGGCCGCTGTATGAACCCACGGACAAACTGCGGGAGCTGGCCAAATCCGGCGGCAGCTTTTTTGACTGACCGACGAAGCGACAACCGCTGATACCGCTACCGGGATTACCGCCAAAGCATTTTCAGGAGAACCATCGTGACTGCAACCACCAATCCGAGAGACGCTGTTATCGTCGACTTCGCCCGCACACCCATGGGTCGTTCCAAGGGTGGCTGTTACCGCAACACCCGCGCCGAAGACCTGTCCGCCGATCTGGTCAACGGCCTGCTGGCCCGCAACCCCGGCGTCGACCCCGCCGAAGTGGAGGATGTGATCTGGGGCTGTGTCAACCAGACCAACGAACAGGGCTGGAACATCGCCCGCATGATGAGCCTGCTCACCGTCATCCCGCATACCGCCGGCGCGCAAACGGTCAGCCGCCTGTGCGGTTCGTCCATGAGCGCCATGCACACCGCGGCCCAGGCCATCATGACCAACAACGGCGATGTCTTTGTCATCGGCGGTGTCGAGCACATGGGTCACCTGCCCATGGATCACGGCATCGACCCCAACCCGCGCCTGAGCAAATACGTGGCCAAGGCCGCCGGTATGATGGGCATGACCGCCGAATACCTGGCGCTGCTGCACGGTATCAGCCGCGAACAGGCCGACGCCTTCGCCGAGCGCTCCCACAAACTGGCGAGCACCGCCACCCGTGAGGGCCGGTTCGACCGCGAGATCATCCCCATGGCGGGCCACAACGAGGACGGTTTCAGGGTGATGGTAGAACAGGACGAAACCATCCGCCCGGACACCAGCGCCGACAAGCTGGCAGAACTGAAACCGGTGTTCGACCCCAAAAACGGTCAGGTTACCGCGGGCAACTCGTCCCAGATCACAGATGGCGCTTCAGCGATGATTATGATGTCCGCCGAACGTGCCGAAGCCCTGGGGCTTAAACCCATCGCCAAAATCCGCGCCATGGCCGTGGCCGGGGTCAACCCGTCCATCATGGGCTACGGACCGGTACCGGCCACGCACAAGGTACTCGAGCGCGCCGGGCTGAGTATGGGGGATATCGAATATATCGAACTCAACGAGGCCTTTGCCGCCCAGTCCCTGCCGGTACTGAAAGACCTGGAACTGCTCGAGCAGATGGACGAGAAGGTCAACCTCAACGGCGGCGCCATCGCCCTGGGCCACCCCTTCGGCTGCTCCGGGGCCCGTATCTCCGGCACGCTGCTCAGCGTGATGCAGCAACACGATGCCAGTCTGGGGCTGTCGACCATGTGTATTGGCCTGGGTCAGGGCATCAGCACGGTGATCGAACGCCTCAACTAACACACCAACCGGTATGTAACCGGGACACGCCGACGGACCGGCAACAGGCCCGCCGGCGTTTCCCGCTAGTTCCACATACCGGGCCCACCGGCATTGCTTTCCGCCAGCACCTCGGCGAAGGCCCCGGCTCCGGCGCCCGCACCCATCTCGTGGATGAAACCCACGAAATGAAAGATGCTGCCATATACCGCCAGGTTGAGATTGTGGCCGGCTTCGTGGTCCATGTGCCAGCCGGCCGAGTTGTTGTCGACATAGGCAAAGTTGCCCATGTTGTAAGCAGTATCGATGACGTTGGCATTGGACACCCAACCCCCGCGGGTCGCCAGCATGCCGGTAGACCAGTCCATGTTAAATCCGGTAATACGGAAAAACTGCACGCCACCGCCCCACAGGTTGGGCAACTCCCACAACAGAAGGTGGCCCAGGCCGTTGAGAATCCACATGATGGCCCCCAGCCCCAACACCAGCCAGGACATCGGCATCAGCCAGTTGCTCCAGCCGAGAATACCCTGATACACCTCGCTGCTGGCAATGGTNNGCCGAGGAACGCACCCACCGGCCCCATCATACTCAGGATCGTGGCATTCATACCGGCGTTGAGACCGATCATAAAGCCGCGGAAAAATTCCCCCAGGGGTGTTCCCTGATTGCTGTCGGCGACGACATAACTGGCGGTCATCAGGCCGATCACACCGGCGACCGCCAGCAGGCCCCAGCCGATACCCACCATAAAGGAAGCCACGACCGCCACCGCCAACGCAATGCCGACAACCACACCGACGATGGCACCGAACACACTCCAGAATGACAGGCCGGTCGGGTCGAAGGTATCCACCGGCCGGTTGCCCACGTAGGTGTACAGGCGCAGTTGCACCGGATCGCCCTCACTGCGTTCCGGCTGGTACAGATACAGCGGGTCCGGCGTCAGAAAACGCCCGAGCTCAGGGGCGTACCACCGCTGCCCCATATAGATCAGATTGACGACGCTGTCATAGTCGTGGGTCGCAAAGCTGCGCAGTGGTGCCGGCCCGCTGCGCGAACGCTGATTACCAAACGGGTAATAGCTGATCTGCGCAATCCGGGTGCCGTTTTCGTCACTGAAAAAATGCGCGCTGCCCAGGGGATCCAGGTGCACCCAGCGCCGCCGGTCACCCTGTAACAGGGCAATACGCTTTTTGTCCAAAATCACGAAGTGAGTGAACTGACCGTGGCGATACTCCGACTGGCGCCCCAGATAAATAGTCTCATCGGTGGCACCATCGCGTGTCACCCGCCGGCGCAGACGGTTACCCCGGTAGTCATAGTCGTAACGCACCACGGTGCCGTCATCCAGGGTGACCTGCTCCAGTTGGTTTTTGAAGTTATAGCTCAATTCCCGCCCGGGGAGCCGGGTCAGATTGCCATTACCGTCGTAATCGACATCGAACACCGGGTCGCCGGGGCTGGTGATATCGGTCAGACGATCGGGGCGCGCCGGATCGTTGTACCCCAGCACATGATCCGCTTCGCCGAACTGGGCCAGGTTGTAGCCGTTATGATAGCTGTAGTCGTGGGTGTAATTGCCCGTACTGTCACTACCGGTGACCCGGGAAAGCTGACCCACACCATCCAGTTGGTAGTTGACCTGCTGCCCACTGCCCGAGGCGACATCGTTAAGCCCGGTGATGCGCATGAGTTCATCGAAGGTATAAGAGACGTCCTCCAGCACCGCACCATTGGCGTTGACCGTACGTTGATTGCGAATATGGCCGACGCCGGGCTCATAGGTCAGGCTGGTACGCACGCCGTTGGCAAACCGAATTTCCTCCGGCAGGTTGCGCGCGTTGTAACGGATATCGTCGATCACACCGTCGATGCGTTTAACCAGACCGTTGCGGGTATGACGCCGCGACTGCTCGGTGCCGTCGGGATAAGTGATACGGGTCTGACGGCCCATGTCGTTGTAACCGTAACCGAATTCAAACTCCTGCCCGTCCACATCGATGCGGTGGCGCGTCAGAAAGCCGCGACTGCTGAATTCGAAGTGCTGGTGGCCGGCCTGATAATAGGCCTCGACCAACCGACCGTCGGCCTCGGCACTGTCATCGTCGTAAACGAAACGCTCCACTTCAGCGTCGTTGTTGCGCACTTGCGTGACGCGCCCTTCGGTATCGCGGTCAACTGTCACGTCGTTACCGCGGTCATCCACGGTGCGTACGATCTCATTGGCACTGTTGAACCACTGCCGGCGCCGGCCGGCATCGCGGTGATTCAGCTCCAGCAGGTTACCGCGCCGATCGTAACGGTAGGTACAGATACTGCCGGCGTCGTCGAACAGCTCCAGCAACTCCCCGAAAAGTCCGACACGATAGCGGGTGACCAGTGTCTCCCCCGCCGACGGCATTTCTTCGAACAGCGTGCGATGATTCCAGACATCGACCCGCTCGCGCCGGGGAGTGTTGGCCTGCGGGTGACCGGTTTTGAGGTCCAGTGCGTCAAAGGTGCGGATTTCGAATGGGGTAAACTCGACCCGGCTCTCGGCGCCGTTGTAACTACGGCTGCGAACCGGTCGCCCCTCGCCGTCGAAAAACACCTGGCGCGAAGGTCGGCCGGTTGTGTCAGGTACACTGAAGTCCAGACTGTTATCCAGTGTCGGCTCGAATTCCTCCCGGGTCTGGCCCCAGGGGTTTTTCCGGATCCATCCACTGACCTGGATGTCCCCGGGTTCGCGTTCAACTCGGGTTTGCAGTTCCCGGTTTTGACCGTCGTAATAGGTCACCCGTTGCGAACGCGTCTGCGCGTCGATGCGATAACTGAGGTGTGTGGCATTGGGTACCGAGGTATCGTCGTACCGCATTGAGCGCGTGGGTTGCTGCGGATCGTCGCCGTCCACCCGATAGGCCGTAATCCGGCCGAAGGCATCGTAATCCATATGTACCCGCGCGCCACTGGCGGAGATCAGCTGCACCGGCTTGCCGGTCACCGGGTCGTTACTGCGTTGACTCACCTTGCCGTTGGCGTCTTCCTCGATCACGTATAGATGATCGGCATCGTACACTTTGGTCGTCGTGCGACCGGTACCCGTGGTTTCAGATTCGACGTTACCTTCGGCGGTGTAGCTTTTTTCGATTTCGGTCGCGAACACCGCCGGGTTGCCATCCGCATCCTTGAGTCGGGTGTAACCGAGCGCGGCCGGATCCATGCCCGCGTAGTGCGCATCGAATGCCGCCTGCGACAACACCAGATGCTGTTCCCGGGTCATCAAACCCCGGCTCAACTGACCTTGCGGCAGGTCGTCGAATGTCCGGCGTATTTCCGCAATGATATTGCCACTGCTATCGCGTTTGACCATGCCGGCCATCTGATAGACACGCCGGCTGGCATCCGTGGCGTAGCTGACGTCGGTAATCACCTGTTTTTCCGCCACCGCGGCACCATCCTCGGTGCCCCGGCCCCGGGTCGTCTCGCGAATAACGTTGCCGGCGTTGTCGTATTCAAACTGCCGTTGTTCAATGCGTTCGTCGGCGCTGCGTTCCGTGTACTGTTTTTGCGTTTCCCGCACCGCCACGAATACCCTGGGGGTACCGTCGGGGAACCGGTCCAGTTCCTGCAACTGATAGTCGGTGGTTTCCCGGCGCAGCGGGCGATCCTCAGCGCTGGCACCGTCCAGGCTGAATACCGCCACCTCACTGAGCAGTCGATCCAGGTGCGCGTGCTCGCGGCCGTGACCGGGCACGGCTGACTGATTCATCAGGAAGCGATGCCGGGTGAGGACATCGGCGCGACTGACATCGCCCTTTTGCACTTTGTCGACGTCGCGAAAGCCCTGGAAGCGACGGAACTGGGGGTCGAAATGCCCGTTGTGGTAGCGATAGCGGACTTCGGTCTGCAAGGAACGAGTAGTGTCCGTCTCCCGGGTCCGGCTCACCAGCCACAGGGGAAACGGCATATAGGTATCCCAGGAGTTGCCCTCAGCGCGGTCCTGCAGGGCCATCTCGACCATCGGTGTATAGTCCACCTCACTGACCAGGCCGGTGCCGTTGTCGATACCCTGAATCAGATACGGCGCGGTGGCCTGATCCCAGCTGAAATACACATAGGCCGTCTCGCCACCCCGGCGACTGTTGTAAAGCAGCCCCGCCATACCGCGACCGTCCATATCCACTGCCCGCACCGAGCCGGCGATCGGTGGCGGCAATACCGGGTAGGTCACCGGCTCGGCGCGAAAGCCGGCGCCGGATTGATTGACGTAAAGCTGTATACCGTCGCCGGATACAATCACCAGGTCGCTACAGCCATCGCCGGTAACATCCAACAGCAACACCTGCCCGGGATCGCGACTGATGCCGTTGAGCCGCGGACTGTTGTGCATCACCATCGACGCGCTGAAGCGCCCCCGGCCCAGATTGACCCAGTATTCGACACGCCCGGAGCGCACCCTGACGATATCCTGCAGGCCGTCCCCGGTCATGTCCGCCATAAAGGTCAGCGGGTCGGCGAAATCCGCCCGGGCATGATTGCTGTCGATGGCGGGTTCGGCCCAGCCCTCGCGGCCGCGGTTGCGGTAACTCGCCAAACCCCGGCTGGTGGAGTACAACGCGTCGATGACCCCGTCACCGTCCAGATCACTGACCCGCACCCGGCCGGACTCAAACGGCGGCAACCGCCGCGACTGGGGAGGATACGCGCTAAACCCGTCGAAACCATCGAAGCCGCTGTTGCGGTAAAAACCGTTGAGCGGATTGCGCCCGATGCCGACTAACATATCCGCTGAGCCGGTGCCGTCCATATCGACAAACTGTACGCCCTCCTCGGCGAAGGAACGCGCGAAAGGCGGGTTGTTAACCGGTCGCGCGGGGCCCCAGCCTCCCTCGCCGTTATTGGGCCAGTAGTAGTGGCGCCCGTTGCGGTTGGCGACGATACCCGGCAGTGGCAGGTCGTCCAGGGCGATCAGAGCGGTTTCCGGGTCGGTCAGCGGCGGTGGCGGTGCATCGCCCCGGCGCGGCTCCACCCAGTCCACCGAAAAGCGCTCCGGGTCGAACGTGCTGTAGCTATAGGTCACCGGATTCTTGACCACATCCGACTGACCGTCGCCGAAAGCGGTGAGCTGCGTGCTGGTCAGCAGCGAGACCTGACTCAAAGCATCGGTGGTGTAATGCAACGCCAGCGAACGGACCCGGCGATCATCCGCCGCCATATGCAGATTGATCGAGCGACAGCGCCGGGCTATACGGCGAATAAACCCCGCACGACCGTCGATCACCACATCGGGCCGGGCCTCGTATTCAAATCGCACCACAAACCGGGCGTAGCGAATCTCGTCCAGATACGGATAACCATCGTCGGCGGTCGTATAGCGGTAGTCGATGGCATTGCCATTGACATCCTCGTGGCGTTCCAGCAGCCAGGTCTGGATGCGGTCGGGGTGATCCGGGTCGGCCACCCGGGCCGCCGGCGTCTGCCCGAAAATATAGCGCGAGCCGTCCTTTTCCGTGATCTCCCAGTGATCCCCCACCGCCTGGTAGTGACTGAACGTGGTTTCTCGCACCGGGTGGAACGCCCCGTCAGCGGTCTGTCGCAATTCCACATCGCCGTCCAGGTAACGGGCTTCGTCGTCACCCAGGTCCAGGCGACGCTCGATTGTGCGCTGCTGCAGGGCCCAGCCCCGACCGAAGACGCCGTTGCCCTGGTGGTGGGAATAGATGAGCTTGACCACCGGGCGGTGGCCGGCCACCCCTTCGGGCAGATCAAAGGCGATATTGTAATTGCACTGGCCGCTGTTGAGGTCGAGCGAGAATGCCTCGCCCATGCCAGACACTTTGCCTGACCCTGCGGGCGGGGCAACAGCCGCGGTACTGGCGCCTGACTTAGCCATGCGTCCTCCTGTCTAATCTGGCTATCATGCTTGCCGGCGCATTAGTGCCGGTAGTCGAAGTCGTATTCCACAAACAGTGTGACATCGTCCAGATCGGCCGGATCGAAATCAGGATTCTGTTCCGGGTCGATGCGCAGTTGCCAGGTTTCAAACAGTGACCCCCCGGTTGGCCCGGAGAAGTTGCTGCCATCGGCCACACCGTCAGCGTCCAGCGTAAACGTGTGGGTCGATCCCAACTCGACAAACTCCACCGTCAGCTTGAGGCCGCCAACATTTTGCCCCCGCACTTTGATGAAATAATGGGTCAGCGTCTGACCGGTCTGATTGGCCGGGAACAGATCCGGCGTCACGGCCAGTTGTGCCTCACCCTGGTTGCGCAGATAAAACCATTCGTCCGGCGCATATAGACGCAGGGACAGGCCGCGGGATGCACTGCTGCTGGCGGGCATAGCCGCGAGGATATCCTGCTCCAGGGCGTGACTGTGATAGCCGTCGTAAGAGACCACCAGATGAATATCCAGAATCTGGCGCAGATCGAAGGTGTTGGTCGCCAGCGGCAGGTCCAGCTGCCACATGGTGGCGATACCGTTGTTCTCGAACAGGCGCAGTTCCTTGCTGTCGAGCTGAAATACGATCGCATCCTGGCGGACGTCGTATTCCGAAAGCGGCATCACATCCGCCGGATAAACCTGATCGACAATATCCCCGTTTTTACGGCGAAACTGGGACATGCCGATATTGCGCAGNNGCTTGAGTTTCTGCAGGTAGAAGCCGGGATAGCGGCGGTCGAAATGTTCCAGCGTGGTCTCGAAAAAAGTCCGCCCCGTGCGCAGCAAACGTTCGAAGGCCATGGGGAAATGATCCGCCAGCGACAGCGTCTGCTTCATCGGTGCCTTTTTCGCCTTGGTACGCACGTAGTCCACGGTGAAGTAATCGACGTCCCGCAGCAGTGCTTCGGCGCCGAGCATGCCGTTGAGATGGTTGAGGCCGTATTCGAATTTGATTTTTCGCAGATTGCGTCCGGTTTCAGCCTGATAGGCTTTTTCCATCAGCGTGGCCACCTCGATGGCGTGATCCAGGTAGCGACCGGCCAGCCGCCGGGCCTCCCGGGCGAGGTTGTACCACATCGCAGAACTGAACTCCCGCCCCTCGAGAAAGGCCAGGTTTTCACGGGCGTGCCGGGCCTGCATCTCGGCAATGGCGATGCGCTGACGCGCGATATCCACCCGCGCCTCGGCCTGTTGTACCTGTTGCTCGCCCACGCTGACATAGGCCGCCGCGGATTCGACTTCCCGTTCCAGCCGGCTGGCTTCGAGGTCGTGAGAGATTCGGTTGCGCCGATAGGCAAGGTCCTGCAATACGTCGCTGCGGTCTTTCTTGTCGGCACTGTAGTAAGTATAGCCGTTAATGCTCTGGTGCACTTCATCGTCTTCGTCCACGGCCGCCGCCGAAGACCAGGCCCTCAACGCGTCCAGTTCCAGTAGCTCCCAGCGCACATCGGCGAACTCATTCGCCGCATCCCGGGCATTCTGGTGCTGTACCCGCGACGCATTGAGGTTCGCCGCCGCGACATCGACGCCCTCCTCGGCTTCCTCTAAGCCGCGACGCTCCAGCTCCACCGAGGCCTCGGACACATCCGCCTGCTGCGCCATCTGCTGTTCACGCAACTCCTCGACTTCGCCGGTGCTCTGGAACTGGATATACATCTGTTCCACCTGAGAAGCATGCTGCGCCAGATAGCGGGCGACGTTCTGCAAATACTCGAAACTGAAGGGCGGGATATGGACCCCGAGCCCCAGGTAGTTCAGGTTGTTGTCGATCTGGGTCAGCATCTTTCTGGCCCGCATCAACGCTATCGTTATCCGCGGGTTTTCCTCGATGTCCGTTTCATCGACGAACAGCGCCTGTATCGCCGCCTGCACCCGGTTTTTCATCGAGGCAAACTTGCTGGATTTGTACAGCGGTGAACTATTGTTAACGGTGTT
>JABAHQ010015858.1_pt1 | contig 12041 bp, 29 predicted proteins | sample 7062091 | NCBI WGS metagenome assembly JABAHQ01 (sample SAMN14534359, study PRJNA622989) | marine sediment metagenome | biome: marine biome [ENVO:00000428]; feature: marine pelagic biome [ENVO:01000023]; material: deep marine sediment [ENVO:00002113] | place: India: Gulf of Kutch | collected...
GGTTTCGTCTCGGGTCACTCATGGTCATGGTCATCGTCCTCGTCATCGTACGCGCCGAACCCGTGGTCCGGCCATCGACGCCCGCCATGGCTCACGGCCAGCGTGCCGTCATCCTCTTCGCCTAGGTGTATCTCGGTACTACGCGCACAGTGCTGGTCGCCTCCGCCGTCTAGGTACCAGCCGAGGAAGTGGCGGGCGTGTTCGCCGGTCCGAAACTCCAGGGTCACGATCGTGCTGTTCTTGTTCCATACGGGGTTACTCGGCATCGGTGTCTCCTTCCAGCCTTTGAACGTCCCACAGCGCGTGTATTACCCGGTTCCACGCGTACCACTTCTCGCTCGGACTCGACGACGAGCCGGCCTTGCTGCTCTCCGCGTGTGCCATGGCAAGCGCCTGCTCGATGTTCACGATTGTTGGGCGCCGGGCCATGCCCTTGCAGAGATTTGCGAACTCACTCGGCATCGGGGCCTCCCTTCTCCCATGGCAGCGGGCCACATGGCATGCCGCCGAGTGGTCCGCCGTTGTCGGCAAGGTCGCGCATAGACTCTGCGCGCTCCCTGGCCTCGTCCAGCGCCTCTCGCAGTCGGGCGTTCTCCTGGATGGCCTCCGCCGCACGGTCCCGCTCCCCCTCTGTGGGGAAGGCGAGAACGGGGGCGTATGGGTTCTCTTCATCAGGCTCCATGCGCGGGAGGTCGGCGAAGACAAACGACGCCCACCCCTTGGTGAAATTGGGCTCACTCATCGTGGCCACCCTTCGCCTTTCCGCAGCGGACGCACCGCCAGCGCTTGATGCTGTTCGCCCACCCCCACGCAACGGGAACCCACGCGTGGCCCCATTCGCACCCTGGTGGTCGTCGCTCACTCGCCATCGCGGTCACCCCTTTCGATGGCGTCGGCCAGCCATGCGCCTGGCTTTCCCTCGATGAAGTCGCACGCAGCGTGAAGCAGGGCGAAGCCGTCGGCGCGCCCGTCTGGCGGCGCGCCTCGGTCAACCTCCGCGAGCGCCCGCAGGCGTCTCACCACCCGCGCCCTCTCTTCGGCTCGCCCGGCTGCGATGGCCTCGGCCACCAGTGTCCGCGCGTGGAAGGCGTTCACCACGTTTGCCTCGTCCGTGAACACCGGCCACGCGCTGGGGCCGTATGTGAACGAGTCGACCATCTCCCTCGCCTTGGCCAGGTCGGCTTCCGTGGGGGTGGTCACTGGCCGGGCTCCATTTCCGCCCTGACCGCGCGCTCGATGTTGTGGAGCCTGGCATGCATGCGTTGCAAGGCGATGCACACGTCAGCCGGCGAGGGTAGACCGTGGGCCCGGCAGTAGTCCACCTCGTGCACAAAGTCCATGAGCGCCAGGTTCAGCGTGTCGTCCATGTTCAAATTGGCGAGTATTGTCGGTCCGCTCTCTGCCATTACCCTCTCGCTTTCCCGCGGGACTAACCGCGCCTTGGCCAGGTTGCTGTCTGTGGGGGTGCTCATTGGGGGACCTCGCTCTCGCTTGGGTCGACGGCGCACGGGTCGCGCCCGCGCTCTAGGCACCAGTCCGAGTGCTCGCGGATACGCTCCGGGGTCAACCCACGGTCCAACCACCTCCGGACCGTCGTTGGGTCGACGGGAATGCCCGACGACACGCGGCACGCCTCGGATAACCGAGAGCGCTCGCGGGCGCTATTCATGAGCCACCTCGTCACGTCCATCACATTCATTGTCCCTCTGCTTTCCCGCGGGGCTCACCCGCGCCACTCCTCTGGGATCGGCTTACCCGATCCCCACGTCTCGTCCTCGGGGAACTCAATGTCCGGCTCGTCGGCCAGTCTGGCCTTGACGCCCTGCCAGATCCGCGAGCCCGGGTCACCCACGCGCGACCGGTGGGACTGGCGATGGGCAATGACCGCCGTTGGCCCGCCGCTATCGTGGCTGTCTCTCAGGCCGTCGTAGTAGCGGCACAGGGAGGCCGCGGCGTCGAGCTGGGCGTTGGTGGCCTCGCGCAAAACGTCGCTCGCTGTCCGCCGTGCCGCCTTGTCGCGCCTGCTCAGCCACACGGTCCGGTCGTCCCCCTCGATCCTGGCCGCCCGGCAGTCGATCTCGATCCCGATCGTCCAGCGGTTGGCGGCGTGCCCGTGCCAGAGCACCACCGTCGGGTCCCACAGCAGGTACACCGCGTCCACCCCGACCACTGCATGGGCAGGGACTCCCCGGATCGACCGCCTCCCCATGTGCCCCGGGCCTACCGCCGTCTGGTGGAGGCAGATCCCGCCAACCTGGGACCACGGCCGGGTGCCCCGAGCTTTGCTTCGGCCTCGCTTAGGCTGAGCCCGCAGGTCAGTAGTCGGCAGGCCCATTGTCCGCCACCCGTGCTCATGCCCGCCGTCGGGCTCGTCCTGGTCCCGAAGCCAGTCCCACAGGTCCCGGGTGGTCCAGCGGGAGTCGGCAAAGAATGGGATCGGGATCACGAGGGCCCGCCTTCGGAGAAGATGGCCAACTGTGGAGACCTAAGCGGCCCCAGGCGGCGGGGCTCGCCCATGGCCTTGCCCCACCAATCCGACCACGCGATCCTTTTGTCGTACGCACCGATCACCCAGCGCTGGAACGCAACCAGCTCGGGCGTCCGCTCGTATGGCATGGGGTACGGCCTGGCCCCGAACTCCCGCAGCTTCACGCGCCTGTAATCCCTGTCCTCGTGTGTCTCACCCGGCCAGTACCCGATCAAGATGTAGACCATGATGTGGTCCGGCTTCACCCCCGCATCTACGAGATGTTGCAGGCCCAAGAAGAGCCTTCGCTCGTCCTTCCTGCTATCCCAGGCCGTGTAGATCCTACGCGTCTTCATCCGAGCATCCCTGTAATCCACCGAGGCGATCGCCTCGGCCGTCTCCTTGGTCAAAAACCTGGCGTTGATCCCCTGGTTGAAGCTCACCCTGAACCCGCCTTCGCGGATCTCGTCGATGCGGTCGCGCCATGCGGGCTGGCCAAAGAAGTCATTGTCCAAAAGAATGAGATCCCGCGGGTTGCCCTCCCCGCGCCATATCTCCCACACCGTCTTTTCCGCGCTCATCTTCCCCTCCTTCCGCGGGACCACGCAAAACGGGCACCGAAGCCTGCACCCTCTCTGGGTAAAGCCGATCGATGGTTTGAATCCCGGGTAGATTGAGTAGTCGCACTCGTCACCGATCCCATGCTGTTCCAGCGTGGTCGTCAGGTCCCATCCGGTACCCCCAACGACAGCGCCCGGGTAGATCGACAAAAGCCTGTCTGCAAGCGGGCGAGTGCGCTCGAAGATCAGCGACGCGTATACCTTGTCCGGCTTGTCCCAAAGCTCGCGTTCCAGCGCCTGCGCGTTGCCTGCCCTGCGGAGTTCCACCCTCTCGCCCATCGACCGGTAATGGGCAGCGAGCCGCATTAGGGCAAGGTTGGGAAGCTTGCCGTCTAGCTGATACAGCAGTATCACCCGACGGAGACCTCCGCGTCGGAGATGAAGGGGATCGGGATCATCGCGGCAGCCTTTCAGCCAGCCACCACGACGCCCGCAGCACCACACTCCGTCGCCGGGACCGGATCGTTGTTCCACCCGGGCAGACCACCACCCAGGTGGCGAGCTCCTGGTGGGCCCTGTAGCCCTCAGGAAGCGTCACGGACGACCCTCCCCGAAGAGCCTGGCCGCCACGTCCCGGAACAGTTTTTGGGCCCTCTCAGGACTCACAGGGGCCCACTCGTCTTCCCCTGGCCGGCCGGGCTGTACCTTCCGGGACTCCCGCAAAATGCGCTGGACCAGTGGAGGCGGGTCGCCCTCGGCTGGGGCTGTGGGTGGGGGGTTGTGGTAGAGGGCGGCTTTTCTGGCCAGGGCAAAGTAGTGCAGCCAGTCGCGGGCCTCTCGGGCGGCTTTGAACCGGGCCCGGTCACCCGGGATGTAGTCGTCGGGTTCGCACTGGTCGGCCAGGCGGGCGAAGTAGCCCTCGCTGGCGTGCAGGTAGCACCATTGGGCGTCTCTCAGGTGTCGTTGTCTCACAGGCACCCCCCGGCCAAGGCGAACAAGGCAGCGCCCATGATCACGCCGCTTACCCACCCAAAAGCGAAGGCCGCAAGGTGGGTTTTTACGTCAGTCTTCACACTGCACCATCCTCTCCCATTCAGACCGCGAACCGGCCTCACGGCTGGACAGGCACGCCTTGCGGACCTTGGGCCAGTTGCGCTGCTGAAACATGCGCAGCTTTGGGATCCCCGGGGGCCTCGTGCCCGAGTTCCACGCCTCGAGAGCTGCGTCTATCTCCTCAAGGGTGGCCAGGTCGCCCTGGATCAGCGTCATGGCGCTTTTGTAGGTGAAGTTGCCCTCGTCGAAGGTCCCGCCCATGCGGTTCTCGAGTACGTAGCGAAGCGATCTCGGGAGAGACGTCCGGGTTGACTCGCCTGGCAAGGCGGTGGGCACGGAGGGCTGTCGCGGGTCTCCCCCTCCTTCTACTTCTTCATCTGCCTCTGTATCTTCTTCTCCTTCTCCCGATGTCACGGCCTGTCCCGCCGTGTCCTGTGACGTGTCACGCTCTTTTGCTCTCTGTCGCTGCCGCCTCTTTCGTGCGGCGGCTGACATCTGGTCGCGTGTCCGAAGGTCGCGGTACCTGCCATGGTTGAGGATGATCCAGCCCCCCTCGAGGGCCTCGATCCGCCGGCCATCGTAGTCCGGCGTCCGGCTGTCTGGATCAGGCTCGCTCAGCGTCCTGAGGGCGGCCTCACAGTCTTCCACGGGGACGTTGGCGGTGTGGGCCAGGCCTCGGGCGGAAGCCCTCACAACGCCGTCTGCGTCCGCCAGCGCCAACATGGTGATCCAGACGATCCTGGTGCTGTCGGGCTCGAGCCAGATGGAACTGCGGAGGATGCTGTCGTAGATCTTCACGAACTGCATAACCCTCCGTGACATGTCACGCGTGCCCGTGTCAAGTCACGGACCCACTCTGCTTTGAGATCCTTCGCCCCTCCCGCTCCTTCCATTCGGCGGCCCGCTGGCGAGCCGTCATGGCGCCACCTCCCCCATAGGGGTGAACAGCAACGATTGCCCCGCCTCGGTATCAAGCCGCTGGCGGGCGAGTTCGGNNTCGGCGTATTCTGGATTGAGCTCGCACCCGACGAACTGCCGGCCGTGCTGGAACGCCACGACGCCCACAGTGGCAGTCCCGGCGAATGGGTCGAGGACGGCCGCGGGCTTGGTGTCGGCGCTGCATTCGCATGATGGCTCGAAGCCCGTCGTGACCGTTTCGCATGACCCTGCTCGCACCTTGTGCCCCATCCTGCCGGCCGGCTGCCCGTACTTCGCACGTTCCTGCGTGCCGCCAGTGCTTGCCCGCTCGACCAGCCGCACATACGGAGCGCCACACTCCGCGCACGCTTTCACCGGGGACCCCGCTAGAATGCAGGGCTCCACCAGCTTGGGGGGCATCACAGCAAAGTGAGCGCCGGGGTAGGGTTGGGTGGTGACAGTCCAGACTGAGCGCTTGTTTCGGGCGGCCGTTTCGTCGCGAAGGCCCGTTTCCCACTGCGAGTTTCCGCCCCTTGCGTTTGGGCCCGTCGCTTTGTCCGGGCGCGGTTTGAGCGGCGCTCGGTTGTCACTGCGCCGGGCCTCCTTCACCGCGTCCGCGTCGTAGTAATACCGGGCCGACTTGCTCAGCAAGAACACGTACTCGTGCGCCTTCGTTGGCCTATCGGTCACGCTCTCGGGCATCGGGTTGGGCTTGGCCCAAATGATGTCGGAGCGCAGATACCAGCCGTCTGCCTGGAGAGCGAATGCTACGCGCCAGGGTATACCGACGAGGTCCTTGGGCTTGAGCCCGGGCGGCGTGTAGCCGGGCCTCGACTTNNTTCTCGCACGGAAAACGCGTTCATCTTCCCCCACGATTCACCATTGACCCGGCGCTGGTTGACTGGGGCGTTCGGGGCATATCCGCCTCCGCCCGCATAGCTGTCTCCCAGGTTTAGCCAAAGCGTCCCGTCGTCCCGCAGCACCCGTCGCACTTCGCGGAAAACGTCGACCATGGCGGCCACGTACTCGTCTGGTGTCTTCTCAAGACCGAGTTGGCCATCCACGCCGTAGTCGCGCAGCCCCCAGTAGGGCGGGCTCGTCACGCAGCACTGGGCCGACCCCTCAGGGAGCGTCCGCATCTGCTCGCGGGTGTCGCCGACGAGGATCATTATGCGCGCTCCTTCCACCTGGCGGCCCGCACGATCTCCCGCATGCGCAGCTTCTCCGCCTCGATGTCGGCGCCGTGGAAGGCCTCCCACTCAGCCAGGGGGGTCGCGTGGAATGCCCTCGGGCGTCCGCCCATGGTGTGGCAGAGCTTGCCGAGCGAGACGGTGTCCCGGTCGGTCCCCCCTCGGGCCACGGTGGGCCAGTGGTGGGGCTCGCCCTGCTCCTGGCCGCAGGCGAAGCACAGCATCTCTCGGCACAGCTGGGCCTGCGGTCCGAAGCGCTCGGCGTGCTTGGCCGCTTTCCGCTTCCGGTTCACGGGGTTTAGCCGCTTCTTGCGGGCCAGGCGTTTGCGGGGGCGGTGCTTCCAGCACTTGCCCGTGTCGTCGGCCTTTCCGCCGCACCAGCAGTGGTCGGTCACTTAGCCCTCCGCATCCTGTAAAGGGTCATCGGGTGCGCATCAATGCTCGGGAGCCGCCGGCCGGTCTCCAGGTCGTGCAGGTAGCCAGGGGAGATGTCGGCCCGCTGTGCCACCTTCCGAATGGACAGGCCCATCGACTTACGACGGTTCCGCATGTGATTGACGGCGAGGAGGCCGCGGCTCATGTGTGCACCTCCAAAATCTTGAGCTCGCAAAGCCGCATCACCATGCGCGCAGGCGAGACCGCGTAACGCTTGGCCAGGTCGGCGATGTGGGCCTCGTCGAGACCGCCGTCCTCGCTCACGATCCGATCCACGTCTGAGCGGATCCAGTCTGCGGGCATCAGCAGCGCCATGGCGAAGGCGTTGGCCTCCTTCTCCATGGCCGGGTCGGGCTTGGCGGAGTTGCGGCTCACGTCGGCCTCCCNNCCGGGAAATCTTGCCCCCCATTCTCCCGTTCGATCATCTCCGCCGACACCACGAGGCCCGGCTCCCCGTGCTCCTTACGCAGCAGGCACTCCACCACCTGGCCGTCGTCGTGGATCACCCCGGCTTTCGCCAGGGCGTCGAGGGCGGCCTTGCTCGTGGCGTCCACATCTCCGTAGGCAAGCCCTGCGTCGGGCCCCTTGCGCTTGCACCTGGGAAAGCGTGTGAGCACCTCGACACGCACAGGACCGTCGATCGGTTCTTTGCTGCCCCACTCGAAGGCCATCTGCTGCACGACCTCCTCGACTGCCTTTTTCCACTTCGGCGAGGCGTAGCGCTGTGCCACCGGACGCGAGCCGGCCATGAAGGCCCGAAACTTGTCGCGGGCGTTGATCGCGATCTGGCCCGGGGCGACGTCGATCTCGAAGCGGTGCACCTCAAAACTCCTTGTACTGAGATTCGATCCGGGGCCTTCGCGGTTTTGGAAAGTGGCGCTTGAGCACGGTCTCTTGGGGCACGCCCTGTTCGTTGAGGTACTCCTCCACAAGAGTTTGAACGAGACGAGACACTGGAGCATCGATGGAGTCGCAGTGCTTTTTGAGGCGCTGGTAGACCAGGCCATTTAGGGAGACGGTTCGCCGGGTGGTCCGCTTGGCCATTCACTTCTCCTTGCTGGCCAGCGTCACCATGCGCTGGTCGTCGAGTCTGGGTCCGAGGTCCTGGGCCGTCACGGCCTGGTAACACTCGATGGAGTCCCATGAGACGACGTGCTGGTCGTCTCGTGGGCCTGTTCTCAGGAGGTGGCAAAAGCGGTTGTCCCTCCATGGATGGCTGTCGTCTCGAGGGGAGAGGCCCGAGTGCACCCGCTGAAGGTCCCTCAGGCTGTCGGCCCCTCGGCGGACGGCGTATTGCCACTCGCGGAACAGGGCGAGGGTGCCAAGTCTGGGGTCCTGGAAGGGCTTTCTGCCCTGACCCAAGGCTTTTACGGTCCACCCCCAAAAGCGGTAGCTCATGCCGTGCAGGCCGTCGCCGTCCTCGTTTTTGCCCCGGGTGTGGCGGGCGCAAGGGTTGNNCGCCACGTGACGGCCACGGCCGCCTCACAAACGTGGGGGGCCACCTGCTGTTCGGCACAGGTCTGCCTCACGGTCGCGTAGACGGCCCGCCTTTCAGCAGGTGTCTCGGGAGGGGTGCAAGTCGAGGAGAGAAACATGGAAAGGATCCCAGAGAGTAGAGTCATGCGAGGTAGGGCCTCCGTTGCTTGCCGAGATTGTACCCGACGAGCGCCCACCGGCCCTCTGTGGTCGTGTGCAGTTCCGCACCGACGATCTCGACGAGGTCGCGTCGCAGCAAGGCGTCGCGGAAGCGGCGGGAGACCTGCGTCTTGAGCAGCGGGGCGCCTTTTGACTCAGCGTTGCGGATCCCGTCGAGGGTCGCCGCCATGCGGTGGGTGAGGTTCATGGCCACCTGCTGTAGGCCGCGAGATGACGGCACGCCCACCGGTAGGCCCCAAAGCAGACGGCGGCACCGCCGAGAAGGCAGAGGGCGAGATTCATTTGTTACGCGCCCTCCTGGGCGGGCCTCTCAGTGACTGCGGTCGCCCGCCTCACGAACTCGATCGCCTCGACGTACTTGGCCTTGAGCGTGTTGACGTCGGCCTTGGTCATCTTCGCCTTGACCTCCTTCGTGATTTCCTTGGCGATCGCGTCGACGTCGTCCTCGTCCTCGGCCAAAGTCAGCCGCGCGGCGAACCGCTCGAGCAGCTTCTTGGACTCGACCGCCTTGGCGCGCTCGGCTTCGTCGTAGGCCTCGGCGTCCTTCGACGCGGCCGCGTCCTCAGACTCCAGTTGCGCCTGATGCTTGCCGAGCAGGCCCACGATCGGCTGGATGACGTTGTCGTAGTTCGGCGAGACGATGAGCCGACCCGCGAGAACCCCGGTCCGGTCCTTTTCCGGCCAGGCCGTGATGGTCTGCTCCTTGTTCTTGCCGTGCTTCTGGGCCTCCATGTGCAGGCACAGCCAGGGCTCGTAAGGGGTCTCGCCCTCGGCCTTCATCTTCGTTCCGACGACCTTGCGCTCCTCGGTCTCGTCGTCCTCCCGGTAGTCGATGCCCTCGCGCCCAAGCAAGAAGACGTGGAACGGGCTGTTCATCAGCCACAAGACCAGGTCCTTGTAGGGTTTTTTGATCTTGCCCCACGCGTTGATCGGAATGCCCCCGGTCTTGGTCCGCTTCCCCGAGTAGGAGTCTCGCGCCACCTCCCATAGGTGGGTCATCGAGTCGATGACGATGCACGAGTACTCCTTGGGCGAGAGCGCCTTGAGCTCTCGGGTGATTTCCGAGATCGACTTGCTGTAGAGCGCATCGAACTCGAAGGCGGATGGGTGGACGCGGCGCTGGGGCACGTCCATCCCGTAGAAGTCGGTCCCGTGCTCGGTGTCGACGACGGCGACCCGCTTGTTCGAGAGCTTGGACAGGCCCTCGCAGAACAGCAGCGCGCTGAACGTCTTCCCGGAGCCCTGGGCGCCGTACATGGCGACCTTGAAGGCGGCCTGTTGCATCGGTTTCGGTTTCCTGAATCCCACTTCTTCGCTTCTTTCTCTCACGGGAAAAGGCGGCGCTGGCTACCTCTCCACCTCCACGGCCATCGTGCTCCCGCAAGAACAGTTCCGGTAGTTCAACTCGAACCCTCCGAGCTCGGCCAGGCCCACGAAGTCCAGCGCCTCCCACTGCTGTTCGGTGTACGACAGGCCGCAGGCGCACTCGGCGGGGAAGGCCCCGGGCTTGTAGACGATCCCGTGCTGCAAGAGTTGGAGCACGACCTGGCCCACCGGAGTCCAGTTCCAGCAGGCCGGGCCCACCTCGATGAGCCCGGCGTCCTCGAGCTCGCGGAGCGTCGCGGCCCCGGCCGCGACGAGGTCGTCTCGACCCCGGGCCACGTCCCGCACGAACCGCTGAGTCCGCNNCCGGGTCGCGGCGGGGGTGGAGTTGGAGGACGTCACCCGGCATCGGTGGCCTCCCGCCCGTCGTCCTCGTCAAGCAAAAAGCGCCGCCCGTCTCCCGCGTAGCCTCCGCCCGTCACAGGGCACGCGGAGTCGGACGCCCTGTGGTCCCCGTACGGCTCACCGCACGATCCGCAGGGCGCCTCATAGTCATCCGGGTACCGGACCCACGCTCCTGACTCCCAGTCTGCACGGTCCCCCTCGGGGTCGGATCCGTTGTAGCGGTCGGGCCTACGCATTGGAGGCCTCCCGAAATACGGAGGCCAGCATTTCCGTCGCGTCGCTCCGGGCGTCGTCGTCGTCCAGTAGGTAGGCGAGCAAGAGTCGGTTGGCGGCAGCGCTCGCGGCACCCCTCGCCGCAGCCCTCGCCGCACCCCTCGCCGCCGCCCACGCGGCAGCCCTCGCGGCATCCCTCGCGGCAGCCGCGGCAGCCCACGCGGCAGCCCACGCGGCATCCCTCGCGGCAGCCCTCGCGGCAACCGCGGCATCCCACGCGGCCACCCTCTTGGTATCCCCCGCTCGGCCCTCCGCGTACCGACGTGCGACCTCGATGGCGTGGCGTGGGCGGCTATCGCTCGGGTACTCGCGCTCGAACAGCGGCAGACACGCCTCCGCGCAATCCGCCGCGAACAACCGCAGCACACGATCGTCGCAGTTGAGCCGCCGGANNGGCGGCCGACTTGTCGCTGAAATCCACCGCACCGCGGACATCGACCTCGTATGCCTCCAACTGCACCCAATCGAGCAGATTGTCCACCGTCGCGTAGTGATACCCCGACTCGCACTCGCGGACGGGCAACTCCGGCAGCCAGTCGCCCGGCGACGTGTCGTAGACGTGCCCGCTGTACGGGCCGAACGCCCCCGAAACTAGAAACTTGACGGCGGGGCTACCCGCCTGTGCTGTTGCTGTCTTCATCGGCTTCGTTTCCTTTCGTTGGCGCGGTGACTAGCCACGCGTAGGGGTTTTGGCACAACCGTTCAGGCTGGTCAAGTGCAACGTTGCAAACCGGGTCCCACCCGCATATATTCCCACCCAACAGACGTTCTGGCTTTTTGTGCCATCGGCACGTTTCCGGCTGGAGCGGCTGGTCAGGGGTGACTCCCCGGCCCGGACCCCGCCTCGCGCGGGGTTTCGTTTGCGAGCGCGATCCGAACTTCGCAGACCGGACACAGGTACTCCCGCCCGTCGGCCGCGCCGCAGTGCACGCAGCACCCGACCTCGTCGACGAGGCACGCGGTGCTCGGGACCCGAGATCTCGCCACGTGCTCGGCGATCGCCAGGCGCGCCCGGTCGGTCCACCGGCAGTCGTACCACTCGGCCTCGGCGTCGAGGGCGTCTCGGTGGGCCTGGGGGATCCGGAGGGTTACGGTGGTGGTCTGCATGCGGTCTCTCCTACCCCGAAAGCCCCCGCTGATTGAACAGCCGGGGGCGGGGGTCGTGGGTGCAAGGATTTATGTGGCACGCAGGTCATCCCCGGATCGCCGCCTGCATCTCACACCACGACCGCACCTCGTCCTCGGTGTCCCCGTCCTCGGGCCCGCTCGCATCGACGAACCGGCCGCCCTGCCGGATCCACCCGACGAAGTAATCGCTCCCGTCGACCGTGCAGGCCCTGGCGTTGTGGTAGCCGATCGTCAGGCCGTCGGCGTCGTGGATGATTGTATCTGCGCTCACACCCCGAAAGCCCCGACCTTTTCAGGTACGGGGCGGGGCGGGGGTGGGTTGCGGCTCAGCGGTCGGCCTCCCCCAAGGGCGTTCCCCTACAGGTCAGCTCGGCAGCAACGGCGCGCCCGAGTGGTGTCGGCATGATCGCGTAAACGTCCGACTTCACGCACCCGGCGCGTCGGGCCTCGATCATGGGGGTAGGGTCCGAGTCGGGGCGCATCCACGCAGGTTCACGGCCCCGGGCGTTGCGTGTGGCCCACAGCAAGAAGTCGCGGCCGGCGGGGCTTAGGCTCGCGGCGATCTCGGCGGGGGCGGTGGTGGCGGTGGTGTCAGTCATCGTGTCTCTCCTACCTCCTAAGCCCCGTCCGGCG
>JABAHQ010005480.1_pt1 | contig 12038 bp, 14 predicted proteins | sample 7062091 | NCBI WGS metagenome assembly JABAHQ01 (sample SAMN14534359, study PRJNA622989) | marine sediment metagenome | biome: marine biome [ENVO:00000428]; feature: marine pelagic biome [ENVO:01000023]; material: deep marine sediment [ENVO:00002113] | place: India: Gulf of Kutch | collected...
GCCGCGCCGGGCAGGGCCCGCCCGGGGGGCCGGGACGGCGCCGGCGGCGGACAAAGGGGCGCAAACGGCCGGGCTCGAGCCGGCCGGCCCGCCTCGCCCGCGGCGCTTTCCGGCACCGGGGTGCCGGGCGAGCCCGTGCTATATATCTACTACCCGTCGTCCCGAGCTAGACCTTATATTCACAACGGTTAATATGTTCCCAGGCGCACCCCGCGTGGCGGCGCGCCCCCGTTGCGGAGGACCGGCTATGACCGATAACGCCAAGACCATGTCCATCATCGTGACCAAGGGCACGCTCGACTGGGCCTATCCGCCCTTCATCCTGGCGACCACCGCGGCCAGCATGGACGTGAATGTGAGCATGTTCTTCACGTTCTACGGCCTGGGCCTGCTCAAGAAGGAGTTGAACCTGAAGGTCTCCCCGGTCGGCAACCCGGCGATGGAGATGCCGATGGCGGGGATGCACATCGGGATGCCGAACCTCGTGTCCGTGGTGCCGGGCGTCACCTCCATGGCCAGCGCCATGATGAAGAACCTGACCAAGCGCAAGGGCGTCGCCTCCATCGAGGAGCTGCGCGACATGGCGGTCGAGTCGGACGTGCGCATGATCGGCTGCCAGATGACGATGGACCTGTTCGAGGTGAAGAAAGAGGAGCTGATCGACGAAATCGAGATCGGCGGCGCGGCGACCTACATGGAATCGGCGCTCAAATCCGACATCAACCTGTTCATCTGAGCTGAAGGAAACGGCGGTCGGGCGGGTGCGAAACACAAGCAATCAAGAGAAATCCAGACGACAAGAACAAGATGGGGTGGCAGATGAGAACCAGAAAGCAGTTGAGCGGTGTTGCTCTCGTGACGACCCTTACGTTTGCGATGGCCGCCGGGTCGGGGCCCGCCGGCGCGACCGAGGGCTATTTCCAGCACGGTTACGGCGTGGTCTCCAAGGCGCTGGCCGGCTCGGGCGTGGCCTATTCGCAGGACGCGATGGCCTCGGCCCTCAATCCGGCCGGCCTGGTTCAGGTCGACGATCAGGTCAACGTGGGGGTCTCGTTCTTCTCGCCGAGCCGTGACTTCACCGGTAGCGGCACCCAGAACGCGTTCCCAGATTTCCCGGTGCCGAACGGAAACTTCGACAGCGACAACGAGCTGTTCCTCCTCCCCAACGCGGGGGTGAGTTACAGAATGGACGACGACTGGGTCGTCGGCTTGTCGATCTACGGCAACGGCGGCATGAACACTGAGTGGGGCGCCATGGCCCACCCGTTCGGGGGCAACGGCGTTTACAACGCGGGCAGCGCCGGCGTGGACCTGACTCAGGTCTTCTTTCAGCCGACCTATGCGCGCGAGTTCTTCGATGGCGTCTCGTTCGGTGTCGGGCCGATCTTCGCGGTCCAGACGTTCGAGGCCAAGGGCCTCAGCTCGTTCGCCGGATTCTCCGACGATTCGGCCAACCTCACCAACAATGACCACAACGTCTCCCATGGCTTCGGCGGGCGGTTCGGCGTCCAGGTGGCGCTGAGCGACGACTTGCGGGTTGGCGCGGCCTACCAGATGCGCACCTTCATGAGCGAGTTCGACAAGTACGCCGGGCTGTTCGCCGAGCAGGGCGACTTCGATATTCCGCCGGCCGTGCAGGTGGGCCTGTCGTGGAAGCCGACCGAGGACGTGGTCCTCATGTTCGACTACCGGCATATCTGGTACAGCGATATCGCCGCGGTCGGCAATGCCGGCCCGCGCAGCTCCGCGGACATGGCCGCGCGCAGGCTGGGCCCAGACAGCGGCGTCGGTTTCGGCTGGGAGGACATCGACGTGTTTAAGTTCGCCGCGCAATGGGAGATCGACGACGACTGGACCGTGCGCGCCGGCTACTCCCTGGGCGAGAATCCGATTCCGTCCTCCGAGGTGCTGTTCAATATTCTGGCCCCGGGCGTGATCGAGCACCATTTCACCGTGGGCTTGAGCCACCGGGTCGACGAGCGCAACGCGATCAACGTGGCGGGCTTTTATGCCCCTGCCGCCTCCGTGAGCGGACCCAACCCCCTGAACGCGGGACAGCACATCGAACTCGAGATGGAACAGCTCGAGGTCGCCATCGGCTGGTCGTGGCAGTTCTGAGGCGCCCGGGCGGCCCCGCGGTCCTCGCGAGGGCCGCGCGGCCCGCTGCCCCGGAAAAGGAAGTGAGAGCAATGGAACAACCTGTCCAGAGCGCATCCGTCGGACCGCTCGAGCGGCTTTTCACCCTGTGCAACACGAAACAGAGCGATGAATTTGCGCCCGAGCAGCGGTCCTACCGAATAAGGGGGCACAGCACCACCATACGCCTGGAACGGGCGTTCTGGAGCGTCTTGGACGAGCTTGCCGCCGAGGAGGATGCCAGCGTGGCCGCGATCATCAGCGACCTCTACGACCACTGCGAGGCCGTCAACGACAAGAACCTGACCTCGTGTCTGCGCGTGTTGTGCCTCAAGTACATCAATCTGGGCCTTTGACCCCGGGCCCTGTATCTGGACGCACGCCTCTTTGGAGAAGAGAGCGATCCGCGGGAGCTAGGAGCAACGACATGATCCAGACCTTGGACGTGAAGGGGCTGAACTGCCCGCTGCCGATCCTGCGCACCAGGAAAGCGATAAGGGGGCTGTCCGCCGGTGACGTCCTGCACGTGCTGGCAACCGATCCGGGCTCGCTCAGCGATTTCCAGACCTACTGCCAGACGACGGGCAACCAGCTCATGGAATGGAATGAGCAGGATGGGATCTACAGCTTCACCATCCGCAAGGCGGCATGAGGCGGCAGGTGGCGGACGAGGGACGCGGCTGTGACGTTGGCATGTGCCTTTCCCTTCCGCGCAGGCCGATCCTTGCCCGGGTCCCGTCGCGGGTCCGCCCATCGCCGCCCCGGCCGGGCCGCCTTAGCCGCGCGCGAAGACGGCCCTGAGCGCGCCGGCGAAGCTGCCTTCCTCCAGGTACTTCAGCCCGAACACGCCCCCGGCGATGATCGAGGCCAGCGCCAGGAGCGAACCGAGCGCCAGCGTGGACATGCCCGTGATGCCCTGGCCGATGGTGCAGCCCAGCGCCATGACGCCGCCGATGCCCATGATCGAGCCGCCGACGATGTGGCGCGTCATGTCGCTCGCGTCCACGAAGGATTCGACGCGGAAGTCACCGCTCGCCACGGCCGCGATGAAGGCGCCGAGGATCACGCCGCCCACCACGCCGATCCCGAACTTGATGGTCGAGCCCGTGAAGGTCATGAGATATTGAATGCTGTCGCCGACCGGCGCGACGAAGGTGAGCGAGGCAAGCGGCGTGGGATCGAAGTCGTCGTACCCGATCACGCCGGTCGCGTACCAGCCGAGCGGGACCAGGGCGCCGAGGACGAGCCCGGCGAGGATGTTGCGCGGCGAGCCGCGGAAGGCGCGGCTCTTGAAGCAGAAGGCCAGGAGGCCGCCGGCGAACAGGAGGGCGGACACCCAGCGCATCGCCGGCAGCGACAGGCCGCTCAGCGCGGCGAGGACCTCGGGAATGCCCTGGGAGGCGAGGCCGGCCCCCGCCAGGTCGACGTTGGTCAGGCTCTCGATCCGGACCCGGGCCAAGCCGGTCAGGCCGCGCAGGGTCGTATAGGCGAAGATGCCGAGAAACAGGAACGCCACGAGCGATTTCAGGTTGCCGCCGCCGAGGCGGACCAGAATCCGGTTGGCGCAGCCGCCGGTCATGGTCATGCCGAACCCGAACAGCAGCCCGCCGACGACCGCCCCGAACCAGCCCAGGTTCGTGGTCAGGTAGATGGACCCGGTCAGATCCACACCCCCGCTTGCGTGCAGGGCCTGGCTGCCCAGGATCGCCACGGCCACGGCCAGCATCCAGGCGCGGAACCGGTTCCAGTCCCCCATGAACGCAATGTCCGATATCGCCCCCATAGTGCAGAAGTTGGTGCGCTGAACGGTGACGCCGAAGACGAGGCCCAGAGCGAAGCCCAGCGTGCCCACAACGGTGGTGACGGATAGGTCTTCCATGACGTCGCGTTCTCCTTGCTGCAGGTCTGCAGACCTTAGCTCCCGCCGCGGTCGCCTCCAATACGATAAGGGGCGACAACGTTTAACGTTTCTTGCATATGTCCTATACTACCCGACGGCCTTTGCATGGCAAGCGCCAAGCCGGCGCCGAGCCGCGCTCGCCGCGGGTGCCGCGACGCGGGGACGTCCCACTCCACCATGCCCACTCCACCATGGCTGTCAAAGCGGAAAGTCAGAGGTAATCGATGGCAACTCAGACGCTCGATGCGAAAGGGCTGAACTGCCCGCTCCCGGTTGTGCGCGCCAAGAAGATGCTCGGCACCCTGAACGCCGGCGATACGCTGGAGGTTCTGGCCACCGACCCCGGGTCCGTCAAGGACTTCGAGGCCTTCTGCCGGGCCACGGGGCACGAGCTCCTGGAAAGCGGCCAGGATAACGGCGCGTTCCGCTTCCTGCTCAAGAAGGCCGGCTGAACCCTGAGCTCCGCCGGGCTCCGGCGCGCGCGGGCCGCTGTCGCCGATAACGCGGATCCCCGGCCCGGCGCGGCGGCGGGCCGTCATCCGATCCGGCCCAGCGCCGGGAAGGTCTCCAGGAGCCAGTAGGCGATGTCGCTCATCGACCCGGTGAGGAAGAGGACGCCGGTGCCGACGAGCAGCGCGCCCATGACCCGCTCGACCGTCCTGACGTGATGGCGGAAGCGCTGCATGAAGCCCATGAAGGGCTTTGCCGCCAGGGCCGCGGCGAGAAACGGGACGCCGATCCCGAGCGAATAGGAGGTGAGCAGCAGGGTGCCCTGCCAGATCGTCTCCTCGCTGGCCGCGACGAACAGGATGGCCGCCAGCACCGGCCCGACGCACGGCGTCCAGCCGAACGCGAAGGCCAGCCCCACGACATACGCGCCGAGCAGACCCGCCGGTCGGCTTTCCATGTGGAAGCGCGCCTCGCGAAACAGCAGGGCGATGCGGAACACGCCCAGGAAATGGAGCCCGAGCACGATGATGACGCCGCCGGCGATCCGGCCGAGCAGGTCGAGATGCTCGGTGACGGCCTGGCCGAGCACCGTGGCGGTGGCGCCGAAGGCGACGAACACGGTGGAGAAGCCCAGAACGAAGGCGAGCGCCGCGGTGAAAACGCGGACCCCGGCGCGCCGGTCGACCGCCTGCTCCTCGGCCAGTTCCTCCATCGTCATGCCGCCCAGGTAGCACAGGTAGGGCGGCACCAGCGGCAGCACGCAGGGCGAAAGGAAGCTGAGTGCGCCGGCGACGAGCGCACCGCCGTAAGAGACGTCGAACTCCCCCATCTGGCGTCTCGCGCTCCTTGTATCGCGCTCCTAATGGGTCGTAGGCACTCGCGCGCCTCCCGGCGCCTGGCTGGGCTCAAGCCGAGAGGCCTGGAGCGGTGAAGGGTAGAGCTTCATGCCGGGCCCGTCGAGGCAGGGATGCGGCCGCGCCGAGCGCATCCGTTCCCTGGCTCAGGCACCTTCCACCTTGACGACCCGGCTCTCGGGCACGCGAAAGGCCTCGTGCCGTTCGATATAGCGGGCGACGACATCGTAGACGGGCGGGCCCTGTGTTCCCTCGTTCACCGAGGCCCAGCCGCTGACGATGTACTTGCGCGCAGGCTCGATCGGTTCGCCGGTCTTTGTGAGCGTCATGTCCGAGATGCGTTCGCCTATCGGCTTGCGGATGTCGATGGTGTAGGCCATGCCGCCGACGCGCACCATGTCGCCGCCCTGCTGGTAGTAGGGATCCGGGTTGAACAGGTTGTCGGCGACGTCCTCCAGCACCACCTTGAGGAACTCGCCGGTCATCTCGGTCCGATACGCGTTCGGGTACGTGATCGCAGTCTGATTGAAAACGTCCTCCACGGTGATGTCCTGGCCTGGGATCAACGCGTCACCCCAGCGGAAACCGGGCGACAGCGCGACCTCGGCGTCCCGCTCCTCGAGCAGGGCCTGGCAGATCAGGTCGTCGAACGTGCCGTTGAAGTTGCCCCGGCGGTAGAGCAGGCCCTCGGTGCGGCCCAGCACCCGGCCCAGCGTCTTCTCGTGGGGGGCGCGGATCTTCCCGATCAGCGCCGCCATATCGGGGTCCGGCTCGATGGCCTCGGCAAAGACCGGGATCAGCTTGAACCGGTAATCGGCAATTTGCCGGTTGCGCACCTCTAGGTCCAGCCGGGCCAGGAACTTGCCGTGGGAGCCGGCGGCGACCAGCAAGGTCTTGCCCACCTTGATCACGGCGGGGATGGCGTCATGGGTGTGGCCGGTGAGCAGGACGTCGATGCCCTCGACGCGCGAGGCGAGCTTGCGGTCGACGTCGAAGCCGTCGTGACTGGCCAGCACCACGAGGTCGGCCCCCGCGGCCCGCGCCTTGGCCACGTGCTCGCGGACCCTGTCCTCCTTGATCCCGAACGACCAGTTGGGAATCAGGTACCGGGGATTGGCGATCGGGGTGTACGGGAAGGCCTGGCCGATGACCGCCACCTTGACGCCGTCGCGCTCGAAGTAGGTGATGGCGTCGAACACCGGCTCCTGCCACGTCGTATCGGTGACGTTGCCGGCGAGGAAGGGAAACTCGAGCTTTTCGATCAGCTCGCGCACGCGCTCTTCGCCGTAGGTGAAGTCCCAGTGGCCGGTCATCACCTCGACCCCGAGGGCGTTCTGGACCCGGACCATATCCTCGCCGCGGGTTTTGAGCGCGGTGTACGAGCCCTGCCAGGTGTCCCCGTTGTCGATCAGGATGGTCTTGCCCGGCCGCTCGGCGCGGATCGCCTTGATCAGGGTCGCCATCCGGTCGAGGCCGCCGACGCGCCCGTACTCGCGGGCGAGGCGGACGAAGTCAAAGCTCGAGAAGGCGTAAGCCTCCGGCGTTCCCGGCTGGAGCCCGAAATGGGCGAGCAGCGCTTTGCCGGTGATGTGCGGAGGCTGCCCGCGCATCGCGCCGACGCCGATAAGCACCTCCGGCTCGCGGTAATACAGCGGCAGCAACTGGGCATGGCAGTCGGTGAAGTTCAGCAGCGTGACCTGGCCGACCGGCTCGAAGGCCAGCAGCTCCTTCTGGGTAATCCGTTGACGTGCGGCGGCGCGGGCGAGCCCGCCGCGGCCGCCGGTGATGACGGCTGCCGCGGCCGCGACTTGAAGGAATTGACGGCGATCCAACACGCTTGGCTCCCTTTAAAAGAAGAAAGGGGAAATGCGGTTCGCCGCACCCCCCTTTCGTCTCAGGCGAGTCTCGTTCTGGTTCGCTCGGGCGGCCGTTGCGGGCGTTTCCACCCCGGATCCGACTCACATGCGCACCGCCGGGGTCTCCACCGGCAGGCCCTGGCCGCGATGAGACAGGAACAGCTCGAGGTTCACGTACTCATCGGCGCCGTACTTGTAGGGCGTCGCGCGCACCCGCTTGTTGCAGCCGCGGAAGCGGCGATGCAGGGAGCCGAGCTTCTGCCACTTCAGGCGGTAGGTGGGGAAGCCGTTGCTCTGGCCCTGGCTCAGCAGGTTGGCCCGGATCATGTTGCCCGGGTTGTCCACATGACAGTTCGCGCAGGCCATGTCGAGCTGGCCACGCCGCTGGTAATAGAACGCCTTGCCCTTCTCGTAGAACGGCGCCGCCGGCCCGTCGATCTTGACGTTGATCGGCATGCCGCGCGACTGCAGCCGCACGTAGGCCGTCATCCCGAGCAGCTCCCGCGACTCCCATTTCCAAGCCTTGGCCTTCATGTTCTCGGTGCGGCAGAAATTGATCTGCTGCTCGAGGTTGATCAGCTTCTTCCACGGCTCGAAGTACTTCGGGTAGCTGGCGCCGACCCCCTTCATGGTCGTCGCGGCGTCCTCGTGGCAGCTGGCACAGGATTTTCCCGCCTCGCCCTCGACTTGCGACCAGAGCTCCTCGCCGTAATCGACCCAGAGGAAGGCCGGATTGGTGAAATCGTCGTCCTGTATCGCGCGCGTCTCGGGCTTGGCGAAGGTGTACCCGGTCCGCTTCTCGCCGACGATGTATTTATCGAGATTGTCCTCGTCGCCAAGCGCCATTCCGGCCGCGCCGGCCAACAGGCCGCCCACGACCAAAAGCCCAATTGCCTTACGGTACATAGCCCTCCCCCGTTTTAGTTCACCGTGATCTCGGACGTCGTGGTGTAAACCGAACCGTCATCGTCGACCCAGCTGAATTCCAGCGTCCCGCTTTCCGTGGCCACCGTGTGGAACGCCATGTAGGGGTTCGCGGAGATGGCCGGGTGCCAGTCTGCGCTGAAGACCACGTCGCCGTTGTACTTGCAGGTGAACTTGTTGATGATCTTGCGCGGGATCGTGTTGCCTTCCTTGTCCTTGCGCTGGCCGGACTCCATCCTGTGCGAAATCAAGGTCTTGATCTGTATGACCTCGCCTTTTTTCGCCGTCTTGGGAACCTTGACCCTGGGCTTCGCCTTTGCCATTTGGGTTTCTCCTGCCTCCGAAATCAACCGCCGCAGCCGCCGATGGTCACCTTGACGCTGCGTCTTGTCATATACACCGAGCCATCGCTCATCTCGGCCACGGCAAGGACGTCCTGCGTCTTGGCCAAGCGCATGCGCGTCGAAGCGACCGCGACGCCGCTTCTCGGCGTGAAGTTGAAGCTCGCCACGTACGGCAGCGGATTGCCCTCGGCGAAGACGTGGACCGCCTTGACGTAGTCTGACTGCGTCATCGGACTGTCGACCTCGACCGTCAGCGGGACGGTGTTGCCGTTCTCCGCGATCTCCGGCAGCTTCAGGGACACGCGACCCTCCTGCGCCGTCCTGTCGCCGATCCGCTCACGTATGGCCGCCATGGCGGTCTCGGGCGTGGCGTAGGCGATCCCCGGCGCGATCTGCATTCCGACCAACGCCGCCGCGCCCGCGCCGGCGAAGGCCAAAACATCACGTCGGGTCAAAGTGGCTTTTGCCTGCACTTCTGGCATAACTCTGTTGTCCTCCAGACGATTCTAGTCGGAAAGGAGTGGTCGGTTCCGCTGGCCTCCCGCCCTTGGGAACGGCCAGCGGCGCGCTCACTCCTCCTTGAGCGTCTCCAGGTAGGCCACGAGGTCCTCGACCTGCTGGGGGGTCAGGATCGTCGTGCCCTGGAATTTTTTCATGACGCGGTGAAGATTGTCGGACCTGTAGAATGCCGGCATGATCGTGTCCGGGTTGAGCACCTTCGGATTAACGATTCTGAGCCGGACCTCGGCGGGCGTGAGACGGCTGCCAACCCCCGTGAGGGGAGGACCGACGTTGCCGTGGAACGGCTGCTCCGGAACGGGCATCTTGTGGCAGGCCAGGCAGTTGCCCTGCTTGCGATTGATCGCCACCTTGCGCCCGTTCTCGGGATCCCCCGGCTTTCCGGTCAGCGACGTCTCGATCTTCTCGCCGTCGACGATCTCGTAGTTGACGAGGCTGCCCGCCCCGGCCCCGGAACTCACGAACGCTCCGAAAGCCAGCGCGACAAGCGGCGCGAGCACGACATAGAAGGATTTTCGGTGCAACACTCGCCTCCCTCCCGTTTATTGTTGGCGAGGCCCGTCTTGCGCTGCGCGCCTACGGCGGAGGCGATGTCAAGGGCACTCAACATCGCCTCGATTGGCCCGCGACGCGGCGTACGCGCCTCATTAATATTAAACCATCATATCTCAAAAATTCTATGTATGAAAGCCCCTGATGCAAAAAAGGGTATGCCGCCGTGAACGGGGCATCACGGGCCCACCGACGAAGCGCGCCCGGCCACGACGCGTCATGCGCGCGCCTGGGGCGACGTGTCCGGCTGGCGGCCGGGACCCGGCGCGGCCGGCCCTTGGTCCGTGGGCGATATTGTCTTCGACCGCCTCGGCCGGCAGGAAAGCGGCTCGCTCGCAGCCGGCGGATCCGGCCGTCTCATAGCAGCGAGCGGATGAGGACGACCGCACCGGGGCCGGCCCTTAATCCTTCGATGTCGCTCCAGCACGAGGGCCTCGCTCTGAGTCAAGTCGAAGAGCGAGGCCCGGGTCCGATCAAGCGCTCGCCGGTATCATGCCCCCGCGCTCGCAGACCACGGCCGTGCAGGCCGCAGTGCCTCGTGGTGTCACGGGTGGTCTTGCCGGGCGTGACGCCTCGAGCGGCGACGGGGCGGCCGGGGCACCCGTGCGGGTGCCCCGGCTCGCGCGCCCGGTACCGAGGTCTTAGCCCCAGATATCGTTGCTGATGCTTCGGTACCAGCCCTCGGCATAGCGTGCCTCCTTACGCCGGAAGTCGGCGTCCGCCCCCGAGGGGCTGAGGCCGCCGGAGCCCTTGACCTTGACGATCTTGCCGCCTTCGTAGCCGTACACCATGGCGACCGAGAGCCCGTAATCGGGGGCCACCAGGCTGTAGCACGTGTTCACGAACTTCGGCGTGCCGGGCTCCTTGCCGTGCAGCAGGCTGGCCACCGCGGCCGCGGTCACCTTGGCCTGGGTGCTGGCGGCAAAGCCCGACTTGGGCATGGGCGCGGCGATGCTCGCGTCGCCGATGACGTGAATGTCCTTGTGGATCGTGGACTCGAAGGTCCTTTGGTGCACGGGACACCACTTCGTCTCGTCGGCGAGGCCGGCGCTTTGGGCGATCGCTCCGGCCTGTTGTGCCGGGATGAAGTTGATCACGTCGCCCTTGTATTCGCCGAAGTCCGTGTGCAGCGTCATGGTCTCGGCGTCGACCCGCCGCACGACGCCGTCCTCGTCGACGCTGTGGTAGTCGATCATGCCCGGATAGAGCTTCGCCCAGCCCTCCTTGAACAGGCCCTGCTTGGAGAACTTCTTCTTCGGGTCCAGCGCCACGATCTTGGACCTGGGCTTGGCCTGCTTGAAGTAGTTGGCGACCAGGCTGATCCTTTCGCCCGGCCCCGGCGGGCAGCGGAAAGGATTGACCGGCGGCGAAATGATGAAGGTGCCGCCGTCGGGCATGGCCTCCAGTTGCGCGCGCAGCAGCAGCGTCTGCGGCCCGGCCTTCCAGGCGTGCGGGATCTTGTCGATGATGTCCTCGCTGGTCCCCTCGACGTGGCCCCACTTGAAATCGATGCCCGGCGAGACGATGAGCCGGTCGTAGACCACGTTGCCGCCGCTGGCCAGCGCGACCGTCTTCTTCTCCGGGTCGATCTGCGTTGCGGAATCCCGCACGACCTTGACGCCCATGGCCTTGAGGCCCTCGTAGTCGTGCGTGATGTAGTCGATGCTGTTCAGCCCGCCGATGACGGTGTTGCTGAAGGGGCAGGTCACGAAGTTCTTCGAAGGCTCGATCAAGACGACGCTGATGTTGGGGTCGAAGCTCTTCAGGTATTTCGCCGCCGTCGCACCGCCGAAGCCGCCGCCGACCACCACGGCCTGCGCCTTTCTGGCGCTCGGTCGCATCGCGCAACCGGCCAGCGGAAGGGTGCCGAGGGCGACGGCCGAGCCAAGGCCCTTGCTGAACGTCCTGCGTGTGATCCGTTTCATCGTGCCGCCTCCCTATTGTCCGGCCGCGAAGAACTCGGCCAGCGCGGCGATCTCTTCATCGGAGAAGCCCTTGGCGATGCGGTCCATGACCGTGGCCTCGAGTTTTCCCGACTTGAAGTCCATGAGCTTGTCACGGATGAAATCCTCCGACTTGCCCGCGATCGTGGGCATTTCGCCAAGGCTCTTGCCGCCGGTTCCATGGCACGAGAAGCAGGTGTTGGCGAGGACCTGCCCGGAGGCCATGTCGGCCTGGGCCGGCGGCGCGCTCGCCGTCAGCGCGAGCAGCACCGCGGCGGCGACGACCAATCTAGCAGATGTCACTGTTCCCTCCCTATTTTATGATCCGACTGGTGCCGGCTCATTTCCCCCAGTTGAAACAATAGCACACCGCCATCGCCGCTGTGACGGGTCTGTTCATGCTTGCGCCCGCAAAGCGGGCGGGCGCCAAAGTTGCAAAAACTTGCATACTATACGCCCTCATCGCCTGTGGGGGTACACCGAAGTTTGCGGAACTCGCCTCGAATTGGCTCGAGCGTCGCGGTCCGCCCGCCCGCGCGAGCCCGGCGCCCACCAGGGAC
>JABAHQ010005848.1_pt2 | contig 12037 bp, 15 predicted proteins | sample 7062091 | NCBI WGS metagenome assembly JABAHQ01 (sample SAMN14534359, study PRJNA622989) | marine sediment metagenome | biome: marine biome [ENVO:00000428]; feature: marine pelagic biome [ENVO:01000023]; material: deep marine sediment [ENVO:00002113] | place: India: Gulf of Kutch | collected...
TCAACTGCTAGATGTCCTGTATGTAATGGATATTTGACAGAAATTGAAAAAAAGTACCAGGTAAAGGGGCTGGTGCCAGGTAGGATTTTTGATTCAATGGACCAGTTCTGGAGATGTGAAAAGTGTGCCAAAGTCTACTGGCAAGGAAGTCATATAGATAACCTCCAGAAATTTGTATCTGACCTTAATGACAGAATATAGAAGGATTACAGACGAGGAAGGCACACAGTTAGTTAGGGCTGCAAGATCCATAGTTACAGAATACCTCAAAGATAATAAAAAAACAGTCAGCCATGATGAGGAGTTCAGATTAAACTTTTCTTTTAATTCCGGCGTATTTGTAACGATAACCAAGTATGATGATGGAAATCTCAGAGGATGCATAGGGTTTCCCTTACCTAACGAGAAACTGTATACTGCCCTTGAGCAGGCAGCCATCGCAGCAGCTACTGAAGATCCTCGATTTTATCCCCTGAGTAGTAACGAGTTGGACTCTGTTATCTTTGAGGTTACAGTCCTTACAGCTCCGCAAAAAATAGTAGTAAATGATCCAAAAGAGTATGCATCAAGGATAAAGGTTGGACAAAACGGTTTGATAGTTAGAAATGGCCCTAACTCTGGTTTGCTACTTCCCCAAGTTCCAGTAGAATATGGTTGGGATGAAGAAGGTTTTCTAAACCATACCTGTGAGAAGGCAGGGTTGCCTAGTGATTGTTGGCTAGATCCAAAAACAGAAGTGTTAAAATTTGAAGGGATTGTATTTGCTGAGACTAGTCCCAATGGAACAATATCTAGGAAACAGTAGAGTTGTTAGTGCTGGTGATTATTTTCAGCTTATCTGTATCAAGTGTGATTACCTCGTCTTCTCCTTCTCCTTCTACGTTGGCACCAGCTCCCTTTACTGACTCAAATTCGTCTTCTGATACAACTACCATTGGTATGTCTGCAAGCGCGCAACCCGTTGCTACTGTCAAATCTGCTTTTGTACAGATCATCGCAGCTGGAGCAACACCATTTGATTTTAGAGAATAAATTGTATACGCTCCCACACTACTACCTATCCCGTGTGGAAAGACTAGGATGAAACCCTTTAGTGATTTTCCATACAAGTCATGATTTTTATCTAAAACTCTGCCTAACTTTTTATCCACTGCACCAAGAAAGTTGATTGGCATTTTAGATTTGAGTACTCTTCCTGATGCCTTGCCCCTAACTATTACCTTTTTCATTCTGTCTCTTCTTCTATGATCTTTGATAATGGTTTTAGGTTAACACCTACTCCGTTTGAATTTCTCAAGTAGTATGCACCTTTAATACTGTTAGTTGTGACAGCATCAACTTTGTCTTTTGAGATTAAGGGGGTTAAGCACGTACAACAGTCAGAGAGTATATCACAGCCTGCACGTTCTAGCTCAGAATAATATCCTAGATGTTTTATCTGATCCTTGACAGCTCTTGGACAAAAGACCATGCACCGCTTTTTGAATTTCTTGCCTTTTACCATTGAGGTAAGATTTGATATTTCTTCAAGCCCAAGTTGCGGGCTTCCAAGGGTAATAATATCACCCCTATCTGTGGTGTTCAGTTCATCGTAAATGTTTTGATACTCCTTTTTATCAAAATCAATTGTATCCGAACCAACATCATCATCTGCAGAAACAGAAGAAGAAGGTGAATAATCGGTGGTAGTGGTAACAGTAGGAGGTGGCTTTTTTGTTGTTTCCTCTCCTTCTTCATTTGAAAGGACAAACTTTGCACATGTACCAGATGTTCCCATACCACCGCAAAGAGACTTGCACTGTCTTTTATCCATGTGAGGTACGCCTGATAATTGAACTGAATTATCGGCCACTTTTCCAGCAAAAAAACCCAACAAGCCATAGGCTAGTTCATCTGGGTTTTCTATCTTGAATCGTATGTGGGTCTTTGGGGAAGAATTTGATTCACGGACAGGTGAGTACGGACTTTTTCCAGTTATGGCACTTGCTAGTGCACTGAAAGCGCTTTCCTTGTTTGTCTTTAGATGGGCTATTGAGTTTGCGTAGATTGCTGCATTGCTTTCGGCAAACGAAACACGAGTTCCTTTCTCGGGCAATGAAAAGATCTCATACGGTATGCAAGAAAAGGAGGTGTTTACTCCCATCCTCTCATAAGATCTCTTGATGCTCTCTTGTTTTTTAATGAATTTGTCTCCAATTTCATAATTGGCAACGTTATCAGGGTCGTATCCCATGGGATTTAGCGTAGTGTTTACAACAACTCTTGCATCCTGGCTCAAGTTGGCTAAAAACTCCTCTCCAGCATCACCTATTGTGTTATAGTTTACTCCAGAAAGGTGGGCCCATCTTATTGGTACTAGTCTTTCAGCATCAGTTGCCTCACCGGTTGCAGCAAGTATCCTATACGCCAGCTGCAATGTCTTGCCCTTTTCTCCCTTTAACGCAGCTTCCTCATCCTTTGTTAACTCCAATACGCTACCTTTTCATGAGAGATATAATACTTGTACGTTATTGAATATGAAAAAAATTATTCAAGGTATGCTGAAGACTATGGATTCAGTCAAGCCGCCAAGAATGACCGCACTAAGAGAGCTGCATGAGGCAGAAACTTTTGGCCCATTTAGTATCCTGATTGGCACCATATTGTCTGCCAGAACAAAGGATGAAAATACTACGAAGGTTGTAAAGGCTCTCTTTTCAAAATATAAGACAGTAAGATCACTTGCCAACGCCAAGCTAAAAGATGTAGAAAAAATAATCAAGCCAATTGGTTTCTATCATGTAAAGGCAAAAAGAATAATCGATGTGGCAAAGATTATAGATTCAAAANNGGCTTCTATCGTGTTAAGTCTAAGAGAATAATAGATGTTGCAAAGCAGATTAACTCAAAGTATGGTGACAAAGTTCCCCAAGAATTGGAGAAACTCATCGAGTTGCCTGGAGTTGGAAGAAAGACCGCTAACTGTGTTTTGGTTTATGCCTTTAACAAGCCAGCCATCCCAGTTGATACTCATGTTCACAGGATATCAAACCGATTAGGACTTGTAGATACAAAAACTCCTGAAGAGACAGAAGAATCTCTTATGAAGGTGATTCCAAAAAAGTACTGGCTTGAGATAAACGATACTTTTGTCATGTATGGACAAAATATCTGCAAGCCAATCTCGCCTATGTGTAATGTGTGCAAGATAAGAGAATACTGCAGGTACTACAACACTGTTAAGGTTGGCGCTTCTTTGTAAGGTATAGTATAGCCGCTAGCGCACCTACTGCAATTGTAATATAAAATGGAAACATGTGTAGGACGTTTTGGCTAGGATCCCCGGACAGAAATTCTACAACCATGTTACCCGAATTTGTTGCCGGAGGATCAGTTGAAGACTCCATTCCATGAACAGAGTAAGAATCAATTGCAAAGTTTCCTATGTCAAGGTTAGATACCACTATACGTTCTCCATTATTTATTGTCAGGCCTGCTTGATTAGTAAAGGATGCAATTACTCGCGAGGATGGTACCCATCCCCGTTCTGGTTTGCTGTTTACTATCACGTATCCTTCTTCAGGAAGATTAATTGCTACCCAAAATTTCTCGTCAGGGGGAGCACCCATCCCAATCTCTACAAATCTTTCAGGATCAGTGTGATCATAAAGGCGTAAGACGCCATTTCCGTTTGGGTTGGCATAGACAAGGTCATTGTTAATGGTAACTTGCCAGCTTATCTCATGTACTTCGTTTAATGAAATTTTTGAGGTGTCTCTTGCAACAACGTTAAAGTCAGACCAAGGGATCTTTACGTTATTGACAACCAATGATGGATTTTTGGATTCTTCTTCTCCTTCTCCCACTTGTGCATTAACAGGAGTTGTTATTGTTGTTATGTAGAGTGTGGTTACCATCACGACCAAAAAAAGAATGCTTGTAGCAAAATGATATTTTTTCACAGAGCCACTCCCTGTACCGAAGTTAAATACCTAGTCAACAAACGGATGTGGGTGTTCCAAGATAACCTTTGAGACTTCGGGTCGCAAGATAAATTCTGAAGGTGATTGACCCTCTTGTATCATCTGTCGTAGCTTTGTTCCGCTAATCTGCTCTCGTGAATCATTATCGTGTGGACATACCTTAGGATTTGTGAAGGTAAGACACTTTTTACAATAGAAGAATGCCGGGAAAAAAATTGGTTCGATCTCAAGTTCAGGATAATCACCAAATATCTCATGAGCCGCAAAAGGATCATAATAGCTGCCTACTCCTGCATGGTCTCTCCCGATTATAATATGGGTACAGCCGTAGTTCTGTCTCATTATTGCGTGGTGGATGGCCTCCTTGGGTCCAGCATATTTCATCTCAGTATGCAAGGTTGCAAGCTGACATCTATTTTCAGGATAATAATTTTTTATCATAGTTTCATAGCACTTTACTATCACTTCATCTACAAAGTCACCAGATTTTTTCTTTCCAATCAATGGATTCACAAAAACTCCGTCACGTGTGGTGATGGCAGTCTTTTGCAACATCTCGTGTGCTACATGTGGCGGATTTCGTGTTTGAAAAGCAACTATCTTTTTCCATCCTGCTTCAGCAAAGGCAGCTCTTGTCTCCTTTGGAGACATTCGGTATCTTCGTATCTCAGTTTCATCGGGCCTTTGAATATAATCAATTTTTCCTCCAACAAGAAAATCTTTCATTGCCTGAGTTTTTGCAACACCGGGATGGGCAGAATCTTTTGTACCATATACTCCCATTACGGTTTTTTCCTTATCAAAGGCATAGGTTTCCTCCACGTGTAATATAGCAAAACCTATCCCTTGGGAATTTTTTAGCAAGATATCTCCAGCTTTCTTTAGTCTTTTGGACTCGTCTTCATCCACATCTAATACAATAGGGATGGTCCATGGTAGGTCATTTGATAACCTGCCTTTTGCTACGATGCTCTCAAAGTCTTGCTCTCCGATGAACCCCTCTAATGGGCTAAATATGCCGTCTGCAATGTTTTCCACATCGTTTGCCAGATCATCATTTATCACTATAGAGTCAAGACCCGCAGGGTCCTGCTTGGTTATTCTATTGATTAGCTTACCACCATGTGGTGTTATTCCTTGCAACTCATCTGTCATAAATAATCAAACTCCGTAGTCGGTGTGGAGTCCACACTCTTTATGTTCTTTTGATTCCCACCACCAACGGCCAGCTCTTAAATCTTCACCGGGCTTGATAGCTCTGGTACAGGGAGCACATCCTATGCTGGCATACCCTTTGTCTAGTAATTCATGGTATGGCACATTGTTCTCCTTTATGTAATCCCATACTTGATCCCAAGACCAATCCAGTAAGGGGTTTATCTTTAGAATGTCGTCATGTTGGTGATCTATTTCGATTATGGATGCGTCTTTTCTAATGTCTGTCTGGTCTCTCCTTATTCCAGTAATCCATCCATCAAGGGTAGAAAGCATTCTGTTGAGTGGATGAACCTTTCTTATGCCACAGCACAGCCTCCTATTTTCAATGCTTTCGTAGAACAAGTTGATGCCTTTTGCATTGACCATCTCTTCTACTTCTTTTGCATCTGGAAACATTACTTCAAATTTTATCTTGTACTTCTTGCTCAGCTTGTCCATAATTTCGTATGTCTCTGGATTCAGTCTTCCCGTATCAAGTGTAAAGAAGCGAGCTTTTGGATTGATCTTGGCCATCATGTCGATAATAACAGAGTCCTCTGCACCAAAGCTTGAGGCCTTTGCTACCCTAGAATGAAGGTTGCTTAGCGCCCATTTCAGGGCATCTTGAGGTGTTTTTATGGTCTTATTGATTTCATCAACTTCATCTTGGGTAAACTTCTTTTTCACGTTAAAATTGAATTTGATAGTTTTATAATGATTACCCGGTATCCGTTCTAAATTATAAACCGGTTTCGTTTAGGCATGATAATGGCAGAGATCTCGTACGTAGTAGTCTTCCCTTCAATATTTGCAAAAAATAAAATTCCTAATCTAATAACCAACATTAAGAAGATTCTCAATATAAAAAACCAGAAATTCAATTCAGTAAAAAGAGACGGCGATGTTATAATTGTTAATGCAAACGATCCTGTTTTTGCCTCATCTGCAATCAATCTCCTTTTTGGAATAGACAAGGTTGCAATAGCAAGACAGGTTTCCTGCGAATTTGATAATTTGGTATCAGAAATTACCAAACTGGGTGGAAATTTGTTACTTAAAGGAGAGAGATTTTATGTTAAAGTAGATGGAAAACTAAAAGGCCATACCACAAAAGATCTCGAGATTGCAGCAACGTCATCAATAATTAAGAAGAAAGCTAATCTTGGTGCAAAGCCTGGAAACGAACAAAATTATGAAAAGTTGATCTACACATACATTACAAAAAAGAATGCATACATTTGCATCTTTTTAGATGAGGGTCATGAAGGAATTCCATACGGATTTCATAAAAAAGAGGTTTTATGTTGTATCTTTGATGAACTATCCGCAGTTTCATGCTTACAGACAATCAAAGAAGGTTTTTCTACCAACATCATTATTTGTTACAACAAGAGATCGGATCTGATCAAACTTGCTAAAATACTAGATCGGGTTTTGCCAGTAACCCTAACTAAAAACATAGAGATTGATTTTTACAAATTAAATTTCAAGCCTGCTTCTTCTTCGTCTAAGAGAAACTACTACCAAAGGTTAATGGGTATGATAATCGAAATTTTAGTAAATGCTGCAAAATCTAAAAAGATCAGGTATATTTCTCTCCCTCTTTCACCAATGATCTTTCCTCCTTCATACCAAGAATATACGATTGATAGGTTCAAGAAGGAAGGAAGAGGAATGGGAAGCCTTGTAGCTGTTTTTCCCTTGGAAGGTATTGGTAGAGAGATCTTTCAAGGAGCCAAGGATCTGGGTTTAGAAAAATACCTTGCCGGTATTGAGAACATTATAACAAAGAAGGTTGGCTCTGAAGAGATCCTGAGACCAAAAACAAGTGAGCTTCAAGCTTGTCTTGATACTAAGAATACAATCAAAGTTGCAGTTGGCCCAAATAATGTACATGATATTCTTGACTCTTTAGAAGGAGAAGAATAGGAACAGAATTCAAGTAATCATTGAGAATTTAAAGCCTATCCGTTTATGAAAAACCGTGGTAAAGATAGGAGAGTTCATCTATCCGTGGGGTAGCGGCCATTATTCTAGAATGATGAGGCTAAACAGTATTTTACCAGACTACTTGGAGGATTTAGAGATTCATTATTCAAGCAAGGATCACGTTCTAGCAAAACTACTGAGACAATTTCCTGATCAAAGAGACCGGATTCATGAGATTTTAATGCCAACTCCAATTGATGGCGAATTTGGTCCAAGCATTTCACTTTCTATGTTTAACATTTTGATTCCAGTAGACAATAACCCTCCCCTAATAAGCCAGATTGCAAATTACCTAAAACAAGAAGCCAGACTGTATGAAAAGGAAAAGTTTGATCTGGTAATCAATGATGGTGACGTGGGCTCAAATGTAATAGCGAGAAACAGAGGAATACCAAGCGTATTTGTAACGAACCAGTTTCGTCCACGTCTTTTAAAGTCACGATTTTATTTTTACCCTTCTCTGTTTTATGTTACAAAACAGATGGCAAAGGCCTCTAAAATTTTGGTTGCGGATTCACCTCCTCCTTACACTATGTGTGAATACAATCTCAATTTTCCAGAGGAGATAAAACACAAAGTGAACTATGTAGGCCATTTTACCAACGGCAAGTCTTTTGAGAAAAGGAGGAACGACAAATCAAAACTAGAGCGTCTTGTAGAAGACCAAAAGTTTGGTTATTGGATGAGGACAGGAAACAAGTCTACAAACGAAGGAACTGGAAAAAGATATGATAATATCTTTAGACAGGACTATATGAAAACAGAAAAAAGAATAATATCTTATGCAAGGGATGATCCCTCAATAGACAAGGTAATTGGCAAAGACGGCAAAAGCTATTCAATAGAAGAAGCATTAGAAAGAAAGGTAGACTGGATTCAGATAGATGTTGGATTTCTAAGTGAACAAGAAAAAGATACCGTACTGAACCTATGTGAGTATGCTGTAGTGAATGGTTCGCATACTGTAATGGGGGAGATATTAGGAGGCAAGAGAAAACCCATACTTGGTATTCCAGTATATGATGAGCATACAAACCAGATTAAATGGGCAGCAGAAAGGAAGCTGGGAGTGCTAGCGGTTAATACAAAACAAGCAATTGATGGAATCAAGGAGATCAAGAAAGACTATAATTATTTCCTAGAGAGCCTGGAAGAGTTCTCAGCAAATTTTGTTAGAAATGGAGCTGAAAACGCATCCAAGATAATCCAAGAAATAAGTGAAAATAAAAAATAATAGCTTTTGGAATGTAGCTTTAGTATCTGGCACGCGGTTTCTCGATGGGCGAACTGACCTTAGGGGATGACGAAAATATCCGCGTGCCAGATCGGCTTTAAAATGAAAATTTGGGAACGCTTTTATGGAAAAAAATTAAGCCATGACAGTGTGCCGAATTGTCCAGAATGTGTAGCACGTGAAAAAAAGAAGATCCAATCAAAATACGAGGCTGAAACACCAGAAGAGAATCGAAACAGAGATGATCTATTCAAGTTATTTGATGAGATAGAATTTCCAATGAAGCTTGATCCATCTACTAAACACTTTATTTGTAAAAGGTGCGGTCTTTACGCCACAAGAGAGCAGATCGGTGATATCAAGGAGAGAATTAATCGCAGAGAGAAGACCCGAGAAGACAGACAAGACGAATACCTTGAATGGTGGCAAAAAAGTAAAACCGCAAAGCAACAACAACAATAAGCTGAGTGTGTGTATACTATGGCAAAAAAGAAAGAAGACATTCCAAAGTGGGTTACAGACGAGATTCAAAATGCAAAGTTTGGAAAGCCTACAAAATTAACTAGGACAGGCTATATTCTTGAGATCTATGAGAAGGACAAGAAGATGGATGTACAGCTTTATGATCCTGTAGAAGATGGAAGGCATATCGTAACAATGGATATACCCAAGGACATCAAACCATCAGAACTTGAACGTGGAGTGGTCTATGAATTTACTTTTGATCAGCTCAAGGCTCCTTTGAACAAGAAAGTTGTAGAATTTCTTAAAAAGGAAAAAGAGATTGAGATGGGTGCAATATACCAATTTCTTTTAAAGAAGCTGGAACTTTTAGATGTAGGCTCCGAAGCTGAAAGTGTAGAATAAAAAGCAAACAAGGACTGTAACTAACAATTGACTGTTGCTGCTACTACTACTAACAACTAGTTACTATTACTACTATATCTATTTTGGAAAAGATTTGCGTACCATCGGATTGATGAGGAACGGTAAGGTGTGTTTAGCCCAAACTGCTAGTCTTGCAACCGCAGGAACAGTAATCTCAAGTTTTGACGATTTTGTAGCCTTTAGTATCTGCTTTGCTACGGTTTCTGAAGCAAGGGAGATTTTGGAGGAATATTTCATGTCAGCGAATGAAGGATGTTCAAAAAAGTTAGTTCTGACCATAATGGGGCTAACCACCGTAATATCTACTCCCGTACCTCGCAGTTCATGTTTTAAGCCTTCAGAGAAGCCTAGCATTGCAAATTTTGATGCACAGTAAGGAGCTATTCTAGGAATACCAAAGCTTGCTGCAAGGGATGCTACATTGATGATCTTCCCGTAGTTTTTTGATAACATTGCTGGTAGAAAACTTTTGGTGCAATATACCATACCAAGATAATTTGTTGACATTTGTTGTTCGATCTCCTCAATGGTTTGTTCAGAAACTTTTTGGTAGATTGCAAAACCAGCATTATTTACAAGGATGTCTAACCCGCCAAAGTTATTCATTACAGCATCAGTCATTTTGGAGACTGCTGTCTTATCAGAAACATCACATGGATAGATCATTATTTCAATATCATATTTTCTAAGGTCACGTTTTGTCTGCTCAAGTTTCTCTTTATCTCTGGCAACTAGTATTATTTTGAAGTGGTTTTTTGCAAATTCAACTGCTGCAGCTTTTCCGATCCCAGATGATGCTCCAGTAATCAACACTACTTTTTGTTTCTTTAAACTCATAACAGAACCTATCTTCTAAAACATAAAGTGGTTACTATTACACTGTCATTGATCAAATTAAGTTTCCCAATACTCTAAGAGGTTATCATGTGTGAAAATTACCCAGTGGTTTTTTATTACAATTTTATAGCCAAAGAAAAATGCAAAAAGGCTTTACAAAGCCAATATGGTACATAATAATTGGAGTTATAATTGGAGGAGGTTCTGCAATTATTTATTTTATAGAGACGGCGGACTCTAACTTATCTATCCAAGCAGAAGAACAAATTCTTTCCTCAGGAATAACTCACGACGATATCTATCCCACGGCAGAAAACCCAAGTCCTCAGGAAAGAGAATACACATTGATTGCGCAAGATGCAGAAATCGAGGTATCCAAGGGAGTAAAGGCCACTGTATGGACATATAATGGGACAGTCCCAGCTCCAACGCTAAGGTTTAATGAAGGAGACAAGGTTACAGTCAAATTTGTAAACGAGACACCATACGCACATACAATTCATTTTCATGGAACACATGACTCGATGAACGATGGCGTGTTTCCCCAAATAATGCCCGGAGAGGAATACACGTATAGCTTCAAAGCACATGAGGCGGGATTTTTCATGTATCACTGCCATGCATTTCCAACTACTGAGCACGTAAGGATGGGAATGTTTGGTGCAATGATAATTGATCCTGTACATCATCAAATGAATCCGGCAAGAGAATACCTCTTTGTATTAAGTGAGTTTGATCCCGAGGATCCATTGGCAACAATAACAAAATTCTACCCAATTAATGGCTATGCAAATCAATACATGGACACGCCAATAAGAGTGGTGGAGGACAAGTTAGCTAGGTTTTACGTGATGGGCATAGGAGGAGTATTGCAATCACCATTTCACATACACAGCACGATCTTCAAGGTTTGGCCATCAGGAATACTTTGGAATGAACCTCATTATGCACAAACGCACCTAATCGGAAACGGAGATACTGCAATAATAGAAGCAAAATGGTCTGAACCAGGCAGATACCTCTTTCATGTACATGGAATACAAGAAGAAAGAGGCTCCATGGCAATCCTTGACGTATTGGAGGATGACTCTGAATTAAGACCAATTGAAGAGCAAAGCAACATGCCAGGAAGCAAATCAATGATTCAATGGCAGGAAGACTTGGTATACGAGCTTGAGAGTCCAGAGATCATTCAATATGACGACTTGGGATCATCCCTTAATGCTAACGCTTTATCAGATGCAGTACGATCCAACAAAGTCTCAATAGTAGAGAATTCATGGAATCCAGAGGTTACAGAATCATACGCACCAAAAGTAGTAGAAGTTGAGTTAGGAGGAACCATAACATGGACAAATGATGATACTGTAGTCCATACAGTAACAGAAGAGGAATCGGCGTCATTTGACTCAGGTTTCATACAGGCAGGAGCACAGTGGCAGCATACATTTGAACAGCCAGGTCAATACAACTACTACTGTACTTTACATCCATGGATGAAAGGAATAGTATTGGTAAGTTAATTTCTGGTAAATCCTTCATTTATTTTCTTTTTAAGTTAGGCATGAGGGCAAACTCAAAGATATTGATATATTTGCCAGAGATACTAATTACAACTACCAAAGGGTTTAGAAGCACTACATACAGATTACAGTCATTCCATTGAGGGAGATTTACATTCTATGAATGCTGCCTCAAGTCGTACTAGGAATCGACCAGCTGCAAATTCACATGGAGAAAAGAGGAACAGTAGTTCGTGCTACTACTTCAAAGAAGTGTTTTGTGTATATTTGCTCAAAGCCAACTTTACTAATAACAGCCAAGTTACGGCTATTGGTACGTAGTAGGTTGCTACCCTCCACCCTATCACAGCATTCCATGCAATACTTCCTTCTGGAACGTTAAAATCGAACGGATCAAGATTGTTTAG
>JABAHQ010016686.1_pt3 | contig 12037 bp, 13 predicted proteins | sample 7062091 | NCBI WGS metagenome assembly JABAHQ01 (sample SAMN14534359, study PRJNA622989) | marine sediment metagenome | biome: marine biome [ENVO:00000428]; feature: marine pelagic biome [ENVO:01000023]; material: deep marine sediment [ENVO:00002113] | place: India: Gulf of Kutch | collected...
TCTGGGGAAATTTTTATCAAGAAAGAATAGTAGAATTCACCGCACCTCATACATAGATATGAAATGCGAAACGTTCTACCGCTCGTCCCAGTTTTACTAATGCGAGTAACTTCATGATACTCGTTAGCCATATTGAATGTTTGGACAGAATCGCAAATCTTGCATTGCATGTTTATTGCCGGCTTGTCTAGCTTATCTGTAGTAACTGGAACTTCAGTATAGAATTTCCGGTAAAGTGGATAGTTTTCTAAGAGCTCACGGTATGGCATCTAGCCTTCCTTTCTGCCTAACAGTGTTTATATCGATCTGCATAACGTCCTAGACATGGCTGCGATTGCCGTATAAGACGTCTGCAAATAGAGCATCGTTTTCGGGCTAACCGATGAGATATCAGGCCGTTGCGTCGAGGCACTGTTTTTATCAGGGTGTTTTATACCAATCAGCATGAGACTTCACCCATCGGGCTGCGCACATCCTTGGGCCACCGTTCAGCACATAATTGTAGATCATCGTGGTCTTGACGTCCTTTTGTCCCAGCACAACCTGAGCCGTTCATATTTCCTAACCGCTCTCTAATCAAAGTATACCATGTCCCCCTGCAGCAATCAACCGCTGAGCCTGCGTGCGCTTAGAGATCCCTACAGCCTAAGGGGTTAGCCAGAAGCGTTCTTCTATTCTCACCAGCACGAAAGAGCTGCCAGACCTAACAGGAGCGAGATTCCATATAGGATCGCAAGGGCTCGAGGATAGCCCCATCGCCCCAGCAGCCGATGGTGGATGTGGCCTTGATCGGGGGCGAAGATCGGTCTTCTCGCCCGAGCGCGGCGGATGATCGCCCAGAGGGTATCGGCGATCGGCAGGCCGAGGAGCAGGATCGGCGCCAAGATCGGTAACTCCCGGATGCGCCCCAAGTCGGGCTGAAATGATACAAGAGCAAGAACGCCCACCATGAAGCCGAGAAAGTAACTCCCCTCATTTCCCAGGAAGAGCCGCGCCGGATGGGAATTATATCTTAAAAAGCCTAATGCGGCTCCCAGAAGGACCAGCGCGAGGAGCAACGCTTCTGTGTTTCCACCCTGCCAGGCGAACCAGGCGATGAATCCTGAGGAAATCGCCGCGCATCCGGCCGCCAGTCCGTCCAGCCCGTCGAGGAGGTTGACCGCGTTGGTGATCCCCACCACCCACAAGAGAGTAAGCGGGACCCCCCAGCTTCCCAAGGGGAAGCTCAGCCCTCCAAGCTCAACCGAGCTGATCCAGACCCCGCCCCAAAGGATCGGAATCAACGCCCCGCCCACCTGGCCGAGGAGCTTCGTCTTCGGCCCTAAGCCAAAGCGATCATCGAGGAGGCCAATTCCCGCTACTACCGAGCCCCCGGCCAGGATGCCCAGGGGCGTCCGTGACCAAGTGAGGAAGGGGAGGGCTCCGACAAGGAAACCTAGGTAGAGGGCGAGCCCCCCGATTGGCCGTATTCCCCGGTGGATCTTCCGCCCTTCGGCCCGATCGAGCAGCCCAAGTCGCAGGGCGACCCCTTCGCTTAGCCGGGCCAGAATTAGGGAGACCAATCCCGCGATCGCGGCACCCAAGAGGTAATGCATCAGCTACACTATAGGCCTTGCATTGAGCCCCCTCCAACTTTGTAGTATCTTTAAAAGAAGATGGAAGGTCTCGAGGTCACCGAGGATCTGGGGTTAGCTCAAGCTTACCTCCTTGTCGGCCCGGGCGGGGAGAAGGCGGCACAGCAGTTGATCCGCCGGATCCTCGGCCATGATGAGAAAGGCTTGATCAAGCTCCAGCGCGGGGTTCACCCCGATGTGAGATGGGTAACCCGGGCCAAGCGGCTGATCGGAATCGATCAAATCAGAAGGCTGCGGGAGGACGCGCGCTACCCGCCCAGCGAGGCCCAGCGGAAGGTCTACGTCATCGCCGAGGCCGAGGCGCTGAGCCTCGAGGCGGCCAACAGCCTCCTGCGGATCTTGGAAGACACACCACCCTACCTCGTCTTCCTGTTGCTCTCTCGGAGCCTGGGTCTCCTTCCCACCATTATCTCCCGCTGCCGGGTGATCCGGCTGATGCCCCAAGATCCGGGAGCGATCAGGGAAGAGCTTGGCTCGACGGGACTGGCTGAGGATGAGACTGACTACTTGCTCGCCGTCACCAAGGGGCTGCCCCACCTGCTGGCCCGGCTCCCCCAGGAGGACTTCCGCCCCCTGGAGGAACGAGCTAAGCTCGTGGCGGAACTGGGAAAGATGGAGGATCGGGAGCTGGTCAAATTTCTCGGCAAATCTGCCGACCCCCTCGAGGCCCGGGAGGGAGCCCTAGAGCTGTTGCGGCGGATACCGGACTTAAGCTCTCACCAGATTTTGAACCTCGCCGCGGCTCTGTCCAAGTTGGACCGCGAGACCATAAAAGGCCTGCTTCAGGAGGCCGTCCTCTGGTTCCGCGACCTGCTGGTGGCCCCTTTATCCCCAGGGAAGCTGGTCAATCTGGATCAGGAGGAGCTCTTGAGACAGGCTAGCGGGGAATTTGACCCCTTGAGACTGTTGGAGTTAATCCCCGCCCTGGAGCGGGCGCGGAGCGAACTGGAGGGAAACGCCAATCTTCAACTCCTTTTGGAAACCTCATTGTTGCGAATTAAGGGGGTGAGGGATTGAACAAGGATCAGGAGCAGGCCGTCTTGGTGATCCTGGGCCACGGTCGGCGCGAGCGGCGCTACTTTCTCCTCGGGCGGGCGGTCCTCCAGCCGAGAGACCTCTGCATTGTGCAGACGGAGCAAGGAGAGGAGTTCGGCGAGGTGGTCCGCGGTCCGGAGTTGATCGAACGGACTCAGGTCGGCTACCCCCTGCGAAAGGTCCTCAGGGAGGTTACAGCAGAGGATAGGAAACAGATCATCGCCAACAAGGGCGGGGAAGAACAAGCCCAGCGCGCCGCCCAGGAGATGGTCCGCTGGCACGGGCTGCCGATGAAGTTGGTCAATGCCGAATACAGCTTTGATCAGAGGCATTTGACCTTCCATTTTACTTCCCCGCAACGGGTCGATTTCCGCGAACTTCTGCGGGACCTCGGGGCTCATTTCCAGGCGCGGATCATCCTCCGGCAGATCGGGCCCCGCGAGGAGACCCAGCTTAAGGGCGGCTTGGGGCGCTGTGGCCGCCTGCTCTGTTGTGCCACCTTTCTCAAGAACCCGGAGTCGATCTCCATGCGCATGGTCTATGAACAGGAGCTGTTCGTCCCCCCCGAGCGGGTGACGGGGCTCTGCGNNGCGGCCGGCTGCTCTGCTGCCTGCGGTTCGAGCATCAGACTTACGTCGAAATCCTGGCCAAGATGCCCCACATCGGCTCGCGGATCAGGCACGACGGCCGAAAGGGGAAGGTCGTCGGCCATGACATCTTCAGGCGGACGACGATCATCGAGCTGGAGGACGGGCGGCGAGTGGAACTCCCCGGCCTCTCCAAGGACGACGTCTTTTGACCTCTTCAATTGCCCTGCAGTTCACAAGTTCAGCTTGATGCCGGCCAAGATTCGGGTGTCCAGTTCGTCTTCCCCAGNNCCCCAGGATCATGGGGATATTCTTTATTCTCCAGCCGGAAGTCGAACAACAGATCAACAAGTGATGCCAGCTCCTCAATGAATTGGATCTCAAAGATCTTGATCAAACGGTTGTTCTCCAGCTTGACCGGCACATTCCGCCAGCGCCATTCCAATAGCAACTTTATCTCCGACTTTTCATAGGACCGCTCACCGATAAATCTCAACCAAAGCTGGTCTCTATTGGTCGAGCTATCGGGGTAGTTGGGCCGGCGATAGTACTTCCAGTATGCCCGAACGGTCATCGCCGCCCCTTCCAACTCCTTCTCCGCCTGGAGCATCAATTTGCGAATCCGCCAGTTTTGCTTTTGATCATTGGGGAAGCGACGCAGTTCAAACTCAGTCCTGTTCTTTAAGGTAAGGGAGTCGAAGGCCCAGGTGGGGGCGATGGACGATTCGACTTCCCAACGATTCTCTGCGGGATCATTGGGAAATTGCCGACGCTCTAGGAGGATGGAGGCCGTTACAGAGTCGGAACAGAAGGGGTGCTCCAGCTCGGCTTGGGAGACGAGGCGGAGTCGATTATCCTCTGGATCATTGGGAAAACGGCGATTCTCGACGAAGAATTCCCGGTTAAGGGTCATCTCTTCATCGATGACCGATTCGAGCTCAAAGGAGAGCTCATTCTCGATCCGATCGTCCTCGGGATCGTGGGGGAATTCTCGCTGTTCATGCCTGAAATAGTCGGGCAGAATCGGGATACAATCTTGTTTCAAGGAAAACCACCAGCGGTTTCGGTTGGATTTCTCCTTCAAAGGAAATCGACGTTCATCCTGACGGAGGCTGAGCTCCCAGCCCGGACAGTCGGGAAACTCCGGTCTAAACACCAGCTCCAGCTCGCGCTCGTGCTTTTCATCATCCAGGTCAATTTGATGAAATTCGTCGATGATATCCGGTTTTGCTTGTAGTTTCCCAAAACCCGGTAGCTCAACGGGAAAGGTCTCCTGGCAGCGGAAGATGATCTCGACGTCTTCCAACTGAATTTTGAAATCCCGATCCGCGTTCACTTCCAACATCGGGCAGAGCTGGCGGGTGACCGCTGAGGCGGTTGAAAAGACGGCCAGAAGTGTCCCCGAAAGGAGCAGCGCCGAAAACAATCGTTGCATTTTGCCCTTCAAACTGACTCCCTCCTAGCGCCGTCTCAGTGCGCGACCCGGGCGCTAAGATGAGGCGGGAAAGCTCATCCAAAGCCACCCAGGATGTTTCCCCCCGTGAGCGATCGAAAGGTCTTGGTGCCAAAATGCTTGGTCTACCCCGTCCATGTGGGGGGGAGATGCGCCAACCTCACCTGTTCTTATTATAGCACGTGAAGGGGTTATGTGTCTATCCCTCTTCTACCGGAGGTTCGGGGCCCCAACAGGTAAGGACCACCCGGAGACCTGGCCCGGCTACAGCTTACCTGGCTATTCCAGAAGGATTCCCTTCAACAGTTCTTGGGATACTTTCGCAGGTAAATGATCGAAGAAATACTCGCTGGCCTTATGAGGGCATTTCTCCATCTCTTCCCTGGGGATATAGTCGAGTCCAGATGTAAGGATGTCAAGGTGGCCAAAAACCTCCTGCAAGTAATACAAGAATAAGTTAACTCCTATGCTGTCACTGGCATAANNCACAAGAACATTCATCTTATGCTCCTTCACCTGCTCCTTAATCCAGCTCTCGGGCATGTGCATGACCAGGAGGGTGTTAACTCCGGCCTCTTTCAGATATCTAATCTCCTTGGGATTGCCGGTTGTGCCCCCTGTCAAGTGGTAGTGAACCTTGCCGATCGGACTATTCTCTTTGCCGTTGATGATCTGCATTGTTGTGCGGTTCCGGTAACCGTGCTGGTAATGAGGGATATGTAGTAGCAGCTCCTTTAACTTTTTCAGGGGGGTTCTTTCATTAGTGTTATTCTTGACGATCCTTGAAACGTATTGATAAACAGCACTGTCAGCCGGTGTATGGACGCTTCCCGCCGATATCTTGTACAGTCGAGCGACCTGGGGGATCTCCTCGTGAATGGCCGGGAGAAACCTCCGCTCAACCTCTGGCTTCCTTTCCTCTAACAGGTCCCAGGCGATATTGAGGGGGATGCCCGCCTGGGTTAGGAGATATGTTTGTATATCCATCACCCTGGCAAATTCAGGAGCCGTAGCCCGGCCAATCGGGTGATGTCCAAGTATCAGATTTATCTTGGGCTTCTCTGACGATCGATTAGAGTTGATATCCTGGACAATTGGGAAATCGCCCTTGCCGATATTGATCCCCGTATAGATGGCCTTTGCAGGTTCATCTGCGCCCGCCGGGTATACGGTGGTGTCAGAATATGGACTGAGGAAGAAGACCTTGTCCTTGTCACTATACAATCTCCTATGTTCTGAGGGAATCTCGTCCCAGGCATCTCTCCTCTCCCGCAAGGCTTCCTGGAGCAGAGCCTCGCCTCTGGGGTCGCACTTGATTCCGAACTCAAGGGCAGCATTGTACAACTGCCTGGCAGTAAGGCTTTTATCTGTCATCTCTTACCTCCTATCGACTTAGTGGGTTATCCAGCTCACAGCCCTGTCCCAGGGCTCAGCTCTGGGTCAGAATAGGCGATCTCCTTGAGGCAAGTCAATGCTGTTGAGGAGATCGTTACGCTCCGCTCTCAGGACCGGCTTCCGGGCGGCGCGGACCTCATCCAGGCGCCGCACCGGCGTGGTGTGAGGAGCCTCCTGGAGCAATTCGGGGCTCTCCTGGGCCTCTTTGGCGATCCGCTCCAGCGCTTCGATAAACCGATCGAGTTCTTCTTTAGAAGCAGTCTCGGTCGGCTCGATCATCAGCGCTTCGGCCACGATCAGCGGGAAGTAGACCGTCGGTGGATGGAACCCGTAGTCGATCAGCCGCTTGGCGATATCGACGGTGTGAACATCCTCGCCCAGCCCCTTTCCAGAGAGGACGAACTCGTGCTTGCAGCGCCGGTCGTAGGGAAGTTTGTATGTCTTCTTGAGCTGCTCCTGCAGATAGTTGGCGTTGAGGACGGCATTCCCACTGACTGCCCGCAGGCCCTCGTCCCCCAACATTCGGATGTAGGCGTAAGCTTTGACCATCACGGCGAAGTTTCCGTAGAAGCCGTGGACCCTTCCGATCGACTTGGGCCGGTCGTGGTCTAAATAATAGCGCGTGCCATCCGCGGCGACCACCGGGACGGGGAGGTAGGGCTCCAATTCTTCGACCACGGCCACCGGCCCGGCGCCCGGGCCACCGCCGCCGTGCGGGGTTGAAAAAGTCTTGTGGAGGTTGAAGTGGACGATGTCGACGCCCATATCGCCAGGCCGGGCGCNNGCGCGGCCCAAGATGGAGTTCAGATTGGCCCCGTCAAAGTAACAAAGGCCTCCACTTCGATGCACGATCTCTGTTACTTCCGGAATATCTTTCTCGAAGATCCCCAGGGTGTTGGGGACGGTGAGCATGATCCCGGCGACTTTTTCATCCATATTCCTCCGAAGCTCGTCAAGATCGACCATCCCTCGCCCATCGGACTTGGTCTCGACCACCTGGAAGCCCGCGGTGCGGGCCGAGGCGGGATTGGTCCCGTGGGCCGAGTCGGGCAACAGGATCTTCGCCCGTTGGTCCAACTCACCGCGCTCTTCGAAGTATTTCTTGATTAGCAGCATCCCCACCAGCTCGCCGTGGGCCCCGGCGACCGGCTGCATGGTGATCCCCGGCAGCCCCGCGATCCCCTTGAGCAGCTCCCCCAGCTCGAACATTACTTTTAAAACCCCTTGGGAGAGCGCCTCCCCTTGGAGAGGATGGGCTCCCGCGAACTGAGGCAACCTGGCCAGGTCCTCGTTGACCTTGGGGTTATACTTCATGGTGCAGCTCCCCAGGGGATAGAGCCCGTCGTCCACCCCGTAGTTTAGCTTGGAAAGCCCGGTGTAATGGCGCACCAGGTCCGGTTGGCTCACCTCAGGGAGGGCCGCCGGTCGATCCCGGAGCAGCTCTTCGGGGATCAGCTCCTGTAGGTTTTGAGCAGGGACATCGAGCTGCGGGAGGTTTACCCCCCGGCGTCCTTTTTTGCTCAGCTCGTAGATCGTTCCCACCTTAAGCCTCCCTCAACTGCTCCACAAAGAGGTCGAGCTGCTCCTTGGTCCGTCGCTCGGTCACGGCAACTAGAAGAGAGTTCTCAAGCTCGCAGGTTCGCAGGTTCGCAGGTTCTAAGACCAGGATTCCCTGATTATAAAGTGACCTTCCTATCTCTCTGGGATCTTTTTCAGTCTGGATCACAAATTCATTGAAGAACGGCCCATCGAACCGTAGCTTGTAACCATCGAGTTCGGCGATCCGCTCAGCCAGGTAGTGGGCCTTCTGTAGGTTCAGCTCGGCCAGTTCTTTTAACCCCTCCCTTCCGAGAGCCGCGAGCCAGATCGTAGCTGCCAGTCCGCAGAGGGCCTGGTTGGTGCAGATATTGGAGGTCGCCCGCTCCCTTCTGATGTGCTGCTCTCTCGTTTGGAGGGCCATCACATAGCCGGTCTTCCCCTCAGCATCCACCGTCTGGCCGGAGACCCGCCCGGGCATCTGTCTCAAATACTTCTGTCTGGTGGCGAACAGCCCCAGGAGTGGCCCGCCGAAGTTTTGGTGGTTTCCCAAGACCTGCCCTTCCCCGACGACGATGTCCGCCCCGAACTCCCCCGGCGGCTTCAAAAGTCCGAGGGAGATGGGGTTGGCGCTCACGATCAACAAGGCCTCGCCGAGCAGCTCTTTGAGCCCCTCGAGTTCCTCAATAACCCCGAAGAAGTTCGGCGACTGGAGCAGCACTCCGCCGATGTCGAGGCTGAACTCCTGCTCCAAGGCCTCCCGATCGAGCTGGCCGTGGTCGTCGTAGGGAAGCTCTGTAAGCTCCAGATCGGCGGCCCAGGCGTAGGTCCGGACCACCTGCAGATAGTGGGGATTGACGCTCTCGGCCAGGAGGAACTTCCGCTTTCCCGTGACCCTTGCGGCCATGAACATGGCCTCGGCCAAGGCCGTCGCCCCGTCATACATCGATGAATTGGCGACCTCCATCCCGGTCAGCTCGCAGAGGAGGGTTTGAAACTCGAACATCCAGGTGAGCGTACCCTGACTGACCTCTGCCTGGTAGGGGGTATAAGAGCTGTAGAACTCCGAGCGGGAGATGATGTGTTCCACCACGCTGGGGATGAAGTGGTCGTAGATCCCGCCACCCAGAAAGGAAACAAACTCGGTGGGATCGATGTTCTCCGCCGCGATCCGGCGCAGCTCTTGGGCGACCTCCAGCTCGCTGAGCGGCTCCAGCCCCAGCGGCTCATATCTCTCTAGAACCTTACGGGGGATATCGGCGAACAGATCGTCGATCGAGTTTACTCCAATAGCAGCGAGCATCTCGGCGATATCTTCGGGCGTGTTGGGGATGAACTCCGAGGCCATCACTCCTCGCTCTGCTCGATGAATTGCTCATACTCCCCAGCGCTCATCAGGTTCTCTAATTCCTTCGGGTCGGATGGCTCGATCAGGGCCATCCAGCCCCGGTCGTGGGGGGATTGATTGACCAGTTCTGGCTTTTCCTCCAGCTCGCGGTTGACTTCTAAGACCCGGCCGCTCACCGGGGCGTAGACATCGGAGACGGCCTTGACCGACTCCACGGTGATGAAGCTCTCACCCTGCTTTACTTTCCTTCCCTCAGCGGGCAGCTCGACGTAGACGATATCGCCCAGCTCCCCCTGGGCGTAATCGGTAATTCCGATCCGAGCGCGGCCGCCCTCGGGCTTGACCCACTCGTGGTCCTTGGCGTATTTGAATTCCGCCGGATACATCATTCCTCCCTTCGTTGCCTTGCGGAATTATAGCTGCGGGTCCGGCGAGGATTCAACTTGGGCCTGCTGCTTTTTAGATATGAGTAAAGTTAGCTTCACCCAATGGGAAAGGAACGGAGCGATTAGCACCGGGGTGGCCTCCAGGGAGTAGTTCGTATACCACATCGAGAGACTACTAGAACCACGCTGGCCGTCAATCCCCTATCACAAACCGCATAATCGGCCTCGTTCCCGAGCGGCGGCCGACTTCCTTGAACCCTACGCTGCGGAACATGGCGGCAAGGCCGTGGTAGGCGAAAAGGTCGGGGGTGCTTCCCTTCTTCGGTTCCACGGCGTACCCCTCTACAATTCTCCCTCCGCGGCTTTTGACATACTCTACCGCCGCCTGCAGCAATCGTTTGGCGACTCCTCTACGCCTGTATGGCTTGGCAACGAAAAAGCACACCACCGACCAAACGGGTTGCTCGTCCAGTGGCTCTAAGATCCTGGATCGCTCTAGCCTGGGAAACTCTCCCCGCGGTGCCACCGAGCACCAGCCCACTGGCTGCCCTTTGTGATATGCGAGGATGCCCGGTACGCGGCTGGCGTCCACAATTGCCTTCATTGCTCTGCGATTGCCCTCGCCTTTCTGGGCATCGAATTCCCGTTTGGTCAACCTCCACCACATGCACCAACAGCCACCAGCGGCACCGCGCTCACCGAAGAGGTCCTCGAAGTCGGCCCATCTCTCCGGCGTCAGCGCGTGGAACTCCAGGGATTCCTCTCCCGACTGAACTAGTGCTATCATTCTTCCTCCCAGCGAGAGGACACCCTGCCTTCCTGAGCGGCAAGTTTCACTTCATCCTCGCTCGGAGAATGCCTTGCGAATCACGGAGAGCGTGGCCGGGAGAATGTCGAGCTCATCCAGCTCCTCCTCCCCGCTCCAGCGGGCGTCGCTGATATCGGATTGCGGAGAAAGGTCCCCGCTTTTGTATTCAGCGAGGAGATCGATCAAGACATAATGGAATCTGATCCTTTCCCGATCGTCGGGGACGATGGCATCGACAACCTCGAGCACCGCACTCGGTGCGATCTCGATTCCGCATTCCTCGCGGACTTCGCGGATTGCGGCCCTCCGGATCGGCTCCCCGAGTTCCACCACTCCCCCAGGGAGGCTCCATCGCCCCTTGCTTGGCTCGTTGGCCCGCTGGATAAGCAGAACCTTTTCATCCTTGAAGGTCACCACCCCTACGGAGACTACCGGACGGTCAGGATACTCGCGCATCGATCTTCTGCTGACTCAGGAGTTTTGAGCTGGCGCGGGCCTTATCCACGCCGGCTCACCTTTTGCTTAATATATTCCACGATCTCACTCATCGGCGTCCCCGGCCCGAACAGCCCCTTGACCCCCAATTTTTTCAATTCCTCCTTGTCCTCCTCGGGGATGATCCCCCCGCCGAGCAGGATCACGTCATCCAGGCCCTGCTCGTCCATCAACCGGCGAAGCTTGGGGAAGATCGCCAGGTGGGCCCCGGACAGCAAACTGACGCCGATAACATCGACGTCCTCTTGCAGCGCAGCCCGGACCACCTCCTCGGGCGTGTTATGCAACCCGGTGTAGATCACCTCCATCCCCGCATCGCGCAGGGCGCTGCAAAGCACCTTCACCCCTCGATCGTGGCCATCCAGCCCCACCTTGGCCATCAGCAAGCGAATTTTTCCCATTTTCCCTCCTAGAACATCGCCGGCTCGCGGTATTGGCCGTAGGCCTCCCGGAGGACGTCCATAATCTCCTGCATCGTTGCATAAGCCTTGACCGCCGCAAGGATATGGGGCATCCGGTTCTCCCCTCGCTCGCAGGCCTGCTTCAGGCCCTCCAGGGCCTCTTTCACTTCAACGTTATCCCGCTCGCGCTTCGCCTGCTGCAACCGCTCGATCTGCCGCCGCTGGACCTCGGAATCGACCCGCAGGATGTTGGGCCGTTCGCCCCCCTCAGCGGCGTATTCATTGACTCCCACAATTATCTGCTCACCCGACTCCACCTGCTTCTGGTATTCGTAGGCGGCGCGGGCAATCTCCCGCTGGAAGAAGCCCTGGTCGATCCCCCGCAGGACGCCGCGCAGGATCGAGCCCTCGCCCATCTCTTCAACCCGATGGATGTAATCCATCGCCTTCCGCTCGGTCTCATCGGTAAGCGACTCGATGAAGTAGCTCCCACCGACGGGATCAATAGTGTCGGCAACGCCGCTCTCATGGGCGATGATCTGCTGGGTCCGCAGGGCGATCCGCACTGCCTCCTCCGAGGGGAGGGCCAGGGCCTCATCGTAGGAATTGGTGTGGAGGCTCTGGGTCCCGCCGAGGACCGCGGCCAGGGCCTGGACCGTGACCCTGATAATGTTATTCAAGGACTGCTGCTCGGTGAGGGAACAACCGGCCGTCTGGGTGTGGAAGCGCAGTCTCCAGGACTCCGGTCGCTTCGCCCCGTAGCNNCGGGCCCAGATCCGGCGGGCCGCCCGGAACTTAGCGATCTCCTCGAAGAAGGAATTGTGCGAGTTGAAGAAGAAGGAGAGTTGCGGAGCGAAGCTATCCACCTCGAGCCCCCGCTCCATCCCCGCCTCGACGTAGGCGAAGCCGTCGGCCAGGGTGAACGCCAGCTCCTGGACCGCCGTGGAGCCGGCCTCGCG
>JABAHQ010028116.1_pt1 | contig 12036 bp, 12 predicted proteins | sample 7062091 | NCBI WGS metagenome assembly JABAHQ01 (sample SAMN14534359, study PRJNA622989) | marine sediment metagenome | biome: marine biome [ENVO:00000428]; feature: marine pelagic biome [ENVO:01000023]; material: deep marine sediment [ENVO:00002113] | place: India: Gulf of Kutch | collected...
TCGGGGCAATCTCCCAGGCCCCCTCCTCCCCATTTACCCTGACATGGAGTTCCATCTCTGGCTCTCTCCTTTCTCGTTGATCCAGGCGACCATCTGGCCAACTGGACTTCTTCAGAAGCGCCTCAAGCCCCCATGATATCCTTCGCCTTCTCTCTGTGCTTGCGCTTTACCTTTTCAACATCTAGGGTTTTGATTTGATGGTCCTCTACGATAATCCGTCCCCCGACGATCAGCGTCTCCACAGTTGTTGGGGCGCAGAGGACCAAGGCCCCCAAGGGGTCACCAGCTCCGGAGTAATTCAATTCATCCAGGTTGAAGATGGCGATATCAGCGGCTTTCCCCACCTCAAGTTTGCCGATGTCCTCCCTTCCCAAGCACCGCGCGCCTCCCGAAGTGGCCATCTCCAAGACGTCCCGCACTTTGAGCGCTGTGGGGCCGTGGACGACTCGCTGCAGGTAGAGAGCCTGCCGGACTTCGAGCAGGATGTTCGAGGAGTCGTTGGAGGCGCTGCCATCCACTCCCAGCCCCACCGGGGCGCCCTGTTCTCTTAAAGCGACGATCGGGGCGATCCCTGAGCCGAGGCGCATATTGGAACTGGGACAGTGGGCCACGGCGGCCCCCGCTCCGGCCAAGCGGGTGATCTCCTCCGGGCGAAGATGGATTGCGTGGGCAATCCAGACATCATCAGCCAGCCAGCCCACCTGCTCCAGATAGTCCAGCGGGCGCGAGCCGAATCTCTCCTGGCAATAAACGTCTTCGTCCACGGTCTCCGCTAGGTGGGTGTGGAGTCGCACCCCATGCTTTCTGGCTAGAGCTGCGGTCTCCTTCATCAGCTCTGAGCTGACCGAGAATGGAGAGCAGGGAGCAAGCGCGATGGTCAGCATTGCGCCAAACGATGGATCGTGGTACTTCCGGATAAGCCGTTCGGACTCCTGCAATACCTCCCCTTCGCTCTGGACGACGTGGTCCGGCGGCAGGCCTCCCGCCTCCTCCCCGAGGCTCATCGACCCATGGCAGGGCTGGAAGCGAATTCCCATCTCCCGGGCCGCCTCGATCTGGGCGTCAATTGGGCNNGATGTAGTGATGATCCGTGGTCGTAGTGCAGCCGGAGAGCATCAGTTCGGCCATCCCGATCAACGCCCCCAGATAGACGGCCTCCTCATCGAGGCGGGCCCAGAGGGGGTAAAGGGACTTGAGCCAGTCGAACAGGGAGGCATCCGTGGCCGGGGGATAGGCCCGGGTCAGGGTCTGATAGAGGTGATGATGGGCATTGACAAACCCTGGTAAAACGAGCTTACCGGTCGCATCGATCACTAGATCAGCAGCTTTCCCCAAGGGGCCGCTGCCAATCTCCTCTATTTTTCCATCGCGGATCATCACGTAGCCGTTTCTCAACAACGGGCGCTCTGGCTCCAGGACGGCCAGCGCTTCGGCGTTCTTTATCAGCAACCGCTTGTCATCGTCTTGCAACCGCGCTCCCTCCTCGATCGGATATCTCCGCCCTTACCTCTCAACCCCTGGACCTTCATCTCGCGGCAGCCCTGGAGACGGCGGAGCCGAAGGCCGTAGGTCTGCCTCCACCAACTGCAGCGGCTCTTCGGCGATCATCCTGCCTTCCCTTTGAAGACCCCTCGTTCCAGTCCCAGGTGAAACAGAGCTTCCAGCACTCCGCAAGCCACTGAATCGGCCTTCTCCGAAGTCCGGCAACAATCTGAGGAGTCCCCCCGGTGGTCGATATCGCCCAGCTTCGTCCCCGCGCTTATCTCCAGGCCGCTGTAGAGTATCCCCCGAAGGACACCCGAGATCTGGGCCCTGACCGCCTCCTGGCCCACCCAGCCCACGATCTCTCCGGCGTCCACCCTCTCCCCGATCTCCTTCGCCCCGCGGAAGAGGCCGGAGACCGGCGCCCGCAGCACCCGTTCCTCCCGATAGCCCGAGCTGCTGCAGGGGATCCCGCTGTTCGGGATAGCGGCTCCCTCATAGAGCACCCGGCCAACCTGGGAGCCCCCCTTGGTCTCGATCACCGCGTCGGCGTGCACTCCTGCCTCGATTCCCGGTCCTAGGGCAATGACAATGGGCGCTTGATCGATCCGCGTATCCAAATGATTCTTTGCCATCCGTCCGTCGAGCAGAACGGCGGGCTTTAACTCATGTAGCGTCCGCGCCTCAGGGTCGATTAGAACCGGGACCCCCCCCGTCCCCTCGATGTAGCTCCGGGCCTCACCCAGGTCCTTGACCAGCCTGCCTGGGACGTCCTCGACCTCACACTCTCCGGCAAAGACGGCTTGAGCGAACGAGACAAGCCTTCTCACTACAAGCGGCTTTTCCAATTCCAGGACCACCGTCGGGAAGCCGGCCCAGTTGAGCCGCTTGATCGCCCCCGATACAATATCCCCTCCGCCCCGAACCAAGATCCAGGTGTCTTTGAACATCTACCAATCCTCCCCCGCATTTTTGAGCTGGATAACCTCGGCCAGCACGCTTACTGCGATCTCCCCCGGCTCTTTTCCTCCAATCGGAAGGCCAATCGGCATATGTACCTGCTCCAGTTGCTCGGGAGCGATGCCTTCATCCTGGAGCATCCGAAATAGCTCCGCTCTCTTCCTGGCACTCCCGATCAGGCCCAGATAAGCGGGGAACTTCCCCGAGTCCAGAATTCTTCGCAGGATGTGCTTATCGGTCAGGTGGGAGCTGGTGATGATCGCCACGAAGGTCCGCTCATCGGGCATCGGTAGATCCTCTTGGTAGCCTGCGTTGACTTTATACACCTTATCGACAAGGGGCTTTAACTCGTTCAGTGAAGCGTCACCCTCATCCACCACCTCAACCCGGAAAAGTCCTACGGCGGCGGCCAGCCGGGCCAACCGTGCCCCGACGTGTCCGCCGCCATAGATCAGAAGCCGCGCCGCCGGCTGCACGAGCTCCAAAAAAAGCTCTACTTGGGCCTGGCGTTGCAGGTCATATTCCTTCAACAGGCTCTCTCCTCCTGAGGAGAGGAGCGCTCGACCGTCTTCGCTGATCAGCGGAAGGAGTTCAGCAGCCCCCCCCTCTCGGAGAAGTCCTGCCTTACCTGACTCGGGGATGAGCAACTTCAGGCTCTCGGGAAGGGGGCTGCCGGCTGCACTGACCTGGTGGGCGATTACGAACCGCTGCCCCTGCTCTAGCAACTCCCCGGCTTTATGATAGAACCGTCTCTCTTCTCCCGTCTTCCCGACTACCTCATACAGCATTTTAACTCTCCCGCCGCAGTACATGCCCAGGTCTTCCAGACGGTATTCTTTCACCAGCGTCCCGCCGCTTTTTAGGATGATCAGCGCATCTTCCCTCACGCGTTCTTCCAGAGCGCCTCCTCCAACGGTAAACTCCGTCTGGCCATCGGGCTGGACGATCAGCTTTGCCCCCGCCTCCCGAGGGGTGGAGCCCGAAGCCTTTACCAGATAAGCGATGACGAAGTCCTGACCTCGATCGAGTAGTTGGGCTACTCGGCTATAGAAATTCCTCATCCCTGCTCCCGGTCAAGCAGCCTCTGGTAATCCTCGTAGGTATCCAGGTCCAATTGGGTTGACCCGTTATCCAGGGTCAGCTTCAAGGCCTCATCCCAATGGGCCCTCACGAGCGCATGCCCGCTCTGATCGCCGCGCAGTCTCCGCAGTTCCGACAACAACTCTCGGGAAAAGGCCACCGGATGACCCTTCTCCCCTTTGTGGAGGGGAAAGCAGATTCTAACACCGGTTTTGACGAACCGCTCTGCTACAAAGTCGATCAACTCAGTGGTCATCAGCGGCATGTCTCCTTGGAGGAAGATTGCGCCGATGGCATCGCCTGGGAGTGCTTCAATGGCAGCGTTAACCGAGGAAGCCCTCCCGGAACGCCACCGGTTATTTTGGAGGACTCGGAGCTTGGGATCTTCTCTCTGACCCTCCAAAGCTTCTAAGAGCCTCTCTCTTTCATAACCCACCACCAGGAAGACTGAATCGAGCAAAGAGCGCAGCGCCTCCCGTACCACATGATAGATCACCGCCCGGCCGCGGACGGGCAAGAGTAGCTTATTTCCCTCCTGGAAACGGGTTCCTTCCCCCGCGGCTAGGACTACTCCAGCTATGGCCGTATCCTCTCCCAAGATTGGATGCCTCCCGACCGAAATGGCCTATTATGCGGATATTGTCCTTGAAGAGAACCGGATTTTCAAGCTAACTGACTCCCCCTTGCCCAGGATCTCCATGCGATTCAGCGCCGGCGACGCCGAGTGCGGGCGGTGGTTTTGTCCGCCGGGTGGAGGCGGTAATCCCGATTGTCAGGCAAGGTGAGATCGGGTAAAAGGAATAGAAATAGAGGTGATTCTCGATGGAGAGGCGCTTTAAAAAATTTATCGAGGCAGCGGAGGGGACCATTCACCATGTATGGGACAACATCCTGGAACCGATCGCCCATGTCTCACCAGGGGATGAGCTGGCTATCGAGTGTATTGATGCCAGCGGGGGCCAACTCTCCCCGGGGTCGCGGGCGGGGGATCTGTTAGAGCTGGACTTTGATCGGATCAATCCCGTCACCGGCCCTGTCTATGTCGAGGGGGCAGGTCCCGGGGACGTCTTGGAGGTGGAGATACTGGAGCTGGAGCCGTCGGGTTGGGGCTGGACGGGAATTATCCCCGGATTCGGACTTCTGGCCGAGGATTTTCCAAAGCCAGCGCTGAAAATCTGGGACTTGAGCAAACAGGATAGGGCTATCTTCAAGCGCGGCATCGAGATTCCGTGTGCGCCCTTTCCGGGAACGATTGGGGTGGCCCTGGATGAACCGGGGCCTCATGGCATGGTCCCTCCTCGTCGGAATGGGGGGAACATGGACAACCGGGGCTTGACCCGGGGGACGAAGCTCTATCTGCCGGTGTCCGTCGAGGGAGCGCTATTCTCCATCGGGGATCCCCACGTCGCTCAAGGGGACGGTGAGGTCTGCGGTACGGCGATAGAAGCGCCGATGAATATCGCCGTGCGGTTTGGCCTGCACAAGAATCTCTTCATGGAGCAGCCCCAATTTCGCTCTGGCCACCTGGCTTCGCCGGCCGGCACCGCGGGCTACTACGGCACCGTCGGGATCGGGGATGATCTGATGGAGGCCACCAAACGGGCCACCCGGTACATGATCGAGCACCTCAGTGGGCAGGGGCTCAGCCGGGAGGATGCTTACATGCTCTGCAGCATTGTCGGGGAGCTGCGGATCAGTCAGGTCGTCGATCGTCCAAATTGGACCGTGACCATGTGCATGCCCCAGGGCATCTTTCGCCAGTAGATCGTTATGCCCTGAAGAAGGGCCGAATTGGGCCCAGGGTTGATCCCTGCTATAAATGAATCGGGCTGCGCTTCAGGAACTTCCCTGCCCCTACTTTTCCCACGAACTGGTCATCGCGGACGATGACCTCCCCCCGCTGCAGGACCAAGGATGGGAAGCCTTTGACGGCGATCCGTTCGTAGGGGCTGTGGTCCACGTTCATGTGCAGGTTCTCCCGGGTCAATCGGCGCTCCTTATCGGGATCCCAGATGACCAGATCGGCGTCGGCCCCGATGGCGATGGTTCCCTTGCGCGGCAGGAGCCCGAATAGCCGGGCAGGACCTGTCGAGACCAGTTCCACGAAACGATTGACGGAGAAACGACCCTCATTGACGCCGAAGTGATACAACAGGGGCATCCGGGTCTCCACGCCGGGCATCCCGTTGGGGATGGCCGCGAAATTGTCCCGGCCCATCTCCTTCTGACCGACGAAGTTGAACGGGCAATGGTCAGTGCCCACCGCCTGGAGGTCGCCGCCGGCCAGCCCCCTCCATAATGCCTCCGGGTTCCCCTTCTCCCGCAGCGGCGGGGACATGACGTACTTGGCCCCCTCGAAGTCCGGCTCCTCGTACTTGTCCATGGTGAATATCAGGTACTGGGGGCAGGTCTCCCCATACACCTTAAAGCCCTTGGCTCGCCCGGTCTTGACCGCCTCTAGGGCATCGGCGCAGGTCATGTGGACAACATAGATCGGCGCACCGGTCATCCCGGCCAGGACGATCGCCCGGTGGGTCGCCTCCGCCTCGGCCTCGGGCGGGTGGCTCAGGGCGTGCCAGATCGGTTCCTTTCTGCCCTCGGCCACGTGCTTGTTGATCAGATAGTTGAGCAGGTCGCCGTTCTCGGCGTGAACGGTGATCAGTCCCCCGATCTCCTTGGCCCGGAGCAAAGAGCGGAACAGGGTCTCGTCGTCCACCATGAAGGTCCCCTTGTAGGCCATAAAGATCTTGAAACTGGGCACGCCGATCTCGACCATCTGGCCCATCTCGGCCATCCGCTCGTCGTCCATCGCCCCAATGGCCACGTGCATCCCGTAGTCGATCGACGCTTTCCCTTCAGCCTTCTCAAGCCAGATCTCCAGCGCCTCCCGCAGGGTCTGGCCCGAGCTCTGAATGGCGAAGTCGATGATCGTGGTCGTCCCGCCGCAGGCAGCGGCAACCGTCCCGGTGCGAAAATCGTCCGAGGAGACAGTTCCCATGAACGGCAACTCCATGTGGGTGTGGGGATCGATCCCCCCGGGCATGACGTACATGCCGCTGGCATCGATGACCTCATCACCTGACAGATTCCGCCCAATAAGCGCAATGGAACCATCCTCCACCCCGAGGTCGGCTCGGTAGCTCTCGGTGGCGGTGACAATAACACCACCTTTGATGACCAGATCCATTTAACCTCCTTATACCCATTGCCTGAGCCCGGAACACGATTCAACTTTTAAGGCCTCATCGAGTGTGCCACCCGTGCTCTCGGCGCCACCGGCGCATCACCTCCCAGTCGCGGTCGATGCCGGGATTCGCTTCGACGATCTCCGCCCAGGTCGCTGAGCCCAACTCCCGGTCTCGCTCGACCATCGTGATACATCCGGTGGGGCAGATCAGCGCGCACATCCGACAGCCGACGCATTCCGCCTCCTTGATCCGGGGCTCCCGGCGACCATTTCGCCTGACCAATTCTATCGCTTGATGAAGGCCGTCCTCACAGGCGATGTAACACCTGTCGCAGCCGATGCACTCGGGGTAGTCTATCTCCGCAACGGTCTTGTACATGACATCGAGATCGGCGAAGGTGCCAACGAGCGAGGCCGATCTGCCGAGAAAGTCGCTGACCGTGGCAAATCCGTGCTCGTCCATCCAGTTTGACAGCCCATCGATCATGTCCTCCACAATCCGGAAGCCGTATTTCATGATACCCGTGCAGACTTGGACGCCCGTCGCACCGAGCAGGATATATTCCGCGGCGTCCTGCCACGTCTCGATCCCCCCGATTCCCGAGATGGGAGTCCCTAGGTCATCATTGGCCACCGCGCTGACCATGTAAAGGCCGATCGGCTTGACCGCCGGTCCGGCATAGCCACCGTGGGTGCCCTTGCCCCGGACGCTCGGCTGAATTTCGAGGGTATCGAGATCGACGCCTGTGATGCTGGAGACGGTGTTGATCAGGGACAGGGCGTCCGCACCGCCCGCTGCGGCGGCGCGGGCCGGCGCCAGGATGCTGGTCACGTTGGGCGTGAGCTTGACCATCAAAGGAACGGTCGCCACCTGTTTGGCCCAGGCGGTGATCATCTCGCAATATTCGGGCACCTGCCCCACCGCGGCGCCCATCCCCCGCTCCGGCATCCCATGGGGGCAGCCGAAGTTCAACTCTATCCCGTCGGCGCCGGTATCCTCGATCTCCTTGATGATCCGGTGCCAGGCCTCGCGGGAGCTTGGGACCATCGCCGAGACGAACAGGGCCCGCTCGGGCCAGCGGCGCTTGGCCTCCGCAATCTCCTTCAGGTTCTCCTCAAGGGGGCGGTCGGAGATCAGTTCGATGTTGTTGATGCCGACGGCCCTTCTCCCTCCGTAGCCGAGGCCGCCGTAGCGATTGGTGGAGTTCAAAATTGGATCGCCGATGGTCTTCCAGACGAAGCCCCCCCAGCCGGCCTCAAAAGCCCGGTTGGCCTGGTACAGGGTGTTCGACGGTGGACCAGAGGCAACCCAGAAGGGATTGGGGGCCTTGACGCCGGCGAACTCGATACCAAGATCGGCCATTTCTACACCTCCTTTAGGCTCTGATGGATGCCCTGCGACGCGCGTTTACCGTGTTCCACGGCGACGACGACCGCTGCCATCTGGCTGCTTTTCAGCGCGCAGTCGCCACCGGCAAAGATGGCCGGATGGGAAGTGCGCCCGCTTTTTTCGTCAATGATGGCCCGTCCCCGGTCGTGCTCTATGCCGATGTCATTCAGGAAAGCGCGGTATCCCCGCTGGCCGGTGGCCCGGATGACCTGATCGCACTCGATGATGTGTTCGCTGCCTTGGATGACCTCCGGCCGGCGGCGGCCATCCCCGCCCGGCTCGCCCAATCGGGTGCGGACACACTCCACGCCGCTGACCCGTTCTTGGCCCAGGATTCGGATCGGCAGGGTGAGCCAGCGATGCTCGCAGCCTTCTCTCCTGGCGAACTGGTATTCGAGGCGGTAGGCGGTCATCTCCTTTTCGCTACGGCGATAGACGATGATTACCTGCTCGGCGCCCAGTCGTCGTGCGATCACTGCGGCATCGATCGCGGTGTTGCCTGCCCCGATGACAACTACCCTTCGACCGACCGTGATCTCGGCGGGGTTCCCCAAGCGGACCTGCTCCACCCAGTCGAGCCCATCGTGGACGCCGGGCAGTTCTTCGCCTGGGATACCCAACTTGGGCACGCGCCCCAGGCCGATGCCGAGGAAGAGGGCATCATAGTCGTCCAGCAACTCGGCCAATTGGAGGTCTTTCCCAACCTCAACGCCGGTGCGAATCTCGACCCCGAGCGCGCGGACCATCTCCACCTCTTTCAAGCTGATGGAGAGCGGTTCACGTAAGGGGACGATGCCGTAGGTGTCGAGTCCGCCGGCCAGTTTGCGCTTCTCGAAGATGGTGACTGAGTGACCCAGCTTGGCCAACTCAACTGCACAGGAGAGCCCCGCGGGACCGCCGCCGACGCAGGCGATCTTTTTGCCGGTATGGGGACCAGCTTTAAACAACTGGATATCGTTTTCCATGGCATAGTCGGTGGCGTAGCGTTGAAGTCGGCCGATGCTGATCGGTCTGCTGCCCTCTGTCCGCAGGACACAGGCGCCCTCGCAAAGCTCATCCACGGGACAGACGCGGGCGCAGGTGGCTCCGAGGAAGTTCGCTCCGAGGATCGTGCGGGCTGACCCTTTCAGGTTGTCGGTGGCGATTTTCCTGATGAAGGCGGGGACATCGATGCCGGTGGGGCAGGCCTCAGCGCACGGCGCATCATAGCAGAAGAGGCAGCGATGGGCCTCGGCTAGGGCTTCCGCCCGGGTCAACGGGCCCACAAGCTCGCCGAAGTTCTGCTCCAGCACATCCTCCGGGAGAGGAGGACTCCGCCAGTTCTCTGCCATGGGAACTCTCCTTGTCCTGCCCCCTACGGCGCTACGAGCTTGTCATACGTCTCCGGTCGGCGGTCGCGATAGAACTGCCAGACCTCTCTAACCTCGCGGATCAGGTCCAGATCGAGGTCTCGCACAATCAGCTCTTCCTTGTAGGCGTCCCCTATCTCGCCCACGAACTCGCCCCGCGGGGTGCAGAAGTAGCTCTGGCCATAGTAATCGTTGGGGCCGAAATCCTTCTCCAGGCCCACTCGGTTGACCGTGCCCACGAAGTAGCCGTTGGCGATGGCGTGGCCCGTCTGCTCGATCCGCCACAGATGCTGTGATAGGCCGCGCGAGGTGGCCGAGGGGATGAACACGATCTTCGCACCATTTAAGCCGAGGGCACGCGCGCCTTCGGGAAAGTGGCGGTCGTAGCAGATATATACGCCGATCTTGCCCACCGCCGTCTCGAAGACCGGGTAGCCCAGATTCCCCGGGCGGAAATAGAATTTCTCCCAGAAGCCCGTCAACTGAGGGATGTGGGTCTTCCGGTATTTTCCAAGATAGCTCCCATCGGCGTCGATGACCGCCGCGGTGTTGTAGTAGATCCCCGGCGCTTCTTCTTCGTGCATCGGTACCACGAGCACCAGGCCGTGTCTCTTTGCGGTCTCTTGCATCAACCTGGTCGTCGGACCGTCGGGAATCGGCTCGGCCCAACTGCAGTGTTTCACATCCTGAACCTGACAGAAGTAAGGACTGTAGAATAGCTCTTGGAAACAGATCACCTGCGCTCCCTCTTCGGCTGCTTGAGCGACGTATTTCAGGTGCTTCTCGATCATGCCCTCTTTATCCCCGGTCCAGGTAGCCTGAACCAGGGCCCCGCGCACAACCCCCATCCTCTGCCTCCTTCCCTTAGTTTATATTCCTTTCCGCCATCGTCCGGCAAGGCTCTCCCCCGAGCCTTTAACTGAAAACGAAGCTAGACCCAGCCACGTATACTTAAAGGAGTATACAGCGGCTGCACCGCCGCAAACAAGCGAGCGCGAAGGGGAGTTAGGTCTCACGATCCAGGGGCAGTTCCTGTTTACGAAACCTCCGGCTGACCGTCGCCCAGCTAACATAGATGATCGCGATTGCCCATCTTTACGCTCCCCACGGTGATCGGGGAGTTGGAATTTGACACCCAAGCCAAGTTCCTCTCGACCGGTTTGGATAAGCTGACGTTCGGCTTGGTGGGTGACCCTCATGGCGATAGCTTAGCGCTCGCTTCGCTCACTCAGTCCTTGGGTGCGGCCGCAGCGGAAAGCAAAAGCTTTACACGCCAAGCCTCTTGCGGCCCTTCTTTCTCCGGCGGGCAATGATCTTCCGTCCCGACTTGGTCCGCATTCGAGCGAGAAAGCCGTGGACGCGCTTCCGTTTCCTGTTATGCGGCTGATACGTCCGCTTGGGCATGGCCGATCACCTCGTTTCTCGATTCTTACTACCGGCTTTGTTTGGGTCGTCAACCTCCATATTATCCCATTTATGGCTTGACCGAGCAAGCGCTGATCAAATTCAACGGGCAGATTCTCCCGAACGGGTGCGGCGCTGGCTCGCTCCTTTGTCTTGATCCTCTTATCCCCGCTGGAGGTCTCGATCCGGATCATCGCAGTGGGATTCTCCCCTGCCGGGGCCTCGATGAGGAAGTCGAAGGTCGCCGAGGGGCCGAAGGGCCGGTGTGCAAGTGTACACGTGTAAACGTGCACACACTATTTAAGAATTGCGTGGCGGCCCGGCCCGGCGGATCTCGACATACCCCTTGCGCCGGGTTAGCCGGTAAAGCAGATATACCCCTAAACCGAGTCCGATCCACAGAAGCGGGTGCCACAGCAGGAGGCCGATGATCACCAGGACGAGAATGATCGGCGCGGCCACGAGGCTCCCCAGCAAACTGAACAGGAGCCCCAGGAAAGTTCCGACCAGGGCGAAGATCAGCCCGATCAGGCTCCCGACAAAACTGAACAAGGCGCCGATCAAGCCCATCGTTCTAGACTTCGACCCTCTCTTTGACCTCGGCCGCCTCATCTACCTCTAAGGATTGGGAGTATTCCACCCGATCGATCTCGCACCCCTCGCCGATAGTGACCTGCTTCCCCCGGACGGTCTTGGCCTTGGTCCATTCGAGATAAACTTCGTCGCCTTCGATCAGCTCCGTCTCCAAGGTTCCCGAACCCCAGCCGCCGACGCTGAATTTAATCCGCTCCCCCAGCCGGTCGAGCTCCTCGGCGAGCTTCTCCGAGTCGATGTTGACCTCCACCCCGAACCGCTCCCCGAGCCGGTCGAGCTTCGTGCTTAGTTTCTCCAATCCCTCCTTGAGCCTCGGCCCCCGCCAGTCGAAGCCGCGGCCCTTGCGCCGGACCTCAATGTGTTCCCCGCCGATCTCCCGGGCTCGGCAGTTCCCACCGAGCCGGATCTCCACCTCGTCGGCAGAGAGGAGCCCATCGATCCTGAAGGAGCCTTCGGAGAGGAACTTGTCGGCTTCCACGTCCCCGCCGACCCCGCAGAATCCGGCAATCCGGGCGTATTTTGCGCTGAGCCGCCCGCCGATCTTTTGCGAGCCGGAACACTTGAACAGGTCGGCCTTGACGTCCCCCTCG
>JABAHQ010003670.1_pt4 | contig 12024 bp, 9 predicted proteins | sample 7062091 | NCBI WGS metagenome assembly JABAHQ01 (sample SAMN14534359, study PRJNA622989) | marine sediment metagenome | biome: marine biome [ENVO:00000428]; feature: marine pelagic biome [ENVO:01000023]; material: deep marine sediment [ENVO:00002113] | place: India: Gulf of Kutch | collected...
AGGGCGGACAGCAGGGTCAGGCGGCGCACGAAGGCCCCCAGCAGGTCCTCCTCCCCGCCATCGAGCTCCTCGCGGAAGCCCTCCAGCCAGTTGAGCAAGTTGTCCACGCTGCCCACCCGGCGCTCGATGCCCTTGTCGCTCTCGGCGCGCTCGGCGACGAAGTCGCGGTAGCCGATCTCCTCGACCAGCTCGCGCACGGCGGCGATGGGGTCATCGCCGGCGCAGCGCTCGCCGTAGGCCGCCAGCAGGCCGGCGAATTCCTCCAGCCCCGCCGGGGCCCGCCCCGGCAGCTCCGCCCGCAGGTCGGGGTCGGCGGCGGCCGCCGCCAGGCTCAGGCCCGCCTCGGCGGCGGCCCGCGACAGGCGCTCCAGGCTCTCCGGGCCGATGCCCCGGCGCGGGGTGTTCACCGCCCGCAGGAAGGCCATGTCGTCGTCGGGGTTGGCCAGCAGGCGCAGGTAGGCCACCAGGTCGCGCACCTCGGCGCGGTCGAAGAAGGACATGCCGCCGTGGAGCTCGTAGGGGATGCCCTGCTCGCGCAGGGCGGCCTCCAGCTCGCGGGCCTGGTGGTTGCTGCGGTAGAGGATGGCGTAGTCGCCGTAGCGGGTGGCGTGCTGGAAACGGTGGTGCAGCAGCGCCGAGATCACCCGCTCCGCCTCGTGAGCGGCGTCACGGGCCTCCAGCACCTGGATGGCCTCGCCGCCGCCGCGGTCCGACCACAGCCGCTTCTCGAACAGGTGGGGGTTGTGGCCGATGAGGTGGTTGGCGGCGTTGAGGATGCGCCCGCTGGAGCGGTAGTTCTGCTCCAGCTTGACCACCTCCAGGCCCGGGTAGTCGCGGCGCAGGTGCTCCAGCAGCTCCGGCCGGGCCCCGCGCCAGGCGTAGATGGACTGGTCGTCGTCGCCCACCACGGTCAGGCTGCCGCGGTCGCCGACCAGGGCCCGCATCAGCGCGTACTGGGCGCCGTTGATGTCCTGGAGCTCGTCCACCAGCAGGTGGCGCACCCGGTGGCGCCAGTGCTCGGCCACCTCGGGGTGCTCCTCCAGCAGCCGCACCGGCAGGTTGATCAGGTCGTCGAAGTCGGCGGCGTTGTGGGCGTGCAGGGCCTCCTGGTAGCGGGCGTAGACCCGCGCCGCGCGGGCGGCCTCCTCGTCCGCGGCGGCCTCCAGGGCGGCGGCCGGGGCGACGCGGTCGCCCTTCCAGCCCGAGATCCGCGCCCGCACCTCCTCCGGGGTGGTCACCCCGAAGCCCCCGGCCTCCTGCATCAGCCCCCGCACCAGCCCGGTCTGGTCCTCGCTGTCGAACAGGGAGAAGGGCTCGCGGTAGCCCAGGCGGTGGATGTCCCGGCGCAGGATGCGCAGGCCCAGGCGGTGGAAGGTGGACACGATCAGCCCCCGCCCCGAGCCGCTCAGGCGCTCGCGGGCGCGCTGACTCATCTCGCGGGCGGCCTTGTTGGTGAAGGTGACCGCCGCGATGCCGTTCGCCGGCAGGCCCGCGACCTCGATGAGGTGGGCGATCTTGGCGGTGATCACCCTCGTCTTGCCCGAGCCGGCGCCGGCGAGCACCAACAGGGCCCCCTCGGTGGCGGTGACGGCCTGGCGCTGCTGGGGATTGAGGTCCTGCATCGAGGCTCCGCGGTGGGGAGGGCCACAAACGAGCATGGATTCTATCCCAGCGCCGGGGCAAACCGAAGGCTTGGGGGCCAGAAGCGCATCGGAAACGGCGCCCAGGCTCCGGAAAAGACCGGAGAAATTGCCCTCCGCCCCGGGTTGGTTCAGACTCGGGCTCGAAGGCTGCCGGCATCAGGGAAAAGGGGGGCCGCGTGAGCCAGATCGACCGCATCTACCAGATCCACCATATCCTCGCCTCCGCCCGCCGGCCCGTGTCCCTGCGGCGCCTCGTGGAGGCCCTGGAGGTCTCCCCCGCCACCGCCAAGCGAGACGTCGAGAAGCTGCGGAACATGGGCGCGCCCATCCCCAACGCCCTGGAGACCGGGGGCTACCGCTACGACCCGGAAGAGCCCACCTTCGAGCTGCCCGGGCTGTGGTTCAACCAGTCCGAGCTCTACGCCCTGCTCGCCGCCGAGCAGCTCCTGGAGGCCGTCCAGCCCGGCATCCTGGGTGACCAGCTCCAGCGCCTGAAAGACCGTGTCCGCCGGATTCTGGGGGCCGGCGGACACGAGGCCGCCACCGTCAGCCGCCGCATCCGTCTTCAGCCCATGGGGGCCCGCCTCAGCGATCCGGACATCTTCGGCACCGTGGCGGGCGCCGTCCTCGCCGGGAACCGACTCGACATCGCCTACCACAGCCGCCACCGCGACGAGGCCACCCGCCGCCGCGTGCATCCCTATCGGCTCAATCACTACCGCGACAACTGGTACCTGCTGGCCTGGTGCGAGCGCGCCGGAGACTACCGGCTGTTCTCCCTGGACCGGATCAAAACCGCCACCGACACCGGCGCTTCCGCCCCCGAACCCGACGAGGACGCCGTGGACCGCTACCTGGGCGCCGCCTTCGGCATCTTCACCGGCGAGGCCAGCGACTGGGCCGTGCTGCGCTTCACCCCGGAGGCCGCCCGCTGGGCGGCGGAGGAGACCTGGCACCCCGACCAGGTGGGCTACTGGCGCGAGGGAGGCTACGAGCTGCAGGTGCCCTACTCCGACGAGCGCGAGCTGGTGATGGAGGTGCTGAAGTACGGGCCGGATTGCGAGGTGGTGGCGCCGGAGGGGCTGCGGGGGGCGGTGGGGGAGCGGCTGAGGCGGGCGCGGGACATCTACGGCAACTGAATCATTCCGGGATCACCATATGAGCCTGTACAGCTCTAAGCTGTAGGCAATAGCTCCAAAATCAGGCAAATGAGCCCCGACCGAAAGGCTGGGACAACCCTATGGAAGATCTGCCCCCCAGCGACCTCAAGACCATCCTCCACTCGAAGCGGGCGAACATCTACTACCTCCAGCATTGTCGGGTCCTGGTCAATGGTGGCCGCGTGGTGTTCGTAACCGATGAGGGCAAGCGATCGCTCTATTGGAACATTCCCATTGCCAATACCACCACCGTCCTGCTGGGGACCGGCACTTCAGTGACGCAGGCGGCAATGCGGGAATTGGCCAAGGCCGGGGTGCTGGTGGGCTTCTGCGGCGGAGGGGGGACGCCGCTGTTCTCCGCCAACGAGGTAGACGTGGAGGTTGCCTGGTTCAGCCCGCAGAGCGAATACCGCCCAACCGAATACCTGCAAAGCTGGGTCGGGTTCTGGTTCGACGACGATAAGCGGCTGGATGCCGCCAGGACCTTCCAAAAAGCCCGCCTGGACCGAATCCTCGGGCACTGGCTGGACAACCGCTCCCTATCCGATGCCGGCTTCGAAGTCGATTCCAGCCGGCTGCATTCCCTGGTGGAGGCGAACCGCTCGGAGGTGGACCGCGCCGCTACCAACACCGATCTGCTGACCCTGGAAGCCCGGCTGACCAAGGACCTTTTCGCCTTGGCGGCAAAGGCAGTGGGCTACGGCGATTTCGTCCGGGCCAAGCGCGGCGGCGGAACGGACCCGGCCAACCGTTTCCTGGACCACGGCAATTACCTCGCCTACGGCCTCGGGGCCACCGCCACCTGGGTGATGGGCATCCCGCACGGACTTTCCGTGCTCCACGGCAAGACACGGCGGGGCGGGCTGGTCTTCGATGTCGCCGATCTGGTCAAGGATGCGGTCATCCTGCCCCAGGCCTTTGTCTCGGCCATGCGGGGCGACGAGGAGCAGGAGTTCCGCCAGGCCTGCGTCGAGCAGCTTACCCGGACCGAGGCGCTGGACTTCATGATCGACACCTTAAAGGCCGTGGCCTGGGGCCAGGGAGTGACAAGCCCGTGAATGTGGTGATCGTCTCCCAATGCAGCAAGAACGCCCTCAAGGAAACCCGCCGCATCCTGGACCAGTTCGCGGAGCGCATTGGGGAGCGCACCTGGCAGACCCCCATCACCTCGGCAGGCCTGGGTACCCTTCGGCGGATGCTCCGGCGGAAGGCACGCAAGAACACCGCCGTAGCCTGCCATTGGATCCGTGGGCGAGATCACAGCGAGCTGGTGTGGATCGTGGGAGATGCCAGTCGCTTCAATCTCGGCGGTGCTGTCCCCACCAACACGACACGCCGCGATGTACTGCGCAGCGGCGACGAGAACGACTGGCACACCGGTGAGGACATTCGGCTTCTTGCCAGTCTGGCCGCGCTGCTCCACGACCTGGGCAAGGCCTGCTTGGCCTTCCAGGAACGGCTCCACGGCCGGCGCAGCGGGGCCAACCGCTACCGCCACGAATGGATCAGCCTGCGCCTGTTCCAGGCCTTCGTCGGCGGAGAGGCGGATCGCGCCTGGCTCCAGCGCCTGGCCCAGTTATCCGCCGAGGACCAGGACGCTTGGATCCAGGGCCTCCTGCGGGATGGGGTGGACACCGAAGCGGGCGCCCCCTTCCCCAGCATGCCGCCCCTGGCCGCCGCCATCGGCTGGCTGGTGGTGACCCACCACCGGCTCCCCCAATGGCCGCGGGGCGACAAGGACACGGGCTTCCACAGCGACCACCTAGCGACCTTCCCCAGCATTGTGACGGCCGACTGGAACCAGGACACGGACCGCCAGACCGAGGAGGGGCCCGCCGACTACTGGCATTTCGCCCACGCCCTGCCCATGGCCACCGAGCGCTGGCGCCGGCGCGCCCGGCACCTAGCCGGGCGCCTGCTCAACCGCCTGGAGCACCATGACCAGTCGTGGCTCGACAACCCCTACCTCATGCACACGGCCCGCATGGCCCTCATGCTGGCGGACCATCACTACTCCAGTCTCACTGACCCCGGCGAGCGGCTCCGGGGACAATCCGGTTACCCTCTCTACGCCAACACCCATCCGCAAACCGGCGGGCTTAAACAGCCGCTGGACGAGCATCTTCTGGGAGTGGAGGCGGACACCCGCGCCATCACCCGCTCCCTGCCCAGCATGAATACCGCGCTCCCGCGCCTGGCCCGGCACAAGGGGTTCCGCAAGCGCAGCGCGGACCGCCGCTTCGCCTGGCAGGACGGCGCCTTCGATCTGGCCGCCTTCTTGCGGGCGTCGACCGCGGAGCGGGGCTTCTTCGGTGTGAACATGGCCTCCACCGGCTACGGCAAGACCCTGGCCAACGGCCGCATCGCCTACGCCCTGGCGGAGCCCGAGCGCGGGGCGCGCTTCTCGGTGGCCCTGGGGCTGCGCACGCTGACCCTGCAGACCGGGGAAGCCTTCCGCACGCTGCTCGGGCTGGGCAAGGACGAGCTGGCTATCCGGGTCGGTGGCTCGGGGAGCCGGGAGCTGTTCGACTATTTCGCCGAACAGGCGGCGGAAACCGGCTCCGCATCGAGCCAGCGCCTCATGGAGGAGGACGGCCACGTCTTCTTCGAAGGCGACTTCGAGAATCACCCCGTCCTGCGCCGGCTCAAACGGGATCCCGGTGTGCGGGCCCTGCTCTCCGCGCCCGTCCTCGTCTCCACCGTGGACCACCTCACGCCCGCCACCGAGGGAACGCGGGGCGGGCGCCAGATCGCGCCCATGCTGCGGCTCATGAGCAGCGATCTGATCCTGGACGAGGTGGACGATTTCGGGCTGGAGGACCTGCCGGCCCTGTCGCGGCTGGTTCACTGGAGCGGGATGCTGGGCGGGCGCGTCCTGCTCTCCTCCGCCACCCTGCCCCCGGCCCTGGTGGAGGGGCTCTACCGCGCCTACCGGGCGGGTCGCGAAAGCTACCAACAGAACCGCGGCGAGCCCGGAGCCCCCGTAGATATCCCCTGCGCCTGGTTCGACGAGCATGACCGCCGCCATGTGGACTGCCCGGAAGCCGACCGCTTCCGGGAAGCCCATGGGGCATTCGCCACCAAGCGGCAGCAGCGCCTGGGCCGCGACGAGCCCCGCCGTCGGGCCACCATCATCCCGGTAACCAGCGAGGCCAACGGCCCGCGCGAGCGAATCGCGGAGGACATGGCGGAAACCCTGGTGGTGCAAACCGACGAGCTCCACCGGTACCACCACACCGTAGATCCGCGAAGCGGTCGCAGGATCAGCTTCGGGCTCATCCGCATGGCCAACATCGAGCCGCTGGTGGCCGTCGCCCAGGCTTTGATCCAGCGGGGCGCCCCGCCGGGCCGGCGGCTGCATCTGTGCGTCTACCACTCCCAGTTCCCGGCACTGTCCCGGTCCACCATCGAATACCACCTGGATCGGGCTCTGGACCGCCGGGAGGAGATGGCGGTTTTCGGCCAGCCGAATATTCGTGCCGCCATCGATGGCAGCCCCGAGGCCGACCAGCTCTTCGTGGTCCTCGGCTCGCCGGTCACCGAGGTCGGCCGGGACCACGACTACGACTGGGCCATCGTGGAGCCCTCCTCCATGCGCTCCCTCATCCAGCTCGCTGGCCGGGTACGGCGCCATCGGCCGGTATCCTGCGAGCACCCCAATGTCCACCTGCTCCACAAGAATTTCCAGGCCCTGGCCAAGCCGGATGATCCGGCTTTCCGCCGCCCGGGCTTCGAGGACGGCAACCGCTGGCGGCTACACAGCCATGACCTGCGCGAGCTGCTGCGACCGGAGGAGTACGAAGTCGTCGATGCCCGGCCCCGGGTGCTCGCCCGCGATGCGCTGGCGCCGAACGCTTCCCTGGTGGACCTGGAGCATGCCCGCCTGGGCAAGGCCTTGATCCCCCAGACAGGCCCGAGCGAAAACCCGCAGCCCAGCGGGCGCTCCCGGCGCGCCGCGCGCCAACGAGCCGTCCCGCCGCTGAACGCCGCCACCTGGTACCACCTCGCCCGCGCCACCCTGAGCGGGGACCTCCCGCGGCAGCAGCCCTTCCGCCGTCAGCAACGGGCGCAAGCCGAGCTGGTCCTCATGCCCGATGACAGTGGGGAGGACTGGCAGCCCCAAAGACTATGGTACAGCCCGGGCGAGCGCCGGCCCTCTGCCTACGTGGATATCGATCAACAGGTCCGCAGGCTTGATTTGAGCCAGGCCAGAGGGGAACGAATCAGCGCCTGGGCCATAGCGGACTATATGGAGGCGTTGGCCGCCCTCGCTGAAGTCCGGGAGGCCTCCCTGGAGGACTGCGCAAGATCCTTCGGGCTCGTGACCCTGCCGGAAAAACGCGAGGGGGATCGGGGTTGGCAGTGCCATCCGTGGCTGGGGTTTTTCCGGTGGCGCTAACTCGAGTACAAAATTAATCAACCGCAGCAGGAGGGGGCCTTAAATTGGACGATGCGGAAGCACAGGCTCTGCGCCAGCAAATTTCGGAGTTTCTCGACGAACGCTTGGAGGACAAGCTCAAGGGCATTAAAGACAACGATCCCGAACGGACCCCCAAGGAGCAGCAGCTCCGCGAGAAGTTTCAGCGGGAAACCTGGATCGCCGATGCGGCCCGACGAGTTTCACGCCTTCAGCTCGTAACCCATCCCACCAAGGCCACCCATCCGGACAACCAAGCCACCAGCCTCAACATCGCGCCCCCTGACCTTCCCAGTCATCCGCTGGTCGGCAGCCATATCCTGGAGGAGGATTTTATTACCGATGTCGCCGGAAACGCTGGTGACCTGGACGTTTTCCAGTTTTTACAGATTGAGCATGACGGCCAAACGCTACTTGACCGAGCGCTCAATGAGGAGCCGGAGCTGGCCCATGCCTTCAGCGATGATGCCGAGCAGGGAATGGAGTGGATTCGTAGCTTTGCCAGTATTGCTGAGCCGAGCGAATCTGTTCAGGCGGATCCCCGCGCCAAGCAGATTTATTGGCTGGTGGGCGAAGAGCCCACCCGGAACACCGATTTCCACCTCTTAGTTCCCCTCTTTTCTACCGTGCTCGCCCAACGCATCCATACAGTCATCAACGACGCTCGTTTTAGCGATGAGTCCAAGGCGGCCCGCAAGGCCTATTGGAGCGGCGAATTCAGCGAGCACGAGCACCGCGAATACCCTGACCTAGCCCAACAACGCCTCGGCGGTGCCAATGCGCAGAATGTTTCTCTTTTCAACACAAAAAGAAGGGGTAGCACCTACCTCCTCGCCTCGCTCCCGCCCAACTGGCAGACCGCCGAGGTTCGCCCCCTATGGCACACGGAATCAGCCTTCCGGGCCTTTGGGCGGCGACGGGAAGTGCGTCAGACCCTGCGAGAGCTGGAGCGTTTTCTGGAGACGGAGCCCCAGCCGAACAAGGAAACCCGAAGGTACCGGGATGCCCTGGTGGCCGCCCTTGTGGACGAGCTGCTTATGTTCGCCGCCGAGCTGCAAGGGCTGGAGCCGGGCTGGAGCGCCGATCCCGCCTGCCAGCTTTCAGAGGAGGAGGCCCTGTGGCTGGATCCGGAGCGGGCCACCAGCGACCCGGACTTTGCCCAGCGGCGGGAAGCGGGGGATTGGGTGACGGAGATTCGCGAGCGCTTCGCCGCCTGGCTGAATCAGCGGCTGCAACAGAAGCTGCCCGTGGGCGATGCCGAGCACCGCCACTGGGAGGAGCAGCTTAAACAGGAGGCCGACGACCTGGAGGAGGCCCTGTTCGATGCATGACATCCCCTACCTATTGGAGGCGCCGCGACTGCGCATCCAGAACGCCAATGCCATCTCCAGTCCGCATACCTGGGGCTTCCCGGCCATGAGCGCCTTCGTGGGACTCATGCACGCTCTGGAGCGCTGCCTCCACAGCGAGGGCCTGGATCTAAATCTCGACAGCGTCGGCGTCATCTGCCATCGCCATGAGCCCCAGATCAGCCGCACGGGGTACACCCACGCCTTCCACCTCACCCGCAATCCGGTGGACAAGAAGGGGGACACCGCCGCCATCGTCGAGGAAGGCCGGACCCACCTGGAGATCACCCTGGTCTTCGCGGCGGGCGGCCAGGCCGCCGAGGACCACCGCCAGGGAACCGGCCCTGAACTCGAAGCGGCCATCGCCGAAATCCTGCCCACCCTGCGCGTGGCCGGCGGCAGCGTTCAGCCCCCCCTGGCCCGCCGCGGGGCCATCCCCCGGCCCAGCCTCATTCCGGTGGCGGAGGGCGAGGAAGACCGGGAGCGCCAGGCCCGCCGGCTCCTGCGCCGCTTGCTGCCCGGGTTCGCGCTCCTCAGCCGGGACGACCTCCTCCACACCCACCATACCCACCTGCAAGAGACCGATCCGGAAACCGACCTCCTGGAGGCCTGGCTGGACCTGGCCCGCCTCAACTGGGCCGCCAATCGCGAGCTTTCCGGGGACGATGGTCAGGAGCAGGTGGGGTGGGCGCGCCGCGGCCCGCCCAAGGGCTGGTTCGTGCCCATTCCGGTGGGGTACGGCGCCCTCGGCCCCCTGCACGAGGCAGGCACCGTGGAGGGCGCCCGCGACGACGGCACCCCCCTGCGCTTCGTGGAAAGCCTCTACTCCATTGGGGAATGGAAGAGCCCCCACCGGCTCCAGAGCCCCGCCGACCTGCTCTGGTACGTGGACAACCAGGAGGATGAGGGTCTCTACCGCCTCCGCAACGACTACGCCCCAACGCCTGAAGCCACCAACTGAACCTAACAGGAGCTAGAAACATGGTTACAGCCACCGAGCTCAAAACCGCTTCCGTCCTCGCCTTCGAACGCAAACTGGACCCTTCCGACGCCCTCTTCCGCGCCGGCGACTGGGCGGACCGCGACCAAACCGGGAACTGGCCCGGGATCCCGGTAAGGGAGAAATCCGTGCGCGGAACCATCAGCAACCGTCTCAATGCCAAGGAGCAANNATGCCAAGGAGCAAGACCCGGCCAGGCTTGATGCCAAAATCGAGAACCCCAACCTCCAGACCGTAGACGTGGCTGCCCTGCCCAACGAGGCCGACACCCTAATGGCCCATTTCACCCTCAAGGTGCTTGGCAACGCCGGCCGGCCCTCGGCCTGCAACAACGCGGCCTACGAGGAAAAGCTCCAGTCCCTGGTGCAGGGCTATGTGGCAGAACAGGGCTTCGGCACACTGGCGCGGCGCTACGCCCAGAACCTCGCCAACGGCCGCTTCCTGTGGCGCAACCGACTGGGAGCGGAAGAAGTGGAAGTCCGGGTGCGCCGGCTGGAGGGAGGCGAGCCCGTGGCGAGCTGGACCTTCGATGCCCTAACCGTCTCCATGCGGGACTTCAGCGCCGAAGGCGAGGCCGCCTCGGATCTGGCGGATCTGGCCGAAGCCATCCGGGAGGGCCTGAGCGGCGAACGGTTCGTGCTTCTCGACATCACAGCTTTCGCGCGCATGGGCCGCGGTCAGGAAGTCTTCCCCTCCCAGGAGCTGGTCCTCGGCCGGAGCAGCGGCGACAAGAGCAAAACCCTCTACGCCGTAGAGGACGTGGCGGGCATCCATTCCCAGAAGCTGGGCAACGCCATCCGGACCATTGATACCTGGTATCCAGTCGCCAATGGCGAGAGCAATCCGGGCCCGATCGCTGTGGAGCCCTACGGCTCGGTCACCACCCAAGGGACCGCCTACCGCCAGCCCAGGCAGAAGGTGGATTTCTACTCCCTGCTGGACAACTGGATGCTCAAGGGCCAGGAGCCTGCGGAAGAGCAGCAGCACTTCGTCATGGCCACCCTTATCCGGGGCGGTGTGTTCGGGGACAAGGTGGACTGAAGCCATGGACCATTATCTGGACATTCAGATCCGACCCGATCCGGAATTCCCGGTAAACACCTTGCTGGGCGCCCTGGTCAGCAAGCTGCACCGCGCTCTGGTGACGCTGGAAGCCGACGATATCGGCATCAGTCTCCCCGAGCATGAGCAAGCACCGCCGCTCGGGAGCCGCCTGCGTCTACACGGCACACGACACCGGCTGCACGCCTTGATGGACCAGGACTGGCTTAGGGGGATGCGGGACCATGTGGCGATTGAGGAAATCGCGGCCGTCCCCGAGGAAGCGGGGCATCGGATCGTGCGGCGCCGGCAGTACAAGACCAACGTGGAACGGCTGCGCCGCCGCCGCATGAAAAGGCACCAGGAGAGTTACGAGGAGGCCTGTCAACATATCCCGGATAGCGTGGAACGGCGGGTCCGGACCCCCTTCGTGATGGTCCGTAGCCAGAGTACTGGCCAAGCCTTCAGCCTCTTCATCGAGCATTGCCAGGTTAAAAACCTGCCGGTAAAGGGCCGTTTCAGCACATACGGCCTCAGTAACGAGGCAACGGTCCCCTGGTTCTGACCCTTTTTTGGTCGGCAGGTGAAAGCACTTCGGTGTCAACGGGTTACGAGGTGCTTCATATAGAAGGGTGAAGCCGCCTCACGGACCGTGAGGCGGTTTANNTCCGCTGCCGCGTAGGCAGCTCAGAAATGGGCGCCGGACGCGATGCGGTTGATGCCCTTGTCCGCTGCCGCGTAGGCAGCTCAGAAAGCCGGCAGCCCGGACACGCTGAGCCGAGACACGTCCGCTGCCGCGTAGGCAGCTCAGAAAACCGAGCCGTCCACCGGGTTGTAGGCCTGGACGTCCGCTGCCGCGTAGGCAGCTCAGAAACTTGGCCGATGCCAGACCACAGTACGACTTCGGTCCGCTGCCGCGTAGGCAGCTCAGAAATTTGCGGCTCCGCCAGCCGTGGCGAAGGTTGCGTCCGCTGCCGCGTAGGCAGCTCAGAAAATCTGAGCATCGCAGGCTGCGAGCAGCCAATCGTCCGCTGCCGCGTAGGCAGCTCAGAAAAGGGCAGCTCGCGCTCTTCGGTGCCGGTGCACGTCCGCTGCCGCGTAGGCAGCTCAGAAAATCACGAAGACCGCGTTGATGCTGCGCGAGACGTCCGCTGCCGCGTAGGCAGCTCAGAAAACGCTAATTTCAAACTGTTCCTTATCGTGGGCGTCCGCTGCCGCGTAGGCAGCTCAGAAAGCCTCCTGGGGCGCCCGGTGATGATGTCGGAGGTCCGCTGCCGCGTAGGCAGCTCAGAAATCCTACGGCGTGATATTCCGTCAGGCCATGGAGTCCGCTGCCGCGTAGGCAGCTCAGAAAAGCTCGCCGACCGCCTGACCGAGACGGCTCGAGTCCGCTGCCGCGTAGGCAGCTCAGAAA
>JABAHQ010003617.1_pt1 | contig 12022 bp, 6 predicted proteins | sample 7062091 | NCBI WGS metagenome assembly JABAHQ01 (sample SAMN14534359, study PRJNA622989) | marine sediment metagenome | biome: marine biome [ENVO:00000428]; feature: marine pelagic biome [ENVO:01000023]; material: deep marine sediment [ENVO:00002113] | place: India: Gulf of Kutch | collected...
GTCGAAGTCCACGAGCAGAACGATAGCGCAATAGTGGTCTTGCCGGAGCAGAGTTTAGACGACTTCACAGTTGAGGCGGAGGTGGAGATAAGTGTAGACAACACGGCTGCCAGCGGTGATTTCCGCTATGGTTTGGCCTTTCGCCGCTCGGGAAATCGATATTATGCTTTCACAATTTCCCCCCGCACCAGGCGTTGGTATGTGCTTAAAAGCTCTTCGGGCGGATTGCAAGTCCTGACGGAAGGCAGTGATGGCTCGATTCAAGGCCTTGAGGCGCTGGACAAACTACGGGTGGATGTTATGGGATCGAGGTTTACCTTTCATATCAACGACCACTCCGTCGGCCAGGTCAATGATCCAGACTACGCCAGCGGAGAAGTGGGGTTCTTCGTTGAGACGTTTGACAGCCCTCGGGCCCACATCCACTATGACACGCTGACTATTCGCGAGGTTGAAGCCCCGCCACCGCTGTGCACGGTGGTCGCTCGAGCGTTGAACTTGCGCAACGGGCCCGGTGTCGCCTATAACCCTCCTATCACGGTGCTGACCACTGGTACGCGTCTCGAACCGCTGGCCCGTAACCGCGACGGAACCTGGCTCCAGGCGCGTGTACAGGATGGCAGCCAGACGGGCTGGCTCTCCGCTGCCCCAAGTTACGTCTCCTGCGATATTCCTGTGGCCGATCTACCGCTGGGCGAGATCCCCCCCCTGCCTGGCCAGGCAAGGCCATAACCAGGCACGATGATCTCGATTCCAGAAGAGTTGCTGGAACAAATTGAACGAGGCAACGTGTTACTATTCATCGGCGAGCGTATTGCCCGCGATGCCGAGGGACAAGCCGTCGTCGATCGGTTAGCCGTCCAACTGGCCACGCGCTGCGACCTCAAGAACCCTGAAACATGTACATTTCAAGAGGCAGCCCAGGCTTATGAGGATGCGATGGGCCGGCAGGCGCTGGTACAGTTCATCCGCGATCAACTGGAAGGGCTGGGAAATGAACCCCAACGGGTCCACCGCCTGATCGCCGGGCTGACTGACTGCAAGGTACTGGCCATCACCTGCATTGACCGGCGACTGGAGCGGGCATTTGAGGAGGCAGGACGGCCATTCGATGTCATCACCGGCAATATTGACGTAGCTTTTGAGGATGAGCGCAAGGCCCAGGTGTACAAGCTACGCGGATCAGTAGAGTGGGTAGAGTCGTTGGTATTGACCGAGGACGACTATGAAACCTTCTTCGAGGATCAGGCCAGTATCTCGGTCGTATTACAGGGGTATTTGGCCCGCAAGACGATCCTTTTTGTGGGTTATGATCTGGCCGATCCCCACTTCAAGCGGCTGTACCGCAAGGTGACTGCCCCCCTGGATACCTTTGCTCGACGTGCTTATGCCTTCGGGGAAGTGCCCGCTCGCAGAGTGGCCCGGTGGTGCAGACGTCATAATATCGAGGTGGTTGAGACGCACGCTACCTCCTTCCTGGAGGCTCTGACGGAGCAGTTAGAGAACCGCGCCCGGCCAAAGCTTGTCGTCCTCTCGAGATCGATTAAACCCCCTACCGTGTCTGTACCTGAGCGCCCTTATAAGCTCCTGGACTATTACGAGTCCAGGGATACCGCCATCTTTTTCGGCCGTGAACGGGAAACACAAACACTCATGTCGTTAATCCATGCCCACCGCCTGGTGCTGCTGTACGGCGCCTCGGGAACGGGCAAGACCTCACTGCTGCTGGCCGGCGCGCTACCCCATTTGGAGCAAGCTGAGCCACCGTACAAAACGCTCTACGTGCGAGTCCTGGAGGATCCGGCTCAGGTCATCCGCCGCGCGATCCAGCGCTGGTTGCCCGAAGTCAATCTACCTCAAGAGGGTGGCTTGGTGGATTTTCTCAATGTTGCCACCCAAGCTCTGGGATGCACCCTGGTCATCTTCCTGGATCAATTCGAAGAATTCTTCATCCGCTGGGGCCCGCAATTCCGACAAGCTTTCATCTCTGAAATAGGCGAACTTTACGAGGCCCGTGACGTGCCGGTCAAAATCGTGTTCAGTCTGCGTGAAGACTGGCTGGCCCTCATGAATGAGGTCGAAACCCGCATCCCCGAGATCTATCGCACCAAAATGCAGTTGCTGCCCTTATCCCACGACCAGGCCTGCCAGGCGATTACGGCGCCTGTGACGCCGCTGGGGATACATTACGACTCGACCTTGATCGAGCGGCTATTTGAGGACCTGGTAGACGAACAGTGGGACGAACCGCTGCGCAGCAAGCGCACAACGGTGATGCCGGCCCACTTGCAGTTGGTGTGCGATGCCCTTTACGAACGGGCTCAGGCTGAGGACCGGCAAAGCATTACCATGGCCGACTACGAAGCCGTGGGTCAGGCCCAGGGCATTCTGGCCAGGTATATTGAGTCAGCCCTTCAGGAATACCCAGGCGAGGAACGAAGGGTGGCTAAGAACGTTTTGATGACCCTGGTCACCTCCCAGGCAACCAAGGCCTGGACTGACCTGGAGCGCATTGCCTTTGAGGTCGGGGCCGAGACAGTAATGGTCGAACGCGTACTAGCCCGTTTGATCAGGCAACGGTTGGTGCGCCGGCTGGACGAAGGCCAGATCTATGAACTGGTACATGATATTCTGGCCACGACCATCGCCCAGTGGATCAGCGGGGAGGACCGCCAACTCAAGCAGGCCCGAGAATTGCTGCGACGGGAATTGGCCGATTGGCGGCAAGAGCCCACCCTCCTCCTCAGCCAGGGTAAGTTCCAGCGCATAAACGCCGTCCGCGATGGCTTGCAACTTACGGATGAAGAGACTGCCTTTCTCCTGAGGGCGGCGGTCTGGTATGACCTAGAGGTATCCTATTGGCTGGAACAAGTGCGCAGTCCCGCCGTCCAGGTGGACATTCTGTTGGAGATGTTAGAGCGCGAGGCCTATCAAGCGCGCCTGACAGCCGCAAAGTTTCTGGCGGGCTTCCCCAAGGATGACGTGGCCACAGCCCTGGCTCGTAGGGCGCTGGAGGACTCCGAACCGACGGTGCGGGATTTGAGCGCGATCAGCCTGGGTCAAATGGGCGGCAAGACTGGTCTCAACCTGTTGATAGATGCCGCCTCGGCAAGGACCGACCCGCAACGGGCGCGCGCCCTCCGTGCTCTGGCGCTCAGCCAGGATGTAGCACCAGAGCGGCCGGGGGCGATGGCAGGACCGCTGCGGCGTCGAGTCTACTATGAGCTGGCGAAAATCAGGTTTTGGCGGAACTGGTCCAGGATACGCATGGTGACGGCGGCTGGAGCCATCGGCGGCGCGATCGGATTTGGGCTGGGCCTGATCCCTTTACTAGCCTGGCAACTGGCGAATTTATATGGAGATAGATGGCGACCCACCGACCTAATTTTCATAGCCCTAGTTCTTGCCGTGTTCGGCTTGCCGGCCGGGGCTGGCATGGCTTTCGGCATTAGTGTGGGGGAGGCGTTGTTTAGTAAGCGAACCAGGCTGGGTAGGATCCTGGGGGGTACCTTCCTGGGAGGATTAAGTTTCATGCTAGTGCTGGCCCCCCTGGCGATTGTTGACGCCACCAGCTTCCTGGAGGGCGTACTGACCATCGCGGGAGGCGGGTTATTTGGCCTGATGATCGGGCTTGGCCTCACGCTTTCAGCGGTGATTCGTCCCCGGCGAGCCGTTGCCCTTGGCGGGAGCGCGATAGGGGCTGCTCTGGGACTCATCGTTTTCGGTGCTCTGGGGTTCGATCCTTTTCAGGCTATATCTCAACCTGCTGTACCTCTACCTGTGCTGCTCATCTCAGGCGGCCTGCTCGGACTCGTCCTGGCCTTCAGCGTTACCTGGGCCGAGACGCGCCGGTCGCTGGCAGGGAAGGCGGACTCAATAGATGAGGCTGGTCGTTGAAACCGAAAAGGGGTCGGTCGATTCAAGACGCAGACTAAAAAGGGCGCCAGCGTCGCCGATTGCGCCAACGTGGCTGTGGTGCGCCAGTTTAACAGGCCCACGATTTTTCGTTTTGACCAGGTGTATGTCAAGACATTTGGAGGGCGGTTAGAGACGCAGGGCTGGTTAGAGACGACTTCAGGTTGACTTAATATCCATTAGCGCTATAATACTTTTATCTGGTATCTATCATCCCTTAATACATCGTGTGGAGGCAAAAGAGCCATCGTTTCGTCATTTCGGGGCTGGGAATGGCCTATTTCAGTTATGAGATATATCTGAGGGAGGGGTGATTCTATAAGCGGACGCCTCATTCTCAGCAAAAATTTAGAGAAGACTCAGGCAAACTACAGGTCATTACATGTCAGATATGGTAAGATATGGTCACTGTGAAATCGCCTGAGCCTTAACGACCGACGTCGGGGAAGCCATAAACAGGCTCCATGTAATATGATAGCGTTTCACATACGTGCAGGAGAGGTAGCACTCAGAGGTTTGTCCTACGAACGACAAATCTTGGGATGGTTTGAGCACAAGTTTGTTATAACGAGCTGGTTCACCAGAATTTTCCGTCAGAAACTGAAAGGAAGTGCATTTAATGAAGGTCATTAGGGAAACCATCGGTACTACCACTGTTCTCATCCAAACGATGGACGATGAACTGGAAATCATTGGGGAAGAACAAGAGGGTCGTGCTACCCAACCAACTGGAATTGAAGATAAACTCAAGGAAGCGTATGCCAAGACCAGATCTGTGATTAAAGATATTGCCGAAGATATTGGTACGGAACTGGTCGCACTCAATGCCGCTGCCCGCCCCAAGCAGTTGCAGATGGAATTCAATGTAGGCATCTCTGCTGAAGTTGGGCCGGTTCTGGTCTTGAGTGGCAAGGGAGAATATGGTTTCAAGGTGAATATGATTTGGGATTTTAGCGAAAATGAGCAATCTGGATGATTCGTTCTTCGATGATTTGTTGACACAAGCTACCTGTGCCATATTCATCGGTGGCAAGCTTAAAGGGACAGCCTGGTTAGTCAGCGATGAGGGGCATCTGTTGACAGCCGGTCATATTCTAGGCACGGACAGACCACTTGCAGAGGTTGAGGTTCGATTTGCAGAAGATGTGCCTCGCAAGGCACACAAAACTCAGTGGGGCTATCAGCAGGAGATGGGTATTGATTTTGCCGTTCTCAAGCTGGTTGACCCACCTGTTAACCGCCACCCGCTGCCGATTCTCTTAACCAGGGAGGTTTCTGGTAGTTTCAGAGCCTGTGGCTTTGGCGTAAGCCTGAAAGATCGGTCTTTTGGAAGAGGAAAATTTCTAGGCCCAATTGACCTGCAAAATGCCATTGGTAATCGTCTTTTTGAACTGAGCAGTGGAGAATTGGGTGAGGAGGGCTATAGCGGCACAGCGATCTTCAGCGATGAACTACAGGCAGTAGTAGCAATCCAGGTTGAAGCCACCAAAGCTAAAACTGGCCCTGGTCGTGATACGATTTTGGCTATGCCACTCTACCGAATTGTGCCGAGTTGGGAACGATTGGAACAAGAAGCAAAAGAGGCCATCAGACGAAGAGAGTTTCCCCCGCAATCCCAGAGAACGCTCCAAAAAGACACGCGGCAGTCATTACCAGAAGGAATTTGGCTCTCTCTTCTGCGGAGTATTAAAGATGGAAACTGCACTCCCTTTCTTGGGTCTGGAATCTATTCTGGCGTGTTGCCTTCTAGGTCCGATATTGCCAAAGACTGGGCCGATAAATACGGCTATCCTTTAGATAACCCTCATAGATTGTCTCGGGTTGCTCAGTTCTTAAGCATGGACGTTAACTTTATGTTTCCCAGACAGGAACTTGCAGAAAAATTTAAGGTGGTTAATCCGTCAGACTTGGCCAAGCTCAATGAACTTCATCGTATTCTGGCTGATCTACCTTTGCCTATATATATAACTACGAATTATGATGATTTTATGGTTCAGGCGCTGAATCATCACGAGTATAAGTCCCCCATTCAAGAACTGTGTCGATGGAACGACTTTATTAAAAACCAGTCCTCTATTTTTAAGACAACGCCAGGCTTTAGGCCAACGCCTGAGGAACCGATCGTGTTCCATCTTTACGGATATCTGAGAAAAGGATCGGATGCATTACCAGAATCGCTCGTATTGACAGAGGACGATTACCTAAATTTTCTGGTCGAAGTGTCTAAAAACGGTGATCTGCTGCCACCACGGATTCAGGAGTCTCTGGCCAGAACATCACTCTTGTTTTTGGGTTATCGAGTTACTGACTGGGATTTTAGGATTCTGTTGCACATTGTGGGCAGCTATTTGAAGAAGAGTCTGTATCAAGGCGGCCATATATGTGTGCAACTTGTACCTGAAGGTGACGAGTTTTCTGATTCGGAAAAAGCCAAACAATACCTCGATAGTTATTTTGATGATCTGGATATTCGCGTTTATTGGGGTACTTATAGAGAGTTCATTACAGAGTTGGGGGATCGATGGAGGAAGTTTAACCGTGACTGATGAGCAGCCAATTGATGCGAAGCCACCTTCGTTCGAAACTAAGGTTTCAAAGGAAGATAAGTTAGAGCCCTACGTGGGACCCCGTTCGTTCGAGTCCAAAGATGCAGATTTCTTCTTCGGGCGGGAACATGAAACTAGTGAGATTCTCTCTCTCGTCATCGCTCATCAGATAGTTCTTCTTTATGCCCGTTCAGGGGCCGGCAAGACATCTCTTATAAACACGAAGCTCAAACCGATCCTAGAAGATGAAGGGTTTGAAGTTCTGCCAGCGGCACGGGTACAATGGGCCACCCCCGGTGGCGTTGATTCTGATGATATACCGAATCTCTATGTCTTCAACACAATTTCGAGCTTAGTAAATCAAGAGATTGAACCAGACAAACAAAAAGAACTGTCTCTGGTTGATTATTTGAGAGAGCTAGAGCGTCCTCTGCCTAACGAAGATGAACTACCTCGACCTCGTCTGCTAATTTTTGATCAATTTGAGGAGCTTTTCACCTCATATCCCCATCGCTGGCAGGATAGGGAGACCTTCTTTCAACAAGTACGCGAGGCTCTACAGGAAGATCGCCTGCTTCGAGTGCTCTTCGCGATGCGAGAGGATCATATTGCTCATCTCGACCCATATACCCATCTTCTTCCGGAAAATCTAAGGACGCGCTACCGCATTGAACGATTGCGCAGGGACATGGCAGTGGCCGCTGTTATAAACCCATTAAAGGCTCTGCGAGAGAAAGCCGAGTCTTCTGGATACACTGGTCCTACGCCTTCTTACAAACCGGGTGTTCCCGAAAAGCTCGTTAAAGATCTCATGACTATTCAGATTGAAACGGAGGCCGGTAAGACAGAAGGGAAACCAGGCGAATTTGTTGAGCCGGTACAACTACAAATCGTTTGCCAGAGTCTCTGGCAACATTTACCGCCAGAGGTTGAAGAGATTACTGAGGAGCATCTGGAAAATTTCGGCAACGTAGACCAGGCTTTAGCGCGTTTTTATGAAATGTGCATCACAGTAGCCGTCGAAGGATCTGGTTTAGCGGAAGAAAATCTGCGGGAATTTTTTGAGAAGAGTCTGATTACGCCAGCGGGAACAAGAAGTATTGTTTACAAAGACGAAAAAAAGGGAGAAACCGGTGGCATTTCAAATATGGCAGTCGAAATCTTAGAAAACTTGCACTTGATCCGGCAGGAATGGCGATCCGGGTCTCCCTGGTATGAGTTAGTCCACGATCGCTTCATCCAACCCATCCGGGTATCAAATGAGGCTTTCAAGCTTGCCTATTTCGAGACTCAACTTCCTAGATTGTTAAGTAGTGTCCCCATCTCCAAACCTCGCCCCCTCCCGCCCGACGAAACCAAAACCCGCGCTGATCTCCGCACCCTCCTCAATAACGTCAAAACTTCCTGGATTAAGGGGGTCTTGGAGAATCCGGCGCAGGGGGTGATTCAGCTTAATTTAGACAAAGCGCAACAACCTGAGATGGTCGACAACCCTTTCGTTAAGACCCTGACACTTTTTGACCAAACTCATCTGACCCTTTCGGCTGACAAAAAAATGAGCGACATCTTCGATGAGGTGAACCGTCACCTGCTCATCCTGGGCGGACCCGGTTCCGGCAAAACTAACGCCCTACTTGAGTTGGCCCGCGACCTTATCGTCTGGGCTGAACGTGGCCTCGAAAAAAAATCAGAAGATTTCAGCCGACCTATCCCCGTTATTTTTAGCCTCTCTACCTGGACCAATAAGCAGCAACCGCTCCTGGATTGGCTGGTAGAAGAATTGAGTAGCCAATATCGAACACCCCAACGAATTAGCCGTCGTTGGTTCGAAGCCAGACGCCTCTTGCCAATGCTCGATGATCTGGATGGAGTCGAGCCGGAGAGTCAGGCGGCTTGTATTGAAGCCATTAACGCCTTTGTCGAAGACAGCAGTTCGCCTGGAATCGTGGTCTGTAGCCGAAGCAAAGATTATGCCGACTTGCCCGTTCGCTTCAAATTCTATGGAGCGATTAGCCTCCGGCCGCTTACCCCCGACCAGATTAACCAGTACCTGACGTCGGCTGGCCGCAAGCTGGATACGCTGCGCTCAACCTGGCAGAGTGACGACGCTTTACAAATCCTAACGCAATCCCCATTGATGCTGAATATGATGCGCCTGGCATATCAGGAGCAGTCCGTCGATGAGCTTATAGACCCAACCCTTAATACCCTAGAGAAGCGCCGCCAACATCTGTTCGACGCTTATATTAAACAGGTTCTTGATGAGCCTACTCAGGATCAAGCAAAACAGCCTTACAGCCCCAAAAAGTGGCTATCCTGGCTGGCCCAAAAGATGAGCCAGGATCATCAGACCATATTTCTGATTGAGCAGCTACAGCCGAGCTGGTTATCAACTCGCATATGGCGTTGGGCAAATGAGGCTAGTTCCCAACTGATCGGCGGGCTAATTTTCGGGCTGAGTAGTGGGTTGATTCTTGGGTTGATTGGTGGGTTGTTTGGTGGGACGGATGAGGGGTTGATTGGTGGGTTGCTTGGTGGGTTGTTCGGGCTGCTTAGTGGGTTGTTTGGTGGATTGATTGTTTGGCTGATTTTTGGACTGGTTTTTGGACTACTTGATTTTCGCAAAAAAGCTTCCTCACGCTGGCGATTGGGAATAACTATACTGCTGATTATTGGGCTGGTGGGTACTTATGGTTTTGGGCTGATTATTTATTTGATATGGGAGAAAATACCACGCCTGACGTCCGATACTCAAACTGTTGAAGCCTTGCGATGGTCATGGCGTAGAGCCTTAAGAGGGGCTAAGTATTGGTTGATTATTGGGTCGGGTATCGGGCTAATTATAGGACTAATTTCGGCACTGGCTGAAGGGCTACCTAGAGTACTCTGGCCTGCTGTGCTGGGTGGTGGGGGGGTAGGCGCGTTGATAGGTGCATTGATTGGCGGGGTCAGTTATGGGCTAATCCGCGCCATATTTGTTGGTTTAAGTAGTGAAATTGTGGAAGTAAAGGCCATTCCCAATCAGGGCATCCGGCTATTGAGAAGCAACGCTCTTCTCGCTGGGCAGATTGCCGGGCTGATTTATGGGCTGATTGGTGGGCTGATTGGACTGATTATTGGGCTAGCTAATGATGGACTAACTGGTACACTCATCGGTACACTCATTGGGGCGCTGATTGGTGGAGGGTATTTTGGCGTACTCGCCGTTTTGCTGTATGGCGGTCTTGATATTATCCAAAACTATACCCTGCGCTTCATCCTCTATGTCCGAGGCCGCGCTCCCCGCAACTATCCATCTTTCCTGGAATACGCGGCCGAGCACACCATGCTGTGCAAAGTTGGTAGCGGATATATCTTTGTTAACCGGCTGTTACAGGAGTATTTTGCCGCCATGGGTGAAGGACGAGAGCAGCATGAGTAATTCGTACCAGAAGCAGAAATCTACGGAGCAAATGTCCATCTAACTTAGTCATTAGCCGAGGTAACTAAGTCCAGAAAACCACAGGATACTGTTGGCGAACTATTCATAGTGGGGCAAAAGCCTTTCCCGCGAGCGCTTTGAGGCCAAAAAACAGAAAAACTCTTTGATTTTTATTACAGAATTCTCCCGCTTCCACCGCGATTACAGCGATCTCCAAATCAATCCTTTCGCCAAACAAAACACGGATGGACACCCACCCTAACCCGGGTCCATCCGTATTTGTCCGTATCCACCTGGCTGATGGCCAACCTGACCCTCAGCCCCCCCGCGAAATCTGAGCCGCCCGCGTGACCAGATCGACAAAGGCCATCACCTCGGCGTCCCGGTCCAGAAGCTGGCTGACCCGTTGGGCTTCCTCCAGCACGGCGGGGAGGGTGCTGTTTTGGGCCCAGTAACTGCCGCGCAAAATTTCGGCGTATTCAGCCACAATCACGTCCCACTGGAAACGAGGGGAGGCGGCGCTGAAGGCCGGCGCCAGGTCCTCACTGTGGAACTCCCGGCTTAGCTCAGTCACGGCGTGAGTGTCGGGGTCTTCCCAGCGCATGGCGACGGTAGCGATCCGGCCACTGGCCTCGGGGTGCAGTTTGATCTCGTAAAGCGCGGTGACCGTATGTCCGGCCCCGATTTCGCCCGCGTCGACCGTATCGTTGCGGAAGTCGGTATCGGCGATGGCCCGGTTTTCAAAGCCCAGCAGCCGGTAGCGGGCCACAACTTCGGGGTTGAAATCAACCTGCACCTTGGCGTCCAGGGCGATAACCTGCAGGGTGCTGGTCAAGTCGTGGACGAAGAGTCGTTCCGCTTCGCGCAAAGTATCGACGTAGGCGTAGAAGCCATCCCCGTTGTCGGCCAACTGTTCCATCAGCACGTCATTATAATTCCCCATACCGAAGCCAACCGTGGTCAGGGTGACCCCCTCGCTGGCCTTGGCCTTGATCACGTCCCAGATCGATTCGGCGCTGGTCTGGCCCACATTGGCCACCCCATCGGAGGCCAGGATAACCCGGTTGATNNGTCGAGCCCTCGGGGTGGAGGCTGTAAATCGCCCGCAGAATCTCCTCCTGGTTCGCGCCGCTGGTTGGCTCCAACACGACGCGGGCTTGTGAGCCGTAAACGATAATGGCCACCGAGTCACTGGGGCGAAGCTGGTCCACCAACAAGGCCAGCGATTCCTTCACCAACTCCAGGCGATTCTCCCGGTCCATGGAGCCGGAGACATCGATCACAAAGGTCAGGGCCACGTCTTTGCGTTCTTCCGGGGCCACCGCATAGCCCTGGATGCCTACACGAAGCATATGGTAACGTTCGTTTTCGGTAAAAGGGGCCGGGCCGCCATCTAGATGGATGGCAAAGGCTTCCCCTTCCGGGGGATAGAGGTAACCCTGGTCGAAGTAGTTGATAAATTCCTCCACCCGGATCGCCTCCTCCGGGGGGAGATGGCCATCACTGATGAAGCGCCGGGCGATAGTGTACGAGCCGGTGTCCACATCCATGGCGAAGGTGGACAAATAGTCATCTTCGGTATCGACGAAAGGATTAACCCCCTCGCTCTTAAAGTAGACGGTATCATACGGTTCTTCGTTGGGCAGCGCCTGGGCCCCCTCAGGGGGCGGCGTTGCCGTCATCGGGGCCTGAACCGCTCCACTTTCACGCTCTACCACCTTCTCCACCTCGACAACTTCTACCTCAGGAGCAGCTTCTTCAGCCACCGCTCGTGGCGGCCTGGCCTGGCCTCGTTCGCCTTCCTCACCGGCCAGGGCTTCATCCACAGCCGGTTGGGCTTGAGAGACGTCTGCCTGCTCCGTCAGGCGCTCCTGNNACACTCACTAAGCCGGCAATAAGGGGCTTTCTATTCGATTTATAGCCAGTCATAATAAATACCTCTTTCTTCAGTCCTAATTTGGGGTTATTTGGACAGGCCTGTCTTGCCCTTAGGACGTTCAAAAGAGGCGTTTGGTTCCGCTGGGTCTAGCGCTATTTATTCCATAATCTGGTTGGGCGTGTTGACATTTTGGGTCATGTCATTCTGAGCGACCAGAGGGAGCGAAGAATCTCCACTCTCGGAGTTAATTCAGCTCCCAAC
>JABAHQ010020791.1_pt2 | contig 12018 bp, 9 predicted proteins | sample 7062091 | NCBI WGS metagenome assembly JABAHQ01 (sample SAMN14534359, study PRJNA622989) | marine sediment metagenome | biome: marine biome [ENVO:00000428]; feature: marine pelagic biome [ENVO:01000023]; material: deep marine sediment [ENVO:00002113] | place: India: Gulf of Kutch | collected...
GGGCCCGCGGCGGGCCGGGTTCATCGGGCGCGGCATCACGGGCCGGCCCACGGCCCCCCGCCGGCTCGGCGGCGGCCCGGCTGCGCGCCGCGCGCGGCAGAAGTGCCCTGTCATATTCCAGGGAATTAAACTAACCTGGGACACGGTTGAGCCGCGGAGCGGCCGGCCGACGGACGGGGCGAGAGCGCCTCGATAGCGGCCAAGAAGGGGGGACCCGCACGGTGGATGCGCGCGTGAGCCTGGCGCTCGAGGACCGCCCGGAGGCGTCGCAGGCGGCCCGCCTGGCCCTGCGCACGGGCTACGGGGCCGCCTTCTTCGTCGCCTCGGCCGGCGGCCTGGTCATGGAGATCACCGCCGGGCGGTTGCTTGCGCCTTATGTCGGCATGTCGCTGTACAGCTGGACCGCGATCATCGCGGTGGTGCTGGCCGGCCTGTCGCTCGGCAACTGGTGCGGCGGCTACCTGAGCGACCAGCCGCGCGAGAGGCAGCCGAGGTGGATCGGCCTCGGCTTCGCGCTCGCCGCCCTCAGCAGCCTGCTCAGCCTGATCCTCCTGCGCCAGCTCTCGGGTCCCATTCTCGGGCTCGGCCTGGGAACCATCGTCTCCGTGCTCGCCATCTCGCTGGCCGCGTTCTTCCTGCCGGCGTTCTTTCCCGGCCTGGTCGGCCCCGTGCTCACGCGCCGCGCCCTGGCGCTGGCGCCCGGCCGCGAAGGCCGCGTGCTCGGCCAGATGTTCGCGCTCGGCGCGCTCGGCGCCATCGCGGGCACGCTGGCCAGCGGCTACCTGTTCATCGCCTGGCTCGGCTCGACCGGCACGGTGCTCGCCATCAGCGCGATCTACGCGGTCCCGGCGGCCGTCTTCGTGCTCGGCGGCCGGGGCAACGGCGCCCGCGGCTCGGCCTCGATCGCCGCGTTCATCGCGCTTTCGAGCGGCCTGGCGCTGCTCGGGACGCGCTCCGGCGCCTTCACCAGCCCGTGCGACCGGGAGAGCAGCTACCACTGCATCCGCGTGTTCGACGCGCAAGCCGAGACCGGGCGCCCCAGCGCGCTGCTCGTGCTCGATCACCTCGGCCACGGGGTGAACGACCGGGAGGCGCCGGGCTATCTGTGGAGCAGCTACATCGAGCTGAGCGACCGGCTGGTCGAGCGCCGGCTCGGCGGCCGCTCCGACTTCTCCGCCTACTTCATCGGCGGCGGCGCCTACACCCTGCCGCGCGCCTGGCGCGCGCGCCACCCGCAGGCGACGCTCACCGTCGCGGAGATCGACCCCGCCGTCACGCGGACCGCGCGCGAGCGGCTGTGGCTGGGGAGCACGGCCGGCCTTCGCATCGTGCACGAGGACGCCCGCGTCGCACTCGCCCGCCTGCGCGAGACGAACGCCTACGACGTGATCATCGGGGACGCCTTCCACGATATCTCCGTGCCCGCCCACCTGGTCACCCTGGAATTCGCCCGGACGGTCCGTGACCACCTCGCGGCGCGCGGCAGCTACGTGCTCACGGTGATCGACGACGCGCGCCGCTCGCGGTTCCTGTTCAGCGTGGTCAAGACGCTCCTCCAGGTCTTTCCCGTCGCCGAGGTCTGGGCCGATGTCGAGCAGCTTCGCGCGGGCGGGCGGATCACCTACCTGGTGGTCTCGGGCGAGCGGCCCACCTCGACGTCGCGGCTGCGCTCGCGGATCATCGACTCGCGGCTCTGGCTGCGCTGGCCGTCCGCCGACCTCGAGCAGCGGGTCATGGCCGGAGACATCCCCGTGCTCACCGACGACTACGCGCCGGTCGAGCGGCTTCTCGGCCCCCTGCTCAGGACGACGGACTAGGAGAATGAAGACCGGGAAACCACGGCTCTGCCAACCCGTCTCCGGCTGCACGGGCGCGGCCGGCGCGTTCGCCCTGGTCCTCCTCTTCGCCGTGCTTTGCCCCGCGGCGGCTCACGCCGACGAGACGGCGGACTTCCTCGCCGCGAGCGCCGAGGCCTACAAGCCGTACCGCGGGGCCCTCGCCTACCTGCGCACGGGCAACACCGGGCTCGCGGCCTTGGCGCTGGACGACGCGGCCGAGCGGTGGGACCGCCTGTGCGAGCGCTACCGCGAGCGTCCGCCGGCCGCCTTCGCGGCGGACCCGGCCTGGCAAGACAGCCTCGACGACATCACGCGCCGCATGGAGGCGGCGCGGGCGCGGGCCGCGGCGGACGACGCCAAGGGGGCCGCCGAGCTCCTCAAACCGATCCGGGCGAGCCTGGGGAGCTTGCGCCGGCGCAACGGCATCGTCACGTTCTCCGACCACGTCGACGCCTTCTCGGCGGCGATGCGCGCGCTCTGGGTGTATCGCCACGACCCGCCGGACATGAGCGACGATGAAACGATCGCGCGGCTGCGTCAGCTGGCCCGAGCCCTCAAGCGGGCGTGGGAAACGCTCGACGACGAGGTGCCGGCCGCGATCGCGAACGACCCGCAGCTCAGACGCCTGCTCGAGGGATCCGCCGCCGGCATCGAAACGCTCGAGCGCGCCATCGAAAGCCGGAACCAGCGGTTTCTCGTAAACACCCTGCGCGAGCTGCGCTCGTTCGAGCAGATGATCTGGCTCAACTTCGGCTGAGGATGGCGGGCTGCGCGCCCGGCGTCGCGGCGCGGCTGCGGGCCTTCGCTATTTCTTCTTGGCCAGCTCTTCGAGTTTTTTCGAGCGGATGGTGTTGCGCTTCAGCGCCGCGTCCTTCTCGCCGTCCATGCCGAAGGCGACCGCCATGAGCTGGCTGTAGAAGACGACCGGGATGTTGAAATTGGTCCCGTACTTCTTGTTGATCGCCTCCTGATATATCTCCACGTTGGTCTGGCACAGCGGACAGGGCGTGGAGATGACGTCGGCCTCGGCGTCCTGCGCCGCCTGCAGGATCTCCTTGATGAGATGCAGGACGCGGTCCGGGCTCATGACCGCGACGGAGCCGCCGCAACACGACGTCTTCGGGTCGAACTCGACCGCCTCGGCGCCGCAGGCCTCGGCGAAACCGTCGAGAAACTCGGGGTCCTCGAAGGTGTCGTAGTTGCCGCCGCCGTCGGTATTGGCGAAGGGGCGCACGGTCTGGCACCCGACGTAGCCGGCGACCTTCACGCCGCTCAACGGGTTGACGACCCGCTCCTTGATCCTGTCGAAGCCCACCTCGTTGACGATCACCTCGCACATGTGGCGGACCTGAAGGTCCTCGTCGTAGGACAGGTCCGCGGCCGAAAGCGCCTCGTTCACGTTGCGGCGCATCTTGACGTCGCTCTTGATCTTCTCGTTGCCGCCGTGGGTGTTGAGGTAGCAGGCGGCGCAGCCGGTGACCACGTCCTGCGGCCCCTGCTTCTGGGCCTGGGCCAGGTTGCGCCCCGTGAGCGCCGTGTTGGGCAGCGCGCCGCCGCCGACCAGGCCGACCGAGGCGCCGCAGCAGTTCCAGTCGTCGAGCTCGTCCAGCTCGAGGCCGATCTCGGGGGCGACGGCCCGCAAGGACTCGTCGAGATGCCGGGCGCTGCCTTGCGAGGAACAGCCCGGATAATAGGTGAACTTCCTCCTGCCGCCGGCGTCCCTGTCGTCTTCGGCGCTCATCCGTCCGCTCCCTCGCGCTTCTCGATCTCCGCCGCCTTGGCGAGGATGGCCTGCAGGCCCCCGCGGTCCTTGATCCTGTGCGGCGTACCGAGATGCATGCGCCCGGTCCGGATCAGGCCGAGCGCGGTCTTCAGGTTACCGATGCCCCGGCGCATCCCCTCCTTGAGCCCGAAGGAGAAGTAGTACTTGGCCGTCACCAGCCGCTCGTCGGTGCGGCCGAAGCTCTTGGCGCTCCACCAGAACGACCTGGCGAAGTGCGTGTTGTCCTCCTTGGCGCCGTAGCCCAGCTCCGCGGCCTTGGACGCCAGGCCCTGAAGGATGTAGGTGACCGGCACGCCGCGCGGGCAGCGCACCACGCAGCGGTAGCACAACGTGCAGTTCCACATGGTGTTGGACGAGAGCACCTCCTCCTTCATGCCGGCGCGGATCATCATGAACAGCTTGCGCGGGCCGTAGTCCATCTGCGTGCCGATCGGGCATGAGCCGGAGCACACGCCGCACTGCATGCACAGCGACAGCTTGTCGCCGCCGTTGATGTTCGCGTAGACCCAGCGCGCGAAGCCCAGGTCGTAGGTGTGATCGGCGGCGGCGGGCAGGGGCGCGGTCATGTCCTAGAACCCCTTGAACGGATTGAGGCCGATCTCGTCGATCCTGCCGGCGAAGGCGTTGAGCAGCTCCGGCACCCGGCCCGAGTCGGCGATGGAGACCTCCTCGACGCGGACGCGCTCCTCCTCCAGCATCAGGCTCTTCAAGGTCTCGCCGACCATGGACATGCGCTCTTTGGCGATGCCGCTGCCCTTGACGAAGTGGCACTGGTAGTCGTCGCCGGGCTTGCACCCCATCAGCATGACCCCGTCATAGCCGCTCTCGAGCGCCGTGGAGATCCACAGCATGGTCACCGAGCCGAGGCAGCGCACCGGAATGATGCGCACGGAAGGGGTGAGCGACTTGCGGTTGATCCCCGCCATGTCGAGCGCCGGATAGGCGTCGTTCTCGCAGGCCAGCACCAGGATGCGCGGCTTTTCCTCGAACTCGTCGGGAATCTCCACCGCCTTGATCATGTCCGAGACCATCTGCACGTTGTAGTTCTTGAAGCTGATGGTGCGCACCGGACACGCCCCCATGCAGGTGCCGCAGCGCCGGCAGCGCGTCGCATTGAGCACGGGATAGCCCTCGTCCGTCTCGTCGATCGCGCCGAAGGGGCACTCCACCGTGCAGCGGCGGCACTTGGTGCAGATGTCGAGGCCGATCTCCGGGAACGACAGGTCGCCGACGCGCGGATGCACGGCGACCGCCTCGCCGGCGGCGCGCGTGGCCTGGATGGCCTTGAGGACGGCGCCCTGCGCGTCCTGCTGAGCCTCCGCGATGCTCATGGGGCGGCGCACCGGACCACAGGTGTAGATGCCCGTGCGCCGCGTCTCGTAGGGGAAGCAGATGAAATGGGAGTCGGCGAAGCCGTGCGCCAGGATGGGCAGATGCGGCCCCTGGCGGTACTGCAGATTGAGCAGCGGCCCGCCCGGCAGCGCGGGCGCTTCGGCGCCCTCCTCGGCCGCCGCCTCGCCCGCCGGCTCAGGCGCCTCGGGCTCTTCCCCGGCGCCGTTGCCCGCCACCCCGAGCGGGGCGGCCGGGTCGATGTCGTCGCGGAGCTGATCGGCGCCCGCCTCGGCCGGCGCCAGGTCCGCGTTGGTCGAGTTGGGGACCATGCCGCTGGAGAGCACCACCATGTCGAGGCCGCTCATCGCCACCTCCTGGCCCAGAAGGTCATCCTCGAGCGTGACCGTGAGCTCGGCGCTCACGGACTTGACCCTGCCCTTCTGGAAGATGACGCCGGCCTCCTGCGCCTGGCGGTAGAACTCCTCGGCCGTGCCGTGCGCGCGCAGATCCTCGTAGACGACATAGACCATGGCGTGCGGCACCGCCTCGACGAGCTGCAGCGCCTGCTTGATCGCGATCCGGTCGCTGAGGCCCGAGCCGTAGGGCATGCGCTCGGCGTCGCCGGAGACGATGAAGGCCACGTTGCCCGCCTGCCCGCCGTCCGATTTGCGCCGCACGCCGTCGGCCAGCAGATCCTCGAACTCGATGTCCGTCACCACGTCGGGCGAGGCGCCGTAGCCGAGATGTGCCAGCTTCGCCGGGTCGTAGGGCCGCCAGCCGGTGGCCACGACAATGGCGCCGACCAGCTCGCTCGTCTCCGTCCCGCCCCGGCTCAGCGTGACGCCGAAGCGCCCCGGCCCGCCCTCGGTCCGGCTGACCAGGGTGTCGGTCATCACCGTGATGGCCGGGTCGTCCTGCACCTCCCTGATCAGGTCATCGATCCCGTTGGGCTGGGGATCGCGGTAGGGCGGCCGGTGCGGCAGGACCCGGGCCCACCTCCGAGCCCAACCGCCGAGCGCGTCGCTTTTTTCGACCAGCACCACCTCGACCCCGGTGCGCGCGGCCTCGCGCGCCGCGGTCAGCCCCGTGACGCCGCCGCCCACGATCAGCAGCTTGTCGCTTGCCGCGGCCGCGGCGTGCGGCTCGGGCGGATCGAGCCTGCCGGCCTGCGCCACGGCCATGCGCACGTTGTCGGCGGCAAGGGCCTGCGTGTCCTCCTCGCCGGCCGGCTGGGTCCAGACCACCTGCTCGCGCAGGTTGGCGCGCACCACCTGTGCGCCCAGGAAACCGAACCGATCGGTCATCACGCGCTGGGAGCAGGCGGCGACAATGGCCTGGTTGACCGTGCCGCCTTCGACATCCCTGGCCATGGCGGCCACGCCGTCCTCGCTGCACCAGGCGGCGCTGCGCCGGCACAGCGGCACCTTCAGCTCGCCGGTGACCAATTGCTCCAGCTCGTCGAGCGAGACCGCCTCGGCGATGCCGCAGCCTTCGCACAGATAGACACCGGGTTTCTTCTCGCTCACCACAGCTCCTCCTCGCGCAGCCGCATCTCAGCCGGCCCGCACGGCCTGGATCGCCTTGAGCGCCGCGGCGGTCGCCGACTGCGTCGACAGGGCGACGTCGACGGGCCCGGCGGCCACGCCGGCGGAGACCTGGCCGCCCGCCTCGCCGATCCGCGGCACGACGAACCCGTATTCGTCCGTCTCGAGGCCGGCGGGCGGCGCGAAGCCGGCGCCGAGGCTGGGCTCCATGCCGGTCGCCAGGACCACCAGGTCGTAGGAGTTCCGATAGATCTCGCGCTCGATCGTGCGCTCGCCGCAGACGACCGGCCTGCCGTCCTCTCCGACCACGATGTGGCCGGGCTTGGACTTGATGAAAGTGATCCCCGGGTCGCTGCGCACCCGCTCGTAGAACGACGACATCTTGTCGTGCGCGCGGATGTCGATGTAGTAGATGTCGACCTCGGCGTCCTCGTACTGCTCGCGCACGTAGGCCGCGTGCTTGAGCGAGGCCAGACAGCAGATCATCGAGCAGTACGGCAGGTGATTGGTATCGCGCGAGCCGGCGCACTGGATGAGCGCGACCTTCTTGGCGGGCTCGCCGTCCGACGGCCTGACGATCCTGCCGCCGGTCGGCCCGTCGTGATCGGCGAGGCGCTCCATCTCGACGTTGTTGATGATGTCCGCGCAGGCGGCGTAGCCGTAGGCCTCCAGCTTGGCGGCGTCATAGGGCCGCCAGCCGGTCGCCCAGATGACGGCGCCGGCGCTCAGCTCGAAGGTCTCCTCCGTCTCCTCGAGATCGACCGCGCCGTACTTGCAGGCCGCCTTGATCCGGTCCGCCTCCGGCGTGCCGATCACCTCGGGCGCGATCACGAAGCGCATGGGAAAGGCGTGCTCGTGCGGCAGGTAGGCGGCCTTGACCGTGTCGAGCCCGTAGTTGAACGGATTGGGGACCTCGGTCTCGGCGGCCTCGGCGCAGGCGCCGCAGGCGGTGCAGTTGGCGTTCACGTGGCGCGGCCGGCGCCGGGCCAGGATGGTGTAGTCGCCGCGCGCGCCCGAGACCCGCTGGACCTCCGCCATGGTGACGACCCTGAGGCGCGGGTTCTTCTTGATCCGCTGGTAGTTGATCTCCAGCCCGCAGGTCGGGTGGCACAGCTTGGGAAAGTAGCGGTTGAGCCGGGTGACGCGGCCGCCGAGCGCCGGCCCCCTCTCCAGGAGCACCACGTCATAGCCCGTCTCCGCCGCCTCGACCGCCGCGGTGACGCCGGCGATCCCGCCGCCGACGACGGCTATGGTCTGGCTGCGAGGTCCGTCGTTTGGCATGAGACCCGCCCTGTCATGTTCGCGAGCCTGTTCGCCAGGCCCGCCGTTGCCCCTTCGCCACGTGGTTTGGTAGCACCCCTGCGTGATCCAGGCTACCCTGCGCGATTTGGGACTTTGCCGCCCGGCGCCCTTATAACCCGGGCCAGGGGCGGCGGAGAAGCCCATATATTCAGTTTTTTGAAAGTTTGGGCTGTCCAAACAGAAAACCCTACGTTAAAAAGGGATGCTGCGCCAGGCGGCGAAGGCCGCGCGGCGCCGCCAAGACGCGCAACGTTTCCGCTGGCCGAGCGAGGCGCACAAGGCGGGGACGGCACACGGCGTCATGCAGGGAGGAGGAACGAAGTCATGTCAAAACTCGTGCCGCCGCACGGCTCCGACGCGCTCACGCCGCTTTTGCTGCCCGAAAGCGAGCGGGCCGAAGAACTCAAGCGCGCCGAGACCCTGAAACGGGTTCCCCTGAGCAGCCGGGAGGTCTCCGACGTGTTCATGCTCGGCATGGGCGCCTACACGCCGCTCGAGGGGTTCATGGGCGAGGCGGACTGGCGCAGCTCCTGCCGCGACATGAAGCTGGCGAACGGCGTGTTCTGGCCGATCCCGATCACGGCCTCGGCGGACCAGGACCTCGCCGACGGCCTCAGCGTGGGCGAGGACGCGGCGCTGGCGGATGCCGAGACGGGCGAGATCCTCGGCGTCCTGAGGCTGGACGAGAAGTATACGGTCGACAAGAAACTGGAGTGCTCGCGGGTCTACCGTACCACCGACGAGGGCCATCCGGGCGTGCAAAAGGTCATGCAACAGGGCGAGGTCAACCTGGCGGGGCGCGTACTGGTCCTCTCGGAGGGGCACTTCCCGCGGACCTACGAGAACCTCTACCACCGTCCGGCGGAAACCCGCGCCCTGTTCCTGGAGAAGGGCTGGTCCACGGTCGCCGCCTTTCAGACCCGCAACCCCATGCACCGGAGCCACGAACACCTGGCCAAGATCGCCGTCGAGGTCTGCGACGGCGTCCTCATCCATCAGGTGCTGGGCGCGCTCAAGCCGGGCGACATACCGGCCGAGGTCCGGGTCGAGGCGATCGACGCGCTGGTCGCGAACTACTTCGTGCCCGGCACGGCGATCCAGGCGGGCTATCCCATCGAAATGCGCTATGCGGGTCCGCGCGAGGCGCTGCTGCACGCCCTGTTCCGGCAGAACTTCGGCTGCTCGCACCTTCTGGTCGGGCGCGACCACGCCGGCGTGGGCGACTACTACGGCCCGTTCGATGCGCACCTGATCTTCGACGAGATACCTGAGGGCAGCCTGCACACGCAGCCCCTGAAGATCGACGTCACGTTCTACTGCTACAAGTGCGACGGCATGGCCACGGGGCGCACCTGCCCGCACGGCGAGGAGCACCGGCTCAGCATATCGGGGACCCGGCTGCGCGAGATGTTCGCCAACCACGAGACGATCCCGCTGGAGTTCAGCCGGCCCGAGGTGCTGGCCGTCCTGCAGGCCTATTACGACAAGGTCAACGCGGCCTGAGCACGGAGTTCGGCAGATTTTCGTTGAAACCGGGATGAAACGCGCCCATGTCGGGGCTGGCCGAGTGGCCTCTCGCGCGCCGCGACGGCCGCTCTCTCAGGCGTACGGGACGAGGCAAGATGGCCGCGCCGCGCCGCTACTACGTCCGCTCGCCCGACGGCCGCGCCATGTTCGGCTTCGACAGGCCGGAGGCGGCCACGACCGCGGCGCTCGACTATGGCGACGGCGCGCTGGTGGTCGACACCCTGGCCCAGGCCTATCACCCCATGCTGCAGGAAATCGCGGGCGGCGAGCTCGTCTATGCCGGATACGGCGGCTGGGACACCGGCCGCTTCGGCATCGACCGCGACTTCATCCAGGCGATCAAGAAGGGCCACGTGGCCATCGCGCACGCCTTTCTCGCCAAGGGGGCGGACGTCAACGCCCGCGACGCGGCCGGCGGGCCGGCGCTGCACTGGGCGGTGGGCAGCGGCAAGCCGGATATCGTGAGGCTCCTGCTCGATCACGGCGCCGACCCGGCGGCCCGCGACGACCACGGCCAAAGCGCGCTCCATGTCGCACGCAAACGCGGCCGCGAGGAGATCGCCGAGCTTCTGCGCCGCGCCGGCGCCGAGGATTAGCTCGGCCGGCGCGCGCTCGGCCCGCGTCCGGGGCGGCTGGGCATCCTCGCCCCGCCTTACAGCTCCGTGTATTTGAGTGCGTTGCCGTGCGCCTTCTCGACCGGGTATTTCGCTTCGTTCCTGTCGATCTTCGCGTCGGCAGCGCGCGCCAGATCGAAGCCGGAGCGCTCCGCGATGAGCAGCAGGTAGAGCAGCACGTCGGCGCATTCCTCCGCGACGGCGGCGCGAAGTGCCGGGTCGCCGAGCGCGGACTCGACCTCTTGGTCGGACTTCCATTGGGTCAGCTCGAGCAGCTCCGCGGCTTCGAGGTTGAGGGACAGGATCAGGTTCTTGAGCGAATGGAACCGGCGCCAGTCGCGCGCGTCGCGGAAGGCGATCAGGCGCCGGCAAAGATCATGAAACGTCGGCGCGTGCTCTGCCATGACGGCTCCTCCCAAAAACGACGGCCGGACCTTGGCGCCGGTCCGTGGACCGCCCCGCCGGGTCTTGTCGTGCGCACACTACAGCGATTCGCCCCCGCCGTGCAGGCCCGTTCGCAAGCGGGCCGGGCCGGCAGGCCGGCGGCGCCGGAAAGGCGACGGCTGCAACGCCGTTCGTGCCCTTCGCGCGCAGGTGCGAGGTTCCTCGCCCGGCGCTCGCGAACCTCGGCGGCCGCGGCGTCGCGACCTCGCGTCTGCCCTCGCGTCGGCGCCACAGGTCTGCGGCGCGCGCCGCCTCGACCGGTTTTTGCTGCTCGGGCCCCTCCAGACTGGATTTTCCGGGGAGGCTAGCGTAGGTTGAGCGGACCGATTCAGCAGTATAGGAACGACCGCGCGGCCCGGGCAGCAGGAGTGCGGCGAAACTTGAACGAAGCCGCAGGGACCCAGGTCACGATCAATTGGAGAGGGAAAAACGAATGCCGACATTCGTGCATACAGACAAGTGCGATGGCTGCAAGGGAGGCGATGTCACCGCGTGCATGTACATCTGCCCGAACAACCTCATGAAGCTCGACACCGAGCGCATGAAGGCGTTCAACCAGGAGCCGGAACAGTGCTGGGAGTGTCAATGCTGCGTCAAGGCTTGCCCGCAGCAAGCCATCGAGGTCAGGGCGTTCCAGGACTGGGTGCCGATGGGCGGAGCGGCGATCCCCCTGCGCACCGACAGTGCCATCATGTGGACGATCAAGTTCCGCGACGGCGAAGTGAAGCGGTTCAAGTTTCCCGTGCGCACGACGCCCGTGGGCTCGATCGATCCCTACGGCAACAAGCCGGCGCCCGGTGACCTCGACGGCCCGAACTTTTTCACCGAAGCCGGGGCGCTTCCGACCATATAGCCGGTCGGAATTTCGCCGAAACAACCATGCCCGAAGACAAGGACCCCGAGCGGGAGTCCGCCTTTGACGCGGGCATTTGCTGAATGCGGGAGGATAACAAGCCATGAGCGAAGGCACTTTCGGTAATCCCGAGATCGTCGAATTCGAAACGGACATCCTGATCATCGGCGGCGGTATGGCCGCCTGCGGCGCGGCCTTCGAGGCCAAGCGCTGGGCCGGCGACGATGTCAAGGTCACCCTGGTCGACAAGGCGGCGTTGGACCGCTCCGGCGCGGTGGCGCAGGGACTGTCGGCCATCAACACCTACATGGGCGACAACGACCCCCTCGACTATGTCCGCATGGTTCATGCGGACCTGATGGGCATCACCCGCGACGACCTCGTCTACGACGTCGGTCGCCACGTCGACGGCACCGTGCATCTTTTCGAGGAATGGGGCCTGCCGATCTGGAAAACCAAGGAGACCGAGGGCGTTCCGCTCTCCGAAGGCGGCAAGCCGGTGCGCTCGGGCCGCTGGCAGATCATGATCAACGGCGAGGGCTACAAGACCATCGTCGCCGAGGCCGCCAAGAAGGCGCTCGGCATCGAGAACATCTTCGAGCGCGTCTTCGTGGTGAAGCTGCTGCTCGACGAGAACAACGAGAACCGGATTGCCGGAGCGGTCGGCTTCTCGGTGCGCGAGGACAAGATCTACGTCTTCAAGGCCAAGACGATCCTCGATGTGTGCGGCGGCGCGGTCAACGTCTTCCGCCCGCGCTCGACCGGCGAGGGCATGGGCCGC
>JABAHQ010001572.1_pt4 | contig 12013 bp, 13 predicted proteins | sample 7062091 | NCBI WGS metagenome assembly JABAHQ01 (sample SAMN14534359, study PRJNA622989) | marine sediment metagenome | biome: marine biome [ENVO:00000428]; feature: marine pelagic biome [ENVO:01000023]; material: deep marine sediment [ENVO:00002113] | place: India: Gulf of Kutch | collected...
GTCCCCGGACACATTGACGGCCCGGGGACGCGCAAAACAGTTCTAATACTCGAGGCTAATTCCAAATCGGAACTGACGCGGACTGTCAAACAGATCGTTATTAAACCCGTTTAATAACCATTGATGCTGACGGTTTTGCAAATTAGCAATCCGGTACAACTCCACGTAAGGCGTGCCGCCGGTCCTACCAGCTATGATTTCGTTGCTCAATTCAGGTGTACCCAGGAACCCGTCATCTTCGGCTGAACCGGTACGCGAGTAGACATTGAGGACATTTTTGGTATCAAACAGATTCATGACATAAAAATAGAAGTTCGCGTCGATAGGTCCAAAAGGAATGGTCTTATCAACTCTGATATCCAGATTTGACACCCAGGCCGTGCTCGAAGTGCCAATGGGTTGCAGAGGTTCGCGACCGCGGGGATCTGAATTGTTTAAAAGTCCGCCAAGGTCGGGACCCTGTTGCCCTAAACCGCCCCCAGAAAGGGTATAGCGGCGTCCACTGTTAAAGGTGAACAACAGATTGACACCCAAATCCTGAAGAATCGGACCGCCATCCCCATGACCAAAGCGATAGTCAAAAACGACGGAGCCCCGATGTCTCTGATTGAAGTCAACCGGCTGGATTACCGTCGCAATCGGAGAATTGACATTCACCGTACCCACATTGGCATTGGGGAAGGATCCCGTCCCCCGGGCATCGCTTATGGTGTAGTTAACCTGAGTTGAGATACGTTTGGTTCTGCGCATGCGGACTGCGAGCTCCACACCTTTGGTGACCTCGAAATCCGAATTTTCGAAAATACCGAAGGCACCAGCGGCGGCTCCGGGGTCCGTTTGCACCAGATCAATCTGCACCTGTCCCTTGACATCCCTGAAGAAGGTGGTGACATCAATGGACGCAAAATCGGTCAATTGATGACTGAACCCGAGTTCGTACTGAGTCGTTACCACAGGCTCTAATTCCTTGGCGACGGCCGGATTATTGATGAAATTACCCGCGCCAAAACTCAAAGCCATAAAGCCGCGGCCACTAAACACGTTGTTAAATTGAGGCGCCTGAGCAAACCGACCGTATTGCGCGTGAAATACCGTGCGATCCGTTACTGGAAAGGCGAAGCCCACGCGCGGTTGTATCTCGGTAGGACTGCCAGGTGTAAAGAGCGCATCTAAAGGCACGTCAAAATTTGTAAGGTCGAAATCCGGATCGGTTAAGCTTATCGGAACCTTTTGATCAAAATCAAAGACGTCCACCCGCACCCCAAGATTGATTACCAGGTCGCCAGCTTCAAATTTGTCCTGAATATAAAAGTTACCAAACTGGGGATGCTGCGGCCCGTCAAAGAGTCTGGTATCGTCATCGACCTCGTTGCCAAATGGATCATAGCCAAATGCGTTGATGTCTCCCTGTCTGCGAAAACTGAATACAGCACGCTCAAACAGAGGATCGCTGGGGCCGTTGCGAACGGCTCTCGCCAGGTCTGGATTTTGTCGCAAGAATTGCAACTGTTCTTCTAAACCCAGAGGTGTGATGCGTCGGATGGTCCAGCGTCTAAAGCCACCTCCAAATTTGATGTCGTGGTTGCCAAGCTGGAGGCTAAAATCACCCGATATATCGAAATAGTTTTGTCTCTGTTTGGTGAAGGCTACAGCGCGAGCGCCCGGACGTGCAAAAGGGAAATTAAAAATATCAAAGGGTTCGGGATCATCGGCGATGCCCTGATAGCTGCTGGAAAACTCAGGACCGAGAACGCGGTCTACTTCCAGACTATCCCCATACTCCAGATAGTTATCGCCAAAGTTGGGGTCGATGGTCTTTGTCTTTCGGTCAAAATAGCTAAATCTAGCCTCAGCTAAGAAGTTATCACTTGCAAAATACGTTGTTTTCCAGTTATACAAGTTGTTACTTTCCTCAGCGATCCCATGCCGACGCTGATTTAGAACGGTCAGAAAGGGTCGGGCGCCGACCCCATCTCCACTTGGTACCCCCTGTTCTTGAAACGTCGAGGCAGTCGTAAATCTCAACAATAGCGGATTGAAGTCGACATCAACACTTGCATTCAAAGTCTGACGATTCATGAAGTCATCAATAAATCCCTCAGGCGTCGAATACTCAGGAAAACGTTCCCCTTGTCTGCCGCCTCGCACACCGGAATCGACAAGGAAAATCTCTCCGGTTTCCTCATCCCGTTCTATATTAGGGTGATTAATGAGACCGGGATCTTCTGCAACCAGGTCCCTGGTGAGCCGCTGCATATCGATGCCGCTCCAGAAGACACGGCGGTCATCATCGAAGTGTCTTCTCTGTAACGCCACGAAGGCTTTGACCCGGTCTTTTATGATTGGCCCGCTTAAAGTCAACACGTAGTCCTGGTATCCACGCGTAAACGTGTCCAACACTTCCTCACCATGGTCCTGGCCCGGCCATTCGTCGGACTCTGCCTGAAACCGAACGTGGTATCGACTGCTGCCTGAGCGCAGATTTTGGCTAATGATTCCGGAATTGGCGTCGCCAAATTCGGCGTTATAGCCACCGGCTTGAACCTGAAATTCCTCTACTGCTTCAGGTATAATGGTTACGGCATTGTCGCCACTCATGACATTTCTTGCCGTGGCGCCTTCTACCACAAACCCGGTTTCATCAGCCCGACCTCCGCGAATGTGTATATTACCGGACTGTCGTACTACACCTGCCTGAATCGCAAAATTTTGCTCCAAACCGCGCAGCGGCAACTTTTCAATGTCTTCCTGTGTTTGGATACGTACAGCGTTGGTTGCGCTCCTTTCCACGAGGCCCCTTTCCGCGACGATTTCAACTGCCCCCACTTCAACAGCCTCCGAAGGCAACTGAAAATTCAGCTCTGTCGTTAAGCCGGCGTTAACCTCGACGTTTCGTACGGTAACATCCTGATACCCAATAAAAGACGCCGTTAAAGCATAAGTGCCTGCCGGAATTCGGATTATCCTATAGTTTCCGTTGACGTCAGTAGCCGCACCCAGGGTGGTGCCCTCAATCTGCACGTTGGCACCAGGAAGCGCATCCCCTGTCTCGCGGTCCATCACCGTGCCTCGAATCTTACCTGTGGTTTGAGCAAGCAGCCACCCGGGGACAAGAAGCAACAGCATCATAAAGAAAAATTTCCGTGTCATTTTGTCCTCCTGTTTTTATTGATTAGAAGAAACTTTATTGTTGCGGAGCCGGATCATCCTGAAACGACTTCAAGCCCAAATTTGCCTCATCACCTAAAATCACGAATGTGAAGCGTTGTCCATTACCTACATCAACCTGTTCGGTCGTCAAAACCTCTGTCGTATCGGTGGCTGCCACACCAAAGGTAAAACTGCCGGAAAAATTCCTGTAACCTGTATTCCCGGCGCGTGCAAGGTTACTGACCACCACGGTATCTGCATTGGTATCGAAAATCACAAAAGACCCTGTCTCTATCGACGCGTTGATAAAACGAACCTGGCCTGTGCCAGCCGGAAGCGGATCAAACACCCGCCTTTCCCTGAAGTTAGCAAACCGTCGATCGGCTGCTGTTGGCTTTGGTAGAACCACGATGGTGGTTTTGGCATCCGTTTCCAATGAAAGTCTGGTTGTATCTTCGTCCACCATGGTGCCGCCGGACGTTACAAACAGCCGTCTATTACCGGCCGGTAGATCCATGTAAGAGGTATTGCCCTCCATCTCTATAGAGGCAAGGCTACTAAAATCCCCCGTTTCAGCGGCTAATTCCATAAAAAGCTCAACATCCCCGACGTCAACCGCCACGTTGATAAACCTCGTTTGTGTCCGAAAATCGGGAAATTCCGGCGCGGTGGAGGGGACATCAGAGCAGCCTGCCAAAAACAGGAGGAGGGTACACAGGGCTGTTCCCGTTAAAATTATTGTGAAACGCATATCACTCTCCCTCTTTGGTTCATAACTCAAATTCATAAAGGATTCACACGAAAACTCAGGAAAGAGTTGGTTGTTATTTCACCTCCTTTCTGCAATGAAGATGTCATTCTTGATTCAATGAACTTACTTCAGAAGAGACAAAAAACCTGTTCAGCACGAAAATTTGAAAAAAATGTAAAAGGACGGATGGCAGGAAGGGAGAAAAGTGTTGATTATTGCAGATAAAGGACCTACTTTATCGGTGTGATGGTTCCCAAGCCATCCGGCCTTTTACGTAGCTCGATGGGAGCTGCCACTCCCGTCGAGCTGCTTAATTTTTGGTTTCCTTAAGAATCGTTTTCATTTGTGCTTTGCCTCTTTTGGGTAGATAACGCTAAGGCTTGAAACAGGTCTTCCAAAATTAATGGCTTCTTGAAGATTTTCTTGACGGTTCCCTCTTTCAAAAGCCTTTCAAGCTTGTCATCGTAGTAAGCTGTAATCATGAATAAGATCAATTCCGGTTGTTGCTTTTTCAATATCTCGCAAAGTTGATCTCCCTTCATATCAGGAAGTGAGTAATCACAGAGTACCACGTCTATTCTTTCCCTTTTGATGACATCGAGTGCCTGTGTTGCGTCAGAAACGCCAATTACACTGTAGCCTTCGTCACTCAGAAGTTCCCATAAGCCATCTAATGTGTTCAGGTCATCTTCAACGATCAGGACTCGCATTCACTCTTGCTCTGTTAAAGTTGTTACAACGATACGACATTTATTTCATATATGCTATAACCCGATCGGGTGATTTTCTTGGATAACGCTAAGGGACGAAAATATCGGGGGCTAATTGTATGACAATCTAAATTCGATGGGAAACTCAACAACGAAACCTAAGCCAGAACCGAAGTTACCTAACCCGGACAAGCCGGTACCAAAAGCTTTACAAAAACTTGGTGGTTTAGTTGGTAAAATTACTTGCTGAAATCCTTGCTCAGTGGGCAAAGTTCTGAACTTTTAAGCTACTACGTAAAAAACGAAACAAGACATAACGTTTTTTGGGCAAAATAAATTGGATTGAAAACGGTTAAGGTCCCGCAACCAACTTTTCTCTGAGCGCTTTAGCAACTGCCTCCGTTTGGGAGTGCACATGCAATTTCCTGTAGATATTCTTGATGTGACGACGGACGGTCTCTTCACTGATGAACAAGGCTTCACCGATCATTTTGTAGCTTTTTCCCTTACACAGTTGACCCAACACTTGGGTCTCGCGCTCTGTCAGATCGGAGTGATTGAATGTCGCAAAGGAGTCCACAACAATCCGAGCAATTTGGGTGCTCATCGGTGCCCCCCCTTGATGCGCCTCCACGATTGCGTCCAGGAGTTTGGCTGGTTCGACATTCTTTACTAAGTAACCACAGGCGCCGGCACACAAGGCCTTGAATACCACTTCCTCGTCGCCATGTACGGTCAGAACGATCATGGTAACATCGGGCAATTTTTGTTTGATCTGTCTAATTCCTTCAATTCCCGAAATTCCCGGTAATCCTATGTCCATCAAAATGACGTCGGGTGGGTCATCGAACAGTTGGAGGAAGGCAGCTTCGCAGTCCCGGAAAATCTTGTTGCAAACAAAACCGGGAGTGCCATCTATGAGTATGGACAGGCTTTCACGAATGGCAGTATCGTCTTCAATGATACTAACTTCGATCATTTGGTTCTCTCATATGATTTAATATTTAAACACGCCGGAGCAAATTCTTAAGAATATCGCATGTAAATTGCACCGTTGCGCCTTGACCGTTTCTTGAAACAACGTGGAGTTCACCGCGAAGTTGACGTGCGCGAACCTGCATCGCTTCCATTCCCTTTCTGATTTTAAGGTCTTCGCGATCAAAATCAGGACAGTCATCCGAAAGTGAAATTTCCAAAGTCGTCTCATCCAGCGAAATTTTCAGGATAGCATTCTTGCACCCAGAGCGTTTCAGAATATTGTCAGCTGCCTCCCGAAACAGGGATACCAGGTGAAGCCTGTGCTCCAGAGAAATCTTGGCTTTTTTAAGCTTTTTGAAAAGGCCCTTCACTCGAAAGGCGATGCCGGACTTATGAAACAACTCGTCGCCCAAATCCTTAAGGTAAATTGCCAATTCGTAAACACAATCATTTTTAGGCTCCAGTAACCACAGGAAATCCCGCATGCCCCTGCTCAAATTTCTGGAGGCTTCATTAATCTTGTTTACATATTCTGAAATGTGTGGCGAGGCACCGGTAACACGCCTGCTGGCTATCTCGGTGTATAAAGTAAGCCTCGTAGATTCCCGACCCAGTTCATCATGAAAGATGGCCCGAGCGCGTTGCCGGATTCGTTGACACTCTTCCCTGCGAAGCCGTTCCATTTCAACATCTTTTCTCGCTCTATTTAGCGACATAAAATACCTCCAATCTCAGGATCGCGCTCACAATCGAGGGCATATTGAAGTGTGTGTTCTTGATGCAAACGATATAGTTATAACAATGAATATGCTTCATTTTAATTCCCTGATTCAAAAGTTGTCTCTTTTTTTGAGGATTTACTGAGAAAATTCCGAGATGCATGCTTGTGGTTTTGCTACTCCATGAACGGATCTTTTGGAAACAAAAGCAGCAAAACTCTTCCGAAAGTTGAGGAGATGGAATTTACGCAATTCGCATTCATTCATTACTTTCAGACCAGAGAGCGATTGAAGAAAGAAACCGAAAGCGGGCGACTCAGCAGGTACCAAACAAAAAAGGCCGACTCACATCGAGCCGGCCTTGAACAGAACCAAGGAGCGTCAGATTTACCAACGACCGCAGCAGTCGCCACACCGGTGGTGTCCACAGCGGTGATGAGCACCGCCGCGGCGTCCAGACCATTTTCCGCCCTGACGAGTACTGCGAGCAGCAGCCCATTTGGGCACACCCTTCTCCGACACCAATTCAATGGTTGATTGACCTTGACTGATCTTGTTGGGATAGATGTGCCAGGTGCCATCCACTTCTTCTTGCTCACCGACCATCTCCACCTTTCCTTTTTTCAGCTCAAGCTTTTCCTGCTGCCAATACCAAATCGGTCCCAGGTGTACGGTGTATTCTTTGTCTTCGGTTTTAAATTTCGCCAGGGGCAGCAGGACATTGATGATTTCCCCCTTCAGGGTGACAGCGTCCGAACGTTGCGGATCGGAAGACATCGCTTTACGTCCAGACTGCGCCCAGGTTGTGCCCAGACTCAGTAACAGAGCCATTGTCAATACAACTAAGGTTGTTCTTTTCACACGACCTCCTTAAATTTAATTAAATTCTTCTCCCAAGGATTGCAAACGAGACGTTTGCACTACCTTATTAAAGTCCCTTCAAGATCCGACGGATCTCACGGGCATGTCCGGCCTCGTCTGCGGCCATTTCTTCCAGCTTGATTTTCAGTTCTACTTCGCCCAATTTTTCGGCCATTTTGGCGTGCTTGGTGTAGTTTTCCACGTCCTGCTCTTCCATCTCCAGATCCAAAGCCAGCATGGCTTTGATATCATCGTGCTTCGGGAACTCTTTGGGCGTGGTGGTCGGTTCGCCACCTAAATCAACTATCACGTCTGTGAGAAACGTTGCGTGACCGAGTTCGTCCTGAACTTCTTGCTCAAACATTTCACGCAGTTCTGTCCCGAGAATGCCAAAGGACTTGCCGGCCTGGTAGGTGTATCGAATCACCGTCCCCCACTCGGCAGCTAAATCTTCATTCAGCCCTTTGATGAGTTCTTCTTTTGACATATCAACCTCCTTTCAAGAGATTAAATTGTGTCTATTTGGCGGTCGACACATTGACCTTGTTTTTGTACACGGTTTTTTTCAAAATATCTTCCATCAGACACCACTTACTGAAAGCAGATTGGAATAGATTGACTCCGACAAAAGCCGTGAACAAGAACCAATAGGGACTTACGAAGTAGCCTAAGCCCAGGCTAATCAGGATAAACGAACCAGCAATGGCTCGAATCGCATGTTCCATACTCATGTCGAATCACCTCCGTTTTATTTCATTCTTTCGATTTATTCGTTTTAAAGCATGAATAGCCGAACTTCACTTTTGCAGGGAAATCGCTCTTCCTTTATCCGTCAGAACGTAGGTATCTTTGTACCCGGCAATAAGTCCCCGTCTGACCATTTTATCAAGTAGCGTTTTGGTTTCATAAAGTGGCTGATCTAAGGCGCCCGCGATCTCCTTTGATGATAATGGTCCTCTGAGACTTTTCAAAACGGTCTTGGCAGATTCAGAAAGCGTGTTCTCCGTGTCGACATTGAACATGATAGATCTCCTTCAGGAATGAATTATGAAAATGAAATGGTTTGTCTAAACCAAAAAGTATCTTCAAATGCCGTGCCAAGTATACTTATGATTCCTAAGTTAAACTTAAGTCTCTAATTATTAAATAAATAGGCCTGTCTTTTAAACCTCACGAACAATGACATCAAAAGCAAAATTCTCAGATTTAAGAGTACACACTCAGCCGATTATCAAAAATCGGAAACATTTATTTATTTTGCCGGGGCTTAACATTCCCTTCAAACAACGATTTTTTAGCCGTAGTTTATTTTACTCTTTGAACACGGATGACGCGAATAACACTGATTTCCGTTGATCCTAGATAGATTTGCCGGTCAGAGATTTCAAGCNNTTGCAATGAATCAAAATTCAAATCTGCACTTATAAAAATCAGGGTCAGTATGTCTTATCTGTGTCATCCGTGTTCTGAATTTCGAGCAAGCTTTTGTCAAATGAATATTCTCTAGACCATTTTCTCTACATTAACTTGAAAAGCGCGCGGAGGATGCTTCGGATCCCAATCCTCCTGCAGGCCATTTATATTCTCCATAATTTCAAGGGCTTTCTCACCGGGAATCACGGCGAAGAACAAGGTAGAATACATGGGTATGCCGTCCTTCTCAAAAACCCACCATCCGTAGTTTTTGATTGTGTCCACCGTGTGGCCCGTAATCTCGACTTCGCTGTAAATCTGAACCTCATGCTTTTCGAACAATTTGCGAACCTGATCCCGATATTGGGCCAGACTCATGAGTCCGATTAATTTCATGTTGCCTCCTATTTGAATTCGCGGTTTGTACTCAGCACCTAACGGCTGCCCTACAACCCTGGGTACGACAAATAGTTAGTACATTTGCTCCACCGGGACGACGACCATTCTTAGACAAGGCCTGACTTCGCATTTGTTGGCATAATCGCTCAATTCCTGTATGATACTNNCAGATCTTTTTCGAAGCTGCCCTTCGGTTTCAGCTTGTTGCCATACAGACCAGGCATGTGGATGAAGCCCTCCACTTCGTATTTGTGGAGAACTTGGCTTACTTCCCCGGTTAATTCTTCGCTACAAAAGATGGTCAGTTGCTTCATTTTTGATTTCCTTTAGGTTCAAAAGTGTCTAACCTCATCAGTCACAAATTTGCGCCTTTTAGACGGGCTCTGAACAACGCCGATGAGCTAACTGGATACCTGGCCCCGCTCCTCTTCCGTGTCGGGATAATTCTTCTTTTCGACCATATAATAAATCAACGGTACCAGGCCAAGTGTCAGGGCCGTAGAGGCAACCGCACCCCACATGAGCGAGATAGCCAACCCCTGAAAAATGGGATCGAAAAGGATGACAAACGCGCCGATCACCACCGTGCCAGCCGTGAGCAGGATCGGTCGTGTCCGCACCGCACCCGATTCGATGACGGCCTGCTTCAATGGGATGCCATCCTGCAGCCTGAGTTGAATGAAATCGATGATGAGTACCGAGTTACGCACCATGATTCCCGCCAGGGCGATCATACCGATCATGGACGTGGCTGTGAAAAACGCGCCGTGAGTCCAATGTCCGGGAATGATTCCCACCAGACTCAAAGGTATCGCCACCATCATCACGAGCGGCACCTTAAACGACTGAAACCAACCGATGATCAGCAAATAGATAATGATCAAAACCACGCCAAATGCCGCGCCCAAATCCCGGAACACCTCGTAAGTGATCTGCCATTCGCCATCCCATTTCAAGCCGATATCCTCCTCAAGAAAAGGCTCACTGGTGTAACGCGGTTCGATGGTCGTACCGTCCGGCAGACTCAGATTTGCAATTTTCTCATCCATATCCAAAAGGGCGTAAACCGGGCTTTCCGCTTCTCCGGCAATGTCGCCAATCACATAAACCACACGCTTGAGATTTTTACGATAAATGCTTTTGTCCTCGAATTTCTTCTTGACCGTCACTATATCCGAAATGGGGATCATCTGGTGGGTTTGCGAATGCAGCGACACATTCGCCAGCTTTTCTATGGAGGATCGGTTCTTGCGCTCCAAGCGCAACTCAATCCCGACAGGTTCAATTTCGTGGGGATCGTGCAACAAGCCCACCTCGGCGCCGCTTAATGCGAACCGCAGGGTCTGCGCCACTTGCTGCGTGCTCACTCCCGTCAACGCGGCTTTCTGCTTGTCAACCGTCATGGAATACACCACCTGATCGTCCTCAACCAACCAATCGACGTCGACCACGCCGGGTGTGTTGTCAAAGATGTCTCGGACTTTTCTGGCCACCTCAATTTGCTGCTCATAATCCGGACCGTAAATCTCCGCGACCAGAGTTGACAGGACCGGCGGACCCGGTGGCACTTCGGCAATTTTGACCCGCGAATTGTGCCTGCGAGCAATCTCCTGAATGGCCGGTCGCACCCGCTTGGCGATGTCATGGCTTTGATTGTCGCGTTCGCCTTTTTCCACTAAATTCACTTGAATGTCGGCGACGTTTTCCCCCTGGCGCAAATAGTAGTGTCGAACCAAACCGTTAAAATTAATGGGTGCATTGGTGCCAACATAATATTGATAGTTCTCCACTTCGGGAACCGAGTTGAGATAAGACACGATATCCTGAGTGACGAGTGCAGTTTGTTCCAAAGTGGTTCCTTCCGGCATATCGACAATGACTTGAAATTCGCTTTTATTGTCAAAAGGCAACATCTTGACCTTGACCAGTCGAAAGAATAAAAAACTCACCGCAATCATTAACAGAAAAGCTCCGACTCCGATTGCCATCCAACTCTTTTTTTTGTCATTGATGATCGGGCTCAAGGTCTTGGTGTAAATTCGATAGACAAGCGTGTTTTCCAAAACGTATTCTTTCTCCTCATCGTGGAGTTCGCTCTTCAGGAGGCGATAGGAAAGCCAGGGCGTGGCAATCAACGCAACCATGAGTGAAAACAGCATCGCGAGAGAGGCGCCGATGGGCATGGGACTCATATACGGTCCCATCAACCCGGACACAAAGGCCATGGGCAGAACCGATGCAATGACCGTAAAGGTCGCCAGGATGGTCGGATTGCCCACTTCATTGATGGCGCCGATGGCGGCTGGCAACGGTGGCAATCGGCGCATGGAAAAATGCCGGTGTACGTTTTCCGCCACGATGATCGAATCATCCACCACAATACCGGTCACGAAAATAAGCGCAAAGAGGGTCACTCGATTCAGGGTGTAGCCAAACAAGTAGTAGACAAACAGGGTGAGCGCAAACGTGATCGGCACCGAAGCAAACACCACCAAACCGCCGCGCCAACCCAAAAACAGTCCGACCACAATGGTCACAGCGACGATAGCGCCAATCAAATGCTCGAGCAGCGTGTTGACTTTGTCCGAAGCCGTTTTGCCGTAATTACGCGTTTCACTCACATGAATATCGGATGGAATCAGCCGTCCCTTCAAAGCCTCGACTTTGGTCAAAATTCTTTCCGCCACTCTCATGGCATCGGAGCCTTTGCGCTTGGCAATCGCAATCGTGACGGCTGGAAAGTCCTGCGCAAGGTGGCCGTTGGCAGCGACAAGCTCGTCCTCCGGGCTCCCGGGTCCATACCCGAAGAATACGTAATGCTTGAGCTCTTCCGGGCCATCCGTAATTTTCGCGACATCTTTCAGATAAACCGGATTGTTGCCGAAGACGCTCACAACCAAGTTCTCGATGTCTTGCACATTCGTGAGAAATTCACCTGTCTCAACGATAAAGTCTTGATTGAGGCTTTGGAATTTGCCAACTGTCAGATTCTGATTCGCTGTTCGAATTTGTTGCGCGATTTGCAGCGGATC
>JABAHQ010019234.1_pt1 | contig 12010 bp, 6 predicted proteins | sample 7062091 | NCBI WGS metagenome assembly JABAHQ01 (sample SAMN14534359, study PRJNA622989) | marine sediment metagenome | biome: marine biome [ENVO:00000428]; feature: marine pelagic biome [ENVO:01000023]; material: deep marine sediment [ENVO:00002113] | place: India: Gulf of Kutch | collected...
ATATTGATATACCTCAAATAACTCCTGATACTGTTCTTCTGCATCTATTAATGCTCGAAGTGTCTTTGCGCTTTCATTGGCTATAATTTGTTCTGCTTGTGCCCAGCGCATATTACTACTGTGTGCCATTATTTCTCCTAAATATTAAACCGTATCTTCTCGATCTGCTGAAATTGTATATGATCCCGAATCAGAAGGTGGTCCACCATCTAAACGTATTTCTACTGTAAAAGTAGCGGAATTTCCTCCAAATCCTGGACTACTATCTGTAATTTTAAACAAGAAATCACCATTAGCAAAATTATACCAAGTATCTTCAGAAGCTGCAGATCCACCTATAGTTACTGTCATACTATCTCCAGTATGATTCGTATATCTTGTTTCATAGTTTCCAGGAGCAGATGAAGTAGGTCTAAGCCAGTCATCAGCTGAATTAATTTGAACAGCAGAACCAAGATTTTCACTTTCATAACAGTTTCCGTCATTTGCATCAAACCATATTTCTTGGGTTGCATCTGCATCTTGATTAAACGCAGAAAACGATCCACCACTAACTGTAACTACATCTTCTTCACCAGGAACCCAAAAACCTATTGGATGTAACATTACGGTTGTACTCCTGATCCCATAATAAACCATTCAGCTGCTGTATGTCTATAAAGTGTAGCAAAACCTCCCGGATCAATTGTTACACCACCAGTAGAATCTGTTAATCCATTAGTATCTAATACATATAATGTAGTACCAGTTCCTTCGTTGACTGTTATAGAATTACTATCATTAGCATTCATAATAGACATTTGTCCACCAACATCAAAAGTTTCACTAGTATCTGCCTCTAATGTTAAAGTATTAGATGTGCTACCTCTTTTTACCCAAACAGCATTTAAAAATGTACCATCAATATTATCCGAAGAAACATCAGTAAATTGACGATACCTACCAAAACCAAATGGAAATGTTGCGCCTGCATCATCAGTATAGTAAGGGATATCGTTTGCTGAAGTAGATTTAGTCCAAATTTGACCATAATTAGTAATATTACCGTTTGCTGAAGATTTCTGAGCGATATAAATAGAATCTACTCCATCTATATTATTTCCATTTAAATCTATATCAGAGTTAAATTCAGAAATACCAGCTACACTAATTCCATTTACAAATCTACTACCACTTGCTCCTAATGCAGCTTGTAAACTTCCATTTTGGTATACATATAAACCTTCACCGGCAAAAGAATTAGCACTAGTGTGTGATGCTCTAATCCATCGTATACCATAAACACTAGTAGAAGATGAATCAGTACCAGCTGTTCCACCCTGCCAACTAGTATCTAATGCCCAAATAGTAGCTCCCCAACTAGCTGAGCCACTTGTTTGAGAATAATCACCGCTTATACCTCGACGCATTCCAATACCATTACTGCCGGTAAAATTCCAAGATCCACTAATAGTTTGTGCAGTATCTCTTAATGCAGCATAATTTCCGTTATAAGTAATTCCTGTAGTATCTAAACCTAAATAATTAGTTAAGGTAGATCCTGTTAGCCACAAACGTAATGCTTGTCCTTGGTTTAGTACCTGAAGGCCTCCATCCTCCCCATCTTGATCCTGAGTCCATGTAAAAATCCAATCCGCACTAGTATTATCAGGTAGTGTAGAATGAAATTTACCAAGTGCAAAATTACCCCACGCTCTACTAACATCATAATTTGATTGAATTCGTGCAGTATGAGTCCAAACACCACTAATTGTTTCACTTTGATTTAATCCAGGATATATAGCTGAATGGTCATCATCACTTAAACCAGATAAACCACCATGATCTGTTACTGATGGTGGAGCAGACCAAGTTCCATCTGCTCTTAAGAAATTTGTTGTACCTCCACCAGATGCAGGAGCTGCACCTTTTAATGAACTAGTAAATGTATTTACTAATGTAGTTAATTGAGCTTGAGTTAAATCTTGAGGATCACCAGTTGTTGACAGCCTACCTTTAACAGTATCAGCTGTCATGTTTGCTAATTTAGCATTAGTAACACTGTCACTATTGATTTCTGTAGTTCCTACAGTATTTAACGGTGCTAAAGCTCCAGAATCGGTAATATCAGCTAATGTATGAGTATGTGCTTCAATAACACCAGCATTTGTTAGTGGTTCAGATGCTTTTGCAGGATACAATTTTGCATCACCTGGTACAGTACCACTATCTTTAGTACATACAAGTCTCCACTCTAATGTACTATCATCTGCTATTCCTGCGGGTAATGTAAAATCAAAAGACCTACTTACACTTAATGTTTGAAACCATTCCCAATCTCCAGGATCTACTTGATATTCAGTATATTCACCAGTATGTGTAGCTGAAGATCCTGCATTAGTCCATCCAGCAGAGTCATCATTATATTGCCACTGTAATGTCCACTGATTAGCTGTATAACCGGGATCACCGGTACCATCTTGATTATCTTTAAATGTATAACTTAAGTTAACTACTGTACCATCACCAGCAGTTTGAACACTACCAGGACTTGGAGAATCTAACTGAACATTAGTAGTAGTACTAAATGTTTGAGTACTTGATAATTCTAAATCTCCACCTCGTGTATCAGATGTTTCACTTGGTTCTGTTAAACCTAATCTCTGTCTTAAATCAGAAATACCCGAACTTGTAAATATATTAGAAGTATTTAAACTAGAAGAGAAATCACCTTCTAGTCCTAATGTTAAATCTCCTGTTTCAGTATTTTGAACAATTTCAAAAAGTGAATTAGATGCCCCAGAACTATCATAAGATAAAATCTGAAGTGGGGTTAATCCGTTCTTAAGTGCTAATCTAGGATAATCATTTGCATTAAATCCCGGAGCTCTAGTTTGTAAAGTACCAATAGTTGCTGATACGGCAGATAAGTCTGCTACATCAATACGAGCAGCTTCAATAATTAAAGTAGTTAAAGTAACTAAACCAGTTAAAGCTGCACTAACAATTGCACTACCATCTCTACTAAATGTGCCTATAGCATACTCATTACCTGTCGGCGTAAAATTAGTCCAAACAGAACCGTTATAATACTGCCATTGTGCAGCGCCTGAAACTCTTCTAATACGTCCAGCTGCGGTATCTGTAAAAGTTACATCATCTGTAGATAATAATATAAACCCATCATCCATTGTTTCAACAGGAGTCGTAATTTCACCTGCCGGAATAGTAATGGTTTGTCCATCATAATAAGCTGAACCAGCCGTATCTGCAGGATCTCCTGAAGAATCGAATCCATGTATATACATAGATCCATTAGTTGTAGTAGTAAATGTACTATTATTAAGTCTTACAGCTGCTACTACAGAACCGTCTCTCCCCGCCGTGCCTTGATCACCCTTATCGGCGATCGGGAAAACTTTGTAATCGTTGAGCCGGACGGTCGTACTGGTCGTGCCGTCGCGCAGTAACAGCGCGCCGATTGCCATTGTTTCCGCGCCGGTCGGGATCGTGGCGTTAGCGTCGCCGCCGAAGTCGAATGTGTACTGCGTCCAGTCGGCGGCGAAACTCGCGGCGTTTATTTGCCAGTAGTGGTAGGTTCCTTTATTAGTCCAGCCCGTCGCATCGCTGCCCGAGTTGCCGACTATGTTGTCGCCGTTGCTATCGTAGAACGCCACGAGCAAGTGATTCTCTCGGTCGCCGCTCGGTTGTTCGGCCCATACTGAAACGCGATATTTCTGACCGCTGTCGAGCGCGATGCGTTCGGAGAAAATGTTATTAGTGCCGTCGTCGTTATTGATGCCCTGCAGCGCCGTTGCGAATATGGGCGCGTCGGCCGGCGTGGCAATCGTGAACGGGCCGGGGACGCTTTCGCGGTCGTCGGTCTGGCTATCCGTCGTGTACCAGAGCGACAAGTCATTAAACGCCCGCCCGACGTTGAGCGCACCGGCGAACTGTCCGCTCTGCACTCTAGCTGGTGTTCCCCAAGTTGTTGTACTATCAATACCACTAACTCCCGCTACCGAAAACGAAGCACGCGATACCCAAAGCGGATTTCCGTCGTCGGCCGGCGGTGTCTCGGACCAATTCGTCGGCGGTGTCAGTGTGTCGGTGCCGAAGTCAAAAGAACCGCCGGTCGGCGTGGCCGGTTGGCCGGCGGAGCGACGATAGACGGTCGCGACGTGGACACTGCGGCTGATGGTTGGTAGCACCAGCTCGGTCGCAACGCCAAGCCCATCACTGTCGAGTTCGAGTTGCAGGCCGTCAAAGTGCATGGTCGTGTCGCCGGCGGCGTTGTGGCTGTCGTTGTCGACGCGCAGTAGTGCGTTCGTCGAGCCGTCGGCCGACAAGTCCAGCGTGCCCTCGACGCGGTGCCAGTTACCGTCCGCAGCGACCGAACCTGTCACGAAGTAGTGTGTGCCGCCGCTGGTCTTTACATAAAGGTTTACATTGTTCGTCGTCTTGGGTGAGTTGACATTATCGAGCTTGACGTAGCCGGACAATATCCACTTCTCGTTCCCAGGAATCGCCAGGTTGTAATCGGCGTTATTGTCGCCGAGATATGCCCAGGCGTCCGTTCCGGTCGCGACGATCTGCAGCGCGCGGTCGCCGACGTAAGCATCGCTAACATACGACGGCGTCGCGTTCGCGGCCGATGCCCCTTGCGGCGGGTCCGTCTCGAAGGACGCATAGCGTCCAGCGTAATTAAAGCGGATAGGCGTCGGGTCCTCGGCCAGTACCTCCCAGGAGTCGCCGTCCCATATGAACGCCTTTTTCTGCGTCGTGTCGTAGTACGCCCAATTCAGCCGCGGATTCGCGGGCGCGCTCGCCAGCGATCCCTGCCAGAGAACGACCTGGCCGTCCTGCACGTTGAAATAGAATTGCGTGAACGTCTCATCAAGCGTGGTTATCTGAGTGATGCGCTGCGCCCAGCGATCCCCGAGGCCGATGGCCGCATTATCAAGCGACCACTCGCGAACCTTTACGCGGAACTCAACGCTATCGTCGAGCGTGTCGAGTGCGATGCGGTACTCGTCGGCGTTACCACCCGCGGCGAGGCTTTCGTTATGAATAACGCCGTTCGATCCCCACAGTATCTCGTTATTCACAGCGTCGTCGGTGCCGAAGTCGAGCGGCGCGCCATTGTCGGTTATAGAATTATTGGTCGTGCCATCGCCGCTGATCCCGTTTACGGTGACGCCTGTCACCGACGCGCCGATCACTTCCAGGTCGTAGTGATAATCCAACTGCGGGTCGCCCGCAGAGTTGCCGTAAGGGCGCACGTACAGGTAGTTATTTGTCCAATCGACCGCGAACGTCAGGATAGACGAAAACGGGTCGTCGTCGCCTACCGTCGATATATGGCTAGTCCAGTCCGTGATATTGGTTCCGCCGAAAGTCGAGCCGGGATTACCGTCACTACCTGCCTGTCCTTGACGAGCTTTAGCAATAGTAAATACACGCTGTATCGTAACACCATTGTATACTGCTTGCAATGTAAAGTTTTCATAATCACTGGTCCAACCAGCAGTTTCTTCTTCTACAGTAAACTCTCCGTGAGGAGAATTATCATTAATAGTAATTTGTAGTCCATTTTTGCTTGCACTACCTGATATACTATATGCTGTTTCTGAATTTTTATTAGTACCTGCTTCTACAACATTAAAAGTACCAATTATCGGTAACTGTCCAGTATCTACAACTCCAGTTTCATCTGCACTTATAACCTCGGCCTCAGTAGTTAAATAACTTGTAACTGATGCTGGAGGTTGTGAAGGTAGATATGTAGTAGCTGTATCAATATCATAATATGCCCATGCAGATTCTCTACCGTCATAAGCAATAGCTTTTACCTTAAAATTAAAATCTGTTGTATCATCAATAAATAAACTTTCTAAAGCAAAAGGCCCCTGAACTAATACATCAGAATTTGCTTCTATGATACCTACTTGAATCCAAGTATCAACAGTTGCTTCACCAGTTTCTGTCGGACTAGTTACTCGTCCATAAGCTAATCTATAAGCAGAAATATTTGCTCTACCCCAATCTGGATCTTGAGAACTCGCTTTTTCTGGAGCATTCCAACGTAACAGTGTAGTTACTGTAGTACCTTCAATTCCAGGTTTACTTATTTCTTCAATAGCAGTTTCTGGAGTTACTACATTCCAATCTGGTGCAAGTACAGTACCCTTTGGTTCCTGTGCTACAATTTCAGAAATTAAAGCATAATCTACATCACTAGCATCACCATTATTCCAATCATAAAGTTCTTCATCTTCTTCTACCATTGTAACATCAATAGTAAAATCATTATTATAAGAAAGATCTGTTATTTTAAATTGCTTATAATAAGGATCAAATGGTGAATCTGGTCTATTCTGAACTTGATCATCAAATCCTAAACGGTTGAAAAATACTTCATTTGCATATTTACTATTATTTAAAATTTCAAAATATACAGTATTTCCTACTGAATACTCTAACACCTCTAAAGTAGCTTTAAATGATAGTGTTAATCCTCTACGAGCACGCTCTAAGAAAATTTTAGCAGTTTTCTGTGCTTCTGCTGGATAAATAGTAAATGGAAAATCAATTTCTTTAATGATTTCCTCACCATCTATAGCTTCGTATGGATTACTACCACTAGTATCAGGCGGATCAACAAGAGGAAAATCTGCTGGTGTGAAAGTAGGCTTATTAGTTTCATCGTCATATGGATCAATATAGATACCACCTACTTTATTGTATCTCTCAGAACGAGGTACATGTACAGATATAGTTAGAGGACCAACAATCATATCTTCATTGATAATATCAAGACTATCTGCTGGTGGTCTATATTTACCTATTCTTAATCCGTACTTACCTTGTGAGTATACTAACTCTCCTGCACTTGAAGCAAGTAATTTCTCCATAATAGATATTGGAGTACTGCTTGTTTCAAATACACCATTGATAGTACCTCTTGGAGCAGTTCCTGAAACTCCCTGTGAAATTTGTTCATCAGAATCAATTACAGCTTGTATAGCTTCATCCCAACGAACTTCTCCTGGAATATTACCACTATCATCTGGAATAGCTGCCAAACCATAATTAGTATCTAATAAATAATCCAAACATGCTAGACCCCAATTTTCTGACCATTCCCAAGTATCAGGATCATCAATATCATGAGTACCACTAGAATCTGCTCCATCTGCTGTGCGACTCGCATCCTGGTGAGGATTATAAAATCTCTTTCCCTTAACATGAAACTTCATTTGAGGAATATTTGTAAATACATCAGGATCATATTTTAACTGTACAAAAATATAAGAACAGTTTGTAGCTTTATAAGTATTTTCTGTATATAACCCAGTACCACTATCTCTAGCAAAAGGAGTATTTGGCTGTTCCCATTTAGTAGGTAACTGAAGACTACTTTCAATTTCATATGCTCTATTCTGATCATTAACTACTTCTGTACGAGTTTCATCTGTAACATATTGGTGGTCTGCCCAGGCCCAACCATTTACTTTAACTACTTTAATGAAACTACCAGAATATGGTCCAGTATTTACAAAATAATTAGCATCTAAATCATTAGTTCCAGTATCTGCTCCTGCAGTGATAGATATATCTACATATTCTTCTCCAAAGAATACACCTAAAATATCGTCAACAGGATGCCCAGTTATAGCTACCATCATACGCAAAAATTCGTTATTACTACCCTCAGTTTCAATATACATATATGGTCCACCAAGAACAGCTTCACCATATACTACACGACGAGGCATAATAGTACTACGAATAACTGACTGCAATCCTTTATTATCTCGAGCATCGGGAGGAATATCAGGAGCTAGAATAGTTCCTAATAATGCAGAAATACCTATATTTACAACAATTGCAGCAATAGATGCTGCTACTGTAGCTGCTCCTGTAGAGGTAGCAAATATACTGCCTATTTTAGCTATTGTTGCTGCTTCAACCATTTATATTCCAACTATACTCACATTCAGTTAATTTCCGAGCAGTTAATCCTTTTCCTTTTTGTAGAAAGTAAGCTCGTACTCCATTACAAACACCTAAGATACCAATATCATCTTCATTAATATAATAAACTATATCTCCAGTTTTAGCATCTGTAGCTTTTCTTCTTTTTACACCTAGTACATTTGTAGGTACTGTAGATAGATCTTCACTATCTAAATATTTGATTACTTTTTGTGCAGATTTATAATCATTATATTTATCGAATCGTGTTCCCCATAATGATAATAAATCTACATTTTTATACTCTGATATTACTGAAGCAACAAAAGTACAGCAATCGCTAGTACCCCAGCTAAATTCAATATCTTTATATTGTTCTAATATATCAGTTATAGTTCTGCTAATTTATCTAATTCCTTATTTAAATCTACTCTGCTATTTAAGTAATCAATAGCTTTATCTTTATAACTACCATTATCTACTACATGACGTAAACTGTAATCATTATACACTATATTGTTATCAGTAATCATTAAACTATTTACATTTGTTACACAATATAGTTCACGAGGAGAATTTGTGGGTTTAGCATATTCAGAATCCTGAACCATTATCCACTCATAATTTTCATATACAAAATGAGTTCCTGATACAATATCTCCCATATAATCATAACACTCTACATCAAGACCATATGCTTTGTGTACACTTTGTACAAAACCTCCACCCAACATTTCTTCGCCGGGTTGAATATCTTGTACATATCTTGCAGTTCCATCTCTCATAATAAAAGTAGTAAATGCTGCAAAACATTCAATATTTTGATTACTGTCTCCAGGAGCAAATCTAGGTCCATCTGTTAGACTAAATGCACCCCAAGAAATATCTTTATCTCTGAGAGCTTGAACATAACGAAAAGCTTTATCATTAGCATCAACTTTTCTTCTTTGATAAGAGTCATTAAATCTTCCACCACGAGGTCTTTCCCAATCAGCTAAACGATTAGTTGCATTAACTGTAATAGTACAAGTATCACCAAATTCAATTTGAGCAGTATCCATTAATCCTGCAAAGTAAAGTACGGGCCCATTTTGTCCACCTTCAACCGCATAAGTATTTTTATCTAATGTAGCGTACCAAATATATACTGGCTGCCCTAAATAACTATCACCAAAAGCATCTGTAATTGCTGTATTGGGAATTCCAGACAATACTAATTGTATACTTTGAGAAGATAATTCATTAGTTTCAGGACCAGCTCCAATGTCTCCCATTCTTCCAACACCAATATACTGTTGCTCACCCCCACCATCTTCATCCCAATATACTGCTTGAGGACTACTATTAAATCTTTGAATAGTATCAAAATGTAATCGTGCAAGAACTACACCTGGAAAATTTCTACTATCAATAGATGCTTCTACTAAACTGTCTATTACTTTAGTCATTAAAATACTTCCACAAAATCTAAATTAATATCTGATAACAATGCTTTACTTCTAATAGCCCAATTAGCTTGCTCATCTGAAGTAAGCATAAATTTACCGCGTGGATTTGTATATACAACCTCTAAATCTACATAATCAGTACGTCTCATAAGAGGTTCTATAGTTAAATCGGAACCACTTACTGCAATAACCATTTTAAGTTCTCTATTTTCATCAGTACCAACTTGAATATAATCTCCTACAGAAAAATCACCTGTATTACCAGCAACTGTTAATACTCTTTCAGTACTACCTGTTTGTACTGTAACACTTCCAGTAATAGTATTAAATGGAGCATCGTGTGATAAATCTCCATAATAAAACTCTCCTGCAGCACCCCTAAGTTCTAATAGAAATGCTTTTAATGCTGCTGATTCAGATGCAGTCATATCTGTAAAGGTCAAACTTCCATTCCACCTAGCTCCAGGTAACTCTACTCTAGTTATATAACCACTAATATTACTAACCGCTATTTGAGTATTATAAGTAATACCGAATGTTTGAATATCTGGTGTAATACTTGGAAATGTTAATACAGCCATTATCTTCTACCCGACATTTTAGCGTATTTACCGCCTTGATTAATTTTTTCAAAAACTCTATTAATTGTTCTATTTTCAATATTTCTAGCTTCTGCTCGTAATTTAGGAATAACATCTGCATCTGCATTTCTGAAATCAAATGATTGAGTAATATTAATATTATCTCCACCTTCTCCACGCATTTCTACTGGAATTTCTTTATTGTTTGGAAGAGGTACTACAGCTTCTCTTTTAGAACCTTCACCTATTACAGCTAACTGAGGACTAGATACTAATGCTCCATCTCCAAATTCTGAAATTTTCTTTCTTCCTTTCATGATACCTCCACTAGCGAAACCAAATACAGTACCAATAGTACCAATAATTCCACCTAAGGCATCACCTGCTTCACTAAAATCTCCTCCGAATATAGATCCTAATAGTGAGTTAATATTATCAACTAATCCACTAAAACCTTCTTCTTGAATTTCTTTAGATTGTTTAGCAGTTTCATTTCCTACATTTTGTGCTGCAATAACTGAATCTACACCAATCTTAATATCAGAATTTAACTCATCTAATGTATCAGTAATTGAATCGGTATTAAATACAGAAGGCATAGTAGTTGTTTGACCGAAGCCAATTCCAGCAGAAGCAGGAGTCAATCCTTTTCTAGCGTTAGTATTTGCTTCTAGGGCGCGTGTATTTGCTTCTACTCTTGCACTTTGTGTTCTTAACTTATCTATTAAATCTTTTCTTTGTGCTTGAGCAATTTGTTCTGTAGTAGTTAGCCCTTGGAATATTCCAGCTAAAGCTTCTCGTATTCTGTTACGAATAGCTTCGCCAAATACTTCTCTAAGTCCTTCTTTTACTGCTTCCTTTAATGTTCTTCCAAATCTTGAAAAACTTCCAGTTGTTAATAGTTCTTCCACCGCAGCATCTAGAGTTGAAATAATAGTATTTGCGAAACCTTGTCCCAAACTTTCTAGAGTACTCTTCAAATCTCTAGCTCCATCTTGTAGAGCTTGTCTAAAGATTCTACCAAATACCTCGCCACCTTCTTCTGTAAAAGTTCTTCCTGTAGCAGCAAGATCTCTAGCCTGAAATATTAACTCTTGTCTTTGTAATTCTTGAGTCTGTGCTTGAATTAATAATAGTTGAGCTTCTAGTTCTCTTCTGCGTTTTTTGTTCTGTTCAAGCGTTTCTTCATTAATTTCAAAATTCTTAATCTCTTCAGCTATTTGCTGTTCTCTGATACGTAATTCTCTTTTAGAAATTTGTAAACTATTTGCTCTCAACGATACACTTTCTTGTACAGTAGAAGTTAATCTTTTATTGATAGCTACTACCTGAGAAAGAGTATTATTAGCAGAGATAAGAGAACTTAACTCTTCTTTACGAATCTCTGCTTCTTCTCTTTGTAAATCTAGATTCTGAAGAAGAACTCTTTGTCTTTGTTGTTCAGCAGCAAGATTTGCTTGAATAGTTCTTAGTTTTGCTTCTTCTATAGCAATTTCACTTTGAGTAACATCTTCTGCAGTTTGTTTAATTCTAAGAACTTCTTGTTGAGCAGCTACATCTTTATTTAAATTATCAATAGTTAATTGATTAATTTCTTGTTCTAATCTCAAAGATTCTCTTATTTGATCTAATCTTTGCGCATCAGTTTTAATTTCTCTTTCTTTATTAGTACGCTGTTCTACTTGCAGTGCTTTAATTTGTTCTGAAGCAACAAGCTGAGCTTGAATCTGAGATAAGAAAGTATCTTGTAAATTAGTAGCTCTCTGTAATAAACTATCTAGAGTGAAATCTTCTCCGACTACACCTAACAGTTCTTTTATTCTACCAAGCTCACCTTGAGCACTTAATTGCTTAATAAATGCTTCATTAGATAATCTACTATCTTCTTGAGCTTCTGCCAGGTCAGCAAGGTTATTTCTTATAGTCTGAACAAAATTGACAATTTCTTTATTAGGAACACTAGCAGTTCTTAATTTATCTAATCCTAATACAAAAGTATCAATATTAGAATTAATTTCTCTTAAT
>JABAHQ010018530.1_pt1 | contig 12009 bp, 15 predicted proteins | sample 7062091 | NCBI WGS metagenome assembly JABAHQ01 (sample SAMN14534359, study PRJNA622989) | marine sediment metagenome | biome: marine biome [ENVO:00000428]; feature: marine pelagic biome [ENVO:01000023]; material: deep marine sediment [ENVO:00002113] | place: India: Gulf of Kutch | collected...
GTGATCCTTAACAAGGTGAAAACGGCGGACGCCGAGAATGTTACAACAGTACTTGATAACGTAAGGACGGTGAACCAAGAGGCCATACTAGTCAAAGCGGCCTCAACGATAACCGTTGATGATCCAGAGCTTGTCAAAGGGAAAAAAGTTCTGGTAGTTGAAGACGGACCAACTTTGACCCACGGCAACATGACCTATGGAGCGGGGACCATAGCAGCTAAAAGGTTGGGGGCTGGTGAGATACTGGATCCCCGCCCCTACGCTGTAGGCTCTATACAGGCCACCTTCCAGGAGTATAAGCACCTAGGAGCACTGCTTCCAGCCATGGGCTATGGCGAAGAACAGATAAGGGAACTCGAAGGAACCATCAATGCTACACCATGCGATGTAGTTGTTATCGGAACCCCTGTGGATCTAAGGCGGATAATGGAACTCAGCAAACCAGCCGTGAAGGTTGAATACGAACTAGAAGAGCTTACCAAGCCAAACCTGGAGGATATACTTAAGAAACATTTTTCCAAGACTCAATGAGGCGTAAATTGAGGAAAGAGTGATGAATGAAAGTGTCTCTCGTATACCGGTCAGATTTGTTGTTCAGGGGGTCGGTGAAGCGGAGGGAGAACTCGTTCGACATCTGGCTCCCAGAACTGTAGAAGCTATAGCCAACCAGCTTCCAGTTGAGGGAAGAGTAGCCCTATGGAAGGAAGAGGTTTACTTTGAAATCCCAGTGAAGATGGGAAAGGAAAAAGCGGAGCCAACAGTAGAGAAAGGAGCCATCGCCTACTGGCCAATGGGGAAGGCACTATGTATCTTCTTCGGTGAGTCACAGCCCTATAGTGCAGTGAACGTAGTTGGGAAAGTGACAAATAATTTGGAGATCTTTGAACACGTAGAGAGTGGTACGAAGATCAGGGTTGAACAATTCAGTTAGGGGTATATGGTTTCAGTCCAGGCCCTAAGGATCTCCTCACATCGCTTTTTCAGATGTGAGTTGCTTTTCTCCTTCAAAGTCTCCAAGAATTCGATACGTTTGTTCACCGCTCTGATCTCGCCTTTGTCGTAGTAGAGCCTGCCTTCTATGTAGTCTTTCATCTGCTGCGCCTTATGGATGAAGAATCCTGCCGCCCTCACCGGATCATTGACAGCGTACTTGTTCGCCCAAATAGCAGCCTCTGACTCCCGTAGCTGACTGAGACCATCAATCTCAATGATCTGTTTGACGTAGGTTCGGAGAAAGTCATAATAATCGGCGGTTCTGACAAGCTGGAACGCTCTTTTAACTTTGTTTTTGAAATCTTGGCTTCCCTTCACAGTCAGTCTGTGCTTGTAGCCTTGCTCTATAAGCTGTCTAGCCTTCTTCACTTCTTCTTTGGTGTAGACTCTCTCTGGAAACTTCATGCATGGTGCCCTTCTTAATAAAGACTGTTCCTGCACCCATATGTCTTGGGGGAGAAGTATCGAATTGGCTTGTACTAGTTCGAAGGTTTGTATATTTTTAGATTCTTGCTTCCGGAGACATATTCTATCTTGCCTTCTCTCTCTAGCTCTTGGAGAAGATCCTTTGCAGCACTTAAACGCAGATCTAGGCGTGAGGCAACTGTGTAGGGTGTGATGGCCTTCATCTTCCTTATTTGGGGGAGAACCTTCTCGGTGTCTGGGGGGACTATTCCCTTGACACGTTCTTTGCCTGAAGAACCGCGAGAGCTACTTGTTCTGGATATTCTTTCCACCACCCTTTTCGTTTTCTCGCAGGTTTGAAGAATCACGGTTGCTTATAGAACTTGCTGTGCTTCGATATAGTCCCCTGGAAATACAAGTAACCGATAGGAAGACTAGGCTACCGCGCTGATTTCCGACTTGTGCTTTCTTCGCCACTCGTCCAGAGGAATAGAGAGCTGCTTTTCAATCTTTGTCCTGTGAATTGAGTTCATGGAACAGAACGGAATGATTCTACCGTCGGGAACTGCGTAGTGTATAACGCATCGCTGCACCCTCTCTAGGTCAAAGTTATAGGGATCCATGAAGTGCATAGACGAGATCATCAACATATTTCTGTGAAGATCCCCTAGGGATTTATAGCTCCCCGACTTCAGAATGGGCCAGATATACTTCTGGAGTAGGCCGAGTTTTATGTGGCGTAGTGCGCCTACCAGTCGCATCTTGGCTCTCGTCTGGTGGCCCTTTGAGGCCTCTTCATAAACTTTCTTGATTGCTCCGATGAACTTCTCGATGTTGCCGTATCTGGTTATTGGCACTATCTCTTCTTTGTCCAGAAGTACATATGTTGCCATCCCACAGTGGGGATGAGCTGTGAATTCCACATATCTCTTATCTTTCAGAGCGCCTATAGCTTTTGAGATTGGCACCACCGTGGGAACCGGGTAGAAGTCTGAGGCCTTTATCTTTCCATCTGTCTGCTCCTCGATGGCCCTCATAAAGTCTGGGATTGTGATGCGCATCTTCTCCCGTTCCTTCTTTGGTAGCCTGCCACATAGAGATACCGGTTGAATATTGACGCATCGAACCACGTCGAAGTTCTCAACTGCGAATCGAATAATGTCTCCGAGCTGGTGATCATTAACTCCCTTGATTAGAGTCACAACTAAAACTACGCTGTCTATCCCGACCTTACGACAGTTCTCAATAACCTTCATCTTGGTGTCTAGCAGATTCTTTCCGCGGGTAAACTCATATACTTCTGGAGTTAAACCATCAAACTGTAGATAAAGCGTGCTCATACCGGCCTCCAACAATCCACGACAGTACTCCATGCTGTGTGCTAGTCGTATACCATTTGTGTTGACTTCCACATGCCGGAAGCCCAGCTCTTTGGCAGTCCTTATCAGCTCTAGGAGGTCTTCCCGTATGGTGGGTTCTCCCCCCGAGAACTGCAGGGCCGTTGCCGGTACGGGCTCATTGCGTCTCAGATTCTCCAGCATAGCTACGACTTGCTCTTGAGATGGCTCGTAGACATAACCCGCAGCTGCGGCGTTGGCGAAGCAGACTGGACATCGGAGGTTGCATCTGTTTGTCACGTCGATGATTGCTAGTCCCGTGTGCGATTTATGTTCAGGACATATTCCGCAGTCGAAGGGGCAGTCCTTCTCCTTCTCGGTTCGAGGGTTATTGAGCCCGTCGCCATCCACTCGGAATTTTTCAGCTCTTTGATACTGCTCATAGTCTGACCAGTATAAGTCCTGGAATTGCCCGTGCTCGGGGCACTCCTTTTTCATGTAGACTTTATTATCTTCTTCAAAGATCATAGCATCTAAGACAGCGAAGCATTCTGGACATATACTCTTCGTCTTCTTTATGAAGCCCATTATGACACCACTGAGAGTGGTAACTTATTTAGTTAAGATCTATCAATTGATATATGAAGATTTCCAGAAGACTCAGAAGGTGAAAAAGGTTTGTCCGTGAGCGAAGAGGCAAGATCGACTCTGAAGGAGATAGGCTTGACCAGCTATGAAACCAGAGCATATCTGACTCTTATAGAGAGCGGAGTGATGACTGCTAGTCAAGTCAGTGAACGCTCCGAGGTCCCCTACTCAAAGGTCTACGAGACCCTCAACTCCCTGCAGAAGAAGGGCTGGATCGAAACTAAACAAGGAAGACCCACAAAGTACTACCCGAAATCCCCCTCGGAGGCTTTTCAAGCCATGAGGTTACGTTTAGAGGACAAAATAAACGCGTGGAAACAGACAGTGGTGAAGGAGTTGCAGCCTCTATACCAGCGTAGAGAGTTCCGTGAGAAGCCCGACATCTGGATTTTACGTGGAGACTCCAGTGTTCTGGCAAAGTTGCAGGAGATGCTGGAGGACGCCAAGACGGAACTTATGGTGGCTGTTCCAGGGTTTGCAAGAGCCTACCTAAACGCGGGTATACCGATGTTAAATCGCGTACAAGGTAGGGGGCTTGCGGTTCATGTGATGGTTGGGGGCGATTGGAATATTGAGATGTTCAGGGGAATAGAAGAGATTAAGGTGAGAGAGGACATGTTCGGTGGAGGGGTCATAATGGACGGCAGAGAGGCGCTGCTCTTCCTCGGTGAAGAAAAGCCTTCTCTGGTCATATGGTCAAACCACATCGGCTTGGTAAAATTCGCCAAAGATTACTTCCAACACCTATGGAAAACTTCAGAGAGTCTCTAGCCACACTTAGATTATAAGAATCTCCTTTGACTTCGTGGGCTTGAGTCATTTGTCATTGAACAAGCAGAAAAACTCTACTAACTATCTTATTCTATTTCATATGGATCTCGACGGTGTCACCGTCTTCAAGAACAAAGGCGTCCCCAACCTTTTGTGGACTAAAGGGTAGCCTTTCTGACCATATTTTGGCGTAGGAGAATCGGCTGTAGAGATCGCTGTGAATCTGCCTCGCCAAATCCAGAACAGTGGAACCTGTTCTAAGAGTGAAGGGTTTCTTGGAAGCAAGGCCCTCGTTCGGGTCCTTGGTGTAAATTCGTATTATATCAAGCATCTCCAGTATCTCGAGGCCAAGCTTCTTCAGTCCAAGCTTCTCCTCACAGGAGATTGGAATAACCTTCATCTCGTCTCCAATATGATCTTTGAGCCCCGCAATCTCCTTCCTAGACTCTGAGATATCTGCTTTATTGGCTAGTAGAAGGGCAGGTCGATACACGGTGCTCTCAAAGATAGCGTCTTCAACATCTTCGATAGTGGCTTCGCCTTGGATCCTGACTGAGGCATCCTTTATCCCATAACCTTTCAAGAGTTTTTCTACTTCTTTTGAAGTGCAGTTCAGTAAGCGGCCTAATACGATGATCTTCAATCCGACGCCTGGGTGCTTCCTATCGATCTCCACCTTAGCCTTGGGTCTTCGTGTGAAGATCCTTGCCGTCTCCAATTCATGGGAAATGAGCTGGTACTGCTCGATGGGATGTTGAGAAAGGTCCACCATTAGAAGGAATCCATCAGCATTCCTCGCCACGGCTAAAGTTTGGAGCCCCCAGGCGCCCCCCTCTGCAGCACCTTTCATCAAAGCTGGCGCTTCTACCATCTGGAACTGGAGGTCTTGGTAGGGAAACATTCCCGGTGTAGGCTTTGTGGTAGTGAACCGGTAGCTGGAGATCTCCACTCTGGCGTTGGTCAACAGCGACAGAAGACTGCTACGTCCTACATTGGTGGGGCCTAAAAGTACGATTTGGGCGTCTCCCTTCTTCTCGACGAAAAATCTCGGGCCACGTGCCCCGGTCTTTCTGCGCTTCCTCTCAGCGATCTCCCTCCTAAGCCTGGCAATTTTTCTCTTAACCTGGGCACGAAGGTTTTCTGTGCCTTTGTGCTTGGGAACTAGGCTCAGAAATTCTTTCAGTCTCTCGATTTTTTCTTCGGGCCTCCTAGCCTCCGAGGCCTCCCTCCATTTGTGTTGGGCTTCTGCTGGAAGATTTGCAGGCATAATGGACAACACCAAATTAGATGTGAGCACAAGGATATTATCTCTTTCTAAAATCCATCGTTGGTGCCAGCAGATTACAAGGAAGGCGCTTCCCTGTGTTCATCTAGAATAATCTAATATTCGCTTTTGCAGAGCCCCTTCCTTCAACCCTATAATGTACTCTATTGCATCATCAGGTCTTCTAAACTTCAGGTCGATAAGCTTTTCAAGGCCCCAACCCGAGCATTTCATGCTCGATATTATAGAGGCCACGGTTACTGATTTCATCAAATCTTCAGTCAACCTGTAGGTCGCCAGGAAGGCTCCACACCAGGTGTCTCCAGCCCCAGTGGTGTCTACTACTCTTTTTAGAGGAACTTTTAGGGCGGGGATCATCTGTATTCCAATCTGCTCTCCTTTGATTATGGCACCAAGTTCTCCCAGAGTGATGATCAGCATCTTTGCTCTCAGAAGTCTCAGAGCGGATGAGATTGACCCAGTCCCGGTTAGGGCTTTAGCCTCCGCATCGTTCATTATCAAAAAGTCTGTTTTTCGGGCAAGCTCTTTGAGGATCCTCCGGTTGCTTCGGCGTTTCTTAATGTAGTTTATCCAGGTGTTGATTGAGATTCTGGTTCCTGGCGAATGGTCGCGTATTCTTCTGAAGATCTTTCCCACTTTGCTAGGGGTCATAGGTGATAAGTGGACGATACTATTGGCTGAGAGCGATCTGGTGGGGATGGATCGGGTTGTTATCTTGGCGCCGGCGCCATAGGAGGTCTTCAGATACTGAGTATCCCTGCGCTCATTGTATTTGATGCTGAATCTTGTGGAAGGCATATTAACGGTCTTAACGTGTTTAGAACCCAGAGTATCGAGGATCTTGATAAATTCATAGTCTTTTCCAACAGCTGAGACTAGGGCTATATCGTTGATCAACGTCTTGGCGGCCATCGCAGCATACAGAGCAGCTCCTCCAGGCTGGACTCTAGTTCCTTCTGGTGTTTCTACATGGTCAATCGAAACATGTCCAATAACCATTAAGTCACAGGTCAATGAGGATCAGATCCCACAGCAGGCCGCCAGGTAAGCCTTGTCCACCCGCTCTTGTAACCCACTAGTCAACTCCGCCAACACTCCACAATCACTAGTTTTTCTTTTGTTCGGCAGAACTGATAGAGATCAGATAACACTTAATTGTTCTGCTGCTCTATGCACCCACGATCTTCATGTGGGGCTCAAGAGGGAGAACCAAGAAACTGTGAATTGACCTCAAATCCGGCTTTAAAGCTTATGGAAGAGATAAGATTCGAGCGCCGTCCGCTCAGAATTACGGTTCATATGTTGTTCCCATTGTTTGAGAGAATATTCTGATGCCCAGACACACGGTTGATGATGCTCTTAACAACTATGAAAAAGGGAGCCATTACTTTATGTTGTATCACGAAGGGTGAAAGTAAGTGCGCCTCTTGCATGCATTGCTGTGGGAATTTGATTTACTTTCAACGAAATACAGCTTTAACAGTTGTCCGTCAGAGTGTAGCAGTGTCTATTGGAAGTCAGGTGTAGCCATGGTCTGTCTAGATCGTGCTAGCAGATAGGTCGACGCTTTGGAAGCGCTGGCGATAAGGTCTGCTGTTTCTTCTAGGAAATCGGTTATCTCTCTTCCGGACTGGGTCAGTTGGTAAGTTCTAGGTCTGCTTCGTGTAAAGACTAGCTTTCTCTTCCTAAGTCGGCGCAGGTATTTGTAGGTTCTTCTTAAGCTTATGGTTGCCTTTTCTGAAAGCTCTGGGACGGATATGCCTTCCTCTGGAATAGATCTGTATACTCTTTTCTCTGTGGGAGAGAATCTCTTTTTGGGAGCCTTCTTGGTTCTGAAATAGAAGATATGGTAGGGGGATTTACCCTTGTTTACCAGTTGTTCTTTTTTGAGCCGTTGTATGGATCTTGATAGGATATTTTGGTTTACAGCTTCGGCCAGTTCTTCATAGGTGTGGGGGCCGTCTTTGAGTTCTCGTAGGATCTTTTCTTCGTAGCACCGAGAGTGAGAGGGCAAGGAATCGCCAATTTTGACCCCGTCGAACAGCTCCCAAAATCTTTGGCCGTAGAAGGTTAGTTTGTATCGTCCGTTGTCTTGTCGGACAAGCCCGGTTTCTAGTAAGGGTTCAACATAAGTGTTCGCTATGGTGCTTTGACTATGAGAGTGTCCCTCGGTTTTCAAGTGTTCCTGGAGTCCCTTTATGCCGCGAGGTCGTTCAGAGAGGGCTGCCACAACTTCTTGTCGTCTTTTATTCTTTATGGCATTTAGTAGATTGCGAAAATAGTCTTCACTGCATAGCGTTCCGTTCATTTCTAGGAATTCATTCTTTGCTCTCCATATTTCACAGCGTTCCACACAGAGAGTTGGAGATGTTGGGGTACATTGTTGACAAAAGTCATCTGCTTTTTTCAGCATATCTAATATGTCAGCCGATTCTTCGGTGTCGTTCACCGCTTTGGATAACCAACGATGAGATTCGCTTTCAAAGACCATGGCTTTGACACCTGATGGCGTATGCCATAAGACTTCTGTAGGCCGTGGTTTTCGGCCGCCCCGAAAGAGAGAAAGGAGAGATGACCAAGAAACCGCCTCCAAGGCTTATGACATACGTCATATAATATATGACATACGTCATGCTTATATACGTTTCGATCATAATATCTGGCAGGTAAGGCTTAGATGTTGTTACCATGTGAGGTCGCGGTGAAATCCCTGGTACCGTCGCTACGCTCCACAATAGCAAAAAGGCTAACACAGACCCACGGACTAACCCAACAGGAAGTAGCCGAACTTTTAGGAGTCACCCAGACCGCAGTGAGCAAGTACACTAGACGGGTCAGAGGCGCAGTTTTCAAGATTAATGAGATAGAAGATGTACAACCGATGGTCAACGAAATAGTGATGTTGCTGGCGAACGAGAGCATATCCAGATACGAACTTGCAAGGAGATTCTGTGAGATCTGCGGAATTATCAGACGAAAGGGGATGATGTGTGAACTATGTGAACGCGCAGATCCCTCTATCGATATCCAACAATGTTCCGTTTGCACACCCAACTCCGCTCCTAGAAATGTTGACAAATGAAGAACAAAACTGGAAGAGAAGAAGAGTAGTTCTGGGATGAGAATTAGAGGACAAGAATGCGGTTAAGGGGGACACCTCGATTTATTTTCCCACAAGTAGGTAGATCTGGTGGTCATTGATTGGTTACGGATTGCGCGTATGCATGCATTGCGCTGGTGGTCAGGTCCATTTTTGGGCCTATAGAGTTTCGTCTATAGAGGGTTGTTTTGAGAGACCTCTAAGGTTTCAACTAAAGTTTCAACTTTCGTTTTGATAATGTCTCTAACCTCTCTGAATTTCTCGATTGGTTTTCCAGCGGGATCTTCTATTTCCCAGTCGTCTATTCTTTTCGGTACCACGGGACAGGCCTCAGCACCGCAGCCCATAGTTATCACTACATCTGCTTCTTTGACCATGCTTGCGGTCAAGGCCTTGGGCTTATAGCAACTCATATCGATCCCGATCTCTTTCATCACCTTTACGGCTTTCGGATCAACCCTTGGTCCCGGATGGTTGCCGGCACTCGTGGCTTTGCCTCTGTCTTCAGCTAGTCTATTGAAGAGGGCCTCAGCCATCTGGCTTCTGCGAGCATTCTCAACACAGACAAACAGCACTCTCTTCATTCAGTTCTCTCTCCGTTTCAATGTGACGATGTGGATATTAAAAACTATGTTAGAACCGTCATCAGAGGCTCATTCTCTTAGTAAAAAATCTTATTAAAGCACCATGCTTCTTACCCCTAAGTAGAGTTGGGATAGAATTCAATGGAAAATAGAGAAAAGATTATTGAGTTGATCGAGAAGCAGATTGAGATCGAAAAAAAGAATGTTAGACAGGTCCAAGAGACGGAAAAGAAGGTTGGATATGCAGCTGCCAAACTCTCTTTGCTCGAAATTCGTTTAGACTCCCAAAAACACGCTGATATTCTAAAAGGAATGCTTGATACCCTCCGCGAAACTCCTACATCTAAGACCCTCTGGGAACAGAGACTAGAGAGCTATGTTGACCCCTTCGTGGTTCAGAGGGAACTCAATGAGCATGTGAAGAGGGAGGCCAAGATGATCAAACATGTGGAGCAAGAAATTAAGCAAACCAGAGATGAAACTTTAAGATCGCTTTTGCAACACATTGCCGATGACGAGAGAAAGCATCACAAGATACTAGCGAACGTTGTTAGGCATCTACAGAAGTCTGAATCCAAAAAAGATACTCAGCAGTAGCTCGGCTCTGTACGGAAAAATTCTAAGGTAGGCCCGGGTTTTAAGGAAATCTTAGCGTTATCCCAGCTGTACTTTTGAATTCGGTTAAGGATAAGTTATGTATTTGCGAAAGATTGTTCTAGATTAGGAACAGACTTTGTTGCCACACTTCTCTCTTGTGAAGAATGTTGGAAACATGCATCAACTCCTGAGCAGCAGTCTGATCCTATGCCAACTCGAACCATTTACTGTAGAAGCCACCTATCCATGTGATCCTATGACTACACACAACTCAGAGCGTTGTTTCGTCGCGCCTATTTTGGAAAATATTATTAGACCAGTAGAAGTAACAAGGACTGATTCGAGATGACAGAGGTAGAAGATACTAAAGGGAATCTAGAGGTCTGTAAAGATTTTTGTGGAAGTTGTCCCAGTTATCCGGGAACCAAGGAGTGGCTCTTCTGTGCAAGAGGCAAAAGTGAGAAAGGAATCAAAAGAAATGGCTGTCTCTGCCCTTCATGTTCAGTCTACATGAAATATAACCTATCACACGATTACTTCTGCGATGAGGGAGAAGCCGTCTAAATCTCCCCAGGTCTACAGTCAGTGGAAGGATCCCAAGGATCATTGATTAGGTTTAGTTTACTTAACTCTGACCTTCTTCTCTTTTCCTTCCCACAGTCCATGTAGGTTACAGAATTCTCTGGCTCTCAATGTCGCGGTTTCATCCAATGTCACATTCAGGTTCACAACGTAGCCGTCACACATCTCTGGTTCGAACTCTATCTTTGAGATTAGGCGTTCTCCGGCGTAAAGTTCCACCCAGTTTATCCAATGGCCTAGAGTGTTCGGATGCTCTACTCCATCGATTCCGCCTACTTTTATCTTCACATTGAAAGGTTCTTTGGCCTCCACCTCTTCAGGGGCCTCGATTATCGGAACATGCTTCTTGTCCATCTTTTCTAGCTTGGTCCACTCTTCGGGTTTGTTCAGTTCTGTTAGGGAGAAACCTTTTTTGTAGCTCAAAATCAAACCTCCGTTAATCTTATTCTGTGTGACCCAACGTATGTAAATGATATAAACTTTTCTTAGACTGATCCTTACCTTCTTTGAGCTGGAGAAGTGATCAATGCGCGCGCCTGCAGAACAGCTGGAGCCGTTGAAGAAGGCAAGAAACTCATAGAGGCAGGATTTGAAAATGTCACTCATATGGACGGTGTGGAGCTATTCCGAAAACCCAAATGACCCTTTCCAACATCACCCGTGTCCAGGGTGCATTGCTGGTGGGGTCGCGGGGATTTGAATCCTGGACAAATAGAGATGTCTCCCGCAACCCTCATTTTTTTGCGATCATCCTTCTGTTGGTTCAAAAACTGCAGTTCTATAGTGTCATGGCTTCTCATGACCGTAAATGTTGAACTGCAAACCCTGAATATCTGATCTAAAGAGTTTTTACACTGCACACGAATAGTCTGGATGTTATAAACAAAGGAAAGTTGGAGGTAGCCGATGAGATCTTTGCTGCAAATTACGTTTACCACTCAGCAGGCAGCCCTGACCTTCATGCCTTGAAGAGGGCGTCAAAGGACCCGTCTCTATGCGGCGTACAGCTTTCCCCGATGTCCACTGTATTGATGAGGACATAATCGCCGAAGGAAATATGGTTGCACACCGTTGGACGGCTACCGGCACACACAAAGGTGAGCTTATAGGTATCCCACCTACCGGCAAAAAAGGTGAAGATGACAGGAATCGTCATCACCCGATTCGCTGACGGCAAGGTAATAGAAGACTGGACTAAATCAGACAAGCTAGGCATGTTGCAACAACTTGGCGTCATCCCCAAGCAAGGTCAACAACGATAGCAGCCCATTTTATCTTGGAGGTATATCCCGCAATTCTCCCGATTTTCTGTTTGGGATACGCACGCATATCACGCTGCTCTTTGTGCATGTATGCACCTTATGGCAAGTATGACAAGAAGACTTTTTAGCATTTGATCGTCCAAGTAGAATATCCATGTTTGATGGAGCTTGACGTTTCTAATGGACTCGACCCGTTCCATCTCCCTGACATTGGCACGACGTTTAGCAATCACCTGCCAACGCTTAGCCGGTCCACGTCCGCGAGCAGATTCTGAGGGCATCATGGAGGTGGTGGGCGACCTAGGGTACATCCAAATAGACCCAATGAGAATTGTCGAGCGGAGCCATCTATTAGTGTTGTGGAGCCGGTTGGGACCATACGATCCGGCACACCTCAACAACTTACTGTGGAAAGAGAAGAGGCTCTTCGAAGACTGGGCACAAG
>JABAHQ010000038.1_pt1 | contig 12008 bp, 10 predicted proteins | sample 7062091 | NCBI WGS metagenome assembly JABAHQ01 (sample SAMN14534359, study PRJNA622989) | marine sediment metagenome | biome: marine biome [ENVO:00000428]; feature: marine pelagic biome [ENVO:01000023]; material: deep marine sediment [ENVO:00002113] | place: India: Gulf of Kutch | collected...
TCCCCTCCACCACGTACCAGGGCAATTCCAAAAATAAATCCTTACGCGGATAATTGATCAATTGGGAAAATGCGCCAATTATAAAATATATATGCATATTGCCATCATTATACGTAATCCAATAAAAGATCACACCATCCAGAACGATTAATAACCCTAACACCCACACAATGGCCATTTTCCCCCGCAGTTTGCCTAATATTTTCTTTAACAGGTTCTGTTCATCCATATCGGGATCTTTTTGTAGGAGATCTTCAACCATGTCTCGACTAAACCGTCGGGAAAAGTATTTGCGCTTCATGTTGAAAATAATCAGAGCTAAACCAATAGCGATGATAAAGCTGATTAGATCAATATTTCGAAGGGTACTGTTGAGTGAACTCCTCGTCACCGGATTGGTATAAAACAAATGCAACAAGGTTGCGCCATAGATCAATACCGACGGCAAAAAAAATATCTGCCAAGTGTTCTTGATTTTTTGAGAGAAGGTTTGGGCCGCGTTCGTTAAATCACTACGCTTCATAATTATTTTACCAAAATTGAGCTTATTTTTGTCTCGATAATTCAAAATAAAATATTAACATCTGTATTTAACATACGTGAAGAAAAATACAAAGGACTATTTCCAATTTTTCAAGGCTAATCCCTATTTACTATATAAAAATAGATTGATTTTGGCGGGTTTTTTACTATATTTTCTTGTAAAATTTCAAATGGGGATACTATGAAAATTGCACTAAATTTACTGAAGATATTGATATTTATATTTGCACTGTTCATTCTCGCTCAAAATACAAGGCAGTATGTGGACATTGAATTACTAACCTATTCCTACAGCAATGTCAACTTATTGGTGGTCATCTTGGTTTCCCTAACCATAGGAGCCGTCTTGGGCGCGGTATTCATGGCTTTCTCCATCATTCAATCGCATAGTCAGGTGAAAGAATTACGGAACAAGAATCGTCAATTAATCAATGAATTAGAAAATTTGCGCAATATTTCCATTGAGGAGATTCCCGACGAGGATTTTTCGCTGGGACCGGTTTCAGCATCAAAACCTTCGCCAGAAAAGACTACAGCTAATCAACAGACATCGGAAACTCAATAAAGGACTGCTTCTATGACAGAAACGCCGTATCTTTTTGAAACGTTAGTCTTTCTCGTTGCTTTAGCGGCAATTGCAGCTGTAATTTGGTTTTCATTCAGGCAAAAACGAAGGCAATCTCAAGTTGATGCTTATAAAGAAGCATTGGAATTGATTGTTGAAGGCAAAGATCGGCTGGCCATCCAAAAATTTAAAGAGGCCATTTTGCAAGATACTGAAAACGTGTCTGCGTACCTGCGTTTGGGAGATTTGTTGCTAAAAAAAGGATTGATTAATAACGCTATTCGGATCCATCAGGATTTAACCTTACGGGGGAATTTAAACGATTTACAACGAATTCGCATCTATAAGAGCCTTTTATTGGATTATGAGGCCGGGGAGGAATACGAAAAGGGCATTGATATTGCTCAGAAAATATTGAAATTGGACCGAAACCCTGAAAATTGGGTTGTACAAAAATTAGTCAATATGCTGGAAAAAAACGGCAAATGGAAAGAAGCAGAGGACGTGGTAAGCAAATATGCTGAGATACTGCCCTTTGATTTTAAAAAGAAACAAGCCCTCTATTTAGTTTTAGAAGGACTTGAATTACAGGAACGTAAGAATGGCAAAGATGCTCGAGTTAAATTTAAAGAGGCGCTTAAGAAAGATTCGGAGTGTGGGGCCGCTTATTATTACCTGGGAAAATCTTACCAATTTGAAAATCGGCTCGATGATGCAGTGAAACAGTGGAGAGAACTGTGCAAAAAAGCACCAGATAAAGCACACCTGGTTTTCCCAGAATTGGAAAAAGCCTGGTATGAAATCGGTCGCTATGCAGATGCTGAGAGTCTTTACCAGGAATTGCTCAGCTCAAATAAAAAAGAGTTAAAAGCCGGGTTAGCATTAGCCGAAATATATAATAAGAAAGGAGATTATGACAGTGCGTTAGAAGTACTCAATCAATTGGAGGATGAGTTTGAAACGTCATCGGAGTTAATTGGGAAAAAAATAAATGTTTATTTTAACAAAGGCCAATATAAACAAGCAGCAAATTATTCACTTTTGTATTTCGATCAGCCTAAAACGGAAGGCGGAGAGGTACCGGAAAGGGAGCTTTTAGGTGAAGTGTATGACAATTTAGTATCAAGCCCCCTGAACAGTAAATGAGGGGAATGGTGGGTCGATATAAAATTACCTAATTAATCCTGGCTGTTGGTATAAAAAATGCATATTTTAAGTATATATACACTGAATCATTGTCTGAAACACTGCTAAATGCTTATCCGCCATGGAAAAGCTTCGGTTTATACGGATTTACTTTTGCTTATCTTTATTTCTGATTGCCTTTTTAACGAAAGGTTTGTGGGCGCAATCAGCAGCAGAGCTATACCGAAATCATCAAATCATCGAATTAGAAAAACTCTATAAAAATGATACGATTGCATCTCCAGATTGGAAATTATTTGTAGATGCTCTTTTTGAGGCGGATGGGGAAGAAGCCATTAATAAGATGATCAGGGCTTATTCACAATCGGAGGATCAGTACTTGCGATCTGTCATCAGAGTACGAATTGCTCAGTTTTACTCTGCGCGGGGATATTATGAGACCTCCCGGCGCGCTTTGAATGACGAAAAATTTTTTTCAAGAATTGTTTCGGTAAAGCAAAAATCCTCCGAGATGACAAGCACAGACAACGAAGGGAACAACCAACAGAAATATGGCGTTCAGATGGGAGCCTTTAGTTCCTATGAGAATGCCCAACAATTGCAAAAGAAATATCAAGAAAAATTTTCCAACACGGTCATTATTGAGAAAACAAAAAATGGTCAGACACTTTATGTGGTGGTGATTGGGGGCTATGAAAATCGTGAAAAAGCAGATGCAACGCTCGAATTAATAAAACAATCATTTTATGATAATGGGTATATCATTCAATACTAATGGGGTGATTAGATGGAAATTGATGCACTGAGAAATATACCTCTGTTTTCCGAACTGAGTGAAAAAGATTTGGATAAGATTAACCAGGTGGCCAGCAGGCAAAGATATCACAAAGATAATCTGATCCTGATTGAGGAAGAAATTGGCTCAACCATGTTTGTTATTTTGAACGGCAGAGTTAAAATATCCCGCATAAGCGACGATGGACGAGAAGTTATCTTGTCCATATTAAGTGAAGGAGATTTTTTTGGCGAGATGTCCCTGTTGGATGGCCAAACCCGCTCGGCCAATGTCACTGCCATTGAAGAATCGGAGTTGATGGTAATTCGAAGGGAAGACTTTTTGCAAATGTTGAAAGATTATCCGCAAATTGCCATCAATTTGCTTAAGGAACTCGCTCAACGAATTCGCAAAAGTGATGAACATATTAAATCGCTTTCGCTGCAGGATGCTACCGGCCGGGTGGCGAGCACCCTGTTGAGAATTGCCGAAGACTCCGGTGTCTTTCGACGTGGCCAGGTGGAAATTGGTGAACTGCCGCTTCAGCAGGATTTGGCGAATATGGCGGGAACCAGTCGCGAAACTATTTCCAGAGTGATAAAATCCCTGATGTTACAGGGATTTCTGAAAAAAGAAAGGGGCAAAATTGTTATTATCGACTACGAAAAATTTAAAATGATATTTTCAAGGTAGTTTTGAGGAGAACTTCCTTTGTCAACAAAAATTGTGCTGATAGGAAAAGAAGAGAAAAACTTCCGATTTATTCGGGAAGCATTAAGTACCCGCGATTATCACTACCAATATTTCAATCTGGAAAAAGTTAAATCTTCCATAACCTCTATTTCAAATGCGGATTTAATTATTGTTGACACGGCTCCTTTTTCTGAGAGTGATTTCAGCCAGTTTTATATTTTGCGTGAAAACGAGCAACTGGCCCAACGTCCGGTATTAGCACTGGTAAACAAGAAGCCGGTGCGCCTACGTTACCGGTTAATTGACATGAGATTGGACGATTATATAACCATTCCTTTTGATCGGCTTGATTTGCAAATACGCGTTCGGAATTTGTTACATCAGAAACCCGGGATGCGACCAGAAGTGAAATCTACAGACGCATTTGTTGCAACTCGACATTCCTGCATACAGGTATTGCATACCATAAACGCCATCTATCAGAATATAAGTCAGATCAAGCTTAATGCGGATAATGATAACTTGTTTAATTATATATTGGGCGTAGTGAGAAAGACTGTCAACGCTGCCTATGTGTTGCAATTTAAAGTTGGGGAAAATGAGCAACTTTATTTAACTTATGGTGCTCCCAGCAAGTTCTTCAATGAGAAATGGCGCCTCCCTGTTTCCAAATCACCAATGCTGGAAAAAGCTGTCCGATTGCAAAAGCCGACCATTCTGAACAATATCGCCTCCGACAATAAATTTGTAAATTATTTGAATTCTATGCTGAATACCAAAACAAAGTCAATTATTGTCTACCCGATATTCCCACAGCACAATACTCATTCAATTTTAATGGTTTTAAAAACTGATGGCGAACAATATACTGATTTTCATTACGAATTTACTCAAATTATCGCTCATTTAATCACCCACATTATTGATTTAAAAGTTTTAAAAAGTGACATCAAAGAGAAACACAATAGTCAAATCTGGAAGTTTTATTATGACTACTTAGCGCAAATCGTTAATCAACTAAGCTTTGGCATTCTGGTGATTGGAGAAGACCTTCGTATTAAATACTTAAATGAAAATGCCGCAACGCTGCTGCGCATTTCCGCCAATGAGGTTCTGCAACAACCTCTGGCTAATGTTGTCGGTGATGAGGCAGTTCGGAAAATTGTATCATCCAGGGAGGTCACTTCCCTTACCTTTGAAAGACCGGAATTGGAGCTTGACAAATCGAACGGTGAAAAGTTACTGGTTGGATATTCGGTGCAAGATTTTTGGGATCACTTAAATGAAGAGACCGGGTTTATCATTTCTTTAAAAGATATCACCGATAGCAAAGAAATTCAGGAAGAAATGCGACGAGTCGATCGGCTGGCTTCTCTGGGGGTAATGGCATCCGGTATTGCCCATGAAATTCGCAATCCTTTAGCCGGTATCAAAGCCATGATTCAAACTTTTGAAGACGAATTAGATGAAACGGATAATAAAAACGAATACATCCAGCGGATCCTTCGCCTGGTTAATCGCCTCGATGAATTGCTGCGCACCTTATTTTCTTATGCATCGCCTCCGAAACCAAACCGGCAATATTGCGATATCGAAGCCATTTTAAAAGATGTCTTAAGTCTGCTTCGTCAGAAAATACGCGCGAATGGGATAGACCTCTCAGAAATGATTCATCCCGATTTACCCAAGGTTTATGTGGATGCGGGTCAAATTCAGCAAGTGCTCATGAATTTGCTGCTCAATAGCATTGAAGCCATTTCCGGTGAAGGGAAGATTGAAATTTCCATTCAACCTTTTAATTTAGATAATCAGTTGCTGGATAACGGCCGTCCTCCCTTCCTGGCGCTGATTAAATCCAAGCCGTTTATTAAAATTCATATCAAAGATAACGGTTGTGGAATAGCCGAAGAAAATCTTAAACACATTTACAATCCTTTCTTTACCACCAAAACTTTTGGGACAGGGTTGGGATTGTCTATCGTCTATCAAATTGTAAAAGAAAATGATGGTTTAATTAGTTTCAAAAGTCATGTAAATGAAGGAACAGATTGCTATCTTTATTTACCGGTAGAAATGGAACTTGTAAATCAGGATCCTGCTGTAAATAAATGATTCGTTTTGGAAGCACAAACCAGATAATCTCACAGCCGCTTGATTTTGGGATAATCAACTCTCAAATAGATGAACGATTTAGCCCGGTTCGGCAGTCTCCCCAACAAAATTGTCAGGACTTGTTACAGCAGAAGCTGGATGTGGCCATCATTTCTGCTCTGGATTATGTCCGAAATACTTCCGAATTATTGTTGTTAAAGGATATCGCGGTTTTTTCGCAAGGAATGAGTAAACACGCTTTACTCTTTTTTCAGGAAAATTTAAAAACTATCGAGCGGATTGTTCACTATCAGCAACAGAGCCAGTATGTAATTCTGGCAAATATTTTCCTTAATGAGTTTTTTCACCTTCATGTTGATTGGGAGTCGTTGTCTGAACCGGAATCATTGGAACATCTTCTGGAGATATATCCGGCTTGTTTTCTGGAAGGTGAGCAAGCATTGAACAATTCTTTTAAAGGTGAAAATTTTTTGGACCTCACCCAGGAATGGTATGATAAAACTGGTCTGTCCTTCACTCACCAGCTGATGGCAGTTCGCAGGGAGGAAGATCATCCACCGGCTATTTTGGAAAAGTTGCAATTATCCAGGGAATTGGGTATGCGAAATTTGATGTCCATTGCCAAAGATTATGCTGCCGATAAAGAAAACACCTGGGATGTCTATTTTGATTTGATCAATGAGATGTTTTCCTATTTTCCCAATGAGGAAACCTGGAATTCCCTGAATCAGTACTATGAGTATTTGTTCTATTATGGTGTTATTGATTTTATCCCGGAGCTTAAGTTTTTTGAATAAACTGCGTTAATTTTAGTGACTTATTTTACAGGAATTCTTTAAAAAAGCGGATCTTTCTCATGGTCTTTTTGTAATTATTGTGGGAGTAAGAAGTTAAGATTTTAACGAAAAATTGCTATCAATCATTTTCAGCGAGGTTTCAGTGACGTGAACATTAAGAATACAGATAAGCTATACTCTGAAGAAATTTCCCTTCTGGCCAATGATGAATTTTCCGATTATATACAACTTAATTTACGAAAAATTCTCTCCTATCGACGCAATTTTGATATTCCAATGATTGGCATTGCAGGGTCGGAAGGAAAAACCAGCGTTAAGCGGATGTTGTCTGCCATTCTCAAGCCAACCCATAATTTAATAGAAACTCCGCCTAATTGCTCCACTACGTCCGGAGTAACATCCACCCTGTTGAGATTAAATGACTCCCATCAGGTCGGTCTCATTGAATTGGGAATGGTCGAATCCAAGCAATTCGAAAGAGCGGTCCGTGTGGTGGAACCCAACATTGCAGTCGTAACCAACATTGGGGAGGCACATTTAGCGTCCCTGGGCGATAAATATTTGATCGCGGATGCCAAACTGGAATTGGTGCGAAGCATTCCACCGAATGGTTATGCCGTTCTAAATATCGATGACGATCTGGTAAGCGGTATGGGGAGATTCTCGCCGTCGTCAAAGATTATCAAATTCGGTTTAAATAAGAATGCTCATTTTTATGCGAACAATATTCAACATTTTGGGCCGGACGGGATTTCCTTTAAGGTCAACGGTTTTTATCCCTTTCACTTGCCTATTTACAGTACTGCTTCTATTTACAACGCCCTTAGTGCCATTACTGTCGCCAGAATTTTAGACATTGAATATGATCAGATTCAGGAAGGACTGGAGAATCGGTTTTCCTTGTTAGAGCGTAGAGGAAATCTCATTAAACAAGATAAGTTACATATTTTGGATTACAGTTATGACGCCACCATCAACTCCGTCACCAAAGCCTGCGAATCATTAGTCCAATTCAAGTCCTTTGCTAAAAAGCTCATTTTGGTGATTGGCGACATCAGCAATCCCGCCCCGAATGTAAAAGAAACTCATCTGAAGATGGGTTATTACATTTCTGCCCTGCCGATTGATATTGTTATCACCATTGGTGAGCAGGCGAAGTATGTTGTGGAAGGAATAAATCAAATCAATCACACCAAGAAGAAACTGGAGGTGTGTTCCGATCACGAGCAGTTATTGGCTTGCATCAAATCTTACATAGCTCCTGAGACAACCTTATTATTCATCGGAAGTAGCGAACTAAATTTAGATCAGGTCATCGGATCGCTTTTGAAGTCGGAGAGTTTGGTGGAATGATTTTAATGGCACGTTGGTAAATGAGTGCCAATTTTTCTCATCCTCGTGACACAGTACCACTGTGTCACGCGCACAGAAAGCTCTGCTTCCCCATTCCACATCATACACGCATTAATACCAACACTCCATTTATCCATCACTCCCACGAAGTGGGCACTGTGTGCCAATCCTCCATATCTCCATGCCTTAGCTTGGTGAGTCGTTTGTATTGCGTAATCATCCCTGATTTAAACGCGGCATTATGCAGCAACGCAGCCGGATGGGGTAGCGGTAATATTTTATAGTCATCCTTACTGAAAATTTTACCGGAAAAGTTGATAAATTCGCCTTTCGACTGTGGCCGGGGCAGGCGAAAATGTTTTAATACTGTGCGGGTAGCGTAATCTCCTAACGGCGCAATGACTTCCGGATTTACCAGTGCCATCTCTTCGACCAGATAACCGTTACAGGCTCTGATTTCCGTCTGACTGGGGCGTCGATTTTTGGGCAGCATACACTTGAGAATGTTGGTCAGGTAAATCTCTTCCCGTCGGATTCCTGCTGTTTCAAGAAGTTCATTCAAAACATGGCCCGCTTCGCCAATGAACATGCGACCTTCGCGATCCTCATTATGACCGGGCGCCTGGGCAATCAGCATGATTCGGGCGTCAAGATCGCCCTCTCCGCAGACTGCATGAGTCCTGGTCTCGTGCAAATGACACCTGGTGCATGTCTTTATTTGCGAATTTAATGTTGCGATCGCCTGTGATTTTTTTATTTCCATAGATTGTATGTGGCTATTAAACCATATTCCAAGCTAGTGTTATTTGAATAAACAATTACCCGTTATTTGCTTGTCATTCTGAGTGATAGCGGCACATAGCCACACGGTGGAGACTATGTCTTGGCATGCTCCCGAATCTCATTCCTACACGATAGGCCTTTTGAGATTCTTTCCCAACGGGATCACCATGTGGCGGTCACTCCCTGCCGCTGCCGTCAGTCAGGGCAGGCGTTTCCTCAGAATGACTATCGCGTTATTGCAAGATTAACTCGGCAAGGATCATAAGCCTGGAACGAAATTTAATTCGCATCAAATTCCACGCAAATCTTTACTCATAATCGTAACTGGTGTGCCTCGATAATCTTCTTTTTGCAGCACCGCCCAGCCTAAAGATTTGTAAAAAGCTTCCATGTCAGGCGTGAACAGATAGAGGCGCTCCACGCCGATTCGTTTTGCTTCTCCCTCCGCATGAATCACCAAATTTGATCCGATGCCCTGGCGACGGTGCTGGGGATATACCGCAACCGAAGCCAGCCATGGCCAAAGCTCCGGGTGAGTATCCATATCGTGCTCGACTAAACTGGCGGATGCCAATAGTTCAGTATCCGCCAGTGCAATAAACGTCATCGGAATCGCGTCCTTGTTTAACTGGTGCTGCAATATATCGATACGTCCGTCAAGTGTCGCAGCAGGATTCAAATAGCTGAATTCCCGATGAAGCAAATCTGCTACTTGGGAAATATAGTCCGGATAATCAGACAAATATTCAATCTGCACCTTATTCCTCCAATTTGCCGATGACCTTGCCTTTGGACGGCAAATCTTTCAAGCCATATTTGTCGCTGATATCCAGCGGGGGCATCGGGCCATCAATCGGTTTACCATCCTTCACGTACCAGTCAAACCAATCAGTGAGGCGGTAACAAACATCGATCCGCCCCGGTTGCTCCCGATTACCGTGTTTTTCACCGGGATACCGCACCAGGCGCACCGCAGGATGATCGTTCATTTGAAGGCGCCGAAAATATTCCAGGCTTTGAGCCGGATTTACCCGTTCATCTTCGGTGCCGCCATAAATTAATACTGCGGTTTGGCTTTGATGAGCATAATAAACCGGGCTGCGTTTCAGGCTCATGTCCCACATATCTTCCAATTTTTTCCCGAAATGAACGTAGAGAAGCTCATAAGGAATATCGGTGGAACTGCGTTTGCTGACTAAATCACCAATCCCCACGAACATCCCGACCGCTTTTACCTTTTCGGTGTAATAGGATGAAAACCAGGCTGCAGCATAGCCCCCATAGGAGCCGCCCGCCAGACCGACCCGGTTCTCATCGGCCATTCCCGCTTCCACGAAATGATCGATGCCGTCGGCAATGTCATCGAATTCGGTCCCGGCAGGATCGCCATATCCGGCCAATGCAAACGTTACACCGTATCCGGTGCTGGCCCGATAGTTCGGATAAAAGACCAAATATCCGCGATTGGACAGCACCTGTCCGGGACGGGAATAACTGCTGACCCAACCGTTGGAGTAATGAGATTCCGGACCGCCATGCACAAAAACAACCATAGGGTAGGTTTGTTCTTCTTCATAACCGACTGGGTAAATTAAAATGCCTTCAATCTCCATTCCATCACGCGCTTTGTAGCTGGCGACTTCTTGTTTACCAAGTTTTTTATTCTTCAATTTGGGATTCAGATTGGTGATTTTCTGCAGTTTCCCATCATTCCAATAATAAACCTCTTCCGGGTGCTGGGGGGATTCGCCGATCAACGCCATTTGCTTGAATCCATCAGTGCCGCTCGGTTCTTCGAATACCATCCCTACTTTTTCCGAACTGAGGAAAACCTTTCGCTCACGGCCGCTTTTCGTATCAAGGTTAATAGTGTTCAGCGTGGTAGCCGTTTCTTCAGCCGCGCGATATACAATGGTCTTATTGTCTTTCCAATTCACCCAGGAAACATGCCCGCGAAAATCATCGATGGTCAGATTTTTGGACTTTCCTCCCTTAACCGGGATGACGTAGGCCTGGCTGACATTGTGATCTTTTCGCTCCAGAGAAGCTGCGTATGCCAAATGGGCGCCATCAGGACTGAAGACGAAATTGCCGATTTTGCCTTCATTATGGGTCAACTGCGTGACAGATTTGTCCTGTAAATCAATTAAATGGACCGTTCTGAACATATACTTGTGATCGATCAAATTTTTGGGGCTAATTGACGCCGCGATTTTTTGCCCATCAGGAGAGAAAGTAAACGTCCAAACCGTTTGTCCCTCCGTCAACGGTGTCGGTTCAGCGATTGAACCCCCTTCCTTAACATCAATCAGATAAAGATTGCGATGTTTTAGATTTTCCTCAAAATAAATGAAGTCATAACCCTTTTCTTTCAGCGTCTTTTCTCGTTTGGTTTTGGGTGTTTCGGCAACATAGGCAATTTTATCACCGTTCGGATGCCAATTAAAAGCTAAAACGCTGCTGGGTGAATCGGTGATTTGCCGGGCCTCACCGCCGCCGATAGGAATCATCCATACCTGCGTTTTTTTGTTTTCTTCTCGTTTGCTGCGAAAGGCAATCGATTTACTATCAGGATGCCAGGCAATGTCACTGACATCGGTTTTGCCGGTAATAAACGGTTGCACTTCTTTTGTTTTTGTGGAATAGACGTACAATTCCTCGTAAGCAGACCCCGGTTTATCGTCCGGTTCTCGGGGCACCTCCACTACATAGGCAATCCATTTTCCGTCAGGACTGATTTTGGCTTCATCTGCCTCTTTTAGACTGAGCAGATCTCCGGGTGTGAAGGTTTCCTGCGCAACCAGCGATGTGGTGATAAATAAGAAAATAAATGAAAAGAAAACCGTTAGAATAATTATCCCCTGTTGCCTGCGTACTCCTTTCATCTGTGAAATAAATAATTCAGCTTGCATAAGCCGTCTCATGAACATACCTCCTGAAGTTTGTTAGTTTGGGAAATGGTTAGTTGTTGATATTCCTTCTCTTCAAAATTAAATACTGCTATATTTTCATTTTAAGTTTTTGCTTGGATCAAATTTAAGTCCTACAGGGACTTCCGAAAATAGCCCAGCGATTTATCGCCGGGTCATAGGTCCCACAATGCCCCACGCAGTCCCGGAAGGGACGGCTGACATCAGTGCCTAAAACGTTATTTCAGCCGTCCCTTGTGGGACTCAGTCATTGATAGTTAATTTCCTTCTTCCCACCAATAAATTGGTGGGCTTTCAACTGTCCCTTGCGG
>JABAHQ010016414.1_pt1 | contig 12008 bp, 11 predicted proteins | sample 7062091 | NCBI WGS metagenome assembly JABAHQ01 (sample SAMN14534359, study PRJNA622989) | marine sediment metagenome | biome: marine biome [ENVO:00000428]; feature: marine pelagic biome [ENVO:01000023]; material: deep marine sediment [ENVO:00002113] | place: India: Gulf of Kutch | collected...
AGTGAATTATACCCTTAAATTGGAGATATTAAAAACGAATCGAGGTTTATATTCATATGGTAGGAAAAAATAGAGTTACCCAAACAGCCAGACTGGCGGAGCAAATCCGGGCCGCCGGAATCATTGCTATCATTCGTGGCGACTTTCCGCTTGACCACCTGCCGGTGGTGGCGGAGGCGTTGCTGCGGGGGGGCGTATCGATCGTTGAAATCACCTTGAACAGCCGGGCTGCCTTGCAGGGGATAGACCTGTTGCGGGGCCGGGTAGGTGACCAGATGCTCGTCGGGGCGGGTACAGTGCGCACCGCTGTGGAGGTCGGGCAGGCGTTAGAAGCCGGGGCACAGTTTTTGGTTTCACCAAACTTTGACCCGGCCAGTGTGGCCCGTTCGCGAGAGGCGGATGTGCTGCATCTGCCAGGGATCTTCACCGCCACAGAGGCGCAGATGGCTTTTGCCGCTGGCTGCCGCATGGTCAAACTGTTCCCGGCGGACGCGCTCGGCCCCGCCTACCTGAAAGCATTGCGAGCCCCCCTGAACGATATTGAGTTTGTGCCTACCGGTGGGATTGACGCTAATAATTTGGCGGATTACATTAAGGTGGGCGCTGTAGCCTTTGGTGTCGGCAGCTCCTTAGTCACCAACCCGCAACAAGACCCGGCCGAATTGACCGGGCGGGCGGCTCAACTGGCGGCTGTCTTGCAGCAGGCCCGTGAGGAGATGCCTGCCCGGCATTAAATGGTTCACTCAATGACCACAGTTCCTAAGGCTTGTGCCTCCCCCAGCGGCTCGATAATGCCCGGTTTCGGTTGTAGGTAGAGACCGGCAATTAGGGTATACTCGCCGGAGGCAAGTTCGGCGGGGAGGCGAATGGTATGGTGGTCGCGTAGGATTTCACCGGGACGCCAGAGGCTGGTGGGGTAGTAGACTCCACCCAGGCGGTGATCCTGGCCCTGCGCCCGGCCGTTGCCAGAGGAGTCGATCAGATGGACATAACTGGTGTAGTCCTCGGTAATGGTTTCGCTTTTAGCTTGCCAGTAAAGGGTGATAGTGATTTCGTCCTCAGTTAGGCTTTGATCATAGCCAGTGATAGTCAGCAGGTCGTTATAGGCCAACTCCAGAGGCTGATCAGGGCGGAGCTTGGGCGGTCTGGCTTCAACCAGTTGCGCGTGTGGGAGAGGCGGAAGGAGCGTTAAATCAGCCTTGAGTTCCAGCCCTGCCATCGGTTTGACCAGATAAACCGGGCGCTCCGTCGCCAGCGTTTGATCGAGCAGGCGGCCTATATTGGCAAATTCGGGATCTGTCGTAATCAAAGGAAACAGGCCCAGGAGGTCAGGGCGACGATTTTCGACATATTGATAATACCAGAGGGGCATGATTTCATTGCGGTCGTTGCTGAGGAGAATGGTCCCGGGTGGCAGATCCTGGGCCAGAATTTCTCGCCAGGCCTCCCGGGCGAGGGTGTTTTGGCTTTGATCGATCTCGGCGTAGCGGGTTAAGAGCAAGCCTATTGGCAAGACTAATAACAACGTTGAAAGCATAATCAGGAGCATTTGATAAATATTTTGCTCCATGCGCCGGGTGGCCTCCATAAAAATTGGGTTATCGGTCATGCGTGCTCGTTTGTTTTTCATAATAGCTTGGCTGAGGTAAACGATGATTTTCAGCCAGCCGAGGCCAATCCAGAGGCTGAGGATAAGCCAGCAGGGAATAAAGAGGACGTTAATATCGCCGATGAAGTAGATTAAGTTAAAGATGAAGAAGCCCAGGAAACTACCGCCGGTCAGCGCCAATAGAGCTGGGCGTTTAATCAAGCTAATCAAGCCCAGTAACCCCAATCCTCCCCCAAGCCAGCCCATTTGTTGGCGCAAAAATCCCAGGCTGAGCGTTAACCTCTCCAGACTGATCTCCCCCGGTTGGACCTCACCTGTAAAGACACGCCCCAAGACATGGTTTAGGAAACCGGTAAACGTGTTTTCATAGAGGATCAGGGTTTGGGTTGGGCTGAGGTGCAGTTGGGTATAAGGGACATATGGGGCAATCAGGGGAAGGTAAAGGTAAAATAGGCTGGGGAGCAGGCCGATCAAAAGGAGCTTGAGGCCATCGACCAAGGCGAGCTTCCGCCAACCCAAAAACCACAGGTATAGAAGAATAGCTGGTATCATCAGCACCATAGTGCGGTGATGGGTCAGGCTGAGGCCGAAGATGAGGCTCAATCCCCAGGCAACTTTGAATGAGAGTCCCGGCGCTCCGCTGACCGTCACAGCCTCTGGCTCTGGTAAGCGCAAACAAGCCCACAAGACCAGGGCGACAAAGAGGGCGTGTAGTCCGTATACCTCGGCGATGATAACCTGGCTCCAAAAAGTAGGGCTGAAAGCGAAGGTCAAGGCTGCACCAGCGGCGGTTAACCGGTGGGCGAACGGAGGGCAATCTGAAAAGATACGGGTTGTCAGAGCCTGGCTAATCAGGTAAACTATTGCTATAGTGACCGCTCCGCTGATGGCGGAGAAGAGATTCAGCCGCCAGGCCACTTCGCCCAGGGGGACGAGATGACTGAAGAGCCAGCCTAACAGTACGTATAGAGGGTAGCCGGTCGGATGGGCGATGCCGGGCAGCCAGGGGACAAATTGAAATTCTCCGGCATCAGCCAGAAGAACGGTGGGGGCCAGGGTTAAAATATAAACCAATAATGATAAGCCGAAAAGACCGATCAGAAAGTAACGATTAAGTTTAGAGGCGTTGAGTGCGTCAAACATGAATGAAAGAATTCGGCCTTCACCTAATTATTTATTAGGCGACAGATTATATCATAGCCACATAAGAGGTAAAAACAGTGCGCGTAGTTACAATTGTCATTGGTTTGTTGATACTGTCAGGGGTGGTGATCGTGGGCTTCGCCAACGTTGACCGGGCGGCTTCCGCCGAGTTTGGCGCCAACTTGATTGAGTTCGCCCCGCTGGAGGTGGAGACAGATCAGTTTGAACGCGCTTACGGCGTTCGCCCCATTACTTTCCCTGAGGATTTGGGCGCCCACCCGACTTTTCAAACGGAATGGTGGTACTATACCGGCAATTTATTGGGGCAGGATGGTAACCGGTATGGATTTCAGTTGACCTTCTTCCGGCGAGCCTTGGCCGCTCAACCGATTGAGCGTTCGTCAGAGTGGGCTGACAATCAGATTTACTTCGCCCACTTTGCCTTGACCGATGTGGCTCAAGACACCTTCCATCATTATGAACGCTTTAGCCGTGGCGGAGCTAATTTGGCCGGGGCGCAGAGTGTCCCCTATCGGGTTTGGCTGGAGGATTGGGAAGCCAGGGAAATCGAGCCGGGCCTGGTGCAGTTGAAAGCCCGAGAAGGGAATGTGGCCCTGGATTTGGTCATCGAGCCGGTGAAACCCCCTATTTTGCAAGGAGATCGTGGCTTCAGTCCCAAGAGCGATCAGCCGGGTAACGCCAGTTACTATTATTCTTTCACCCGCAACGAGGCCAGTGGAACCATTCGTACCCCTCAGGGGGAAGTTAGCGTCTCCGGCCTGGTCTGGAAGGATCACGAATGGAGCACCAGTGCCCTGGGGCCGGAAGCTGAAGGCTGGGATTGGTTTTCATTGCAATTGGACGACGGACGCGAGGTGATGTTCTTCCAGATACGAAGATCGGACGGAAGTATTGAGCCGGTTTCAAGTGGCGTAATCGTCGAGGCCAGTGGTCAAACGCACCGCCTGGCCCGTGCTGCGGTTCAAATTGAAGTCCTTGATTACTGGCAAAGCCCGGCCAGCAAAGCCCGCTACCCGGCCAAATGGAATTTGGTCGTTCCCTCGGCGGACATTTCGGTGACCATTACGCCCCTAATTTCTAACCAGGAATTGCAGACCATGTTTGTGTATTGGGAAGGGGCAGTGCGGGTTGAGGGGAGTCAGACCGGATTTGGGTATGTGGAAATGACCGGATATGCGGGCAGCATGCAAGGACAATTTTAACCTGTAACGTTAAATTAGATGAAGATTAAGAGATAATCAGACCACGAACGCTCTCAGCGGATTGACAAATCCGCCGGATAGGGGCTAAGATTTGCGACCTGAGGAAGCCCAAACCGGGTAGTGGTCATCCGTTTAATCCTTAAAAGTTCATTTAAATTTGTAGGGAAGCCTTATGAAACGTCCATTAGTAGCATTTTTTAAACGTTTTATCCTGGTAATGTTATTGGTTGTGAGTTTTTTCACTGGCGCTTTTGCCGGGCAGGCAGGTTGGCTGCCGGGAATAAGGCCGGCCCTGGCAGATGGTGCGCGGGTGGAATTAAGCATCTTTTGGGAGGCCTGGCAAATCATTGAGCAGCGTTTTGTGGATCGAGAGGCGCTCGACGGGACCCGCTTGAGTTATGCTGCCTTGAATGGCCTGATCGAAGCCCTGGGAGACATAGGCCACACCCGTTTTTTAACCCCGGAACAGGCCAGGCAGCACGAAAATTCGCTGGACGGGCGTTTCTTTGGCATTGGGGCCCGCCTGGGTCTCGATCAGGCCGGCCGGCCCATCATCCTCGAGCCTTTCTTTGGTTCCCCGGCCGAGCAGGCGGGCTTAAAAGCGGGCGATCGCTTATTGGCCGTGGATGGCCAAGATGTGACCAGCCTGGCCATCGACCAGATTGCCAATCGGATCAGGGGGCAAGAAGGGACCACAGTGACCATCACAGTTCTGCCCAGAGGACGTGCTCAGCCGCAAGAAGTGGAGGTGACCCGGGGTGAAATTGCCATTCCTTCGTTGAGTTGGACTTTTATTCCAAACTCGAGCTCAAACTCAAACTCAAAAATCGCCTTCATTCGTCTCAGCCAATTTGGGGCCAGCGTGAGCCAGGAATTGATCCAGGCTTTGACCGAAGCCCAGGCTCGGGGAGTTACTGGCCTGATCGTCGATGTGCGGGGGAATCCAGGGGGGTTGCTGCGCCAGGCCATCGAAGTTTCCAGCCAATTTCTGCCAGAGGGGGACGTCTTGCAAGAGAGGGATGCGGCGGGAATTGTGCAAACCTTTGCTGTGAAAGAGGGGGGCCGGGCCCTTGATATCCCCCTGGTGGTGCTGATTGATCGCGGCTCGGCCAGTTCCTCCGAGATTTTCGCCGGGGCGGTGCAAGATCACCAGCGGGGTTACCTGGTGGGTGAAGTCACCTTTGGTACCGGCACGGTTTTGACCCCTTATACCTTAAGCGACGGCTCAGTATTGTTGTTAGGGACCTCCGAATGGCGGACCGCCGGTGGCCGTAGTATCCGCCAGCGAGGTATTACCCCGGACGTAGTGGTTGAGCTCCCCCCCGAGGCGGCGTTTTTGTCCCCAAATGCGGTCAGGCAAATGACCGAGGAAGAATTATTTCACAGCGGCGATGCCCAGTTGTTGGAGGCGATCAAGCTGCTCAATAATTGCTGGGACCGGGGGCAATGTGAGGACGTACAGGAAATTGAGTTGCAGGTCGGGCGATGACCCCAATTCCAATGGTTTACGGCCCCGATCAATTCCGGCAGATGGTGCGCCAGGCCAACGGCCTGGCTCTGGAGGTCCTGGCTGACGGACTGTTTCTGGCCGGCGACGAAGCGTTCCGGCAAGAGATCGAGCAGTTAGCCGCACGCACCCAGCAGCGTTTAGGGATCGAGTGCACGCCCACCGGCTGGCGCATCGCCCGGCCCGATTTGATCGGCGAGTAAAGATGTGAAGAGATGAGCCAAGACAAAAGCAAACAGCCCAAATTAGCAGAATTCACTGAATCGATGTATTCTGCCAACCGGGCTGTCAGCTCAATCTTGAGCAGCCACTTATTTGCTAAGTTTTCAGAGTAAAACCGTTTTTCTTTCGGAAAATCTACCAGAAGATCGTCAGACCCCGTCAAAGGTAAAGGTCAATCAGCCGGCATCTGGTGACCCTCTTCAGGCATATTATGGCAGACTCAGTCTGAATGTTAGCCGACCACCTCTGCCCCCTCGCCCCGGCGGAACTTGGGCACAAAGGAAACATACTTGTCCCAACCATCATAAGCGACGTTATCACGCTGCTCTTTGGGGATGAAAATGGTCTCCTCATGGCCTTCGGAGCGCATATAAACGGTCATATCCTCCGAGCCATCGTCCTCAAAATTCATAATGCATCCCCGGTCAGGGACACCGCTGCGGACAAGCTCGCCAAAACAAGACAGGCAAGTGGCCAGTTGAACAGTACATGTATCACGATCAATCCAAACTTTCATGAGATATCTCCTTTTTAGCTGCAAGGGCTGGTAAAATATTTATCTCGGCCTTCAATTCGATCTCGGGCCAGGTGCTGCTGGCACGAATTACCTGGGCCAGATCATCGGGACCTGTTACCGGTAAATGTTGTGCTTGATAAAGGCACATCTCGTTGCCTTGTGATCCCAGGCAGATGAGTTGCAGCCTTTCGCCAAGCGGCAACGGAGGCAAGCTTGCTGGTGTCTCCTCCGTCTCACGTTCCTCGACGACGACGTCGGGTTGCAAGGCCCCAACTTGAGTCCATCCATCCGGCTCTTCCGGCAAGCAAGCGATGACTTCAATGTCTTTAGCTGCTTCCAGCAGTTGTTCAATCGCCCGACCGATTAGGGGAAATTGGTATAGAATAACTACCCGACAGGGCACGTTTCAGGCCTCCGTTCATCATGCTTTAACCAACATCTTGGCTATTATTATAAGGGGCAATCGTCTGCCTGACTATCCCCCAGACTGGCCTTTTTTGAACAAAAAAAGAGCCATCTTGGGATAGCTCTTTGGGACCCTTATCCTTTTGGTCAGATAGTTGAAAGGGCTAGAGAATTAATAGCCCAATTGGGCTATTAGTCTTGTTTTGGTTCGTTTACCCAGCCTTGCTGGGTGGCATAGACAGCAACCTGAACCCGATTTTCCAGGTGCAGCTTGGTCAGGATATTCTTCAAGTGGTTTTTGACCGTATTTTCGGCCACAACCAGTTTATCGGCAATGGCTTTGTTACTCAAACCTTGGGCTACGAGTTGTAGCACTTCTCGTTCCCGGTCGGTGAGCTGTTGCGTCTCAGATTTGGGCTCGCTTTCCTGGGTTAACTGGGAGAACTCCCGCATAATTTTGCTGGCCATGTAACGTGAGATAGGGGCCTCGCCGCGCGAGACACCCTGTAGCATCTCAAACAGCTCGTCTGGCTCTAACTTTTTCAGCAAGTAACCGTAGGCACCACTTTTAATGGCTTCAAAAAGACTCTGATCATCTTCGGCGACGGTCAGGATCACAATTTTCACGTAAGGCATCTGGGCCAGGATGCGCCGCGTGGCCTCTAAACCATCACAGACAGGCATGGCAATGTCCATCAGGATCAGGTCTGGCATCAACTTTTGCGCTTGCTCCAATGCTTCCCGGCCATTTTCGGCCTCGCCGACTACTTCAAAGTCCGGCTGCGCGTCTAGCAAAGCTCGTAAGCCTTTTCGAAATAGGATATAATCATCCACTAGCAGGATACGCATCGGTTCCATAGGAGTTACTCCCCTTTTCTTTTTTTAACGGAATTCGCACTATGATGGTTGTGCCGGCCCCAGGTTGAGTCTCCAGCCGAAATGTCCCGTCCAGGCTCTCAGCCCGTTCCCGCATAATGACCAGACCGAAAGCTTGCTTGGTCGCGTGTTCAACTGTCGCTGGATCAAAGCCAAGACCATCATCCGCAATGGTGATTTCCATGGCCTGATCTATCTTAGCAAATTGGATCCGGACCTGACTCGCTTGGGCGTGCTTGCGTACGTTGGACAGAGCCTCTTGAATGATCCGCAGAAGCTGAATCTCCTGGCTGGTAGTGAAGCAAATATCTTCGGTTCCCTCAAGGATTAGCTGAGTTTCAAGGCCGTACTGCAGGCCGAACTCCTCCAAATATTGGTCGACAACGGCGATCAATCCTTTCTCCGGTGAGATGGTGGTGCGTAGGCTACTGATGGTCTCTCGCACGTCGGCGTAAGTCTGGTCAATGAGCTGTTCCAGGGCATCGAGAGCCTGGCTAGAGTGATCCAGGTCTCCGGTAGCGAGCGCTTGCCGGGCTGCCTTGGCATTGAGGTTGAGCACACCCAAAGCCTGGGCAAAGCCGTCGTGCATTTCCCGGGCCAGGCGATCTCGCTCTTCTAAAACAGCTAGTTCCTGCAACCGGCGACGCTCCATGACCAGATTTTGCCGCATCTGTTCGAAAGCAGCGGCTAATTGGCCAATCTCATCTTGTCGCTGAACCGAAATCGGCTGCTCAAGGTCTCCCTGGGCGATGCGTTGGGTGGCCGCCATGAGCTGCTTGACCGGCCCAACGGTGCGGCGGGTTGCCAGCCAGGCGGTGACCAGGCCAATCGTAAGGACGAACAGCCCAAACAATAGTAACTGCGTTTGCAAGAGATGGGGAAGCTGGAGGGCGAGGTTCTCTTTTTGCTCGACAAACACGCCCCAGGAGACCGTCTTTAAGGGCGCATAGGCCAGGATGTGACTGTTGTTACGGTCATCGCCCGACAATTCATGGATTTGCACATCAGCCTGGCCGGTCTGAATCTGGTCGGCGAACAGAGAACTATGTACACTCTGCGTGCCCTGATGGTTGGCCCTGGAGCTAACCAAGACTTTCCCCTCCTGGTCAACTAATTCGATCGTGTAGCCCAATTCCGCGATTTCCAGATCGGGGGCCAGGCGGCGCGTCATTTCGGTGAGATCAACCTCAGCTATGAGATAGGCGCTGGTACGATCGTTATCACGCACCGGTACAATGATTAAACCGAGTGGCCGACTTGACTCAGTTTCTGAAACAGTGTGAATGATCGAAGGCGATTCGATCTGGGTCAATTTCTGGAAATTCAAAGGAGGGACAGGAGAACTTTCACCCAGGTCTTGTTGGGATGGCTGACTCCATATCTTGTTTCCTTGCAAATCGACCAAACTTACTGTGCATGACTTGGTAAGAAGATGGTCATTGGTCCAGTGATGGCACAAGTTTTCAAGAGCCACCTCAATTTCGCTTAAGGCACCCCTTTCCAGAGCGAAGGCAACCACATTCCCCACACTCTCAAGTTCAGCCATCCTATGGGCTAACAGACTGTCTAACTGGCCGGCAATGGTCTGAGCCAGGGTTAGCCGTTCCTGGAAGACAGTCTCCGTACTCTGCCTGATGGCCCGCAAGCTGACAGCCGTATAGACCACAGAGATGACCACCAGCCAGATTGTCACAAAGACCATAATGCGCTTTTGCAGATCCAATCGACTCAGAAGCGACATCCTGTTCCTCCCAATTCAGGCCAGAGTAACTGTGACTGGCGCCCCAATCCTGCAAATACCATCTAGTGCCTCAGCTTATTACCCTGTTTCAGAAAAAGAATACCATATAACAACTATATTATGCTAGTGACAAATGTCATCACAAAATCGTGGGAAATAGGTTTCCTTTCGCGATCGGCTGGAGTCGGCCAGCGGCTTTCAGCTCTACCAACTTTGGGAACTTGGATTTATCCGGGGTATAAACGTTGGGGTATCATGCCAGACTATTGGCCACGAATGACACAAGTTTCACGAATTCACTTTTCTGTCAATTCGTGCCATTCGTGGCCAGATAGAAATGAGCTAAACTTTTTTGAGCCTCAAGACAACGAAACTTCAGGTAAACCGGCCATAGCCGCCTCGATGGCCTCTTGTGGATATTCATAGTCCTCAAGTTGGCCCTGTAGGTAAGCGTCATAAGCGGCCATATCAAAATGTCCATGGCCGGATAGATTAAAGGCGATGACTTTTTTCTCCCCCGAGGCCTTACATTTCAGGGCCTCGTCAATAGTCACTCGGATGGCGTGGGCCGTTTCCGGGGCGGGGAAGATGCCCTCGGCCCGAGCAAACTGCACCGCCGCTTCGAAGGTGGCTACTTGATGCACTGCCCGCGCCTCGATCTCCCCGTGCTCGACCAGGGCACTCAGGCTGGGGGCCATCCCATGATAGCGCAACCCACCGGCGTGGATTCCGGGCGGGACGAAGGTGTGGCCCAGGGTGTGCATCTTCACAATAGGGGCCATAGCGGCCGTATCGCCGAAGTCAAAGGTATAGCGGCCACGAGTCAGAGTGGGACAAGAAGTGGGTTCGACGGCGATGACCTGGGTCTGCTTACCGTTGCTGAAGTTTTGATGTAGGAAGGGATAGGCGAACCCGGCAAAGTTGGAGCCGCCGCCAACACAACCGACGACGATATCGGGGTATTCGCCGGCCATCTCCATTTGCTGCAAACTTTCCAGGCCGATCACGGTCTGGTGCATCAAGACGTGGTTCAGCACAGAGCCGAGGCTGTACTTTTTGCTGCCACCAGAGGTGGCGGCTACTTCGACCGCCTCTGAGATGGCGATGCCCAACGAACCGGGCGAATCGGGATTAGCGGCCAGGACCGAGCGGCCGTATTCGGTCCGGTCGGTTGGACTGGCATAAATCTGTGCGCCGTAACTTTGCATCATCACCCGGCGATAGGGTTTTTGGTGGTAAGAAACCTTGACCATATAAACTTCCAGGTCCAGGTTAAAGAAGTTACAGGCCATGGCCAGGGCTGATCCCCATTGTCCCGCGCCGGTCTCGGTGGTCAGCGCGTGAGTCCCCGCCTCTTTGTTGTAGTAGGCTTGGGCCACGGCCGTATTGGGCTTGTGTGACCCGACCGGACTGACGCCCTCATACTTATAGTAGATATGCGCGGGCGTATCCAACGCCTTTTCCAAACGGCGAGCGCGGAGCATCGGCGTGGGCCGCCATAGCTTGTAGACCTCACGCACCGGCTCAGGGATCTCGATCCAGCGCTCTGTGCTGACCTCCTGCATAATCAGGTCCATTGGGAACAGCGCACTCAGAAAATCGGGTGTCACCGGTTCCTTGGTAGCCGGATGCAGCACAGGTTGGGGCGGGACAGGCATATCGGCGTTGATGTTATACCAGGCTTGGGGCAATTTGCTTTCATCGAGGACAAATTTGAATTGTTCAGACATTGACTCCCTACACTCCTTTTTGAAATTTTGGCGGCCCAATTATAACATACGCCGTTTAAACATGATATTTTACCGGTAAGTGTGCCACAATTCAGTATCTAATTCCCGATGATGACTGTGGTTGCCCCTTCCGAGTCTGTCACCCTCAACGATGTCTCAATCACCAGGTTAGCCCGCCAGACTTCTTGTCCATCGATGACGACAGCGATGTAGTGCTCGCCGGTTGGGGGTGGCTCTCCGGCCTTGGTCGTAACTTGAAAAATCGGGTTGGCGGTCAGGTGATCTGTCCCGCCAAACCAGCCCAGGTGGGTCACACAGTCACTGTGCTGGCGCTCGCCCCCGGGGGGATCGGCGGAGACCCAGATTGCATCTGGTCCGCCATTCTCGAGCACGACACTCTCCCCGGCGTAACCGAACCCGATGTCGCCATCGGCGTTGGTGAAGCCGCCGACCCCCCGATCAAAATAAGGCGGATTGACCGGCTGAGGGAGAGGATCCGCGCCCGGCCAATGGCGGAACACCAGGATATTTGCTAAGGGGGCCCCGTTCTCGTCCAACACCTTAGGGATGTAGGCGGCGATGCCTGACCGCAGATAGAACCCCACCAGTTTGAAATACTTCTCACCGTCCGCTGCCCGCTCCTCACCCAGATCACGCCGTACCTGCATCTTGAAAAAAGAAACCAGTTCCTCAAAGGTGGTTATCCGGGGGACGAGGTCAAGGGAGGGATCATTGTCGGCTCTCAAATCGTTAACATAGATATCGTTCATTGATTGACTCCTTTCATGTCGAAATGACACATGTGGAATTACGCTAAAGTTGTTAGGAGAGATGCAGCCCAGTATCACCAATATGGGACAATGATGTTGAAACGGCAACGACATTTTGCCCTTATAGTGAGCTTACAAATGAAAAATCTCTCCAGGACCTTTTGGGATGCTCTTGACAGTGATTTTTTATTATAGTATTATGGCACCATTTATAGCAAGTTTGTGTTCTTTAAGGCAGCAGTTCTAATTATAACCTTCCCGGAAG
>JABAHQ010004972.1_pt2 | contig 12006 bp, 10 predicted proteins | sample 7062091 | NCBI WGS metagenome assembly JABAHQ01 (sample SAMN14534359, study PRJNA622989) | marine sediment metagenome | biome: marine biome [ENVO:00000428]; feature: marine pelagic biome [ENVO:01000023]; material: deep marine sediment [ENVO:00002113] | place: India: Gulf of Kutch | collected...
CCTACGCGCGGGTCCGCCTCGGGAAAGGCGACCGCGGCTGCTAACGCTTTGTAATCCCGGACAGGGCCCGCGCCGCGTACGCCGCAGCCTCGGCCCGTGTTCGCAGCCCCAGCTTGGACAGCACGTTGCTCACATGGTTGGACGCAGTCTTGCGGCTAATGCACATGCGCTCGGCAATCTCGGGGTTGGAAAGCCCGTGAGCCACAAGGCGCAGCACCTCCAGCTCTCGCCGGGTCAATACCCCCACGTTCTTGGGTCCGGTACGGCCGGTTGCCCCCAGCGAACGCAGGAGAGCGCCGGCCGTATCGGCATCGGCCGAAGCCCCCAATCGGTCGAAGGCCGTCAGGGCCGTCCGTGCCTCGGCGATTGCCACTTCCGGCTCCCGTTCCACCAGGAGCGTGGCTAGCTCGAGGCGAGTGCGGGCCGTCTCCAGCGGCAGGCCGACGGCCGAAAACTCGACCAGCGCCTGTTCCAGGTGGGCCATGGCGTCATTGGCATTGGCCGCGCCCCGGGCTGCAATGACTCTCCCGCTAGCCCGGGCTGCTTGGGCCGAAATCACGGGCCGGGCGTGCCGATCCGCGAGGGCGTCGAGCCTGTCTGCCGCCGCAGCGGCCGATTGCCGCTCTCCGGCAGCCAGATGAGCTTCCACGAATAGCTCGAGGATCGATGCCTGCTCCAGCCAGCGGTCGCCGAGGGAATTCAGGCGCCGCCGCAGCAGCGCCACCGCGACGGCTGGCTCGCCTTTGGCCAGGCGCAACCTGGCGAGGGGAATCGTCGCCGCTGGGCTGTCGACGAGCGGGGTCAACAGCAGCTCGGCTTCCTCTAGCCGGCCCTGGTTCAACCGCAGCTCGCCCAGTCGCGCCAGCGCAGTGGCGTGAAGGGGCGGAAAGGTGTCCCGGGTCAGCCGGATTGCTGCGTTCAACTCCTGCTCCGCTTCCGCCCAGTGCCCGGTCGCCGTCAGGATGTTGCCGTATCCGGTGCGGCAGCGGGCGTGCAGGAACGGACAGCCGTACTCTTGAATGAACCCGTCAGCGATCCGGCACCAATGGGCGGCGCGTTCGATGTCTGCGACCAGATCGCAGGCGGCGATCATGCTGCAGCAGGTGAACACGGCGGTCAGCAGCCGGTTTCGCTCCCCACCAAACGTGCCCGCCATGGCTTCGTCGACCATGGCCAGGCCAGCATCCACCTCAGCCATAGCCACCAGAAGCTCACCCAGAAACCCGAGGGTACACAGCTCCAGGTCGAAGTCGCCGGATTTCCGGGCGGTCTCCAGCACCTGCTCGGCCAGCCGGCGGGAGCGGTTCAGATCCGAGGTGTCGTGGGCCTGCACGAACCGCAGCCACCCCTCCATCTGGCTGCCGCCGGCATCCCGCAGCATTCTCTCGGCGCGGCCAAGCCACCCGCTGAAGGCGGCCGGGTTGCCGAAGTCGGCGCCGTAGCACAGCGCCAGCCAGACCGCTGACCAAACGGCCCGGTCGGTGTCCCGCGCCCGGCGGCACATCACGTACCCGCGTTCGTAGCACTCCACCGAGCGTCGCGGATCGCCCAGCCACCACCACGCCTCGCCCAGGCCCAGCAGAACTTCCGCGGTCTCGTGTTCCGACAAAACGAACTCGAAGATCGACCGGGCTTCACTCCAGCGTCCAGCCCGGAGCGCCGCCTGTCCTGCTGCGAGGGAGGCTTCGTCAGCCATGGCCCGATCATACAACCGGCTCCGCCATGGCGATCATCGCAGCGGGACCGCAAATAGGGCAGTTGCCCGATGCTCGGGAGTCGCAGTCGGTATTAGGCTGCCGGTGGGCAGCACGCCGGAGGTGCGAAGCGACATGAGCGAGATGACCTTGCAGGAGCTGGAAAACACCGCCGAAGCCTACGAACGGCTGTTGGCGCCGCCCATTTTCGAGCCTTGGACCCACCGGGTGGCGGATGCCGCCGGGATCCGGGCGGGGCAGCGGGTGCTGGACGTCGCCTGCGGTACCGGTGTTCTCACCCGGACGGTGGCCCAGCGGGTGGTGCCGGAGGGGTCAGTCGTCGGTCTCGACCCGAATCCCGGGATGCTGGCGGTCGCGCGACGGATTGCGCCCCAAATCGAATGGCGCCAGGGCGAGGCCGAGTCGCTGCCCTATCCGGACGATTCATTCGACGCCGTCGTCAGCCAGTTCGGCCTGATGTTTTTCACCGACCGGGTGGCTGCCTTACGGGAGATGATGCGGGTGCTGGCGCCCGAGGGGCGACTGGCCGTGGCGGTCTTCGATTCCCTAGACAACATCCCGGCCTACGCGGCCATGGTCGCGGTGCTGCAAAAGGTGGTGGGTGACGGCGCGGCCCACGCCCTCGAGTCCCCGTTCGTCCTGGGGGATGCGGGGAAGCTGCTGGCCGTCTTCCGTGAGGCCGGCATCGCGTCGGCCGAGATGGCGACCCACCACGGGACCGAGGCGTTCCCCAGCGTGAAAGACATGGTCCTGGCCGACGTCGATGGCTGGTTTCCCTTTGCGGGCATTCAGCTCGACGAGGCCACCCTACAAAGGCTCGTTGCTGAGTCTGAGACCGCCCTGCAAACCCACGTCCGGCCGGACGGCTCGGTGAAATTCGGGGTCGGGGCTCATATCGTCCGCGCGGCAAAGGCGTGACGAAACCCACTCCTGGATCGTCTGAACAGGGCAATGCCATGAGCAGCAACACGGAAATCATCAGGACCCTGTACGACGGCTTCGCCAGGGAAGACGTGCCGGCGGTGCTGGCGGCTCTCGACCCCGAGGTGCGCTGGACCGAGGCCGACGGGTCCCCCCACGGCGGCACCTATTTCGGACCCGAGGCGGTGCTCAAGAACGTGCTCATGAACCTGCAGGCCGAGTGGGAGGCGTTCACGGCGACGCCATCGGAGTTCGTGAGCGAACGGGACACGGTCGTCGTGTGCGGCGAGTACGCCGGCACTTGCAGAGCCACCGGCAAACGCTTCCGGGCCCCGTTTGCCCACGTCTGGAAGCGCCGGGGCGCAATGGTAGTGCGGTTTCAGCAGTTCACCGATACGGCAGTGGTTCAATCAGCTATGGTCTGACGGTGCCTTTGTCGATGAAGTGAATCCAAGCGGAGGGAGACTGAACCGTCCATTCGTGACGATGTCGGGGACGACGGTGAAGCGCTTGATGCAGTCATGAGCACCAGTTCTCGCCCAACATCCCTGGTTGGCCCGTTCTCGATTGGGAATGTCCGCTTTTCCTGAATCGGACATTCCCACGTAGAGCGCGAACTTCCGCTCCTGGCCGAGGCCGTCTGATGCGACACAACAAAGCGCCCGATACTGATCCGGAAACGGTCGGCAGCTTTCGACCCGCAGCTGCCATTTGCATCGACCACCTGAACGGCAGCAGCCGCGCTCAGACCGGACATACGGAACTCGCATTCGGCGCGCGAAACACGCTCTCAACGGGCGACGCGTCACTGCAAAGTCTCGTTTGACGTCTTCTTGACTCGTCTGACCGCAGCGCAGTGGCCGAAAGTATCTGTTAACGCGTTGCCGATCACCCAAGTTGGGGCTACCAGCTTCGCCGTACTCCTTTTGGGACAGTTGAACTTCTTATCTACTATACTCTGATATGCAGACGGTCGCTAAGTTCGTCGGCCTGTCACCCCAAAGGCCTCATGTGATCCAGCAACAGGAGGTCATCGGTGACCTCGGAAAGCAGCCGTTGGGACCGCCTTCAAACTCGCTTCAAAAACAGCATCATAGGAGTGGTCGTCCTGAGCCTGCTGGCGGGAGCGGTGTTCCTGACCAATGCGCTCGACATCGGACAGCGGCTCAACGACTGGATCAATCCGCCAGCCACCGATCTGCTCATCACGCCGCTTGCCGGAGCGAATCGACCGCAACCTTTGGACGCCTATGATGTGATCGAGGCGAGTACCGGGGCGGCCGCTTCAACCGTCGCCCCCGGCATCTATCCGCGCGGCGCGAAGATCTCCGTCGATCTCGCGCACAACCGCGCGGGAGATGCCACCATTGTCCTCAGAGGCATCAAGCTCAACTCGCACTTTACTCCCGGCCTCAATCCCCTGTACGCCTACGAAGCGCACACCGAGCGCGTGATCGGGGCGGGGCCCATCAAGCCACTCGTGTTTCACGTCGCCCTGTTCGGTGAAAAGGTCGGGCCCGCCATGCGCGTCATCGATGCGAAAAAGAACCTCTTCGTGATGTCGCGATCGAACGAGAACTTCCTCGCCACAGAAGAGCCGGTATTGTTCGAGTTGAGCCCGGCCGATGACTCCGAGTCTATCGATATAGAGGTAACGGCCGAAGAACCTGGTCTATACGAGATCTCCTTCACACTCACGTACTCCGTTTTGGGCGAGGTCAAAACGAAGGAAACGGAGCCTCCGATACGGATTTACTATGAGGGCAATTAAGTCGTCTATCCACTGCTTATTTACAGCGCTCGGTCTGTTGGTCGTGGCGCCTCTCGTTGGACAGGAGGCTAATGGTGCAGAGGAATGCCCGCCATCCCGCCAGTATCCAGAAGGTATTGCTTGGATCGAACAAAACTCCACTTTGATCGGGCTGATGAGGCAGGGGTTCGTCGGCTACGAGGGCGATATGCCCGATGCCCGACCGCTACCTCAGCGATCACTGCGGCAACATGCGGAGGATTTGGAAGCCTCGCTGCGCGGCAGTCAGCTCAGTGGCAAGCCCATCCATCCTGATGCTCTCTATTTCACTTTCTACGCCGGTACTGCGCCGGAGAACGAACCCGAGGCGATAGTCATCTCTAAACGCGATTTTTGGTGTCTCTCTCGACACGGGGCTACCGTCTTACTGTCCGACGGCGTCAATCATCATACGACGGGTGTTTTTAGCGTTAACCGGAAAGATCAAGCCATTTATATATTGGATCTGTGGCCGGAGCGCTTTTTCATGCTCGAAGGACGTAATGCGCGGGGCTACACCGCCCAGCTCTTCGACTTCGAGCATCCGCTACTCCGGCCGTTCGTACAAGCATTGCTCCAAGGCGAGGAAGTCCTGAAGGAGGACTTCACGAGAAAGCTCGTGAAGGTTGATAAGAAGCAGTATCTCAAAGTCATCGCTGGTTTAGTGACGCTCGATACGCCGGAGTTCATCGACTATTTTTTTTCAATCAATTCAACGGCCGCGGAGGACGCGCGGACACAACTCGCCTTCGGATTGACGCTCTTGCACTGGGGTAACAACCGTTTCGTTGACGAGGCTGTGGAGCACGTGGAGAAGGCACTAGAGCTCGCCCAGCAGACCGGCAACGAGAAAGTTGAGCGTACTGCTGTAAATCGTCTCAACCTTGCCCTGTTGTTGGAGTATTACTTTGCCAGAGAGCGTGGTGACGTCGCGGCTGCCGAGGCCAAGCAAAACAGGCGGAAAAGACTATCGCAGCGTTACGGCGAGGAACGATTGGTCGCCGACAATGCGGCCATCGATTATTACCGGCTGGGTTCGGCCGCCGGTCACGCAGGAGATTTCGACAATGCGATCGTCTTTTTCACTCACGCGATAGAGAAGAAACCGGACTACCAAGTGGCGTATTTAGATCGTGCAGTGGCCAAGGCCCGAAAGCTGGATGCTAACGGCGTAGTTGAGGATGCCTCGAAGGCTCTCGAGCTGAATGTTCTCGAGCGCAAGGCATTGGCGGCCCAGCGCGCCGAGCGCCACCCTCGCGACAAGATGGGTCGGTTACGGGATAGCGGTCGGGAGCATTATCTGAACGAGTGGGAAGCGCTAGCTTTGCGAGTGCGGGGGACGAGTCTTCAGTCGCTCCGACAGTACGACCGTGCTCTGCGTGACGGCCAAAGGCTTGTCGAGCTCGAGCCTGACAATCCCAAAGGCTATGCGCTAGTCGGGTTCAGCCTTCTTGGAAAGGGCGAGACCTCGAAGGCTCGCGCGAGCCTTGAGCAGGCGGCCGCACGGGAGACAGAGCCTCAAAGCTTGTCCATGATCATGGCGGCTGTGAATGAGCTTGGTGCACCCTCCGAGGAGGATTTCTTCCATCAGTATCGGCAGGCGATGCTGGCCAATGACAGAGAAGCCGCGCAGTCTCTCGTGGACACTTACCCCGGCACGGCGCGGGTCGTGGCCTCGAATCTCGTGGCGCAAGGGCAAGGTGCGTTGAAGGCGCTCGACCTGGATGGCGCGTTGGGAGCTTACAGCGTCTGTCTCAACCTGCTCGAGCAGATCGGCGATGAGTTAAACGTCGGATTGGTGTTGAATGACATGGCTGTGGCGCACTTGCTCAAGGGTGAGCTGCATGCGGCACTGGCCGCCGTGCGCCGAGCGAACTATATCTTCCGACGGCACCACAATGTCGACGGAGAACGAGCATCCGCAGATACCCTCAATCGGCTTTTCAATCGCTTTGGCACGGAAGCGGAGGTCGAGGCCTTTCTCGAGGAGCACTTGGTGTATGCGAGAGAGCACGGGCTCGAGGAAGAATTCGACCTAACCTCCACGCAATTGGAGCGTCTCCGCAGTGACTAGTCTAGTGCGTACGGACGCCAGTAAACACCTCGGGAAGCGGTCAAGATGACGACTAACCGAAACGGCGGCTACAGTCGAGTGTTCCAATAGGACAATGTCGCCGGCGTCTTCAGTTGACTTAAGCACTTGGCCACTTTTTCTGCGGTCGTTGGGACGGCGTCCCGGTGTCATTCGCTCGGCACATCGCAAGGAGGGGCCGAGACTTCGCCTCCCGGATGAAACCAACGAACAGCGACTGCATAGCTCGCTAGACCATTTGCCGCCGATTGTGCATGCACTGAACGCCAGAAAGACCCTTGGCTAGCGCTATTGCGCTGGGCTGCCTTTCGCGCTTGAGCGCATCGAATCAGTCAACACCCAGCGTAGGCTCTACCTCTGCCCAAGTCGTAGCGCGACCGGCGCACCGTGCCGTCGCTGACACCATTGAGGTTAATTGACCACTTCGCCGCGCCGATCTCACCGCCGCACCAGTCCGACACAAAGTGATCTGTGCGCAGTCGGAGTGTGCGCGAAACCCTCGCGCCGGCTTGGTATGAACGCCTGCGAATGTCCGCTACGTAAAGTGAACCGGTCAGTTCCGTACCACGCACGACCGGCCGGAATTGGCCGTGGACCGTCTGGGGCGTCGCAGCAAACCGGGGATGCTGCCTCGGGTGCGACCGACAAATCGCGACCCTAAGCAGCGCTTCGGGCGTGTTCTCGGAACGTCCGCTCCTCGACTAGAGCCGCCGTTCACTAACGACAAAGCTCAGCAGCCGGGGCCGCTGAGTAACCTTTGAACTCCGAAAAACCGTAATGCGGTCCCGGTCTGCTGCAGCGACTGGAAGCGACTGGTTAGCCGCTGCCCTTCTCGGCGACACGTGCTTCCCACCACGCAGGTAGCTCGGGATTGATCCACTGCCAACCAACGCCATGATACGAGGGCTTACGCACCTCGACGGCGACCACAACCACGGTCACGAGCAATGAAACCAGCGCGGTGACCAACCAACCCGGCGTCTCAAACGCAACCGTGGCCCCGGCCAGCACGACGAAGACGCCTGCCCAGAGCAGTTCGAGCGGCCGCGCTATCCGCACCACGTTGCAGAAAAAGAAGAAGTGGGCGAGTGCAAATGCCGGGGCAAAGCCCCACCACCACACATACATCCACAACACGATCGCTGCCGCCGTGCCACCGACAAGGACGAATACGTCAATAACCGAAAGCCGAAAGCCAGGAGCGAAAACCTCTTGTTTCATCGCATCGAGCCGGACCTATGGGAAGCCACGCCACCACAAGACGCCAAACCCAGCTGCCGCCGTAAGCAGCGCATAAAACGGCACGGCAATCCAATATCGGCGGCTCGCCCGCTGATAGATATCCGGCGGCGTGTAGGCACCACCGTAATCGTCGGCGCCGTACATGTAAACGTAGTAAGCAATTCGCCAACCGATTGCCGCCGCGAAGATCATGCAAATGCCGACGCGCGTCCACGCAAACCAACCCTCGTCGCCGATTGGTAGCCACGCGACAATAGCGAACAGCATCACGAAGAAGATCGGTCCGCCGAAGTAAGGTACGCCTCCGTGTCCGTTTGGCATTGCGCCGCAGCACCCCTGATCAAGGCGGTTAACAGTGAGTAGGCGGAAGGTTTCCGTGAAACTTCACGGAAAGTTTCCGTATATCACACGGGGCATCAATAAGGATGCCACGCTTTCGAGCTGAGCGAGTCACGTCGACCCACCCGAATAACAAGCACTTGGCGAGACGATCATAGGATAACAGTCTCTTCCAGCCTGCTCCGTCCCCGGAGATAGATAGCCTAGGTCCGTATTTTCCCCCGGTGGTGACGGCGGCTTGTGTGTGCGTAGCCGTACCCTTGTATCGACAACAATGTCTGGGTCTTTTGGCTGGCGCTGCATCGCCGGCTGGCCCCGGTAAACAGAACGTCCGCTCTCCGTCCTTCAGCCGTCGTTCGTTAGGGTTTCCTGAAGTTCCGGTGTTGGCCGGTAAGCGACCCTTCTCACGGCCATCGCGCAGGGCATGAGCAGATCTCGACGACACGTCCTCCCGATCCTTGGCGTCCCGCTGGCCCTGGCGCTGACGACGGGGTCCGCGCCGGCCGAGACGCTGGACTCCACGGTCGTCGACACGCGGACCATACTGGCGTTCGACGCGCCCGATGCGGCCGCGAGGGAGTGGCTGCCCGGCCCCTGGCGACCGGTCGCGATGCAGGAAGGGCCGTTCGCGGGCGCCAATCTCCTGCTCGCTTTCATCGATCGGCTGCTCCACCAGGCGCCGGACGGCGCCGCGAAGGCGGAGGGCGCGTTTCGTGTCGTGGCGCTCGTCGTCCCGGCCCGCCACCCCGACACGGGAGACCGAGCCTCGTTCGTGATCCGCGTCTACAGCCCGCACGGCGCTCCCGGTCCCTACAAAAACTCGGTGGAGGCCTCGGTACGCCCGGACGGCTCCTTCCGGCGCGCTGATGTCGGCGGGGGCACCGGCACGGACGCCTGGACCGTCCGGCCCGCCGAGGGCGGCGCGATCGACTTCGAGGTCGACTATCGCCGGGCCGTACCCCAGCGCGTCGAGAAGGAGGCGAGACGTCGATCCGCGGCAGATCCGGATTTCTACCGGATCTACCGCTACGAGCAGGTCATCGACATCGTCAGGAGCGTCCCGCGGAACGTGGACCGGGTCTCGAGTCTCGAGCTCGACGTGACGATCCCGGAGCTCGATCCCCTGTTCGACGGGAGCGAGCGCCTCGTCGGCATCGCGGTCGTCCCCTGGTACACGCGGCAGACGTACCTGCCGTGACCCGAGACGGCTCGCGGGGCCGGGTCGATTCCCACCGTCGAGCGAGCGGCGAGCCGGGCCCCGGCGCCGCCCGGGCAGGCTCTCACGGGCCGGCCGCCTAGACGCCGGATCGCGCCCGGTCGCACCGGCACGCCGGCCATCGCCCGCTGCCCGGCCGCGCTCCGCATCGCTGGGGGCCGCCGACCCGTGATAGACCTCCGAGGTGAACCGGTCGACCTCGATGGCCGCGCGGGCCGCCTCGGCCGCGGCATCGAGCAGCCGGGCCTCGGACCCGTCGATCAGGCCCTGCTCCAGCGCTAGGTCCCGCACCGCGTCCGGCGCCCCGCGGGGCAGCTGGCCGCGCCTCTGCGCCCCGGCGATCCGGTGCGCGACCGGCACGGCCTCGTGGTGCAGGCGAAAGGCCTTCATCAGCCGGCCCGCGCCGGGGCTCTCCTCGGGCAGCTCGGCCAATCCGGCGGTCAACCGGCGATACTGATCGCCCAGGCTCTGGATCGTGGCGGCCGCGGGCGCGACCAGCGCGTCCCGCGGCCCCCGCGAGAGCGGATTGAGACGCAGGAAGATGCTGGCCGGGCCACGGAGCCACCATCCCACCAGGGGCACGTCGAAGTTGGCGTGAATCCCCTCGAAGACCGACTGGATGCGCGCCAGCGCGTACTCGCAGACGTAGTGCACCAGCAGCAGATCCTCCGGGCGGCGACTCTCGGGCCTCGAAGCGGCGCAGCGCGGACAGCCCCAGCACCTGCCACGTGAGGGCCCGCTCCTGCGGTCAAACACTGCTTCGGGCTTGTCCAGCAGGCGCTTCAGGCCGCCCGATTTTTGTCACATCAAGGCTAGTGCAACGGATACTCTTCGACTGCTCTACGCCTTGGGCATGCCTGCCTTACGCAGGTCTTCGATGTAGCGCTTGAGGTACTCCGTGTGCTTGAAGGGCAACATCCTTACGTCTTGGAGGGTGTAGTCGGGCGCGTTCTCCCGGAATTCCGAGATGACGGTCCGTGCTTCCTCCAGGCGGCCCAACCTCACCAGCACGGCCGCTAGAGTGCGTCGGGCCCCATTGGGCATCTTGTTCATTTTCCTCAAGGAGCTCAGGGAATTCTCGTATTGCCTCGCGAAGTATTGGGCTGCACCGAGATTCCAGAGATACCAGTCCGGGTGCCGGGGGTTGAGGCGGATCGCGGTCTCCATTCGAGAGACGGCCTCTTGCGCGCGCCCGAGGTACATCAGCGGCTCCGCCGAATCTGCGAGCACGTTGGCGGAATTGGGATTGAGCTCTAGCGCCCGGTTGTACTCTTCGATGGCCTGATCTAAATCGCCGCTCTGCATCATGGCATTGGCCAGCGCCTGATGGGCCTTGGGTTTGAACGGGTCGAGCTCGACCGCTCGCTCGGCGTTCTCGAGGGCGAGGCCGAGCGACTCCTCGGGCGAGTGGCTCTCGCTCCAGCCAAAGCGGTAGCCGTTGATGTGCACCCAAGCGAGTCCTATGTACGCCTCTGAATAGCTCGGGTCGAGCGCTCGTGCCTTTTCGAAGAGCCGTTTTGCCCGCTGGTTTCCTTCTTGCGTGAACGTAAACCATTCTGCGAACCCGCGCTTTACGTGCTCGTATGCGTTCAGTTTCTCCGTGGGCTTGCGCCGCACACGTTCATATTCGGCGAGGTCGATGTTCTGCTCGAGAGTTGCAGCGACCGTGCGGGTGATCTCGTCCTGAACCGAGAAGATGTCCTGCAGGCGGCGATCGAAACGTTCGGCCCAGATATGCCTTCCAGTGAGCGCGTCGATGAGCTGCGCCGTAACGCGAACCTTGTCGCCTGCCGTCTGCACGCTGCCCTCGACCACGTAGCGTACACCGAGCTCCTCGGCCACCTGCTGGACCTTCACCGGCTCCCCCTTGTAGGCGAACACCGAGTTGCGGGCGATCACGAAGAATTTCTTGAAGCGGGAGAGCTCGGTGATGATGTTCTCGGTGAATCCATCGGCGAGGTATTCCTGCTCTTGGCTACCAGCCAGGTTGTCAAAGGGCAGCACGGCGATGGAAGGCTTGTCGGGGAGCGGGAACGCCATCCGCTCGACAGAGGCCGCTTCAATCTTGGGTGCCCAGGGCTCGAGCCAGGTGAGCACCCCCGCTACGGCCAAGACAAATCCCACCGTGATTGCAGCCGCCGTACGTCTGGTAACTCTACCAGCACGCTTGCCCACGACGCTCGGCGCAGGCAGCGCCACCTCGGGGTCGACTCTTACTCGATAAGCGCGGACCGGCTCCTCGATGTTCTTGACCGTTTGCTCACCGAGGAAGTCGTAGCCTAGCGGGAGCCTGCCACCCACCGCGTTGCGCACCGACTCCGACACACAGATGCCACCCGGCTCGGCCAGCGTCTCGAGGCGGGCTGCCACGTTGACGCCGGCACCGTAGATGTCGTTACGGTCGACGATGACCTCCCCAAGATTCACCCCGATGCGAAAGCGAATTCGGCGTTCCTCAGGGAGATCCGCGTTGCGCTCTTCGAGATCGCGCTGTACGGCCGCGGCGCAGGTGAGCACCTCGGACGCGGTGGGGAAGTCGGCGAGAACGGCATCGCCTGCATAGTGCACGACGCGCCCGGCGTGGCGGCGGATGGCATCAGCGATGAGGTCCAAATACTCGCTGAGGCGCCGATGAGTCCCCTCCTCGTCTTCGCCCGTCAGGCGGCTGTACTCGGCCACATCCGCATACAGG
>JABAHQ010000632.1_pt5 | contig 11997 bp, 13 predicted proteins | sample 7062091 | NCBI WGS metagenome assembly JABAHQ01 (sample SAMN14534359, study PRJNA622989) | marine sediment metagenome | biome: marine biome [ENVO:00000428]; feature: marine pelagic biome [ENVO:01000023]; material: deep marine sediment [ENVO:00002113] | place: India: Gulf of Kutch | collected...
TTCCCGATTAGCTTGTTCTCGTCCTTTCTCTTTTAGTTTATTTATTATATTATTGCTAGTCACCATTTCGTATTTTTCCCTCTCTAAAATTCTTGAAGATGTGGGAAACAAGCCCGTATAAAGAAGCGAACGTCGCCCTTAACTGCGGTACGATGACTATTTCTTTAGTATCAGTTATCCAAATATCATAAGAAGACCCATCTTTATGGTCAATGAAGGAGGCTTCCAAGTAAGGGTTTAAATGGGAAACAGTAACTGACGAAAATGATCTCCTCTTGAGAGTTTCAGAAACAAACTGTTTTAGATCAGACTCCTCATTAAACACCTCTTCATCAAACTCAAGAGTAATAGGGTTTGATTTATAGTCGTTTTCCTTCACTCTCGCTCTATCAGAAAATATGTCTTTCTCATGGATCCCCTGTTTCCCAACTTTTTCGATTAATTCAGAAAAGGGTCTAAAAGCCCCACCACTAGTTTTAAGGATCCCTTTTCTAGAGACATACCCCCGCAGATTGATTTTCTTATCTGCATCCCTTGAGGCTTCCTCTGGATTTTCAATAATCTTAAAACTGATACTATCAACCCAAAGATTAGAACGGGCTGCAGTTTGGAAAGCCTTCTGAAAGGGCTGGTTTTCAAATCGTATCGAAGAAACTGGCTGTTTACCATATATTCGTTTGGCTACTATTCTCTCAGTAATAATTTTCCCAGGGATTCTCTCTTCTAAATCGGTCAACAGTTCTTTAATAAAGTTAGACCTCAAAAATATCCGAGAGAGATAGGGATGGGCTTTATTAAAGTAATTTATTAAAATGCGGTTGAATTTTTTCATCTTGGCAAAGGTGAAAAAGATGTATACTCCCTCTAGTTCTGGATAATTTAGGAATATCCCTTTTACTTCGCTTTCTTTTTTCCCAGGTATTTTTTATTGTTAGATAATAAAGTTCTTCTTCTGGATTTAATTTGTCAAATTTTAATTCAACGTTTGGGTAAAGCTTATTATTAAGGACTACCTCCAATTTTCTGTCCAATAAAAAAGCTACGACTTTTACTTCTAGTTTTCCAGCTTCTTTGTTAACCTCATTAAGTTTGCTAAAGAAATCTAAGATGCTAGTGGAATGAAAAAGCCAGAATTGAGCTTCCTCTCTCATCCCCCCTCCCCTACTACCTCATTTACTTTTTGTAATTTAGTTAATTCTATTGTTGCATAAAAATTCCATAAATCCAGAGATTGTTAAACCATTCTCTTCATCAACTCACATCACAGATGCTCTCGGATCCAGTCCAGCACGTTCGATACGGAGGTAAATGTCTTTGACACTCTCGGTTTCCCTTCTTCCGCCCGCCCATACGAAAGAAAGATCTCTCCTGGGGATTTATCTCCAGCCGTAATCCGCACCAAGGGACCTTCGCGTATATCTTGAACCTTGTTGTGCCTCGGGATCGGACAGAAACATGGTAGACGTCTTGAAGCCCTTCTCCTCAAGCACGTTCTTCGCCTCGTGTACGGGTGTTAAGTAGTCCCACTCCATCTCAACTTCGTGCACATCTTTCTCCATAGCAATCCCCTAGCTACTCCATTCTCAGCTACCGGCGGAGGATATTGTTGCAGAAGGGTAATTAGTTTTTGTAAAAACCAAATTTCAAAGAAAAATAGAGCACACGCCAGAATACCCACATTCTTAAATACTTGCATCCATTTTCCGTTTGCATTGGAAGAAGGTCTCTTAATACAAAGTTTTCCTACAATCCCCACGAACCTACAAATCTTAAAAACACCGATAACAAAATATATAGATAGCACTCCTAGCATAGTTGCTACAATACAAATTAATATGAGAAATAAAACCCATAAATAGAGAGTATAGCAAACACAATACTTAAAAATAAGAGAAAATTAACCCAATTTTTTGATTCTTCCTCTCTATAAAATAGCTTCTCTTTTAGAGAATCTATCATAAGCTTCTCTATAAAACCTTCTATTGTTTGTTCCGTTTTTTTGAAATAAGTTAATTTGAGGACTGCTTACGGTAGCGGTCTGCGATGAGTTTGAATCCTTTCGCGTTGGCAAACACGGGATCCTTGGGGATGACCAAGTCTGAGGGGTCACGAATAATGCCTTTTTGCAGTAATTGCCCTTCAAGCACATCTCCAAACAGGTACGATCCGCCCCCCCTAAAATGTGGTAGGTGATCACCGCGTCGGTGGGAAGGCTGCTCATCACCCTCAGGACCTCATCCGTGATCGTCCTGGCAACGTACCGAGAGAGGGACTCTATCTGTTCCGTAACGTCAAAGGTTTTCCCTCCGATATTTTCATCTGAGGGTGAAAACGTTTCAATATTTTCATCACGGAGTGGAAATGTTTCAGATACGTTTCATTTGAGGATGAATATGTTTCATCAGAGGGTGATATGTTTCAAGTGACCGAGATAGGTTTCATCCTGAAGTGAAATTGTTTCAAACATGTGTCCCGATGTGATTCAGGAAGGTGTCATTTCGCTTGTCCACACTAACAGAATCTGGACATGTCTCAACTCTACCCCGGGGTGAAGGGGCATCTGCTTATGTTATTTGGGAGGAGCATAGGAGAACGAGAAGAAACTCGCCATGCCCTGGTTGGTAGGTTTTTCATGTAGTTAGGAACACTGGGTGACCTTGTTTTTAAAGATGGTAGAAAGAAGGACTCCCACATGCATGTGAAGGGTGAGATCTCTTGGAGCACGCACGTGTGCACGTAGAAGGGGAGGTAAAGGAGCATCTGGAGGGATTCTTTTCCAGCTGCGCTATGTTTCCTGTTCCTCTTGCTGGTAAAGGTTCCATATGGTGAGCAGGAAGGAACGTGAGGATTTGATTGCTTCGCAATAGGTGTGTAATGTTTTCTCGAGTTGTTCATCCAAGATGGTAACTACTCGCTGACTCAACTCCTTCAGCTTGGGAAGTTTAATCTCCTCCTCCAGCTCGGTGATACTCCTCCGTAGCTTTGCGTCACGAAGGAGGGAGCGATATTCTTCCTTCGTTACCGTTTCAAATAAGGGTTTCACCCCCGCTTTCCATGCTGGTAGATTTTCAAGCTCCATCCGCCATGTGTCAATCATCGTGTTCTTTTCGTGGAGATACGCTAGGTGTAGGAACATGCCCACCGCGTAAGAAAAGAGCTGAGCATAGTAGAATTGATCGCGGAGAACGGTGCGTTGGGTTTCACGGAATAGTTGCCCCGTTGCGTTGGTGAGACGGGAGACCTAGCGTTGGAAAAAGCTCCACGAAACGCGTTGTATACTCCCGCACAAGAGTAGATTGAGGATGTTTTGAATGTTTGGTGAGCATCCAGGCAACCGTTCCCCTCCACAGTACGTCCACACGGAGGTAGTCAAGAAGAAAGAAGAAGACAGCAGGATCGGCGAAGTTGATCATTACGTACCTGTTTCCCCGTATCCACTCCCTCTTTAGGAGGTCTTGATAGAAAAGGCGTGTGAGAAACTTGCTTAAGGATCCGCGTGAGGCATACATCTCCGTTTTCTCCTGTATATGGTTCACGTAGTCCTTCCCCACGCTGAGCAGGTACTTCAGTACGTGTTTGCCCTTGTCAGTGAGCCGAACGGGGATCTCCGATCCCATCTGATACCCTGTTGTATAGCTTACACCATGGTGTAGGAGGTACACCATGTTGTAATTTTAAAATTTAATTTATATTTTTATAGCAAATTACTCCCTACCACTTAAGACTCATCGAAAGCGGAGAAAGTTCAACAATATCCGTTTTTGGTAGAGTGCAAAAAAACCTAACAGGAGAAGAAAAAATGCTACGAGCAATGTTAATTGTTGGGATGATGCTGGCGCCATCGGGAAGTGCCGCTACTTCTGACACTACACTGACAGCTCAATCCGTCGGTACAGCTGGCGTCTCAGGAGCAATTCTTCTTAGTTCAACACACCAAAGTTCGGGAACTGGGTGGTACCTTAATCCGCTTATCATCGTGCACGACCCACCCGGAGACCATAGCTACGGGAAATTCTATAAAGGAACATCAACACAGTATTCGGTAACTTATGCTACCGAGTCTGAAGCAAAAGCGTCTATTGAAGCAGGTTATGAGGCGGATGTCGATATTGTGAACTCGGGAGCGAGTGTTGGTGCGGGCTTTAGTTTATCTGTTGGACAAACAAAATCCTATACGATTAGTTATAAATACAGTAAGCTTGAAGAATACGCCTCTGGAACGATTACTGACAATGCTACCTGCATCGGACCAACGAGGCCAGATTCCCCGATTAAAAGCGGGGCACGATTCATTGGGTGGAAGGTCGAATATAAGTATGACATCTACGATGACTATTATCGGAGTAAATACGGCATCTTGGATCCAATCACTGGCGAGGTCTATTACCCTACGTTCCATGTAGCAAGGATAAAAATAACGTTAACTAATATGATTAAGTTGGATAAATGGCTTTACAAGTTGCAAGTTGCAAGCTATGATGCTACTCCCGTCTATGAAAAGTACGATAACGAATACAATGGGAATTATGGTGCAGAAGAGGTTGAGTGGGATTTTGATGGTGGATCGTATTATAATGAAGAAGTAACTTATGGAATAGAGAAAAGTCAGTACACAGCTCGATGGTTTGGGGTCACTAGCTTTTTTCATGCGTATGCTAAGATCGGTGGGGTCTACACCGACGTCAGCTGGAAGTTCAGGAACAGGGTCAAAATAAAGCATTCTGAGACAACTACCATTAGAGTGGGGTATGGTTATTGGATTGAAGACGATGAGTCAACCGATACCCTTCACTTTAGTGTGCACAGGGATCCCTACACTCCCCTTGGCTTTCTTACAAAAGTATATGATAACACAGTGACCTCTATTCCCGACGAAGGATATTAATGCCTAACTATAAACCTCTTTCTTTTTTTTCTTTTAATAGTAAATTCAAAGAAGGAATTCCCTTTTATACGCTTTTATCTGTGGCTGTTGTTCGAAGGCTGGTGAAAGGCGACACTCATGACAAGAAGTGGGTAGCTATTCTGACCTCGTCAAGCTCAATATATGAGGGTATCGTACGACAGGTTACAATCTGAGGCAAGTGCTGCGAACGCAAGTAATGTTTTAATAGAATGATATCCTACTGTGAACTTAAGGATTGATCGGAGGTAACTAGGGGATGGTTACTCGGGTAAAATCGATACTTCTTATTCTTCTCATGGTTTCGATAACAGTTTACTCTGGAACGTTAGGTAGAACCGAAACCCAATCGGATATCAACCCCCGACCCCCTGTACCGCTCGTATCGAGGCCTCCAACATCCGAAGGACCTAATGACGGTACACCCTCTACAAAACCTACGAAGCCCATAATGACCCTACAAACCTACGATCATGTGCTTGCAAACGCGACTTTTACCATCAATGATACTATGACCTTCCGTGGCGATACCCTCATCAAAAACGTCACCTTATACTTCAATGCGTCGAGTAGTAAACCCCGCCTCTTAGGTATAGAAGATGGAGTGGCCAAGATGGAAAATGTACGGGTAGCACCTCTCAATCCAGAGGAAGTAAACTATACTCTCCCTGAGAGTCCTGGGCGAGATATGTATCATACCTTCCGCATCGAAATTGTGAACGCCTCTGTGCTCATACAACACATGAGAATGATCCACCTTTGTCCACGTAAAAAATTTCTCTCCCTGACGTATCCGATGATCGGGATACGGAACTGTTCTGTAGTGTACATCCAGAACAGTTTGTTCATCAATTCTACGGGGCCAATGATCGGGTTCGCCAACTGTGAAACGGTCACCCTAGAGGATACTCACTTTGAAAACGTCTATCCTTACCCTCCCCGCTATGGTATGGCTACCACCGTGACCCTCTACCGCATCCAAAACGTTACTGCAGACAATGTCACCATAACGGGAATGAATACCGGTATCACGGGGTTGGAGGTCGAAAATGCCTCCGTAACCTCAAGCGCATTCACAAACATGTCTGGGCTCTTTTATCCCGAGTTCTTTACTAGAAACGAAAAAAGAACACACATAAGTCACGGAGGGATTGTTCCTTCTTTTTTCGAGCCGTTTCCCACTCCGGGTCACGGCGATTCCTTCCTTTCCTTAATGGAGTCGGGAACACTGTTTGTAGAGGATTCGCATTTCGCCCGTGGTGGTTATGGCGTCTCTGTCGACAAAGTGTCTTACACTCACGTCACAGGATGCATGTTCCATAACTTGGGTATTGGGGTACACTCCTTAGAATTTGAGACTGAACCAGAGGTCTGGAGTGAAATCCATGTGGTAGACAATGTATTCACCAATGAGACGGCTAAGCCGCATAGGTCATGGGTAGTACCAGGTGATCAAGGGATAGAAGCCATCGATGTGAGTAGCGGTGACATAGTATACATTCACGGGAACACCGTCAAGAACTACCTGAGGGGGATTGTTACAGCGAGTTTTGCACAAGCTCGTATCGAAGATAACTACCTGCAGAGTCACGTGTTTACTGGTCAGGCAATATCCTCTCGCGGGATCAGTACCCTCTTTAACCCAGAGGAACCTCCTCGGGAGGCATCTTTAACACTCCATAATAACACGGTAACCAACTTTACGACGGGCATGACGCTCTCGTATATCCTCTCGTCGGGTATTGTCTCCCACAATCGTATGCGACATTGTGACCTTGGTCTCGAACTCTGGATACCGACGGTCGACACTCAGAACCTCCTGATCTACCTGAACAGGTTCGTGGGGAACAACCGATCGGCCCTGATCATGTATCCCTTCCAAAAGCCATACCGAGGTGGCCTGCAGTGGGGGAATAGCACCCATGGGAATTACTGGAGCGATTACAGGGGCATGGACGCGGACAAGGACGACAGAGGAGACACGCCCTACCTGCTTCCGATTAAGTTTCTAACGGATGGTACCACTATGAAGGTGAAAACGCCGTGGGCGATCGATGGAGCACCCACCTTTCCAGATGCGGATGGGGATGGACTATCGGATGCGTGGGAGGAGGATCACGGAACCGATCCTACTGCCGCAGATACGGATGGTGACGGGCTTGGCGATGGTGTAGAGGTATACGAGTACGGGACAGATCCTGCGGATCCCGACACAGACGGTGATGGGGCATCTGATGGGAGAGAGGTGGCCATCGGCACCGACCCCTTGGATGAGGATGATACGCCCATCATGGGGATGAAGCCCTTACGGTTTTATGGTTTGGTCGGAGGAATCTTCCTTACGGCTCTTACCATTGCTACCGTGTTATATGTTAAAATGATACGGGACGACCATACCGTTAAAAAAGGAGAGAGAAGTGGAAACACAATGAGTGTGAAACGCGTATGGTCCTCCACTCTTCCCTTCAAAAGGCGTGGGAGAGGCTCCTTTCGTCTCCTTCCCCACATGCAGTTAAGTTCGTTTTTCGGGGGTTTTTCATGAATTGTACTAAGCGATGGGTGTCACTCGTCTTCGTTGCGTTCCTCCTTACGAGCCTCTTGTTCGCCACATCCTTCAGGTTAGACAGTAGAAATGTGACGTTGAAAAAAAGATCACATTCGGAGGGTAACTATTGGGAACATAAAAGAACCAAGACCGTTGAGAACCTCCAAACGAGGCAGGCTACTGTAGGAGACCCTCCAGCCCTCAACCCTGCTGAAAAGCCCGCCTCTAAGAGGAGGAACCACCGAGCGATCCAGCTTCACTACCGGCCCCATCCCTTACCCGAAACGGGGGGAGCGAATGCGCGCATGACACAACGGTTTCCGTCCCGAGGGTCAGGGGCGAAACCGCATGTAGAGCCTCCCTCACCCAGTGGACAACTTTCTCTCCCTGCGATCCTGATCGAATTTCAGAATACGAGCTTCAGATCCTCCCACACCCTGACCTACTATAGCACACTCTTAAACAGCAACGACACAGCAAGCTTTAGCACGTTTTACCAGGAAAACTCCTATGGAACCTTTACCCCCCAGTTTGACCTGTATGGTCCGTTTACCAGCGAACATACTATGCGTTACTGGGGAGAAGATGGCTGGGAAATTGATAACGAGAACGATCAGATCTATAATTTGGCGCGGGAGGCACTCCAGAAAGCCAACCCCACCGTGGACTTCAGTCAGTACGATAGCAATGGCGATGACTACATCGACGGCCTACTGGTAATCCATGCTAGTACTGGTCAAGAGTGGAGTGGTGGTACCTATGGCTTCTATAATCACATCTGGTCGCACGTCTGGTCGATTTCTCCTCCAATTACCGTGGACGGGCTGAATGCTTCGCCCTATGCGATGATACCCGAGTGGTACCCCGCCGCGTATGAGCATGCCACGAATGGCTCGTTGATCGGCGTAGCATGTCACGAATTCGGTCACCTTCTGGGACTTCCCGACCTCTACGACACGGATTACTCATCAGCAGGCATCGGCAATTGGGGGTTAATGGGTTCAGGGAGTTGGTTGGGGATCACCCTAGGAAGCAATCCCGCCCACCTCTCTGTCTGGTCAAAAAAGGTCTTGGGCTGGGCGGACCCCACTCCCCTCACTGACGCTGGGCAATACGCTATATCACCCACGGAAGAGACGTCACAGGTATACCAGTATGACATCCCTAGTTCGAATGAGTACTTCTTGCTTTCCTACCGTTCTACCCTCACAAACGCTCGATTTGATGCTCACTTGCCAGGTTCGGGCATCCTGATATGGCACATCGATGACAGTGTGGAAAATAACAACAATGAGCAGCATTACATGGTCGACCTTGAAGAATTTGACCAACACGATGGCACCCAAGAGCTGGAAACTGGTGAAAACCTAGGGGAGGCGTCTGATCCATGGAAAGCCACCGACATTGGTTTCACCGTGACGACCACACCCAACAGCCGACCTTACACAGGGGAGAATAGCTACCTCGTCCTCATGAACATCTCTCCCATACGAGATCCCATGCACTTCGAGGTGATCCGTGATACGGTCTCCCCCGTTCTCTCCCTTTCCCATCCAACCAATGGTTCCATCCTCTCTACCTCCTCCGTAACTGTGGAATGGGAGGGAAACGACACGAATAGTGGTATCGCCTTTTATCTGCTCTCACTTGGAGACTGGTACGAGCGACGAGTTGTCAACAAAACGTACACGTTCCCCTATCTCTGGGATAGCAACCATTACATGACAGTGCTCGCCGTTGACTACGCCGGGAATTCTGCGAAGGAGGCAATTACCTTTACGGTGAATGCCATGCCAGACAGCGACCACGATAGGATGCTGGACTCCTGGGAACTGCGTCACGGCCTCAATCAATCAAATCCTACAGATGCGGAGGAAGACCCAGACAACGACGGACTAACGAACCTCCAAGAATACCAACATGGTACGGATCCTCGTAACAGCGACAGTGACTATGACAGCGTCTCGGACGGGAAGGAAGTAGACGTAGGAACCGATCCCACGGATGCTGGAAGCACTCCCATAGCTGGCATGAAACCTATGACGTTCTACGGCATAATAACTGGTGTGATAGCCGTGGTTGCTCTTGGTGTAGTCGTCTACATGCTGAAAAAGTAGAAATCCTTATTGCTTCGTTCATTTCTTTTCAGAGGCAGGGGAATGAAATGAGGGACTCGTAACTTACATGACCCAGTATCCTCTCCACCGTGGGAGAGGAGAGAGGACATCCACAGCCAATACGCCCGAAAATGGAAGAAACTATTAGAAAACTGTGACACCCCAACCGAGCGGTTGGCTAAAATAACGGAACAATTGAGGGCATAACCTGAGACATTAAAACACGAAGTAGTTGCAGAGTCTTGCACAAGTGGAGCCATTGGCGAAGTATGACCCCCTGTTGTACTTTTAAATTTTAATTTATATTTATAGAAAGTACTCTAACCTCTAGGACTCATTGGAAGGAGAACCTGAAAATGAAAATACACCTGTCATGGTGGGCCCTGTCGTCTGTAGCGTTACTATTAACTTATAGTACTCTCGCTGGTATTTCGATCCCGTTTATGAACCCGAAGACCCTTGATGATGCCCCTGATGCAGAGTGGCCCATGCTTTCTCATGACTCCTCTCACACGGGATTTACGGGGGGAAAGGGGCCAGAAACGAATGAGGTCAGGTGGGGACGGGGGTCTAAGACAGGCTACCGGGTTTCTTCTCCTGTCGTCGCTAACGAGAGAGTGTACGTTGCATGGAAGGGTAATTTGTACTGCCTTGACGCGTCTGATGGCTCTACTCTCTGGAAGTATGAAGAGGTGCTATCTCCTCCAGCGGTGAGCAATGGGCGGGTGTATGTAAGTGGGGAAGCGTTGTATTGCCTTGATGCAACGGATGGTAGCTTGCTGTGGGAGCACAAACCTGGTTCCACTGTCGCGCCAACCGTCTTGAACGGAAGGGTGTTTACCGTCTCTGGGGAGTACGTTCACTGTCTTAACGCTCTTACTGGTTCCCCCTTATGGAAGTATAACGTTAGTGGGTCAGTTGTATCTCCTGCGGTCTGGGAGGAGCGGGTGTATGTGTCTTCTGATTCCTTGTACTGCCTCAACGCAACCGACGGCTCACTCCTGTGGACGTACAAGAATTTTGCCTATGCTCAATCTCCCTCTCGGTCCGCCCCTACCGTGAGTAGGGGACGCGTCTATGTAGGGACGGTCTCTGTTGGTGGAACTTATGCGGGGTATGTCTATTGTCTACATGCCTCTTCTGGCGCACTTCTGTGGAAGTACAAACTTGCCAACTCTGTGTTCTCTTCCCCAGCCGTGGGGTATGGCCGAGTATATGTGGCATGCAGTAGTAACGACGAACCCCTCTACTGCTTCAATGCATCAAGTGGATCCCTCCTCTGGAAACGGCGTGATGAGGGCATCCTAAGCTGGAACGCCCCCGCAATCGCGGACGAGAAGGTGTATATGGGAGCTGGCACTCTCGTACTCTGCTATGATTCGACTGACGGTTCCCTCATCTGGAAGTATGATACTGGCCATTATGGGCATTCCTCCCCCGCAATCGCCTACGGACACGTGTACATCGGATCCGGAGAGGATCAAGAGCTAGGCGGAGGATACCTGTATTGCTTTGGGGAGAAGGGGGAATGGGCGAAGGAAACCCTCTGGATCGTCATTGGAAGTTCGGTTACTGGGGTTGGCATTGCGACCGCAATCATCCTCTACTGGAAGCATAGGAAGAGCACTTCAACCTAAGGAGCACGCTTCCTCAAAGGATTGCTACTTCTGTGCGTGTAAAAAGACTTGACACTCGTTATAATCATGGAAAGGAATAAAACAACCCTCGATTTCTACTCTACGGACGTGTACTGACTTAAAAAAATCTGGACATGTTAGGACGCCATCCCTTTCCACATGTATCCACTTGTCCAGATTCTTGGTTATAGAACTTGGACATACCGCTTTCCACCATGAATGTCCATATTTCATCCTATTTGTTCCCATTCATAGAATTGTCCCCATTTTTTGTCCAAATTTCCACTCTAACTGTCCAGTTTCACAACATTTGTCCACATTCTTTGTCCACATGTCCTCAATCCGATGATGAGTCTCTTAGAGAACTAGTGTAGTATTGAAAGCGTGTAAACAACTCTGTTCCTTCACTTAGCATTATAAGGCAATCCACTCTTGTAGTTAAGGGCTTAAAGATGATCCTCAAGGAAGCTGGAAGCGGGGGTGACGGCAGGTACTTCTTCACCTTGAAAGAAAAAGAAAGTTCGCCCTCATCCCTTATAAGGCGTGTAAGGAGGTTTATAGGTGGTGGATAGTAAGCGTTCTTGGTCTTTGTTGGAGGAGGTGGGAGCATGTCTTTGGTGGGCACCTGCTTGAGAACTGTGGACGATTCAGAACCGGAGAGGGTTGGGGATGTAGTTGAAAAGGTTCAGGCTTACCGCAGGAGGAATTTTGATGAGGAAGCACTGGAGGATACCAACCCCCCCTTAAAAGACTGTATAGGGAGGTCGGGGGAGGGGAAGCTCCAGAGAATATTGG
>JABAHQ010005589.1_pt1 | contig 11997 bp, 10 predicted proteins | sample 7062091 | NCBI WGS metagenome assembly JABAHQ01 (sample SAMN14534359, study PRJNA622989) | marine sediment metagenome | biome: marine biome [ENVO:00000428]; feature: marine pelagic biome [ENVO:01000023]; material: deep marine sediment [ENVO:00002113] | place: India: Gulf of Kutch | collected...
CATGTGTCGTCGGGTGAGGCTGCCGACGAGATCGCGCGCAGCGAGAGACTCAGCGGTGAGACGTGTCCCCATTACCTGACCTTCTCGTCCGAAGACGTCGAGACCGGGGCCACCGAGTACAAGTGCGCCCCTCCCATACGAGAGAGCTCGCACCGGGAAGCCCTATGGGACGCTCTGCGACAGGATCATCTGTCGATGGTGGTGTCGGATCATTCGCCTGCACCTCCAGATATGAAGGACCTCGAAGGGGGGAACTTCCTCGAGGCGTGGGGAGGTATCGCCTCCCTACAGATCCGTTTGCCCGTCGTCTGGCACGGCGCAGCGACCCGCGGGTTCGATCTCCCGCACCTTGCTAGATGGCTCGCCACGGCCCCGTCTGAGCTAGCAGGTCTCGATGATCGGAAAGGCTCGATCGAGCTCGGGCACGACGCAGACTTCGTCGTTTGGGATCCAGACGGCGTGACCGAGGTGAAGGGTGGCGACCTAGAGCACCGCCATGCCATCACCCCCTATGAGGGAATGCGTCTGCGCGGGGAGGTGAGCACGACGATCCTCAGGGGATCGATCGTCTCCGACGGCGGCGCGGTGACTGGCTCACGTGGCAGGATGCTCAAACGTAGATGATCGATCTGGTGTCTGAGACAGTCGGCGGCCGTGTCGTTGCATGCAACGACGAGTTCTTCGCCGAGGCCTCCAATCTGATCAAGCGAACCGAGCCCGAGTGGCGAGAGGGCGTATACACCGATCACGGCAAATGGATGGACGGCTGGGAGACTCGTCGTCGCAGGGAGCCGGGACACGACTGGTGTGTACTCGAGTTGGGGATCCCGGGACGTATCGAGCGCGTAACCGTTGACACCTCCCACTTCACGGGCAACTACCCGGAGAGCTTCTCTCTGGAGGTCAGCGGTGGAGATCCCGATCGTCTGGAAGACTTGGAGTGGCAGGAGGTTCTCGGGAGAAGGGCACTCGAGGGAGACTCCGTCGCAACCTTCCAGGTGAGTGATCCGCGCCGGGTCACCCTCGTTCGGCTCAACATCTTCCCGGACGGTGGAGTGGCTCGACTCCGGCTGGAGGGAACACAAATACCGGCGATGCAGGAGGTCTGCCCCGACGAGGGGGCCGATCTCGTGTCAGCCCTGGTCGGCGGGAGAGTTCTCGATGCGTCGGACCGTCATTACTCCGATCCTGCGAATCTGCTCAGGCCCGGGGAGTCGGCTGGCATGTGGGACGGTTGGGAGACCAGGCGAAGGAGGGGTCCGGGACATGATTGGGCCATGTTTCGGCTCGGGATGCCGGGGTCGGTCGAGAGGCTGGTAGTTGATACGTCGCACTTCAAGGGAAATGCGCCGGGCTGGGTTTCCTTCGACGTCTCCGACGACGGAGAGTCATGGCAGACGGTGGTTGAACGTCATCCTGTAGCTGCGGACTCGGCCAACGAGATCGTCCCCGATGAGGCGACCGACGCCACTTTCATTCGTCTGTCCATTCACCCCGATGGCGGAGTTGCCAGGTTGAGGGTGATCGGAACGCCGGATCCGGAGGTTGCTGGGAAGGCTCGGGTTCTCTACCTGAATTCGCTGTTCGAGCTGGAGGCGAGGCGTTTCTTCAGCTCTGCCTGCGCGTCGACGTCGTGGGTTTCAGACATGGTCGCCCGAAGACCCTACGAGTCGACACAGGAAGTGTTAGCCAGCGCCTCGTCTGCTTTCGATGGTCTCAGCGAGGAGGATTGGCTGGAGACTTTTGCCGGGCATCCGAGGATCGGAGAGCGGGGAGACGCCCAGGCAAATCGCGAACAGGCGGCTACATCATCGGCCTCGCGGGAGGTCATCGCCAGACTGGCGACGGTGAACGAGGAGTACGAGGCGAAGTTCGGCTTCACGTACATCGTCTTTGCGACCGGAAAATCGGCGGAGGAGATGCTCCAGATCGCCGAGGCGCGTCTCGAGAACACCAGGCGCGAGGAGATCGAGAACGCCTCAGAAGAGCAGAGATCTATCACAGAGACCAGACTGCGTCGAATGCTTTGCATGGAGGGACGATGAGCACACTGAGCACGCATGTACTCGACACATCGACAGGCGAGCCGGCTGTGGGCATGAAGGTCCATCTGTCTCGATCGGAGGGGGATCGTTGGGAAACTCTCGCGACGATGTCCACCGACGACGATGGAAGGGCCGGGGGTTTTGGCGATCTCGCCGGCGGAACTTATCGGCTCGGCTTTGAGACAGGAGACTACGGAAACGAGTTCTATCCGTTCGTGCATGTCGTTTTCGGTGTCGACGAGGGTCGGGAGCACTATCACGTGCCGTTGCTCCTGAGCCCCTACGGCTATTCGACCTATAGAGGGAGCTGACGGTGCCAGAGCTTGGAGCCAATCGCTGGGGCAAGTCGGAGGTGCGGCTGTCGAAGGTGCACAGGGGCGACCGTATCGACGACTTCTCTGACATCACCGTTCAGGTACTGCTCGAAGGCGATGTCGAGGCGGCTCACATGGAAGGTGACAATTCCTCTGTTCTACCGACCGACACGATGCGAAACACGATCTATGCGCTTGCCCAGGAGAGCCTGACGAGAGACCTGGAGTCTTTTGGGGCAGTTCTGGCGAGTCACTTCCTCGAGAGAAGTGACATCGACAAGGTATCGGTGGAGATCGCTGAGAGAATCTGGAGACGTCAGTCGGAGACGGGGTTCGTTGGTGGCGGATCCGAGCGGCGCACCGCCACAGTCATCCGGGGCGCCGACAACTCGACCTCGGCAGGCGTAGACGGTCTGGTGGTCCTGAAGACTAGAGGGTCGGCGTTCTCGGGATTCCCGAAGGATCGCTACACGACTCTTCCCGACAAGGACGATCGGTTGTTGGCGACGTCAGTCACCGCTCGTTGGATCTACGAGGGCATCCCCACGGATACATCAGCGACGTGGAATCGCGTGAGGGAGACCATCGTGAGTCACTTCTTTGGAGACTGGTCGGCGTCGATCCAGCATCAGGGCTACCAGATGGCCGAGGCTGTGCTCGATGCGGTGCCAGAGATCTCCGAGATCAGCTTCCATCTCCCCAACCAACACCACCTCCCCTTCGACCTGACCCCCTTCGACATCCCCGACCGCGGAGTCGTATTCCACCCTGTCTCAGAGCCCTACGGAGACATCGCCTTCACCGTCCACCGATAACCGTTCTGTGTCGGAAAACCTACGAATAAGGGGGGTTTTCCGACACAGAAGGGAATCTGTCACGGGGAGTCGGCAGTCTCGCTGGTATGAGGGAAGTGGAGCGGAGGCTGGGTGACGTCGCTGCGTCGCAACGATTCCTTATTGCGAGGGGGCAGGCGATGGCACTCGGCGCAACCGAGAGATACGTCGATTATTGGGTTGCCTCCGGACGATGGCAGCAGGTGCATGCAGGGGTATATCAGGTAGATCGTCGGCCAGGTGATTGGGAGAGTGATTTGATGGCCGCGATCTTGGCCTGCGGCGACTCGGCTCTTGCATCCCATCGAGCAGCTATGCGGCTCTGGGACTTGGAGGGAATCGGGTCATCTCCCCTCGAGCTGACTGTTCCGTTTGGCAATCTACCGATACCTGACGGAGTACTGGTTCACCGCACGCGCCGAGATCGCGAAAGAGCAGTTGTGAAAGGGATTCCCGTCACCACGGTCGAGCGGACGCTCCTCGACTGCGCGTCGGTTCTTCCAAGGCTCATTGTCGCAAAAGCTCTGGAGAGCGCTCTTCGAAAGCGTCTTACGACGCTCGACCAAGTCGATGAGCTGATCGGGAGAAAGGGTGGTCGAGGCGTGAAGGGAACCAGGAAGCTTCGTTGGGTTCTGAGGGAGCGGGTGAACGAAACATCAACAGACAGTGGATCTGAGACGGAGCTTCTGTATCACATGCGTCTGGCCGGTGTTCCGGAGCCTGTCCTCCAGAAAGAGTTCCTTTCGAGGGACGGAGAGCGAATGTTGCCGGATTTCTACTGGACAGACCGGGAGAAGGCGGTAGAGGTCGATGGTGTGGATGCCCACGATTCTGCTGAGCGTCTCGATCGAGATCTGAAGAGGCAAAACGCCCTGATGGATCTGGGAATCGAGCTCAGACGTTTCAGCGCTCGAGAGGTGCGTCGAAATCCGGGACGTGTAGTCGATGAAATCCGTGCATTTCTAGACTCTTGAAGCCTTTGTGTCGGAAAACTCACGTATAAGGGGGGTTTTCCGACACAGAATGGTCTTTAGCTCTTGCGGCCTTCCAGGATGTGGAGGAAGGATCGGGTTCTGAGCTCTTCGAGGGTGAGACCGGAGCGTTTGGTGGCCTCCTCTTCGGTTATCGCGCCGCAGTTGATGGCGCGGAGGAAGTAGTTGAGGAGGCCCTGGCCGGTGGCGGCGTCGTCGAAGACCTCGCCTACCAGGGTGGCCTTGGCGGCGGACTCGACGAAATTGGAAAGCCGGTCTCCTGCCTCGTCCAGGTTTTCCAGGAAGAAGGCGAATACGGCCGCGTAGCGAGTGGCGAGTTGAGCCGGATGGAGATCCCAACCCTGGTAGTAGGCGTGGGACAGCGAGTGACGGATGTGCCGGTAGTGGAGCTGCATCGCCCGGTGGACGGTCTCTCGATTCTCCGCGACCTGTTCATCCGTCAGGTCATCGCCCCTGTGAACAGGCACGGGCATCACGTTCGTTGCACCGTCGGAGAGCCACACTCCGGTCCCGGCGAGGCTCACCTGGAGGGCGTGTCGGGCGAAGTCGCAGGCGTCGTGGTCCATCGTCTGGTAGGAGGCCGTGATGTTCATCGAAGCCGTGTAGTCGTAGGTCCCGAAGTGGGCGCCTCTCACCAGGCCGTTGCCGGCGTCGATGTAGCGGCGTGCGCCCGCGCCGGCGTCCTGGTCGATGATCATCTGAGGTGTCTCGACCATCAGCTCCAGGGAAATCGGATCCGTTCCGAGCTCCTGGGCCAGCAATCCCAACGCCTCCGCGCACACAGAGACCTGTTCGACATCCTGAATTTTGGGAAGGGTGACCACGAAGCCCTCGGGTAGGTGCCCGGCCTCGTCCACCAGCGTGGTCACGAACAGGTCGAGGGTCCGGAGAGCCCGACGGTGCAGTTCACCCGACATCGACTTGGTCCTGATACCGATGAAGGGCGGCAGGGTTCCGTTCTCCATGCCTGCGGCCACCTCCGCGGCAGCGGACCGTGCATGACCGTCTTCCTCATCGTCGGTCCGGTGGCCATAACCGTCCTCGAAGTCGATCCTGAAATCCTCGACCGGCTCATCCAGCAACTTCCGGGTCATCTTGGGATGGACTTCCTCGGCCAGCGACTCATCCATTCCGACGACCCGAGCCAGGTCGGAGGCTGTTGGGATCCATCGGTCCACGAACTCGGTGGCGAGTTCCCCGAGCCGTTGGCTCGTCCGGGAGGAGAAGATCTGAGCGCCACCGTAGACGGTGTGTACCGGTTGCCTATCCGGACCGTCTCCCGGGTAGCGGTCCGTGATTCGAGACGCTGCTTGATCGAGGCGATCGCTCCACTTCTGGAGTGGGTTCTCGGTGAAAGTCATGGCCATCGACTCTAAGTTGTCTGCCTATGGGAACACTGCTGGTTCGGAACGCTCACGTTCTCGTGACGATGGACGGCGGCTTGGAGCTGGAGCACGGGTTCCTATTTGCGCGCGATGGCTGGATCGAGGCCGTCGGAGAAGTCGATGATGTGCCAGACACTGCAGATGAAGTGGTCGACCTCACCGGTCACGTCGTGCTTCCAGGTCTGATCAACACCCACCACCATCTCTATCAGACCCTGACCCGCTCGATGCCGGGAGCTCAGAACGTCGGGCTCTTCCCGTGGTTACAAACGTTGTATCCGATATGGGCGCGGATGACGCCCGACCACGTTCGAGTCGCCACCCGATTGGGTTTGGTCGAGATGGCGCTCACCGGCGCAACCACGGTCTTCGACCACCAGTATCTCTGGCCCAACGGCTCCCGAATCGATGACCAGTTCGAGGGTGCCGAAGGATTGAATATCCGGTTTGCCGCCTCCCGGGGATCGATGAGCCTGGGGGAGTCCGACGGAGGATTGCCTCCCGACTCGGTGCTCGAAGACGAACAGCACATCTTCGACGACAGTGCCAGGGCAGTAGCCCAATTCCACGACCCGAGTCCGGGTTCCATGAGATCCGTGGTCATCGCCCCCTGCTCTCCCTTCTCGGTGACCCCGAATCTGATGCGTGAGTCAGCGGCCCAGGCCAGGGATCTCGGCGTGCTCCTGCACACACACGTCGCCGAGACCCGGGATGAGGAGGAGTTCTGTGTCGAGAACTTCGGGATGCGACCGGTCGAATACATGGAGGACCTCGGCTGGACTGGTCCGGATGTGTGGTTCGCGCACGCCGTCCATGTCGCAGAGAAGGAGGCGAAACGACTCAGCCAATCAGGGACAGGTGTCGCTCACTGTCCCACATCGAATATGCGTCTCGCTTCAGGCATGGCGCCGGTGAGGGAGTTCATCGAATCCGGGGCGAGGGTGGGACTCGGTGTCGATGGCTCGGCCTCGAACGATTCGGCAGACATGCTTGGTGAGGTGAGACAAACCATGTTGATGAATCGTCTTGCTCAGGCTCTCGAGGGACAGGAGCACGGACTCATATCGGCTCGCGGCGCCCTGGAGCTGGCCACGACAGGTGGAGCCTCGGTGCTGGGGCGACATGATCTAGGCCGCCTTGCTCCGGGATATTCCGCGGATCTCATAGCAATCGACCTTGGACGTCTCGAGTTCGCAGGCGCCCTCCACGATCCGGTTGCGGCTGCTGTTTTCTGCGCTCCGGGCCGGGTCGACCACTCGTGGGTGGGTGGCAGCAGGCTGGTCGAGGATGGGGCAGTCGTGGGAGTGGATCAGGAGAGGCTCATCGAGCAGCACAACCGTCTGTCGCTGGGTCTGACCGGCTAGTTTCCTCATTCGTGAACATTCATCACCCCACGACGTTGTCTGACGCAACCGAGGCGGTTGCCCATGGAGCGACACCTCTCGCCGGCGGTACCGACTTGATGGTCGAGGTGAACTTCCGACATCGCAGACCCGAACACGTAGTAGCGCTGCGGAGGATCGAGGAGCTCGAGAAATGGGACGGCGGACGCATCGGTGCCGGTGTCACCTGGCGACATCTCGAGCGTGAAGGTCCTCGGGCTCTGGCCGAGGCGGCGAGAACGGTCGGCTCGCCGCAGATACGCAATACAGGAACCATCGGCGGGAACGTTGCCACAGCCAGTCCAGCCGGCGACGGTTTGCCGTTTCTGGCCGCCGTAGATGCACAGATCGAACTGGCGTCCGCAGGTGGTTCGCGGTTGGTGTCATGGAACGAGTTCTTCACCGGGGTAAAGGAGACCTCGTTGCGGCCCGACGAGTTGATCACAGCCGTCCAGCTTCCCGACCATCTTCCGGAGAGGCAGGCGTTCGGAAAGGTCGGGGTACGCAATGCGATGGTCATAGCAACGGTGGGATGCGTCGTCACGAGATCCGAGGACGGCACCACGACAGTCGGGCTGGGTGCCGTGGCCCCGACGCCGATCAGAGCCTCAAAGGCCGAGGAGATGATTTCTCCGATAGAAAAGCCCTCCGACTCCGATCTGAGAGAGTTTCAGCGCCTCGTCTCCGAGGAGTCCCAACCGATCACCGATCACAGGTCGACGGAGGAATACCGGCGTCATGCCATTGGCGTGCTGGCACGACGACTCCTCGAGAGGTGCCTGAGATGATCGTCGACTTCACGCTCAACGGCGAAGCAGTCAGCGCGAGAGTTGTCTCTCCCATCAGTCTTCTCGCCGTGTTGAGAGACCAGTTGGGCCTGCCGGGCTCGAAGAATGCCTGTGAACAGGGTGAATGCGGAACCTGTTCGGTGATTCTCGATGGTGAGGTCGTGTGTTCCTGTCTGGTGATGGCAGCCGATGTACAGGGCTCGAAGGTGTTGACGGTCGAAGGTCTCGATGGTGATCCATTGAACCCGGTTCAGCAGGCGATGTACGAGGCCGGGGCGGTCCAATGCGGGTTCTGCACTCCGGGAATCGTTGTTGCGGCCACCGATCTCTTCGAACGTAATCCGAGCCCCACGAGGCTCGAGATCAAAGAAGCTCTCGCCGGGAACATCTGCCGTTGCACCGGCTATGGCGCGATCGTCAGGGCGTTCGAGAACCTGGCCCGGGAGCGGTCGTGACCAGCCAGACACGTCTTCGCCCCGGGAAGGTTGCCGGAGGAATCGGCGACTCGCCGCTGCGCCCCGACGGAGTCCCCAAGCTCGACGGGACTTTCGAATATGCGTCGGACCTCTGGCAGGAAGGCGCCCTCTGGGGGGCAACAGTTCGGAGCCCTCACGCCCACGCCCGGATCGTTTCCATCGACGTCGGTCCGGCTTTGGCCATCGGTGGTGTTCATGCAGCTCTCACCGCAGAGGATGTTCCCGGTCGCCCCACCTTCGGCCTGGAGCACCCGGATCAGCCGGTTCTCGCGTCGGACGTTGTCAACTACTGGGGCGAACCGGTGGTCATCGTGGCGGCGGAGGATCACGAGACGGCGAGGCGGGCAGCTGATGCGGTGATCGTCGAATACGAAGTCCTGGATCCCCTCACCGATCCGGTTGAGGCAGATGTCCGGGATGAGACGTTCCGGCGGACCGAAGTCAAGAGAGGCGACCAGGAGGTATCCGGCCCCATCACCGTCGAAGGCGATTACGAGATAGGCATGCAGGACCAGGCTCCGCTGGGTACAGAAGCGGGACTGGCCGTACCGGACGGCCAGGGTGGGGTGGATCTCTACGCCACCAGCCAGTTCGTTCACGTCGATCGGTCTCAGATAGTGGCCAGTCTGGGCCTCCCGGCCGAACGGGTTCGTGCCCATCCGGTGGGCATTGGAGGTGCCTTTGGTGCGCGAGAGGACGTCAATCTCCACATTCATCTCTGCATGCTGGCGCTCCATACGCGTCAGCCGGTGAAGATGGTCTACGACCGATCCGAATCGTTCACCGGGCATGTTCACAGGCATCCGGCGCGCATCTGGATGCGACACGAGGCAAACGAAGATGGCAAGCTCCTTCGCGTCGAGGCCAGGATTCTGCTGGACGGCGGGGCCTACGCCTCGACAACGGCTTCGGTGCTGGCCAATGCGACTTATTTCGCTGTGGGACCGTACCGGTGTGACTCGGTATTGGTAGAAGGAGTCGGTACGCGGACCAACAACCCGCCGTGTGGCGCGATGCGGGGCTTCGGAGCCGTCCAGAGCTGCTTTGCTTACGAGACTCAGATGGATCGGCTCGCGGACGCGCTGGGCATGGACCCCCTGGAGCTGCGACGACGCAACGCCCTCGCAACTGGAGACCTCTTTGCCACCACGGGCCAGTTGATCGAAACGCCCCTTCCGACCGTGGAAGTCCTGGATTCGCTGACAGCCATGCCCTTGCCCACCGACACAGAACGGGAGATTCTCCCGGGCGGTAGTGGTTTGACTACGGAGGGACATCACGTCAAGCGCGGTGTCGGATATGCGATCAGCATCAAGAACCTCGCCTTCTCGGAGGGATACGACGACTATGCCCAGGCGAGGGTGCGGATCACCGAAACCGGTGCCTTGGTCGAGACCGCGGCGATCGAGGTTGGACAGGGACTGGTCACAGTGCTCGCCCAAATCGCCCGCACGGCCCTCGGGCTGTCGGATGTGGAGGTTCGTCATGTCGACACGTCCAAGATCGATTCAGCAGGCTCGACTTCGGCATCACGACAGACCCAGGTTTCCGGCGGCGCGACGCTGGAGGCATCCACGAGGCTCCGGGACAGGATTCTGGAACACCATGAGGCGGATGACCTCACAGACAGGGGAGTGCTGCGCGGCGATACCGTCGTCGCGACTTTGGCGGAGCTGTCCCGCTCAGAGTGGGAGGAGACTGCCACGTTCCGCCATCCTCCCACGTTCGAGGCCGATGAACACGGTCAGGGAAAGCTCCACGCCGACTTTGCGGTTGCAGGGCACAGGGCGGTGGTGGACGTCGACGAGGAGCTCGGCCTGGTCCGGGTGGTCCGCGTTGATACTGCCCAGGATGTGGGCAAGGCTCTCAATCCGGAGGCCGTACGCGGTCAGATCGAAGGTGGGATCATGCAGGGTGTTGGTCTTGCCGTAATGGAGGAGCTGATAATCGATGAGGGAGTCATCAAGAATCCAAACTTCACCGACTACCTGTTGCCCACGGTCCTGGACGCCCCCGACGTCGAGGCTCTCTTGATCGAACAGGACGGCTCGTGGGGCCCCTTCGGGGCCAAGGGTGTGGGTGAGCCACCGACGATCTCGTCGACAGCGGCCGTGGCGGCGGCGATCAGGGCCGCCACCGGCAAGGCAATCGACCGTGTCCCTGTCAGGCCTCAGGACATCGCCCTATGAGCGATCTCGCAGATTTCGTCAGAGGCTTGCCGAAGGCCGAGCTCCATGTGCACATCGAGGGGACGCTGGAGCCCGAGATGATGTTCCGCCTCGCGGAGCGCAACGACTTCGAGCTTCCGTTCGAATCTATCTCCGACGTGAATCGGGCGTACGAGTTCACCGATCTTCAGTCCTTTCTCGACATCTACTACCAGGGAGCCGCTGTACTCCAGACGAGTCAGGACTTCTACGAGCTGATGAGGGCATACCTGGAGCGGGCTGCGGCGGATGGAGTCCAACATGCCGAGATCTTCTTCGATCCGCAGACGCACACGGAGAGGGGCATTGGCTTCGAAGTCTTCATGGAAGGTTTCAGAGCGGCCATGGACGAGGCTGCCCCGATGACGACGAGCCTGATTCTCTGCTTTCTCAGGCACCTCAGCGGCTCGGATGCAGTGGAGACGATGGCCATGGCGGAGCCGCATCTGGAGGGGGTCGTTGCCGTGGGCCTCGACTCGTCGGAGAAGGGATATCCGGGTGAGCCCTTCGAGGAGGCCTATTCGATGGCCCGGGATCTAGGCCTCAGGGCCGTTGCGCATGCTGGAGAAGAGGGCCCGCCGGAAAACGTGGAGGTGGCTCTCGATGTGCTGGGAGCTGAGCGAATCGACCATGGGGTGCGCAGCCTGGAGAAGGCCTCTCTGGTGGAGAGGCTGTGGGACGAGCAGGTACCTCTCACGGTCTGCCCCTACTCGAATGTCGCGCTTCGAGTGGTCGACCGTCTCGAGGATCATCCCTTGCCGGAGATGATGGGGCGCGGCTTGTTGGTGAGCGTCAACTCTGACGATCCGGCTTATTTCGGTGGCTATGTGGGCGATAACTTCGACGGTCTGGTGGAGAGCCTGGGATTCGGTAGAGATGAGATAGTGAGATTGGCCCGGAACTCGATCAATTCCTCATTCGCCGATGCCTTGAGGAAAGCCGAGCTGATCACCGCCCTCGAGAACGCCCTATCTTCCGACGACAGCTAACTGCCGGCTCAGGGCTCCTCATCCGCGTATCGGCCTTCTCCTGTCTTCGAAACAGAAGTGGCTTCGGCGAAGGTCATGAGAGCATGATTCCCTTGCGGGCGACGACCTGTCCGATGCGTTTCGGTTCATGGAGATGGGTGCTCTCGATCACCCGATCTTCTGCTTCCGGGTCGATGATCAGGCAGAAGCCGATGCCCATGTTGAACGTCCGGTACATCTCATCTTGATCGATCCCCGCATCCATGAGCAGGGAGAAGATCGAAGGGTACGACCATGTAGATGTATCTATCTCGGCCCCGAGTCCCGCTGGGAGAACTCTCGCCAGGTTGTCCTGAATACCGCCTCCGGTCACGTGGGCGGCCGCATGCACCCCACCCTCCGCGACGGCTGCCAGCACGGAGGGTGCATAGATGACGGAGGGCTCCAGGAGTTCCTCTGCGTGTTGCAGTGTGGCGTCGCCCAACACCGACCGCACGAGCGAGAAGCCGTTGGAGCGGAGGTTCGGAGACTGGAGCCCGATGACCAGGTCACCGGCCTCCACTAGATGAGGCCCGAGTTGGCTTGCCTTCTCGACCACTCCCATGGC
>JABAHQ010012015.1_pt2 | contig 11992 bp, 9 predicted proteins | sample 7062091 | NCBI WGS metagenome assembly JABAHQ01 (sample SAMN14534359, study PRJNA622989) | marine sediment metagenome | biome: marine biome [ENVO:00000428]; feature: marine pelagic biome [ENVO:01000023]; material: deep marine sediment [ENVO:00002113] | place: India: Gulf of Kutch | collected...
GTCGACTACGAGATGTCGGGCAAGGACCTGATCGATTCGGTCACCCTCGCCGGCAAGATCGTCAAGGCGCTCGGCGGGCGCCCGCCGGCCGGCTTCACCTACGAACTGTTCCTCGACGAGAAGGGCGAGAAGATCTCCAAGTCGAAGGGCAACGGGCTGGCGGTGGAGGAATGGCTGGCCTACGCGCCGCAAGAGAGCCTGGCGCTGTTCATGTACTTCAAGCCGCGCGCGGCCAAGCGCCTGTACTTCGACGTCATCCCGCGCACCGTGGACGATTACCTGAGCTTCCTCGGCCGCTTCGAGAGCGAGGGCCCGGCCGGGCGCCTGGAAAACCCCGTCTGGCACATCCATGACGGCGCCCCGCCCGAGGCCGGCGCGCCGCTCGGCTTCAGCATGCTTCTCAACCTGGCGAGCGTGTGCAACACGGAGGATCCGGCCGTGCTGTGGGGCTTCATCTCGCGCTACGCGCCGCAGGCGAGGCCCGAGAACGCGCCCATCCTCGATGAGCTCGTGGTGCGCGCGATCCGCTACTACCGCGACTTCGTCAAGCCGGCCAAGACGTACCGCAAGCCGACCGAGGTGGAGCGCGAGGCGCTGGCCGACCTGCTCGCCGAGCTCGAGGCGCTGCCGAGCGACGCCGACGGCGAAGCGATCCAGACGCGGGTCTACGAGGTCGGCAAGCGGCACGACTTCCCCGACCTGCGCGCCTGGTTCAAGGCGCTCTACGAGATCCTGCTCGGCCAGGAGCAGGGGCCGCGCATGGGCTCGTTCATGAGCCTCTACGGCATCGAGCAGAGCCGGGTGCTGCTGCGCCGCGCGCTCGCCGGCGAGGACTTGGCCGAGGCAGCGTCATAGGCGTTTTGGCGGCCCTCATGTCTCCACATGCTTGACCCGAGGCCGGGGACATGAGCCTCCGGTTCCGACCTCGCCGATGGGAGGAGGACCCGGCCGGACCTTCGGCCGGCTCGCGTTCGCTGCGGCGCGCGCCGTCGCCGCCCGGCTACCTGAACGACCAGTCCCAGTACAGCTCGCGCGACGTGCGGTAGACGGGCCCGGGTTGCAGGTCGCGCGACTCCACCCGGGTCACCGGCAACACCTTGCCGTAGTTGCCGGTGTAGAAGACCTCGTCGGCGTCCACGATCTCGTCCCAGGTGAGGGTTCGCTCGTAGACCGGGGTGCCGGCCTCGCGCAGCAGCCTGGCGACGCGGTTGCGCGTGATGCCGCACAGGAACGTGCCGTTCGGGATCGGCGTGTGGGCGGCGCCGTCCTTGGCGATCCAGATGTTCGCGGTGGCCAGCTCGGCGACGTTGTCGTTGCCATCGAGCACGACCGCGTTGTCGAAGCCGCGCTCGCCCGCCTCGATAAGCGCGCGTCCCGAATTGGGATACAGGCACGAGGCCTTGGCATGCGTCGGCGCCATGCTCGGCGGCGGCCGGCGCAGGCTGGACAGACAGACCGAGAACTCGCCCGGCTCGGGCAGCGGCGCCTCGTGGATCGAGCAGCAGAAGCGCGTGCTCTCCGGCTCGGGCATGACGAAGAACTTGTCCGCGCCGGCCTCGGCCCAGAGCATCGGCCGGATGTACAGGTGCGTGCCCGAGGCGAAGCGCGAGATGCCGTCCCTGGCGATCTCCAGCACCTGTGCGGCCGGGTACACGGGCTTGAGGCCGAACGCCTTGGCCGACTGGATCAGGCGCTCGCAGTGCAGGTCGAGATCCGGCGTCACTCCGTCGAAGGCGCGCGCCCCGTCAAAGACCACCGAGGCCATCCAGGTCGCATGCGTCATGGGCCCGAGAATCATCGGGTTGCCTTCGACCCACCGGCCGTCGAGGTAGTGGAGTCCGGTCATTCGCGGATCTCCGGGCCGACGCCTTCGCCAGTTCGCCCCCGCCTGCCCCGACGGGGACGGCTGAGCGCCAGCATAGCCGCCTCACGCCGCCAGTCAAAAGCGCCTCGCCGGGCGGGCTCGCCGGGCGCCGCTCCGCGGGCGGCACGCGCCGGGTCTGTCTGTCTGCAGGGGGCGGCGGCCGCCGGCGCGGGCCGCCCGGAGAGGGGCCTACTGGCTCGCCCAGACGATGCGGGCGATCCAGTCGATGTCCTCGACGTCCAGGATGCGGTCCGGGTGCTCGCGGTTCAACGACACCAGCTCGACCTTGCGGGCGCTCTGCCGGGCCAGCTCCTTGGCCATGACCTCGCCCTCGCGCGAGCGCAGCACGACGCGGTCGCCGCGCCGGATGCCGGCGGACGGCGAGACGATGATGGTGTCGCCGTCGCGGTAGATGGGCTCCATGCTCTGGCCGCTGATCTCCAGACCAAAGGCGTGGGGATCGGCGATCTGGGGGAACAGCACCTCGTCCCAGCCGCTGCCCGCGGGATATCCCGCATCGTCGAAGTAGCCCTTCTCGCCGGCCTGGGCATAGCCGATGACGGGAATGCGCTGGGCCAAGACCGCGGCGTTTTCCTCGCCCATCTGGGCCACAAACTCGGCCAGCGAGTCGCCGGTGGCGGCAAGGATCTTCGCGATCGATTCCGTGCTGGGCCAGCGCTGCTTGCCTTCCTTGGTGATCCGTTTGCTCTTGTTGAACGTGGTCGGATCCAGTCCCGAGCGCCGGGCAAGCCCGGAGGGGGACATGCCGTGCTTTTCGGCCAAGCGATCAATGGCCCGCCAAACGTCTGCGTGTCGCAACATTTCAACCTGACCTTTTAAACCACTCCCGAACGTATCACGAAGGAAAAATCACGCCGGTTTACCGGTGTGCTGTGGTTACCTCGTAATTGCATACGAGCAACGTCGCCCGGTCAACCTCGCGTTGCGCGAATCATTGCCCGCCGGATTCGCGCCGCTGTCGGCGCATTCACGTGCCCGATGCGCATTCCCTCGGCGAGCCTGCCCTGGCTCGGCGTGAGCGGGACGCCGTGGCCGCGCGATCGACCATAAGCCTCGAGCGCACCCATGGCACGATGTAACGTCAAGCTCCTTTCCTTGCGGATAGGGGCCCGCACCGCCCGACGTGCGTCAGGGCCTCTCCTCGTAGACTCCTGCACTGGTTCCTCGGGTGCCGCGTCTCGATACGCAAGAGCCGTGCCAAGCGTGCGGCGAGTCGGGCGGTCCCGCCCCGCCGGCCCGAACCCGCCGAAATCCGCGCCTTGCCCGCGAGGATCGAGGTTTGCCCTTGCGGCTCCGGCCGCTGCGGCGATTCGCAAAATGCAAAATGCGAGCGCGAATTCGCAATTTGCGAATCGCCTCGCGCGATCGCACGTCATGCTCGCCGCTCGGTTCCGCTGTTCACGCCGTGATGATTTGTCTAGGCTCCGGCCATGGGCGCGGCACCGAGCCATCGCATGCGCACACGTGAGGATGAAACGGCGGCGCGCGCGGCTTGGCGCCCAGCGGGCGCCGAGACGCGCCGCGCCATGCCGTGGCTCGCTCGAGGCTAGGGGCGCGCCGCCCGTGACCGGCACCCGCCTGGCCGGGGCGCTGCTTCGCCGCCTCGATCCGGAGAGCGCGCACGATCTCACCCTGTGGCTGCTGCGCCGCGGCCTGGGGCCGGACCAGCGGGCGCCGGACGATCCGATGCTGGCGCTGCGGCTGTGGGATCGCGACTTCGCCAACCCGATCGGGCTGGCTGCCGGCTTCGACAAGAACGCGGCCGTCCTCGGCCCCATGCTGCGCCTCGGCTTCGGCTTCCTGGAGGTCGGCACGGTCACGCCCAGGGCGCAGCCCGGCAACCCCAGGCCGCGCGTCTTCCGGCTGGTCGAGGACGAGGCGGTGATCAACCGCCTCGGCTTCCCCTCCGACGGCGTGGCGGTGGTCGCCGAGCGCCTGGAGCGCTGGCGCCGCGACACGCCCGCCGGCCCGATCGGCGTCAATCTCGGCAAGAACCGGGACAGCGAGGACGCGGCTGCCGACTACGCGGCCGGGGCGCGCGCGCTCGCCCGGGACGCCGACTATCTGGTGATCAACGTCTCCTCGCCCAACACGCCGGGCCTGCGCGCCCTGCAGGATCGCGTTGAGCTGGAACGCCTCGTCGACGCCGTGCGCGCCGCGCTCGCCGAGGCCGGCGCCGCGGCGCCGCTGCTGGTCAAGGTCGCACCGGACCTGAGCGCGAGCGATAAGCGCGACATTGCGGCGGTCGCCCTCGAGCGCGGCCTGGCCGGACTGGTCGTGAGCAACACCACCATCGAACGCCCCGCGGGTCTCCGCGGGCGGCACCGGAACGAGAGCGGCGGCCTGAGCGGCCGGCCCCTGTTCGCGCCGTCCACCGCCGTGCTGGGCGAGATGTACCGCCTGACCGAGGGGCGCGTGCCGCTCGTCGGCGTCGGCGGGGTGGCCGGCGCGGCCGATGCCTACGCCAAGATCCGCGCCGGGGCGTCGCTCATCCAGCTCTACACCGCGCTCGCCTATCACGGGCCCGGGCTCGTTCCGCGCATCAAGGCGGGCCTGGTCGAGCTCCTGCGGCGCGACGGCTACCGCGGCCTCGCCGAAGCCGTCGGCGCCGGGCTGCGCGGCGTGCGCTAGTACCGGCTTTCACGGAAAAGCCGCTACACGATCTTGGATTCACGTACCCGATTCACGCAGATAATTCGTGACTCGCCCGGCTCACGAATTTCCGCCTAGGTCGTGACGGTCATGCCTTGGCCCTCTTGTCGCGGCGCCTCAAGCGATTGTTTGCATACGTGGAATCCGGCACGCCGCCGGCCGCCGCGGGAGGCCATAACAACCACTCATTAACCGTCTTTCAAGACCTGGGGCGGCACAGTGCGGGCCGGTTGCCAAGGCTGCCCCTCCGCGGGATATGCGCGCGTTCTTCCACCTGCTCTTCATGGCCTGCTATGCCGGCCTCGCCGGCGCCACCGTGGTGTACGGCCCGCGCTCGGTGGCCGGGCTCGACCAGGGCGCGGCGTTCGGCATCGGCGCGGTGATCCTGCTCGGCTGCGCCCTGCTGCACGAGGTCTACGTGCGGATGGGGCGGCAGATCGAACTGAGCCACCGACTCGCCCTGCTCGAGTATGCTCGGGAGGTGCAGGAGGACGAGTTGAGCTGGCTGCAACGCGAGGTCGAGGCCCTGCGCGAGGGACTGGAGGGGCTGAGTCAAGCGCCCGGCGCCGGCGGGCGCACGGTCGATGAGGTCATGGCCGAGGTCAAGGTCCTGAAGTCCTTGATCGAGCAGCTCTCCGAGGCGATGGGCCAGGCGGCGCCGGAGGCCGCTGCGCCGGCGCCGCACACCCCGGCGCTGGCGGCGCCGGCGAAGCGCTCGGGAGGCGGCGCCAGCAGCGGCGAGCTGCCGCCCGGCTTCATGCCGCCGGTGGCGGAGAACCTGGACCGCGAGGCGATTCTCGACATCGTGCGCGCCGCGCTCCGCGACGACCGCATCGAGCTGGTCCTGCAGCCGATCGTCAGCCTGCCGCAGCGCAAGCGGCGCTTCTACGAGTGCTTCTCTCGCCTGCGCACCGAGGACGGCGCCATGATCCTGCCGGAGCAGTACATCGCGCTGGCCGAGCGCGCCGGGCTGATCACCGCGATCGACAACATGCTCCTGTTCCGCTGCATCCAGTTGGTGCGCAAGATCCATCAGCGGAACGAGGACATCGACTTCTTTTGCAACATCTCGCCGCACACCCTGGCGGACGAGGCTTTCTTCGCCGATTTCGTCGAGTTTCTGGAGAGCAACCGGGAGCTGGTCGGGCACCTGGTGTTCGAGTTCGCCCAGGCCGACTTCGCGCGCTGGAGCGAGGCGGGCGCCCGGCTGCTCGACCGCCTCGCCCGCCTGGGCTGCCGGTTCTCGCTCGACCAGGTGTCGAGCCTCGACTTCGACGCGGCCGCGCTGGCCTCCCGGCACGTGCGTTTCGTCAAGATCGCCGGCGATCTCCTGCTCGACGAGATGCGCGACAACATCGGGATGCTGCGCGCCCTGCGCCGGCATCAGGTCGACCTGATCGTCGAGAAGGTGGAGGACGAGGCCCGTCTGGTCGAGCTGCTCGACTATGACATCGACTTCGGCCAGGGCTTCCTGTTCGGCGAGCCGCGCCTGGCCCGACCGGCCGCCTGAGGCGGCGACAAGCCTTTTATCCCGCCCGCCGCTGTGGCAGAAGTGCCGGCGCGCAAGCCGCGCGCCGCACGACACACGACCCATGGTTCCGATCTACGACGGCCTCTCGGCGCTCGCCGAGCGCTACGACGGATTCATCGTCGATCTTTGGGGCGTCCTGCACGACGGGGTGCAGGCGTTCCCGCAGGCGGTCGCCTGCCTGGAGGAGCTGCAGCGCCGGCGCAAGCGCGTGCTCATCCTGTCCAACGCGCCGCGGCGCGCCCATGTCGTGGCCGCACGCAATGCCGAGCTGGGCATCCCGCGGCGCCTGTGCCATGCCGTCGTGTCCTCCGGCGAGGCGGTGTGGCGGCACCTGGCGAGACGTTCCGACCCCTGGTACCGCGCCCTCGGGCGGCGTTGCTGCCACCTCGGCCCGGAACGCGACCGGGGCATGCGCGAGGGCCTCGACTACGACTTCGTCGAGGACCTCGACGAGGCCGACTTCGTCCTCAACACCGGCGCCCTGTCGCCCGGCGACACGGCGGCGACCTACGCCGCCTTCCTGCGCCGGGCGCGCGCCCGGAGCCTGCCCATGGTCTGCGCCAACCCGGACCTCGAGGTGATCCGCGGCGGCCGGCGCGAGATCTGCGCCGGCGCCATCGCGTTCGCCTACGAGGAGATGGGCGGCGCGGTGCGCTACGAGGGCAAGCCGCATCCCGAGATCTACGCGATGTGTCTGGATCTGCTCGGCGTGCCGGGGCGCGAGCGGGTCGCCGCGATCGGCGACTCCCTGCGCACCGACATCGCGGGCGCCAACCGGGCCGGCATCGACGCTCTGTTCGTGACCGGCGGACTGCAGGGCGAAGCGCTCGGCGTCGACGCCGCGGGCAACGCCGAGCCCGCGCGCCTGACGGCGTTCTGCGCGGCCGCCGGCGAGATCCCGAGCGCCGCGCTGCCGGTGCTGCGCTGGTAGGCGCCGGATCACGGCTCCGCGCGGGCACGCTCGCGCCGAGGCGGCCGGCCTACTCGGCGGCCTTGGCCAGGGCGGCGTGCGGATGCTCGATCTCGCGCAGCTCGCGGTCGAGGCGCACGCCGGCGTGGGCGCGCGCCGGCGCGAGCGGGGCCAGGAGGCTGTAGATGACCGGGATCAGCACCAGCGTGAACACGGTGGCGATACCCAGTCCGCCGAACACCACCCAGCCGATGGCGCTGCGCGCCTCCGCCCCGGCGCCGCTGCTCAGGATCAGCGGCAAGGCGCCCAGAACGGTCGAGAACATGGTCATCATCACCGGCCTCAGGCGGGTGAGGGCGGCGACGCGCACGGCCTCGCCCACGCTGCGGCCGCGGTCGCGCAGCTGGTCGGCGAACTCGACCAGCAGGATGCCGTTCTTGGCCATCAGGCCGATCAGCATGATCAGCCCGATCTGGCTGTAGATGTTGATGGTCGAGCCGGTGAGGTAGAGCGCGAACACCGCCGCCGCCAGGCCGAAGGGCACGGTCAGCAAGATCACCGCGGCGCTCAGGAAGCTTTCGAATTGGGCGGCAAGCACCAGCAGCACGACCAGGATGGCGATGACGAAGGTGATCGCGACCTCGTTCGAGGTATCCTGCAGGGTCGCGGCCTCGTTGATGAAGCGCACGCCGATGCCGCGCGGCACGACCTCGGCGGCCAGGCTCTCCACATCCGCCATCGCGCGCCGCAGGGAATAGCCCGGCGGCAGCGGTACGTCGATCTCGACGGCGCGCTTCTGGCCGGTGCGGTCCAGTTCGGCGGCCACGCCGATCTCGTCCAGGGTGGCGAAAGCCGAGATGGGAACCAGCTCGCCGCTGGCCGTCGAGACGAAGAGGTTGTGCAAATCGCTCGGGTCGTCGATGGCGCCGGCGGCGGACTCGAGCAACACCGGGACCGATTTGTCCGCCACATTGAGGGTGGTCACCTCGAAGCCGTCCACCATGGCTCGCAGCGTGTTTGCGATTCCCTCGACCGGCGCGCCCAGGTCCTCGGCGCGCCGCCGATCGACCCGCACCGAGAGCTGCGGCTGGGTCTGTTGGTATTCGATCTCGGCGCCTTCCAGGTGCGGCAGCCTGTCGTGCATCGCGGCCAGGAACGTCTCGGCGGCGCCGGCGATATCGGCGTAGTTGGACCCGGTCAGCGCGAACTCCAGGCTGCCGCCGGCGCGGTGCAGATTGAGGCTGTTGGGCGTGCGGATGTGCGCGGTCGCCCCCGGAATGGCCTTGAGGCTGCGGCGCAACCCCTTGGCGATCTCGGCTTGGCTGCGGCTGCGTTGCGACCAGTGGGCGAGCGGCGCGACGATGAACACGCGGTTGAGGTCCCAGCGCCCGACGAGGGACAGGACGTTCGTGATCTCGCCGCTTGCGCGCAGCGGTTCCAGCAGGGCCTCGGCCTTGGCCGACTGACGATCCATGTAATCCAGGCCGACGCCATCGGGCCCCTGCATCATGATCAGGATGACAGCCCGGTCCTCGCTGGGCAGCAGCTCCTCGTCGATCGCGGGAAAAAGCGTCGCGGCGAGCAGGGCTGCCGCGGCCGCCACGACCAGCACGAGCAGCCGGGCGCTCAGAGTGAACTCCAGCAGCCGCCGGTACAGGCCCATGACCGCGCCCCCGAGCCGCCCCATGCGGCCGCCGGCCGCGGCGTGCCCGCCGCTCAGCAGCCGCGCGGCCAGCATCGGACACAAAGACAGCGCCACGAACGACGAAATCACCACCGCGATCGCCAGCACGAAGCCGAACTCCGTGAACAAGCGCCCGGCCGTGCCGGGCAGGAACGCGATGGGCACGAACACCGAGACCAGGGTCGCGGTGGTGGCGAGGACGGCGAAGAACACTTGTCGGGTGCCGAGCACGGCCGCGGCCAGGGGCTTGGCGCCCCGGGCGCGCTGCCGGTCGATGTTCTCGACCACGACGATCGCGTCGTCGACGATCATGCCGGTCGCGAGCACCAGGGCCAGGAGCGTCAGGATGTTGATGGAGAAGCCGAGCAGCCAGATCGCGGCCACCGTGCCGATGAGCGCGATGGGAATCGCCGTCGCCGGAATCAGGGTCGGACGGACCGCGCCCATGAACGCAAAGATGACCGCGACCACGACCGCCACGGCGATGGACAGGGTGGTCAACACCTCGCGCACCGAACTGCGTATGAAACGCGCATCGTCGGAGATCTTGACGATCTCGACGTCGTCCAGGCGCCGGTTGAGGGTCTGGACCGACTTGTCGACCGCGGCCGAGATCTTGATAGTGTTCGACTTGGCTCGCCGGACCACGCCCAGGCCGACCACCTTGCGGCCGTTCAGCAGGCTGTAGCTCTTTGCATCCGCCGGGCCGTAGAAGGCTTGGGCCACGTCGCCGAGACGTACGTCGGGACGCAGCAGGAGGTCCTCGACATCGCCGGGACGCCAGACCGAGGCGTCGGCGCGCACCAGCAGCAATTGGTCGTCGGATTTGAAGCTGCCCGCCGGGACGTCGAGGCTCGTGCTTTTCAGGACCTTGGCCACGTCGTCAATGGACAGCCCATAGCTGGCCAGCCGCAGGGGGTCGACCACGATCCGCAAGACCCGCTCCTGATCGCCGAACAGCTCCACCGCGGCGACGCCGGGGATGGCCGAGAGCTCGGCGGCCACGTCGTCCTCGGCCAGTTCACTCAGCGCCTCCTGTGACAGGCGGCTGCTGACCAGCGCCAGCCGAATGATCGGCGAGGCGTCCGCGTCGGCCTTGACGATGGTGATGTCTTCGACGCCGTCGGGCAGCTTGCGCTTGATCGCGGCGACCGCCTCGCGGACGTCGTTGGCGGCGACGTCGAGATCGACGTTGGGCAGGAACTCGGCGCGCACGCGCATGTTGTCTTCTTCGCTCGCCGACCTGATGGTCTTGACGCCGGAGACGCGGGCGACCGCCCCCTCGATCACGCTGGTGACCTCCGCATCCATGGTCTCGGGCGAGGCGCCGTCGAAGAAGGCACGGGTCGTCACCACCGGTCGGTCCACATCGGGCAGCTCGCGGACCTCGACCCCGAACAGCGCGCCGAGTCCGGCGATCACGATCAGGAGGTTCGCCACCACGATCAGAGTCGGACGGCGCACCGAAAGAGCGGGCAGCTCGCTTGGCCGGGCCATCATGAAACTCCGCGCGTGGCCGCGGGCACGGCCCCGCCGGCTTGGCCGTTGTCGTAGGGCACCGGCTCGACCAGCTGGCCGTGGCGCAGGCCCTGAACGCCCTCGACCACGATCAGGTCGCCGGGGCGCAACGGGCCGTCCACCAGGACCCGGCCGGCGCCGCGGCGCACGACCTTCACGAAAACCTTGCGGGCCCGGCCTTCGATCACGCGCCAGATGTAGGCGCCGTCCCGGCTCCACAGCACCGCGACCTCGCGGATGCCGGGATAGGCGCGTCCCGCGAAGCTCAGCCGCACCGCGAAGGACGTCCCGGGACGGATCGCGCCGTCGGGATTGGGTATGCGCGCCTCGACGTGCAGCGACCGCGTGACCGGGTCGATGCGGCTGTCCATGGCGTGCACCGTGCCGCCGAGCTCGCGGTCCGCCATGCCCCAGGGCCGCACCACGACCTCGTCGCCGAGCCCGATCCGGCCGGTGTGCTCCTCGGGCAGGTCGAACTCGACCAGGAGCGACGAGCGGTCATCGAGGGTGGCGATGAGTGTGGAACTGGTGACCCGGTCGCCCGTGTCGACCTGGCTCAGGCCGATCACGCCGCTGAAGGGTGCGAACACGGTCTTGTCATCGAGCGCCGCCATGGCCTGGGCGAGGCGCAGGCGCGCTTTCTCCAGCTCGGCCCGTGCCGTCTCCAGGCGCACCATCGACACCGCGCCCTTCGGCGCGAGCTTCTCGAGCCGCTTGACCTCGCGCCGGGCTTCTTCCTGGACGACCTGCGCCAGGCGCACGGCCAGGCGCTCATGCTTGTCGTCGAGGCGCACGAGCGGCTCACCCTCTGCCACCCGCTGTTCGGCCCGGAACAGGACCTCGACCACCTCTCCGGCGGTGGCCGGGTAGAGGGAGGCCGAGCGCAGCGCCTTGCCGGTCCCGATCGCCTGGATCTGAACCCGGTCCTCGACCATCTCGAGCGGCTCGACCAGCACCACGGTCTCGTCGGCCCGGCGCTCGGCCTTCGGCTCGGACTCGGCCGAACCCCGCCAGCCTGGCAACCACAGCCAGGCGGCGCCCAGCGCGCCAGCCAAGGCCACGATTACGCCGATCTGCGCGCGCACTCGCATCACGTTTCGCCGGCACCCCAACGTGGGTTGACGCCGCCGCCTGAGGAAGCGCCACAGGGCGCATTGTACAGGAGAAATTCCGACCGGGCCCAGAATCCGTTTGGCGCCCTGTTCGCCCATCCGAGGATCCGGTGCGCCGGCGCGGTCCGGTTGGACTTGTCGGCGAACCCGGAGGTATACTGCGCGGCAACGTCGCGACGCCGACTCGCGACCCGGTTTCCGGAGGGTAGATGGCAGATTTCCCCGACACCGCGATAGAACACTGGCGCGAGCGAGCCGAGTCCGAGCTCAAGGGCCGGCCGCTGTGCGAGCTGACCTGGACCACGCCCGAAGGCATCGAGGTCAAGCCGCTCTACACGGCCGCGGACCTGGCCGGCCTCGAGCACCTCGGCGGCCTGCCCGGGGTGCCGCCCTACCTGCGCGGGCCGCGCGCCACCATGTACGCGGCTCGGCCCTGGACCGTGCGCCAGTACGCGGGCTTCTCCACGGCCGAGGAGTCGAACGCCTTCTACCGCAAGAACCTGGCGGCCGGGCAGAAGGGCCTGTCGGTCGCCTTCGACCTGGCCACCCACCGCGGCTACGACTCGGACCACCCGCGGGTCGTGGGCGACGTGGGCAAGGCCGGGGTGGCCATCGACTCGGTCGAGGACATGAAGATCCTGTTCGACGGCATCCCGCTCGACAGGATGTCCGTCTCCATGACCATGAACGGCGCGGTGCT
>JABAHQ010000023.1_pt2 | contig 11985 bp, 8 predicted proteins | sample 7062091 | NCBI WGS metagenome assembly JABAHQ01 (sample SAMN14534359, study PRJNA622989) | marine sediment metagenome | biome: marine biome [ENVO:00000428]; feature: marine pelagic biome [ENVO:01000023]; material: deep marine sediment [ENVO:00002113] | place: India: Gulf of Kutch | collected...
GGGAAAGTACTCCTGATCGCATGTTTACTTATACTGCAAACCTGGTAACCAACACCATGGACACGACATTACAATGGGATTGGTTTAGTGGTGAAGGATATACTCCTAACCTGGTGACAGCAGACCTTGTTTTCCGGGTGAGCACCGAGGCTGTGCAGGGACTCGATCTATTTGATCGTGGTGTCGGTGACAAAATCTTCGTGATTGGTCCAAATGGATGGGACCTACCCAATCCTCCTTACCCTCCAACCGCCACTGGTGATTTAATTGAAATGAACTTTAATGCTGTTTTGCAGGAATGGACCGCAGTTGAGCAGTTTACCAGAGCGCCAGGATCGGAAATGAACTACAAATATTTCATTCGTTGGGATTCTTCCAGAATAGTTCCCGGCAGCCCCAATTACATTCCGAATCTGGATATTCGCTTTCTAACCGATCCTGATATAGACAGCGGCTGGGAAGAGCCCTCTATCACCGGAGGCGGAAATAGAGTGCATACCTGGGGTACAGCCAATCCGCAATTTCCGACCGGTGATTTTGGCTTTGACCGGCAGTTTTTTAACGCTGCCCCGGCAAATTGCTGGTTTGATAATGCCATGGATATCACCTGGAATGTTAATATGCAACCAGCTACCGACCCAAACCAGAATACGAATCCACATCTTTTTAACCCTGCTACTGATTCCGTGTGGGTGCAATTTGACGGATCACTTTTTGCATTATCCCAGGGGTGGCCTACTTTTGAACATCGAGCAATCGTGCTGGAAGATCCAAATCAGGACATGGTTTACACAGCGACATACACGGTTAATCCTCCCGGGTGGTATCAGCTTGGATTCATCATAGCGTATGGTAACAGTACTGATGGATATGTAACCAATGGCGGTGGTACCGCCGCCGGACGACGGTACTACCAGTTTATTCACCCCGATTCTCTGGTTAATGAAGGTGGACAATTTCTGACCTCGTATTGGCCAAGTTCCTATAATTTGCCCACGATTGACTGGGTCCAGCAAAATCTGCCGTTTGAGCCTCCTCCTGACATGACCACTCCGGTTGGCATTGAAGATGAGCGCGATTTGGTTCCTGGTAGATACGCTCTCCATCAAAACTTTCCGAATCCTTTTAACCCCTCAACCACGATTCGGTATGAGTTAGCGAAGACCTCGGATGTTAATATTGCGGTTTACAACATTCAAGGTCAGCTGGTAAAAACTGTTGTGGATAGGNNCAGTTTATAACATTCAAGGTCAGCTAGTAAAGACCGTTGTGGATCAGAGACAGAAAACAGGTGAGCATACTGTTGTATGGGATGGCAGAAATGATGCTTCTAATAGAGTTGCTTCCGGTATCTACTTTGTGAGAATGAAGGCCGGTGATTTTAACCAAACACGGAAAATGATTCTGCTCAAATAAGTGGTGCGCAAGGGCGTTACAGCAAGTTGTATGTCAATGAAAAGGGCACCTTGATTCTATGTCAGCGTGCCCTTTTCTGATGAATAACTATTTCAAATAAATCTTTTGATATTTTATTTTATCATGCCTTTATCAAAAAAGCAAAAGCGTTATATAAAAGAGCATTATGGCAAGCAATCCTCAATTAAGGAAATCGCCGTAAAAATTCAAGCAGACCCGACTGAAGTAAAGAAATACATCAAAAGATCATCTTTAAAGGTCGATCCGAGAAAAAGACGCATCTATAATCTCATCGCATTACTAATACCGATTGCCTTCTTCCTATTATTGGAAGGGAGTCTGCAAATTATTAAATATGGGAGAGAACTTGATCTTTTTATTGGGGCATCCGGTGAATATTCGAAGTTCAAAACGTGCAATCCCTACATTGGACGGAGATATTTCGAGTCACAATCGGCTTACCCCGATCCTTCCAATGACCTTTTTCTAAAAGAAAAGCCTGAAAACTGTTACCGTATTTTTGTTTTAGGGGGATCAACAGCTGCCGGATATCCCTACAGCGAGAATTTAATGTTTTCAAGAATATTGCATTATCGGATATCTGAGGTTTTTCCGGAAAAACACATCGAAGTAGTTAACACAGCGACTGCTGCTATTAATTCATATACTTTGCTCGATTTTATGGATGAAATTTTGGAGAACCAGCCTGATGCCATTTTAATTTATGCCGGACATAATGAGTTTTACGGCGCGTTGGGCGTGGCTTCGACAGAGTCATTAGGCAAATTCAGCTGGGTAGTAAAATTATATCTCAAATTAAAAGAGTATCGAACATTTCTCCTCCTTCGCGACATTATAACCAAAGTTCAAAAGTGGATAGGGAAAATATTCTATGGTGAATCTAGAGAAGATCCTTCCGCAACATTAATGGAACGATTAGTCGCTGAACAAAAAATTGCATATGGAAGCTCTATTTATGAACTGGGTAAAAATCAATTCAAGAATAATCTTAATGATATCTTAAAGAAGGCAACAAAAGCTGATGTAAAAGTCCTGGTTAGCGAATTAGTTAGTAATATAAAAGATCAAAAACCCTTTGAATCATTGGCAACGACGGAATTACCTCCAGCGGATGAAGTCTATGAGACGGCACAATTACTTCAAAAAAAACATCAATATGATGAGGCATATGAAAAATATTACCTGGCAAAAGATCTGGATGCTTTACGATTTCGCGCTTCTGAGGAATTCAATGATATTATTCGTGAAGTTTGTTCCCAATATAATGTGCCTATCATTCCGTTAAAATCCATCTTTGAGGATGCTTCGCCAAATAGACTAATTGGCAATAATTTAATGTTAGAGCATCTGCATCCAAATATTGAAGGAGGCTTTTTATTGGCGGATGCTTTTTTCGATGCAATGAGAGAAAACCAGTTTATATCAGCTCATTGGAGCCTTCACAGGATTAAATCTCCATCCAATTTTCGGGAGAGCTGGGGATACACAGAGCTTGATAGTCTGTACGGCGATCTACGGATTCGTATCTTAAAAGGCGGATGGCCATTTAAGCCTAAATCAGCGCCAAATCGCGCCCTATTGGAGTATTCCCCGTCAACAAAGGCTGAGTCACTGGCGATAAGGACATGGATGGATAGGAAATTTACCTTAGAGCGCGGTCACGTGGAAATGGCAGAATACTATAAAAACAAAAAGGAATATTTGCGTGCCTATGATGAATACAATGCTTTGATGAGATTCACTCCTTTTAATATCTCCCCCTACCTTGAAGCAGCGGATGCGCTCATAGAAGCAAGGGATCTTAGCCGGGCGCTGCCTATTTTATATCAATCCCTGGAGATTGAGGAAACGGCTTATGCAAATAAATGGATTGGACAAATTCTTTTGGATGAGGGTTTCGTAAAGAAATCTCTTCCCTATCTTAAGAAAGCCTATGAGATGAATTCTACTGATCCGCAAGTTTTATATAATTTAAGCGGCGCCTATGCGCTTAATGCTCAATATGAAAAAGCAAAGGAAACTTTGGATGAATTATGGGAGATAAACCCAGATTTTCCGGATGCGGCTATTCTAAAAAAGCAATTAGATCAGGTCTTAAGAAATTAACCTGGAGCTGAAATGACGATCCTTGACTATAGTATTGTGATGGTTTATTTGATTGCAATGATTTCCGTCGGTATGTACTTCCAGCGCAAAGCTTCCCAAGGTATTGATTCCTATTTCCTGGGTGATCGAGGGATGCCCTGGTGGGCTTTGGGCGCCTCAGGAATGTCATCCAATATGGATATCAGCGGCACGATGATAAATACCGCTTTGGTTTTCGCTTTGGGTGCCAGCGGATTTTTTATTGAAATCCGTGGCGGGGTAACGCTAATCATGGCCTTTTTGATGATATTTCAGGGCAAGTGGAATCGTCGTGCTTTGGTGATGACTCTGGCAGAATGGATGCATTTCCGATTTGGTAAGGATAAGCAGGGTGATGTGGCGCGGCTAATCGCTGCTCTTTCTATTATCATTATGACAATTGCCATGATTACCTATTTTGCTATTGGATCAGGGAAATTTGTCGCTGAGTTTTTGGGCATCCCGGCTTTTTTGGGGCTTTCTTCACAATTTTGGGCAGCAACTTTAATGATTGTCCTGGCGATGATTTACACCGTTGCCAGCGGACTTTACGGCGTCGTGTGGACAGATGTGTTTCAGGGTTTTTTAATTTTTGGAACCATCATTTTTATTTGCGCTCTGGCGTTTTTTAGTTTCAATTTGCCGCAGGTATTCAATATCTCAGTGCCGGTTAGGGGCGGCGGTTTTATGGCAATCGAGACCACAAGGGACGCCTGGACAAGCGTCATACCAGAGTGGAAATTAGGGATGCCCGAAGTATCCACCTATTCCATCTATAATCTTTTTGGAGTCGCTATTCTATTTTACATAATCAAAGTAACCATTGAAGGCAGCGGAGGTACCAGCCAGTATATGATTCAGCGATTCTTTGCTTCGCGTAGTGATCGGGAGTCGGGTTTATTATCGCTCTTCTGGATTCTTCTTTTAGCTTTCCGCTGGCCGTTCATTGCAGCAATTGCAGTTATGGGAGTCGTCTGGGGCAGTCAATCCGGGGTTATCCAGGATCCTGAAACCGTCCTGCCTGTCGTGATCAATCAACTTGTACCTATTGGGATTAAAGGGCTCCTTGTTGCGGGATTGATGGCAGCAGCCATGTCCACATTTGATTCCACCGTTAATGCCGGTGCAGCCTATTGGGTAAAAGATATTTATCAAACCTATATCAATCCCAAAGCAACCGAAAAGCAGTTGCTGAGACATAGCCGCTGGTCATCAATCATTATTGTAGCTCTAGGCCTGTTATTTATGCTGGCGATTAGAAATATCAATGAAATTTGGGGCTGGATTACTTCCAGTTTAGGAGCAGGTTTATTAATACCCACTTTAGCCCGATGGTACTGGTGGCGCATGAACGGATACGGTTTTGCGGCCGGCACGGTGGTGGGGATGGTTGCGGCAGTTTTACAGAGAATGTTTTTACCCGATATACCGGAATATTCCGCATTTATTATTACCACCCTTTCGTCTTTAGTGGGCATGATTATTGGAACCTATGCTTCGGCTCCAACAGATGAGAACGTGCTCTTTGAATTCTACAAACGAACCCGCCCTTTTGGGTTTTGGGGGCCTATTCGTAATAGAATTACCCAAGAAACTATGGATAAAATAAAAAAAGAAAACCGAAGAGACATTTTGTCAACATTTTTTGCTGTACCGTGGCAAGTGATTCTTTTTCTCAGCTTTATGGCGCTGATTTTTAAAAGATGGGATCAGCTATTATGGTTGGTTGTGATTTTGGCACTGTTATCCATAGGGCTATATTTTAATTGGTTTAGACATTTATCAACTGAAGTTAAAGTAGATGATAAACTTCCTGGTCCGGAGTAAAGGAATAGCTGTTATTAATTGAATCCAAAGTAATGAAAGGGAGTTTTAACATAGGGACATTCCAGGAAAGGCAAAATCCATGTTAGAGAAAATATCGAAAAGAATGATGCAATTAGGCTTTACTCAATATGAAGCTAAAGCCTATGTTGCTTTATTACAAAATTATCCTGTGACGCGTTACGAAATCAGTAAAAACAGTGGGGTGCCTCGCTCGGCAATTTATGATGTGATTCAAAAATTGGAAAATTTGGGGGTAGTCAATGTATTATCCACGAAGCCCGAAAAATATGTTCCTTTACCCCCGGAAGAATTTCTAAGGATGCTGGAGAGACGATATCATCAAAAGCTGGCAGATCTTCGGGAAAGCCTTTCGGAAATGAACACTGATGTAGAGCCGGAACAACTCTGGAATATTACAGGTTATAAAAATTTAATCGAAAAAGCCGGGGAAATGATTCTGAGTGCGAGAAAGGAGATATATTTATCCGCTTGGAACAGCGAAATATTGGAACTTGAGAAAGTCCTAATAGAGGCTCAAAAGCGGGGAGTCAAAATCGTCATTTTTTCTTTTACTAAAGTTCCCCGTATCGGTATGGTTTTTAGTTATTGTTTGGAGGAAAAAGAACTGGAAAAAGTATGGGACCACAAATTGATCCTCATGTGTGATCGTCAGGAATTGTTGATGGGCGAGGCCAATCGCCAGTTTCAACGCAAAGCCGCTTGGACAAAAAACAAAGCGATTATAGGAATAGCTGCTAATCACATTGTGTTAGATATCACCCTTTTTGGTATTCGTGCTGGTGTAGATGTGAGTGAAGCAGTCATTGAGATGCATCCCGGCGAAATGGAGCTTTTAGGTAGATTGTTAAATGAGAAATTTCCTAACAACCCTTTAATCAATCTTGATTTTTCCAAGAAAACGCTGAATGAAGTATTAAAAGTAGATAAAGTAGGTCAAAATCACTAGTCAATAGAGGTATTTACAATGCAGTTGCGTTACTTTTTAGTTTCATCTATCGTACTAATGTTTTTAAAAATGGTTACCGCCCAGATCCCTGACAGCGTGGATGTTACTTTCCGCTATCAAATTTCCGGACAAAATGCGGTATATGTGCCGGGTGAGTTTAATGGCTGGAACCCAACAGCCTGGCCGATGACTTATCAAGGAGGAGACTTATGGATTCGTACTGCCCGATTGGCTATTGGCGGAAATCCCAATCCCCCTCCCAATGGCGTGCCTGGGGCCTGGCAATATAAGTTTTATTATAACGGCGCCAGTCCTTGGCCAAACGATCCCCTAAATCACCACGTTAATCAGCAGGATAATAATAACTCATTCCTATATGTCAAAGACCCAACCATTTATCATCTTCTTCCCAATCAACGGCAAGGGATTATTAATATAAATACCCCAACTATTTCAGCTTACCTTTTTCCAAAAGTAGGAACGACAGTTGATACGTCCAACATTACCCTCAAAATTAATAGTACTGTTTATGATAATTTAGGAAGCTATTATAATTTCAATACAGAACAGTTGAATTTTACTCCTCCAGCGCCTCTTCCCGACGGAAGTTATACTGTAATTCTTGATGTTGGGACAAATGCCGACACGGTCAATTTTGTCATCCAAACCGGAAGCGCCCCGATTAAAGCAATGCCCTCTTATGCCAATCATGGTGTCACCTTGCCTAGTGCGGCCTCCAATGATTCAACCACTTTCAGACTTCGTGTTGGCGGAACGAATCTTGTCCTTTTGAGGATTGCTCCTCTTGGACAGCCGGTTTCATCCGCGCAGCCAGTATTGATGCGGAAAGATGTTTCAACCGACAACTGGTGGATAAATCTTGACCTTTCACCTGGTACTTATGAGTATCTTTATCAAACAGACAACGGTACCATGATTTATGATCCTTGGGGAAGATGGAGCGGGGAATTTGGATCTCGATTTACAGTTGGCCCTGAAGGATTGACCGCTGATGACTATGTGTGGCAAAGTAACAATTATCAACGGCCACCATTGAACAGACTCATCATTTACGAATTAAATATTCACGAATTTGCCGGTGGATTTTATGGTTTACCGGCAGCAGACGCAGGTTTTGCTGAATTTACCACCTTGATTCCTTATTTCGATACCTTAGGCGTTAATGCAATTGAATTAATGCCAATCAATGATTATGCATCAGTTGGGGAATCAGGTTTTTTCACATGGGGATACGATCTAAATCACTATTTTGCACTGGAACCTTCGTTTGGAACTCCTCGTGAATTCAAGGTCTTGGTAGACTCAGCTCATGCACGGGAAATAGCCGTTATTGTTGATGTTGTATTTAATCATCAGAATGACACCGGTCCACTTTGGCAAATGCAGCCAGATGAGATTAGTAATCCATATTTTAAGGAGTATACCGACCTTAGATTTAATGAAGATAATTTATTTTTCTTTAAAGATATGGATCACTGGACATCCGAGACACAGGAAATTGTTTATGAATCATTAAAAATGTGGATTGAAGAATATCGGGTGGATGGATTCCGGTATGATTTTACTCAGGGAATAGGGTGGAATATCAACGAACCGGATAAGGGCATTTTAGGATGGGCGAATAGAATTGATCAGGATTATAATGGTGAAATTTACCAAATAGCGGAACATTTACCTGAAAGCCCGGCACTCATGTTTCATAGCGGGCTCACTGGTGGTTGGCATGATAGCTACCATGATGAGATTTTTGATGAAGCCCGCTTTAAGAACACATCGTTGACAGAATTTGAGAATCTAATTCTTGATTTAGGAGCCTATCCCGGTAATGATATTCCTGCTACGCCAAGTGTCTATGCGAACCGAACAGAACCAGTTAATATGAATATCAATCATGATGAGCAATCATTAATTTATGAGATGATCACATTTCAGGGCGTTCCTCTCAATGAGGCCATTCAACGGGATAAGCTATATGCGCCGTTCATGTTTCTGTCTTTAGGCATCCCGATGCTCTGGCAGGGAATAGAATTCAGCGCTCCGCGTGGCTGGATGGATGATAATGAAAAACTTTCCTACCGGCCTTTAGAATGGTATCTTCTTCCAACTCAGAGAGGGCAGGATCATTACCATTACTTTCAACCTCTCATTTTTCAGCGAAGGAATAATCCGGCGTTGTACGACGGCACTTTGCAGAAACTTTTCAAATACAACAGTTCAAAAGTATTAGTTTGGGGATTTGATCATCCAACATTAATCAATAAGGTTATGGCAGTTGCGAATCTAAGTGGCCAGCAGCGCACGGTATCCAATGTTCCCTGGCTGGATACCGGTGACTGGTATGATGTTTTCGATCAGAGTGTTTTTACGGTCAATACCATTCCGATTCTTAGTATGACAATTCCAGCATATACCGCGTTGGTATACGCCAATACGCCTGATAGTAATCTGGTAAGTTTGGAAGAGAATATCTCAATCAATTTGCCGATATCGTTCGCTTTAAAACAAAATTATCCTAATCCTTTCAATCCTGCAACAACTATTGAATTTCAAATTCCAAAAACGGAAAGAGTTCGACTGAGCATATTTAATATTCTTGGACAAAAAATTCGAACACTCACAGAAGCGAATTATGTTCAGGGAGTTCATCATGTAATATGGGATGGCAGAAATGATCGGGGGGCAGCAGTTTCCAGTGGGATTTACATTATTCAAATGAAAGCAGGCAAATTTATTAAACATCGACGTATGCTGTTATTACGGTAAGAGTTTTCCGATAGGTTATAAAATGACATTCGACATCGCAGCCGTTGATATCTTGATAATCATATTATACTTCATGGCTGTTTTTGCCATTGCGATTTGGTCCACCAGAATTGAAAAATCTATCCGTGAGACATCCGCCGGATATTTTTTGGCTGGTCGGAATGTGGGCTGGTTTGTGGTGGGTGCCTCGCTATTTGCCTCAAATATTGGTTCAGAGCATTTGGTTGGATTAGCCGGTACCGGAGCTGCGAGTGGCGTCGCGGTCGGACAGTTTGAAATTTTGGCTTCCCTAATCCTGCTGATTTTGGGTTGGGTATTTGTTCCGTTCTATTTAAAAAGCGGCGTCTATACCATGCCGGAGTTTTTGGAGCGTCGGTACTCACCAGGCGCCAGAACATATCTGTCATGGGTTTCGATAATCGGGTATGTGCTAACCAAAATTTCTGTGACTATTGCCGCGGGCGGAATTGTTTTCGAAGCTATGGGATTGAATTTTTGGACCGGTGCCTTCATTGTGGTAGTAGCGACGGGGATTTACACCATACTGGGCGGACTTCGTGCGGTGGTTTATACGGATATGATGCAAACCTTTGTGTTGATTGGTGGTTCAGTCACAGTTACTGTAACCGGACTAATTGAATTGGGTGGGTGGAATGTAATGGTTGAAACAGCCGGAACCAGTTTCTTCAATATGTGGCAGCCAATAAGCGATCCCGACTTTCCCTGGACAGGCATTCTCTTCGGTGCTCCGATCTTAGGTGTTTGGTATTGGTGCACCGATCAATTTATCGTTCAGCGAGTACTTTCTGCAAGAAATGAAGATCACGCCCGGCGCGGCACCATTTTCGGCGGGTTCCTAAAAGTATTGCCCTTGTTTATTTTTGTTATTCCCGGTGTTATCGCTTATAGTTTAGCAAAAAGCGGTCGCTTAACATTGGACCAACCGGACCAAGCATTGCCGGTACTCATCGGCACCTTATTGCCTATTGGACTAAAAGGATTGGTGATTGCCGGGTTATTGGCGGCGTTGATGAGTTCGCTCTCTTCTGTATTTAACTCCTGCTCAACCCTTATCACTTTAGACATTTATAAAAAAATGCATCCTGAAGCGTCTGAAAAACGACTGGTTGTCGTTGGTCAAATTGCGACGGGTGTTTTGGTTATATTCGGATTATTATGGATTCCTTTCATGAAGAATATCTCCGGTTTACTTTATAAGTATCTTCAAAGTGTTCAGGCTTATATTTCTCCCCCTATTGCCTCTGTTTTCCTACTGGGTATTTTTTTAAAAAGATTAAACGGGCGAGGAGCCATAACTGCACTAATTACTGGATTTCTTTTAGGTATGGCTCGACTGGTTGCGGAATTGAGTAAGGATTATTTGTCGGGCATCTTTTATACTTACGCCGATATTAATTTTCTTCATTTCGCTGTTTTTCTATTTATTGTTTGTTCTGTTATTTTAATTGTTGTTAGTCGACTTTCTCAACCCCCCTCCAATGAGAAAATTGCTGGTGTAACTTATGCAACCGCTGCGGAATCAGAAGCAGATCCTTCATGGAAGAAACAAGACGTTTTGCTTTCAATCATTCTCGCTTATTTATTGATAATTAAATTAAATATATTGTGATTCTATGCACACAGAAAATACGACTTATTTTTAATATAGATTAGAGATAATGCACAAGGAAGTTGTATTATGAACAGGGATGATAATTACAATTCAGGGATGAGCGGGGCTACCACGCGATTCCTCGCCAGACAGGATTTCAACAAGCTAATTACCCCAAAACTACGGAAAAAGTTTATCAAAAAGATTTTCAATAACGACCAAAAAGATTATGAAAAATTTGCTGCTTTGATTCAAAATATCAACAACTGGAAAGACGCAAACATTTTGATTGATTTCTATTTTTACAAGAATGGTGTGGATCCGGTTTCAAGAGAGGCATTGGAGTTCAGAAATATTCTCTATCATATCTATTATCCTAAATAGAAAAGTGATCATTCAGGTAACACTCCATAAAAACCAAAAATCTTTTCTCAGAAGTTCGTATTGAAAAGTTCATTTCTTTAATTCTATTCCCCACCTCTCACCCAAGGTAGTTTTAATAAATTACAGGTGGAAGTTATGGTAGTCTTGTAGCATGGGCGTTTTTTGAGGAAATGCAGCGGGAACCTAATATGATTAATATCTAAAAATTAGCTTTAATATTAGAATTCAATTGTGAAAATGGAAATTAATATTTATATTAATAACGAATTTGAGGTTACATATTTCATTACTTTAATCAAAATTTTGGTAAAAGGAGGGTACCATGTCATTTACAGGAGATGAGGATCATTCCATTACGCTTGAAGCAGCAAGAGAATTAACAAAGAATTATAGAGATGCCGAAGATACAAGCGAGATAAAGGGTGGCTTTTTTGGAAAGTCCACCTTACAGAAAATGCTGGATCAGGAAGGTTGTGTGGGAATTCGTATTTACTACGGACAGGAAAAGAGTGGTTCACCTAAATTTGTGCTTGTCGGTGTAGATAAAAATACAGACGACTTAGTTGNNTGTCCACCAAACTGTGGGAGTTCTAATGAACTGAATAGCTCATAAACGTTGAGGAGCAAATGTCGGGCATTCCACTCACCAGTTTAATATCCGCAGTATCAGATTATGCGCCTTTCTTGGCGGGTTTATTTTTTTATCGATCATTAAATATTGATATGAGAGTATTGTTCATTTTTGTCTCAGCCGGTGTGATTTCCACCTCAGTTGGTGTATATTTAGCAATACAGGTCAAAAATAATCTGTTGCTTTTCCATATATGGACACTCATAGAATACGGCTTTT
>JABAHQ010020732.1_pt1 | contig 11980 bp, 11 predicted proteins | sample 7062091 | NCBI WGS metagenome assembly JABAHQ01 (sample SAMN14534359, study PRJNA622989) | marine sediment metagenome | biome: marine biome [ENVO:00000428]; feature: marine pelagic biome [ENVO:01000023]; material: deep marine sediment [ENVO:00002113] | place: India: Gulf of Kutch | collected...
AAGCTGCAGGCCAACCCGGATGCCGTCGGCATCTTCGGCTTCAGCTTCCTCGACCAGAACGCCGACAGGATCCAGGGCGCGCGCATCGACGGCGTCGAGCCGACGTTCGAGAACATCGCGAGCGGCAAGTACGGGGTCTCGCGGTCGCTGTACTTCTACGTCAAGCAGCAGCACGTCGGCGTGGTCCCGGGCATCGAGGCCTACGTCGCCGAGTTCACCAGCGACAAGGCCTGGGGCGACGAGGGCTACCTGGTCGACAAGGGGCTCATCCCCCTGCCGCCGGCCGAGCGCAGGGCGATGCGCGCCGCGGCGAGCGCCCTGACGCCCCTGTCGATGTAAGCGAAGGACCCCATGGCCCGGCCGCCGCTCGTCCCCCGGGGAGGCGTCACGCGTGAGGAAAGAGACCGGAGCGGCCGGGCCCGACCCGCCCATGCGAACACCTGATACGGCCCCGCCATGCAGACCGTGACCCTCGCCGCGGTCCTTCTGCTCATCGCCTCGGCCGGCTATGCGCTCGGCCGCAGGCGGGCGTTCGCCGTGTGCGGCGGCCGCACCCGGTCGCTGCACTCCCGCCCGCCGTACCACGGCCTCTATGTCGCGCTGTGGTGCGGCCTGCCGAGCGCGCTACTGGTCGCGGCTTGGCTGGTCCTGGAGCCGCGGGTCGCCGAGTGGCTGCTCATATCCAGCCTGCCGCCGGAGGCGCGGACGCTCGATCCCGACCGGCTCAAGCTGCTCATCGTCGATATCAAGAACCTGGCCTCGGGCGACATCGTCAGCCGCGAGGTCGACGCCGACATGCGGGCCGCGGCCGACGGCTACGCCACGTTCCGCGGCATCGCCCGGATGGCGATGGCGGTGGCGGCGGCGGCCGTGGCTCTGCTCGGCGTGTCCCGGGGCCTGAAACGGATCAGCGCGGACATGCGCGCCCGCGTGCGGGTCGAGCAGGTGGTCAATGCGCTCATGCTGGTCGCCTCGGCGGTCGCGATCCTGACCACGGTCGGGATCGTGCTCTCGCTCGTGTTCGAGGCCACGCGCTTCTTCGCCGAGGTGCCGCTGCTCGAGTTCCTGTTCGGGCTGCACTGGAGCCCGCAGACGGCGCTGCGCGCCGATCAGGTGGGCGCCTCGGGCAGCTTCGGGGCCGTCCCCCTGTTCGCCGGGACCCTGCTCATCACCGTGATCGCCATGGCCGTCGCGGTCCCCATCGGCCTGTTCGCGGCGATCTATATGTCGGAGTACGCAAGCCCGGGGCTGCGCGCCGCGGCCAAGCCCATGCTGGAGACGCTGGCCGGCATCCCGACCGTGGTTTACGGCTTCTTCGCGGCGCTTACCGTGGCGCCGTTCGTTCGCGGCGCGGGCGAGTCGCTCGGGCTGGATGTCGCGTCGGAGTCGGCGCTGGCCGCCGGCGTCGTCATGGGCATCATGATCATCCCGTTCATCTCGTCGCTCTCCGACGACGTCATGAACGCGGTCCCGCAGGCGCTGCGCGACGGCGCCTACGCCCTCGGCGCGACCAAGTCGGAAACCATCAGGCAGGTGGTCGTCCCGGCGGCGCTGCCCGGCATCGTCGGCGGCATCCTGCTGGCCGTCAGCCGCGCCATCGGCGAGACCATGATCGTGGTCATGGCCGCCGGGCTGGCCGCCAACCTGACCGCCAACCCGCTCGAGGCGGTCACCACGGTGACCGTGCAGATCGTGACCCTGCTGGTCGGCGACCAGGAGTTCGACAGCGCCAAGACGCTGGCCGCCTTCGCGCTCGGCCTGGTGCTGTTCGTGGTCACGCTGGCGCTCAACATCGTCGCGCTTCGCGTCGTGCGAACGTACCGGGAAAAGTATGACTGAAGCCGCCCGACCCGCCGGCCACCCGCGCAGGGCGGGCGCCCCGCGCGACCGCCTGCGGCGCCGCTACGCGGCCGAGCGGCGTTTTCAGGCCTACGGGCTGCTCGCCCTGGCGGCGGCCGGCGCCATGCTCGCGGTGCTGCTGTTCGGCGTCGTCGCGAAGGGCCACACGGCCTTCGTGCACACGCACATCGGGCTCGAGGTTGACCTGGACCCGGAGGTGATCGATCCCCGCGGCACGCGCGACCCGGCGGCGCTGGGGCAGGCGAATTACCAGGCGCTCATCAAGCGCGCGCTTCAGGCCCGCTTCCCGGACGTCACCGCCCGGCGCGACAAGAGGAGGCTGGGCAAGCTGGTCAGCGCCGGGGCCGGGCTCGAGGTGCGCGATCTCGTCCGTTCGGACCCGGAGTTGATCGGGCGCAGCGCGCGGCTCTGGGTCAAGGCCTCGGACGACGTGGACAGCTTCGTGAAGGGCGACATCCCGCGCGCCGTGCCGGAGGCGGACCGCCGCGTCAAGGACACGGAGATCGCCTGGATCGAAGCGCTGGCCGAGGAGGACGCCATCGAGACGCGGTTCAACACCTCCTTCTTCACCTCCGGCGACTCGCGCGAGCCGGAGAATGCGGGGATCCTGGGCGCCGTCATGGGGTCCGTCCTGACGCTGGCCGTGGCCCTGCTTCTCAGCTTCCCCGTCGGGGTTCTTGCGGCGATCTATCTGGAGGAGTTCGCGCCCAAGAACCGCTGGACCGACCTCATCGAGGTCAACATCAACAACCTGGCGGCGGTGCCCTCGATCGTGTTCGGGCTGCTCGGGCTGGCCGTGTTCCTGAACGTCTTCGGCCTGCCGCGCTCGGCGCCGCTCGTCGGCGGCATGGTGCTGGCGCTCATGACCCTGCCCACGATCATCATCGCGGCGCGCGCGGCGCTCAAGGCCGTGCCTCCCTCGGTGCGCGAGGCGGCGCTCGCGCTCGGCGCCTCGCGGGTGCAGGTGGTGGCGCACCACGTGCTGCCGCTGGCCATGCCGGGCATCCTGACCGGCACCATCATCGGCATGGCGCAGGCGCTGGGCGAGACGGCGCCGCTGCTGATGATCGGCATGGTCGCCTTCATCGTCGACATTCCCGGCGGCTTCACCGACCCGGCGACCGTGCTGCCGGTGCAGATCTACCTCTGGGCGGACAGCCCCGAGCGGGCCTTTGTCGCCAAGACGAGCGCCGCGATCATGGTGCTCCTCGTGTTCCTGGTCCTGATGAACGCCGCGGCCGTGCTTGTGCGCAAGCGCCTCGAACGCCGCTGGTAGGAGGTTATGATGAGCGAAAGCGCGGCTGCACTGCTGCATCTGGTCGAGCCGGCCGGGTCGCCACGAAAGCCGAGAAAAATGACGGCCAGCGACGTCAACGTGTTCTACGGCCCGAACCACGCGCTGAAACACATTGATCTGGAAATCGGCGAGAACGAGGTCACGGCGCTGATCGGGCCGTCGGGCTGCGGCAAGTCGACGCTGCTGCGCTGCTTCAACCGGATGAACGACGTGATCGAGGGCTGTCGCGTGGACGGCACGATCACGCTCGACGGCGAGGATATCTACCGCAGCGACCTCGACGTGGTTCAACTGCGCGCCCGCGTGGGCATGGTGTTCCAGAAGCCGAATCCGTTCCCCAAGTCGGTCTACGACAACGTCGCCTACGGGCCGCGCATCCACGGTCTGGCGCGCGATCACGGCGAGCTGGACGAGATCGTGTTCACCAGCCTGGCGCGCGCGGGGCTCCTCGACGAGGTACGCGATCGCCTCAAGGCGCCGGCCACGGGGCTTTCCGGCGGCCAGCAGCAGCGGCTGTGCATCGCCCGCGCCATCGCGGTGGAGCCCGAGGTCATCCTGATGGACGAGCCGTGCTCGGCGCTCGACCCCATCGCCACCGCGCGGATCGAGGAGCTGATCGACGAGCTGCGCGAGAACTACACCATCGTCATCGTCACCCACTCGATGCAGCAGGCGGCCCGCGTCTCCCAGCGCACCGCCTTCTTCCACCTGGGGGAATTGGTTGAAATGGGGGACACGGAGCATATCTTTACCGCGCCGCGCGACGAGCGCACCCAGGCCTACGTGACCGGCCGTATCGGTTGAGGGGGGCCGCCCCGTGGACTCGGAACACATCGTCAAGGCCTACGACGAGGAGCTGTCGAGCCTCGACCGGCTGATCGCCGAGATGGGCGGCCTCGCCGAAAGCCAGCTTTCCGACGCCATCGACGCCATGGCCCGGCGCGACGCCGAGCTGGCGCGCAAGGTGGTCGAGCGCGACGCCCGGATCGACGCGCTGGAAACGGAGGTCGACGCCCGGACCATGCGGGTGCTCGCCCTGCGCCAGCCCATGGCCGAGGATCTGAGGACCGTGATCGCCGCCCTGAAAACCGCGAGCGACCTGGAGCGGATCGGCGATTACGCCCGCAACATCGCCAACCGCACCCTGGCGTTGGCGCAGGTGCGCCACCTTGGCAGTGCCGCGCACACCATCGTGCGCATGGGGACGCTCGTCCAGGGCATGATCAAGAACGTCCTCGACGCCTATGTGGCGCGCGACGCCACCCTGGCGGACGACGTGCGCCTGCGCGACGAGCAGGTGGATCAGCTGCACACCAGCCTGTTCCGCGAGCTGCTCACCTACATGCTGGAGGACCCGCGCAACATCACCACCTGCACGCACCTCCTGTTCATCGCCAAGAACATCGAACGCATCGGCGACCACGTCACCAACATCGCCGAGCACGTGCACATGATGGTGCGTGGCGAGGCGCCGGAGCCCGGGCGGCCCAAGGGGGACCGCTCGAGCCTGACCATCATCGAGGCGCCCGCCGCGGCGAAGCGGGAGGACTCCGAGCCGTGAAGCCGCTCATCCTGATCGTCGAGGACGAGCCGGCCCAGGCCGAGATGCTGCGCTACAACCTGGAGAGCGAGGGCTACCGCACGATCACCGCGGCGACCGGCGAGGAGGCGCTGCTCCGCCTCGAGGAGGAGGAGCCGGACCTGGTCGTGCTCGACTGGATGCTTCCGGTCATGCCGGGGGTCGAGGTCTGCCGTCAGATCCGCGCCCGCGAGCGCACCGGCCGGCTGCCGATCATCATGGTGACGGCGCGCGGCGAGGAGGGCGACCGCATCCGCGGCTTCGACATCGGGGTCGACGACTACGTGGTCAAGCCGTTCTCGCCGGGCGAGATGCTGGCCCGCATCCGCGCCGTGCTGCGGCGCAGCCGCCCGGGGCTGGCCGAGGACAGGCTCGAGTACGGCGGCGTGACCATGAACCTGAGCTCGCACCGGGTCCGGCGCGACGGCCGGGCGATCCACCTGAGCCCCACCGAGTTCCGCCTGCTGCGCGTTCTGATGGAGCGGCCGGGCCACGTGCTCTCGCGCGAGACGCTGCTCAACCGGGTGTGGGGGCGCACCGCCTACCTGGAGATGCGCACCGTGGACGTCCACATCCGCCGCCTGCGCAAGGCGCTCAACGCCGAAGGCGAGCCGGACCTCATCCGCACGGTGCGCGGCAGCGGCTACGCCATCGACGCCGAGCCGGGCCGCGCCGCGCCCGCCAAGCCGCCGGCGTGAGCCGGGCGCGGCGGGGCGAGGCGGAGCGGCGCTCACCGCCCCGCCGGGGGCTCGTTCGGCGGGCCAGTTCCGCCCGGATGGCCGGGTCGATCGCCTCACGGCGCCCGGAGCGGCGCGCCTGCGCCCTCACGGGCCGGCTTGGCGGCGCTAAGGCCGCGGTGCCCCCCGCCCCCTCGGGGGTCGCGGTCGGGGGAATTCCGTGGCACAATGAGTTTTTGTGGAGCCAGGGAGGACGACCATGCCTCTCCTGCAGTGGAAGAGCGAGTTCGCGACCGGGATCGGGTACATCGACTACGAGCACCGCCGGCTCATCGAGCTCATCAACCAAGTCTGCGTCAACTTGGCGCAGCCGGGCGCCGAGGCCCGGGTCGGCGAATACCTGGGCGATCTCTACGGTCAGGTCTGTGCGCACTTCGCCCTCGAAGAGGAGTTCATGCGCCAGGAGAGGTACGACCTCTACGATGAGCACAAGGCGGACCACGAGGCGCTCCTGGACGAGATGCGCTACATGATGGACGCCTATGACGCCGGGGTCTGCGAGACCTGCGGGACCACCCTCGGCGAGTGCCTCCGGTCCTGGTTCTGCAAACACTTCGAGGCCAAGGACGCGCGCCTGGAGGCGCCCGAGTCGTAACGGCCTCGTCGCGGCCGCAGGGCATGTGAGGGCGCTGGCCCGCGGTGCGGCCCGGCCGAGCGGCGGGGCCTGATGTGGGCTTGCGGGCTGTCGGGCGCTGGCGGGCGCTCAGTCGAGCGCCACCGGCTCGAACTCGGGGTAGAGCGTGCTGGAGGCGGGCTCGGCCTCGTCGTGCGCCGCGCCGCGGCGCCATTCGGTGGCCGGGCGCAGGCCGTCTTCGGCCCGGCCGCGGAGTAGCCCGTCGAGGCGCGCGGTGTCCTGCGGCGTGTCGCCGCCGCCGACCAAGTTGACCCGCTCCTTGAGGATGGCGTCCGCGACCCAGGTGGCGCGCCCGGCCACGCCGTGGCGGTAGCGAATGACCCCGTCGGCGAGCGCCGTCATGCGCGCGGAGAACTCGGTTCCGCCGCCGGTGCGCTGCAGGAACACCGGAGCCTGCGCCGCCACGCGCTCCTTGGCCAGGCGCGCGCCGCGCAGGAACATGAGCGTGCGCCCGGTGCCCGGCACGAGGTCGAGCGCGATGCCGTCGGCGCCGCCGGCGAGCAGACCCTCGACCTGGGTGGCGATCGCCTGCTCGATGATCTTGGGCGCGACATCCCAGCCCTGGTCGCGGACCACGCCGAGCACGAAGCGGCGCCGGCCGCGGCCCGGCACGCTGTCCACCGCGGTGCAGGCGATCTCGGCGGCCGAATAGTTGATGTAGAAGGCGCTCTCGCCCAACCCGTGGCGCGCCAGCGACAGGGGCGAGGCCTCGAGGCTGTTGGTGCGGATGACGTCGGCGCCGGCCTCGAGGTACGCCGTGTGCACCTGGCGCAGGAGGCGCGCGCGGGTCAGGTTGAGCGCCGCAAGACAGTCCGCGGGCGCGCCGAGAAAGTCGCGCTCGACGTCGAGGTCGCTGGCCCGGATGCGGCGCGCGACCGAGCCATCGCTCAGCAGGACGCGGTGGTCGAGGGCTTCTCGCAGGGTGCGCATCAGGCGGCCTCCTTGAGCGCGGGGCCGAGGCCGAGCATGCGGCAGACCGCAAGCGTCAGCGGGGCCCGGTTGAGGGTGTAGAAATGGAAGGCCGTCACGCCTTCATCGCTCAGGCTTTGGCACAGCTCGCACGCCGTCGTGGCCGCGACCATGGCGTGGGTCTCGGGCTCGCGCTCGAGGCCGGCGAAACGCTCGGCGAGCCAGTCCGGGATCGTCGCGCCGCAACGCCGGCTGAAGGATTCCACCTTGGCGAAATCGGTGATCGGCAGGACGCCCGGCACGATGGGCGCCTTGATGCCGCTCTTGGCCGCCCGGTCGCGGAAGCGCAGGAAGACCTCCGGCTCGAAGAAGAACTGCGTGATCGCGCGCTCGGCGCCGGCGTCGATCTTGCGCTTGAGGTTGGTTGTCGAGGTCGCTGGCGAGCGACGGCGAGTCCGGGTGGCACTCGGGGTAGGCCGCCACCGAAATGTCGAAGTCGGCGACCCGGCGCAGGCCCGCGACGAGGTCGGCGGCGTCGCGGTAGCCCTCGGGGTGCGGCGCGTAGGGCATGGAGAACTCGGGCATGTCGCCGCGCAGCGCCACGACGCGGTGCAGGCCCGCCGCGGCCCAGCCCCGGGCCAGCGCGTCGACCTCGGCCCGCGGCGTCCCGACACAGGTCAGATGGCCCGCCGGCTCGACGTCGCGGCGGGCCAGGAGCGCGCGCAGGATCGCCTCGCTGCGCTCGCGCTTGGAGCCGCCGGCGCCGTAGGTCAGCGAGACGAAACCGGGGCGAAGCGATGCCAGGCGCCCGAGCGCATCCCAGAACCGCGCGCGGGCCACGCCCGGAGCGGGCGGAAAGAATTCGAAGGAGACAAAGGGTGGGGCAACCATGGCTCAGCTCGCTCTGCGCGCCCGGGCCGGTTGCCGGGCGTCGTTGGCCGGACGCCGGGCGAGCCAGAGGCATACGGTGAGCGGTCCGCCCGTAAGCCGCATGGGGGTGTCGCTGACCAGCCCGGCGCGCTCGAGGAAGCCGGCGACTTCCGCGTCGTCGAAGCCCATCCAGCGGTGCGCGTGCTCCTCGCGCAGCTCGCCGCGATCGTGCGGCGCGAAGTCGATGAGCACGAGGCGCCCGCCGGGGCGCAGCACCCGCGCCGCTTCGGCGACGGCGGCGCTCGGGCGATCGGCGAAATGCAGGACCATGCGCAGCGTCACCGTGTCGAAGCTGGCCGGCGGATAGGGCAGGCGCATCATGTCGGCGAGCCGCACCTGGCAGTTCTTCAGGCCGGCGCGCCAGATGTTGGCGCGCGCCACCTTGAGCATGTCGATGGAGCGGTCGATGCCGATCCCGCTCGCCGCGCTCGCGCCCAGGAGCTCGAGGATGTGTCCGGTGCCCGTGCCGACGTCCAGCAGGTCGCCGAGCTGATCCTTGGAGAGCAGCTCGACGAGCGCCGCGTCCACCGCCCGGTCGTCGAGCAGCTGCGCGCTGACGCGCGACCAGTCGGGCGCGTGCTTCTGGAAGTAGGCGGCCGCCTTGATCGCCCACGCCTCCTTGACCGAGGCCAGGCGCTCGAGGTCGCGGGCGTGGCCCGGATCGGTGTCCGGCATGAGATCGACCAGGAGCCGCGACAGCTCGCCGGTTCCGGAGCCCTCGCTCAGGCGATAGTAGGCCCAGTTGCCTTCCTGGTGGCGTTTCAGCAGGCCGGCATCGACCAGCAGGCGCAGGTGCCGCGAGACCCGCGGCTGGCTCTGCCCAAGGATCTCGACCAGGTCGCTCACCGTCAGCTCGGCGTGGGCGCACAGCCCGAGAATGCGAAGCCGTGTCGCCTCGCCCGCCGCACGCAAGCCCTGTAGGAGCCGTTCCATGGCCGTTCCTCCGCGCCGAAATAGAGATATAAAAATATCCTTATCTGGCTATCCCGTCAATGGGTTTCCCGCGCCCGCGCGGGCCGGCCCTCGCCACCCGCCTTGCGCCCTCGCCCACCGGCGGCTTTCCGGCGCCCGCGCGCGGGCCTTACCGCGCTGGCGGCGCTGCGCCCACGGCCCGTCCACGCCCGCGCCGGGCGTGCGAGGCCCGCGCCCTCCCGCCTTGAGGCCCGCGCCGGCGCGAAGGCCCCTGTGGTCGCGTCCGGCTTGTCTTGCGGGCAAGAAATCGCTTTTGCGCGTGGGAAAGTGGTTGCGCCCGATTCCGAATATGATACTAGGTGTGGTGTCTATTGGTTACCAGAGGGACTAGATTATGAAGCAGTCCGAACTCATCGAACGGGTCGCCCGGAAGGGCGGCCTCTCCAAGGCCGAGGCTGCGCGCATGATCGAACTGGTCATGGGCGAGCTCGAGTCGGGCGTGAAAGAGGTGCGCAACAACGGAAGCGTCACCATCCCGCGCCTGGGCACCTTCCGGGTCACGACGCGCTCGGGCCGCATGGGGCGCAACCCGAGAACCGGGGAGCCGATGCAGATCAGGCCGAGCAGAAGCCTGCGGCTCCGCCCGGCGGCGAACCTGCGCAAGGCGGCCGGCTGCTGAAGGCGGCGTGGCAATCGTTTAACCGGCGAGCGCGCGCGGCGCGGCCGTCATCGAACGAACGGCCGCGCCGTGGCTTTGGCCGCGGCGCAGCGCGCCGTAGATGTCTGTGTTGTGCCGGGCGAGCGTGACGCCGGAGCACGGGCACGGCGGGCGCGTGCCGGGCCGAGCCCCGGGTCTCAGGCCATCGAGCGGGCCGGCGGCGCGGCGCCTCGGCCCTCCGCCTTCGGCCCAGGCGACGGCTGCGACAGCGTGCGCCGTGAGGGGAAGATCACCTTCGCCGTGGTGCCCGCGCCGGGCCTGCTGTCGAGCTTGAAGATGCCGCCGTGCAGTTCGGCCACCGAGGCCACCAGCGGCAGGCCGAGGCCGGTGCCTTCGTGCTTGCGGTCGAGGCTGCCGTCGACCTGTCCGAAGGCCTCGAACACCCGCGGCAAGTCCGCCTCGGCGATGCCGATGCCGGTGTCGCTGACGACGAGCGCGATCTGGTCCATGTCCACCGCGGCCGATATCGTGACCGTGCCGCCCTTGCCGGTGAACTTGATGGCGTTGGAGAGCAGGTTGATGAGGATCTGCTTCACCGCCCGCGGGTCGGCGCGCAGCATCGGCAGGTCGTCGGGCACCGCCGTGCTCAGGGCCAGGCCGCCGGCCTCGGCGCGGCCGCGCACGATCGGCACGACGGCCTCGATGAGATCGCCGACGAAGAGGTCGGCCTCCTGCAGCTCCATCCTGCCGGCCTCGATCTTGGACAGGTCCAGGATATCGTTGATGATGGTGAGCAGGTGGACGCCGCTGGCGTGGATGTCCTCCGCGTAGTCGGCGTAGCGCGCGTTGCCGAGCGGCCCGAACAGGCCATCGCGCAGCACCTCGGAAAAGCCGATGATCGCGTTCAAGGGCGTGCGCAGCTCGTGGCTCATGTTGGCCAGGAACTCGGACTTGGCGCGGTTGGCGGTTTCGAGCTCCAGGTTCTGCTGCTTCAGGCGCTCCTCGGCGGCGCGCAGCTCCGAGATGTCGGTGACGCTGGCGTAGAACTGGACCGGCACCTCGGGATCTCCGATCGGCCGGGCGGCATTGACGTAGACCGGCACCGTGTCGCCGGCGCGCGCCACCAGCCAGGCCTCGCGCGAATAGGCCCCGCCCGCGAGGCTCTCCGGCAACGTCAGTTCCGCCGAGTCCCGCGCGAAGCGGAAGCGGGGCAGGCCGGCCGCCTGCATCTCGGCGGCATCGGCGAAGCCGCACAGCTTGAGGCACGCCGGGTTGGCGTAAAGGATCTGGCCGGCACCGTCGCAGGCCAGGATCGCGTCGGCCGCCCGGTCGGCCATGGCGGTCATGGCGGCCAGCTCCTGCCGGTGCGTGCGCGCGACGCGCTCCAGCAGGCGGTTGACCGCCCGCGTCACCTCCCCGAGCTCGTCGGGCGAGGCCTCGGGCAAGACATACGCGTCGGCGCGGGCCGGGTCGTCGTGCGCCGCGGTCAGGCTGGCGCGCAGGCGGAGCAGGGGCCGCAGCACGGAGCGCCCCAGGATCGCCATGGTGATGGCCGAAACGAACAGCGAGATGAGCAGCACCAGGCCCGAGACGCGCCAGACGAAGTCGCGCAGCTCGGCCGCCACCCAGCTTGCATCCAGGCGCGCGGCGACGCTGAGCGGCAAGCCCGTCTCGGCGGCGTCCCAGACCAGGTCACAGCTGCGCCCGTCCGCGCTACACTCGCGCCGCCGCCGCTCGGCTCGGGCGCGCTCGAGCGTCAGCTCCGGCGCCGAGCCGAAACCGCCGATCATCGCGCCGTCGGCGCTGTAGAGGTAGGCGCCCAACAGGGTCGAGTTGGGGTTGCGCAACAGGGCCCCGCCAAGGTCGAGCAGGTCTCGATCGCGGCCACTTTGTACGACGCCGAAGATCACCGAGACCTCGGCCCAGCCGACCCGCTCGAGGCGGGAGAGAAGGTCGCCCTTGTAGTTCCAGTACGACGGGACCAGGATGGCCGCTTCGATCACCACGATGCTGAGGATCACGTAGGCGCCCACGCGCCGGCACAGACGGCACCGCAGGGGCCGTCTCGCGGCCGATTGAGAGGACGTGTAGGACAATTGTCGTATTACGTTCCCGATCCGCATCGACTCGTCGCCACGGCCAAGTATCGAACAAAGTAGTATAAAACTTCATTAACATCGCGCGAATTTCCGCTCGGCCAGCCTGCCGCTCGGAGCGGAGGGGGTTATGGGGCGGAAAGTGTAGGACCATCAACCTATACAAGCCGCGGCGCCGGCGCCCCCTTGCGTCCGGCACGACGCGCAATCGCGGCGGGCTCGGAGGCGCCCGACCTTCTCCGTCGAGGTGCACCGGGCCGCCGCGTTGCCGGCGGGCCTGGCCGACGAGAGCTTGTCGCGGCGACGCCGGGCGCCCGGCAGCGGCCCCGGTTTTGCGCCGGTGCGCCAGGCATGGCGCGTTTGTGCCT
>JABAHQ010000286.1_pt1 | contig 11978 bp, 10 predicted proteins | sample 7062091 | NCBI WGS metagenome assembly JABAHQ01 (sample SAMN14534359, study PRJNA622989) | marine sediment metagenome | biome: marine biome [ENVO:00000428]; feature: marine pelagic biome [ENVO:01000023]; material: deep marine sediment [ENVO:00002113] | place: India: Gulf of Kutch | collected...
CCCGCCTCGTGGTAGGCCAGCAGGTCGATCTCCTCGTCGGTGAGCACCAGCCCCGTGCGCTCGCGGCCCATCAGGATGCGGTCCCGGGCCTCCTCGATGTCGGCGTTCTCGATGGCCTCCCGGTCGTTGCGGGCCGCGTTGAGCGCCGCCTCGTTGAGCAGGTTAGCCAGGTCCGCGCCGCTCAGCCCCGGCGTGGCCTTCGCCAGCCGCTCGAGATCGACGTCCTTCGCCAGCGGTTTGTCCTTTGCGTGGATCCTCAGGATCGCCGCTCGCTGCCGGGCGGTGGGCAGGTTGACCGCGATACGCCGGTCGAAGCGGCCGGGCCGCAGGAGCGCCGGGTCCAGGATGTCGGGCCGGTTCGTGGCCGCCATGACGATGATGTTCTGCGTCGGCTCGAATCCGTCCAGCTCCGACAGCAGCTGGTTGAGCGTCTGCTCCCGCTCGTCGTGGCCACCGCCCAGGCCGGCGCCGCGATGCCGGCCGATGGAGTCGAGCTCGTCGATGAAGATGATCGCGGGCGCCGACTCCTTCGCCTGCTTGAACAGGTCGCGAACACGGGAAGCGCCCACGCCGACGAACATCTCCATGAAGTCGGAGCCCGTGATGCTGAAGAACGGCACCTCGGCCTCGCCGGCCACCGCCCGGGCCAGCAGCGTCTTGCCCGTCCCCGGCGGACCCACCAGCAGGACGCCCTTCGGCACCGCGCCGCCCACCGCCTCGAACCGGGCGGGCTCCTTCAGGAACTCCACCACCTCACGCAGCTCCTGCTTCGCCCCCTCGGCGCCCGCCACCTCGTCGAAGGTCGTTTCCTCCTGGCTGCGGTCGTAGAGCTTCGCCTTGCTCTTGCCGACCCCCATGATGTTCCGGCCCTGCGAGCTCATGCGGGTGATGAACAGGTAGCCGAGACCCACGATCAGCAGGAGCGGCAGGATCGCGGTGAGCAGCATGGGCCACCAGGAGGAATCGTCGGCCGGTCGGGTCTCGATCTCCACGCCCTGAGCGCGGAGCGCCGACATCAGCTCGTCGTCACCGAAGGAGGGCAGGTAGGTGATGAAGCTCTTGTAGCGGGTCGTATCGTTCTCTGCGCCCACCCGCATCGCCTCCGTCTTCAGCTCGCCGCGGATCTGCTCGCCCTTCACCGTCACGCGGCGGACGCTGCCGGCGGTGACGTGCTCCCGGAAAGTGGTGTAGCTGATTTGGGTGACGTCCTGCTGGCCGACGCCGAAGACGCCCTGGAGGGCGTACGCGATGAGTATGCCGACCAGGAGCCAGATGAGGACCCGGCCGAGCATGGGAGGTTTGTTCTGGCCCATGCTGCCGAGGCCTTTGCCCCCGCGGGGCGGTTGTGGGGAACCGGGATTCAACTTGCGGACAGCCTGTCTATATGGTGAGGCGCGCGATGCTTCAGCGCGGGTCTGTTTCTGGTATCGGGTTACACTCTTAAGGTCCGTGCCGGCGGTCTTTCATGCAATGCCTTGGGGGCGGATCGGCGGTGAAAGGATGGGGGTGTAAATGGGACCGGGAAGGTTGCGCGGGGAGGGAGGGTAATTATATATAATATATGATCTCACCCCATCCCCTACGGGACCAGATCCGTGACCAGATCCGTCATGAGCTCATCCACGGGCGACTGGCCCCCGGCCAGCAGCTCGTTCTCGCCCCTCTTGCCCGGCGTCTCTCGGTCAGCCCAACACCAACCCGTGAAGCGCTGGCCCAACTGGAGGAAGAAGGCCTGATCCAGCTGCACCCCAACCGGGGCTTTTTCGTGGCTGCTATGACCCTCGACGAGGCTCTGGAGATCTACCCCCTGCTGGCGGGGCTGGAAACGCTCGCGCTGGAGCTACAGGGGCTTCTTCCCGTCGACCGCATCCGACATCTCGAGCAGGTGAACGCTGAAATGGAGGCAGAGATCGGCAACGCCGCCGCGCTCTTCCAGCGGGACCTCGAGTGGCATCAGGCTCTCGTCGAGGGTTGTCCCAACTCTCTCGTGCTGCGGCACCTGCGATCGGTCCGCAATCGAGCCGAGAGGTACGAGCGGGCATACATGCGGTACTCGGGAAAGGTCGCCTTCTCTACGGCAGACCATCGACGGATTGCCGAAGCCCTGGCCGAGGATGTCTCCGCGGCTTGTTCGCTGCTCCAGGCCCATTGGGAGAGAAGCCGGAGGTTCGTCCAACGGTGGCTGAGTCGCGTCGGGGACGAATCGAGCACGCCGTGACCACCTCGGTTGTCTGATGCGGGCCGGCCGGTTCGCCTGGAGTCTGACTATCTCGATAGCGTCCTGGCGGTGGCCCGGGCCGTTGCTCCGGCTGTCTTTTTCCTCCGGCGGCNNGCCGGAAGGAGGAGCGGTCGCAGGGCTACTCGGCGGAATCGGCCCGTTCGCCACCGCCCGCTACTACGAGAAGATCATGGCCGAATGCATGGCGCGGTGCCCAGGGTATCCCGAGCTGGTCGTCGTCAGTCTGGACTTCGAGCGCTTTACCAAGCTGGAGGACGCCGAAGATCGCGGTCCGTACGTGGAGGAGATCCTGTCCGGGCTGCGGCGCTTGGCCGCAGCGGGCGTTGACTTCGCCGCCATGACGGCGAATTCGCCCCACGTCGCGCTCGAGCGGATCCGAGTGCGGGCGCCGCTTCCTATCGTGTCGATCGTCGATCCTGTCGTCAGGGAGATCGGTCGGCTCGGAGCCCGGACGGTGCTTCTGCTGGGGATCAGCGCCACCGTGAGGGGGCGGCTCTATCGGGCCGAGCTCGAAGCGGTCGGCGCGGAGGTGATGATTCCCGACGCCCCCGACCAGGCGTTGCTGGACTCCATCGTCTTCGACGAGCTGGCCAGGGGTCGCGTCCGCGGCTCCTCCCGGAGGCGTCTCCTGAAGCTCATCCGCCAGTGCGCCGCGGATGCCGTGCTCCTCGCCTGCACCGAGCTGCCTCTGCTCATCCAGCCGGGCTCGACCTCGATCCCTCTCGTGGACACGATGGACCTTCACGTTCGGGCGATCGTGGACCGGATGGCCTCACGGTAGTCCGATGCGGATCTGGCAGCAGGCGATGATCCGAGCGGCGCGAAGCTCGAAAGCCAAGAGCATCATGGAGAGCTGGGCGCCGGCATCCTCGCTGGCTCGGAGGTTCGTGGCGGGTTTCGATCTGTCTGAGGCCCTCCGGTCCTGCGGGCGCCTTCGGGATGAGGGCCTCCGGGCCTCGCTGTACTATCTCGGCGAGTACGTGTCGGACCAGAACCGCATACGGCATACCGTGGAGCGGAAGAAAGCAGCCGCCCGGGCCCTGGCTGAAGATGGATTCGATGTGCACCTCTCGGTCGAGCCGACCCAGATCGGTCAGCTGGTCTCCCGGGAGACGCTGTGGGCCAACGCGGAGGCCATCGCCCGGACGGTCGCCGAGTCTTCGCGACGGCGCCCCGGGGACGGCTTCGATGCCCTCATGCTCAACATGGACGACGTGCCCCTCGTGGACGTGACGCTCTCGCTCTACCGGCACCTGATCGATTTCGGGCTGCCAGCCGCCCTCACGCTTCAGGCATATCTGAGGCGGACCGAGTCCGATCTGGCGCCGCTCATCTCGCGAGCTGCCCGTATCCGGCTGGTGAAGGGCGCGTTCGCGGCGGGACCCGAGGTCGCGTTCACCCGGCCCGAGGGGATCCGGGACAGCTACCTCCGATTGAGTCGGCGAATGCTCTCGCGGGACGCCCGGACTGCCGGGTTTTACCCGATCTTCGCGACCCACGATGGCGGTCTGGTCGAGGAGATCATCGGCATCGCGGATGATGCCGGGTGGTCACGCGAGGCGTACGAGTTCGAGATGCTGTATGGCGTGCGGCGGGAATACCAGAGGTCCCTGCAGCGGAGGGGTCTGAGGGTTCGGGTGTACGCGCCGTTCGGCGAGGATTGGTGGCCGTACGCCGTGCGGCGGATCGGCGAGAGCCCGGGCAACGCGCAGCTTCTGCTGCGGGCGCTTCTGCCGGGGTGACCGACTCCATCGATCGCGCACGCTGCCCACAGCGGCTGGCATCGTCTCGTCCGCCGGGCCGGTTCGAGCAGGGCGATCAGCCCGGATTCTCCATCANNTACTCACCGCTGGACCACGGCTCGATATGCTGAATGCGGGAGATGTTGACGATCGCGGAGCGCTGTACGCGCAGGAAGCGGGCCGGATCGAGGCGTTCTTCCATCGCCTTCATGGTGGAGCGGATGAGGTGGGATTCGGAGCCGACATGGAGCTCCACGTAATTGCCCGCGGCCTCGATCCAGTCGATTGCGTTTGCCGGCACGAAGAAGACCCGACCGCGAGCCTTGACCACCAGCCGGTCCAGCCAGCGGCCCCGGCGCTCGCGCCGCAGCTCGTCCAGCAATTCGAACACCGGGTCACGGTCAGCGGACCGGCGGTCGCTGTAAACGCGTTCTTTCGCCCGAGCCAGTGCGGCGGTGAAGCGCCCTCGATCGAAGGGCTTGAGCAGGTAGTCGAGTGCGTGCACCTCGAACGCTCTGAGCGCGTATTCGTCGTGCGCGGTGACGAAGATCACGATGGGCAGCCGAACGCCGCGGACCGCGTCGAGTGCGGTGAACCCGTCGACCTCGGGCATCTGCACATCGAGAAAGACCAGATCGGGGTCGTGCTCGACGATGGCGGCGGCGGCGCTGCGCCCGTCGCCGCACTCGGCGACGACCTCGACCTCGGGATCCTCGGCCAGGAGCGTGCGGATCTTCTCTCGCGCCAGCGGCTCGTCGTCGACGATCAGCGCTCTAATGCTCATCGGCTCGCCTTCGCTGCGGCCCCGGCCCTCGCGGCCTTGGAATCGTCGACCCGGTAGGGGATCGACAACGTTACGACAAGACCGCCGTCGGGATGGTTCTCGAGGGCGAGGTCGTAGTCGGGGCCGTACCAACCCTCCAGCCGTGCCCGGATGTTGGAGAGGCCAACTCCCTCCTTGCGCACGGCGTCCGCGTCATCGATTCCGGGCCCGTCGTCCCGGACCGAGAGGTGCAGCCTGCCGTCTTCGCGCCGCGAGCGCACCTCGATACGACCCGCCGCCGAACGCGGCGCGACCGCGTGACGGATCGAGTTCTCGACGATCGGCTGCAGGATGAGGTTGGGCACGCGCGCGTCCAGCGTCTCCGGTTCGATCTCGATCGCCACCGTCAGCCGATCCTGAAAGCGCGTCTGCTCGATCTCGAGATAGCCGCGCAGAAAGTCGAGCTCCTCTTTCAGCGAGACCTCCTGTACTCCGATCTTGTCTATGGTCAGCCGCAACAGGTCGCCGAGCTGCACCAGCATGCGGTCCGCCGCGTCGACATCGCGGTGCATGAGGGTCGAGATGGCGTGAAGCGTGTTGAAGAGAAAGTGCGGCTGCAGTTGCATGCGCAAGATCTCGAGCTGGACCTGCGCCAGCCTGGCTTCGAGCTGTGACGCTCGCAGCCGCCGGTCGCGATACTTGCGGCCGTACTCGATCGCGTGTGCGACGGCGATCAGCACCCAGTAGGTCATGAAGTTGGCGTAGAAGCGATAGATGAACGAAGGGAGGGACAAAGAGATCGGATTATTAAGGAGCAGGGCGCTCACCAGGTAGTCCAGCCCGAACTTGACCGTGGCGATGGCCGCTCCCGCGGCGAGGTACAGGGCCACGCGGCGCGCCAGGTGCGCCATCTCGATCGGGGCGCGCACCACGAGCCAGTACATCGCGGGGGCCAGGAGCGCCCACGCGTACCAGTCGGCGAGAGCGGGGACCAGCGCCTCGCCGAAGCCGATGCCGCGATCCGGGTAGAATGTGGATGTGATGTACGTCCGGCTCGCGAACAGCAGGCCCAGCACTGTCGCCGCGAGGAGGACGAAAGCGGCGGTCCGGCGAACGTCCGGTTTGGCCATTCGATAATCTGGTGAGCGCCGGCCCCTCGTGTCTAGCTTGGCCGATCGCCGCGTACGCCGCGTCTTCGGCCCGAAGCGCTTCGACCGATCGCGACTCCTCCCCCGACGCCGCTCGTCTTTGAGGGCGCTGTCAACGAGCGCCGAGTTCCCTGAGCTTCTCCAGGCCGTTCTCGTTTTGCGGGTTCAATTCGAGTGACTTCTCGTACAGCTCGATCGCCTTCTCCCGGTCGCCCTGGACCATGTAAGATTCGGCCAGACTGTCGTAGACGTTCCAGGAGTCGGGGAAGAGCTCGACGTTGAGCTGGAAGATCCGTTGCGCGATCTCGGCCCGCTCCGGCATGAACTCGTAGCCGAGGCGGTTGAGCGAACGTTCCGGCAAGAGCAGGTGCTCCGGGTCGTCCCGCTGCATCCGGTGGAACAGGTCGAGCGCCCGGTCGACCTCGCCGGCGCGGACGAGCTCGAGGAATCGTGACTGCGCTGCCACGAGCGGATGCGTGCCGGGGTGACCGATCGTCCACACGTAGGCGGCGAGCTCTTTTGTCTGCTCCCAGTCGACCGACATGCCGCCCTGCGGGTGCATCTCGAAACGCCGGGGCGTCATCGCCCTGAATTCATCTTCCTCCACTCCCCAGTAAATGGTCCTGAAGATGCCGTTGAAGTCGCCTTCGCTGTGGAGCCACTCGGCGTCCGACAGGTCGGGGGCCCAGCGGCCGCTGCCGCGGCCGGCGATCGCATGGCAAAAGACGCATGTGCCGCTGTTGAAAGTGTTGCTTCCGGCGAGCACCCGCTCCGGCGTGACGCTATCAGGAACGGCCTCGTCCGAAACCTGGCCCTGGGCCACCGTCGCCGGCCCTACCAGCGCCAGCAGTCCGAGCAGTGGGAACATGCTTCTCATGGGACCTCCATCGCATCACGGTGACGTTACCCGCCCGCGATGGGAATACAGTGGCCTCGCGTGTCGCGATGGAAGGATATTGTGACAGACCCGGGCTCCTCGATGATGAATCGGGCAAACTCGGGGACAGGCCAGGGCGGTGTCCGAACCGGCGAGCGGCGGATGTGGCCTGACCTTGCCCGCCCATTGCGGTGGGCCGTGTGTGGTGTTCATCGTGATACGGCAGATTGACCGAGGACGAGATGAAAGTCGCCGACATCATCACCGTGGCCATCGTATCGGTCATCGTCGTCACGCTGGCCGTGCGATCGGCCGCCGAAGTGCCGGTGGCCGACGACCTGCTGCTCCACGGAGCGCTGCTGGTCGGCTACGCGGCCCTCATCCGATTCCTATCCCGTTTCCCCGAGACCGGCTGGGTGAGCCTGGTCCGCGGCGCGGCGGTGATCGGCGTCATGTTCACCCTCTACACCACGCTGGGCCACGTGGCGTTCGAGGCGATCCCGTGGACGGGGGACGCCGCTCTTGCGTCGCTCGACCGGGTGCTGTTCCTGGGCGCGTCGCCGGTCCTGCTGATGGCGCCCCACATCGGCCCGGAGAACCTCGAGATATTCGCCTTCATCTACGCGCTGTTCATCCCGTATCTGTACATGTCGATCTTTCTCGGGCTCATCGGGCGGCCCGGTCCCGAACGCGAGGCGTTCGTCACCGGGTTCGCGCTGCTCTACGCGGCGAGCTTCTTCGGGTATCTGTTCGTGCCGGCGCGAGGACCCGTCGTGTACCAGGCGGCGGACTTCCAGAGCGCGCTGTCCGGCGGCTTCTTCTATGACCTGGTCACCTCGTCGATCGATCGGATGGGCGGCCCGCACGGCGCGTTCCCCAGCCTTCACGTGGGCGCCTCGGTTTTCGCGTGCGCTTTCGACCTGCGGCACAACCGATTGCGGGGTCTCATCTATCTGCCGATCGTGCTGGCCATCGCCGTTTCGACGGTGGCGCTTCGCTATCACTACGTGATCGACCTGCTGGCCGGTCTGGCGCTGGCGCTGCTGGCGATGCGTCTGGGTCACGCCTGGACGGCGTCTCAACAGGCCGGGAACGGGAGCGGGGCGAGCTAGCGATGCTGTATCGAGTTCTTCGCGGCTTCTGGCGGATCGCGCTGACGGTCTTCTTCCGCGACATCGAGGTGGAAGGCCGGGGCCACGTTCCGGATCGAGGCGCGTTGCTCATCGTTCCCAACCACACCAACGCGCTGGTGGACCCGCTGGTGATCCTGACCCGGCTCGAGCGGCCGGTGACGGTAACGGCGAAAACCACCCTGGCCCGGAACCCGCTGCTGGCGGTCCTGATGCGGGCGCTCAACGTGATCACGTTCCAGCGCCGGCAGGATGTGGACGCGGACAGCGACTCCGATCACAACGCGCGGGCCTTCGAAGAGTGCCGCCGCCGACTGAAGAGCGACGCGGCCATCTGCATCTTCCCGGAGGGTGTGAGCCACTCGGATCCGGGTCTGCGTCCGTTCAGGAGCGGGGCCGCACGCATCGCCCTCGACTTCGTCGAGCATGAAGCGGATAGAGACGGCCTGCTCATTCAACCCGTCGGCCTCTACTTCGAGAAGAAGGACCGCTTCCGCTCGTCCGTTTGGGTGCGCTTCGGCGAGCCATTCGACGTGGCCGAGTGGCTCGACGCGCGGCGCGAGGCCGGCGCGGGCGAGGATCGGGCGCTCGCGGCGGAGTTGACGGCGGAGATCGAGGCCCGGGTGCGGGAACTCACCCTGAACTTCGAGACGCGCGGCGACGTCGAGCTGTACACCTGGGCGGCGGAGGTGGTCGCCACCGGCGGACGCGAGCCGCAAGCGCTGGGCCGCGAGGAAGCGACGCGGTTGGGCCGGCGCGTCGACTGGATCAAAGCTCTGCAGGCGGGTCACCGGGAGCTGCGCCATCGCCGGCCGCAGGAGATCGCGGCTCTCGAAGGACGGTTGCGGGAGTACCGCGGCGAGCTGCGAGCGCTCGGGATCACGCCCGCCGAGGTCTATCTGCCGATGTCGGCGGGCCGGGCGGCTTTCTTTGTCCTAAGGGAACTGGAGCTGGTGCTCATCGGGCTGCCGGTGGCTCTGTGGGGCGCCCTCAATCATCTGGTGCCGTACCAGCTGACCCGGGTCATCGCCCGCAAGATGTCCACCGACGAGGACCACTTCGCTTCGAACGCCGTCTTCATCGCTCTGCCGGCCTTCCCGCTCTTCTACTTGATACAGATCGCCGCCGCCGTCTGGCTGATGCCGCTGTGGCTCGCGGCGCTCTACGCGGTATCCTTGCCGTACAGCGGGGCGGTGACGCTTTATTATAGAGACCGGGTCGGAAGCATCTGGCAGCGCACCTCGGCCTTCCTCCGCTTACTGCTGAAGCCCGGGTTGCAGGATCGGCTGGCCGTTGAAGGCCGGGCCATCATCGGAGAGGTGGAACGGCTGGGCCGAGAGCTGGGGTAGAAGGAGGCGTATGAACTACGTGCTCGAGTTCGTCGATCCGCTGGCCGTCGATCCGGGCCAGGCGGGAGGGAAGGGGGCCAGCCTGGCGCGCCTCAGCCAGGGGGGCTTCCCCGTGCCGCCGGGGCTCGTGGTCGCCGCCGACGCCTACCGCGCCTTCCTGGCCGATGACGATCGACACGCCGCAGAGGTCGCCGGGCTCCGATACGATAGGCCCGAACAGCTGGTCGAGGGGTGCCGCGCCATCCGCGAGCGGCTGATCGGCCGGCCGTTGCCGGAACCCGTCGCCGACTCGCTCCGGGAAAAGCTCCCCACGCTCCTCACCTTGGGCCCCGTGGCGGTCCGCTCGTCATCGACTCTGGAGGACCTGGCGGGCGCCGCGTTCGCGGGCCAGCACGACACGTATTTGAACATCGCGGACGTCGAGGCGGCATTGGAGGCGACGCGTCGCTGTTTCGCCTCGCTGTGGGAAGACCGGGCGGTCCGCTACCGGCACGAGCGCGGCTTCGCTCACGAGCGTGCCGCCATGGCCGTGGTGATCCAGAGCATGGTGGCGAGCGACGTGGCCGGAGTGGCCTTCACGATGAACCCGATCACCGGCGCCCGGGGCCAGGTCGTGATCAACGCGGCGTTCGGTCTGGGCGAGCTGGTGGTGTCCGGCGAGGGTGATGTGGACCAGTTCGTGGTGGACAAAACGACGGGTGCCGCCGTCGATCGACACATCGCCGAGAAGTCACACGCCATCGTCGGCACGGCGGACGGAACCGAGCGTGTGGAGCTTCCGCCGGAACGGGCGGGCCAGCCTTCGCTGACCGATGAGGACATCACGGAACTGGCGGAGCTCTGCCGCCGGGTCGAGCGCTTCTACGCGTTCCCCCAGGATATCGAATGGGCGATCGCCGAGCGTCGGCTCTATCTGCTCCAGTCGCGACCGGTGACGAAGTTTCCGCCTCGCTGGACGCGCGACGAATCGGCGGAGCGGTTTCCCAGCCCGATCACGCCGCTCACCTGGGATTTCACCAGCGACGGCTTCCACGAATCGTTGGCCCACTCGCTCGGCCTCATGGGCTTTCCGCCCTGCGAGACGAAGTGGTTCGAGCGCTTCGACGGGTTCATCTACGGCAACCAGACGATGGTGGAGCTCTACACCGGCGGCGAGGGTGTGGCGTTCGACAGCCTGGAGGAGCTGGCCGCCGCGGTCCCGACGTTTCGTGACCGCTTTCGCTGGGTGCAGGAGCTGCCGGTCACGTGGGCCCGGGACCTGGATCGCTACCTGTTCAGGCTGGGCCAGCTGAGCGCGGTGGACACCGCGGCGCTGTCCGAAAGCGAGCTGTGGGATCACGTGCTGACGATCGACGCGCTGGGCCGGGAGTACTTCGAGCCCAACATCGCGATCTCGATCACCCAGGGCGTGCTGCACCGTACGCTGTATCGGCTGCTGGTTCTGCTGCTGGGCCCCGAGGAGGCGCCGGTTCTGTACGATTCGCTCACCGGGTTCTGCGAGACGAAGACGAACGTGGTGAATCGCGATCTCTACCGCGTGTACCTCATCGCGCTCGAGGACCCGGAGCTCTGCCGAACTCTGAGCGGGGTCGATCGAGAAGAGCTCTGGCGCTCCGGTGTGCTCGATCGCCATCCGGCGTTTTTGGAGCGGTTCCGCCAGTTCATCGAGGACCACGGGCATCGGGAAGTGGAGTTCGATGCGTACCACCCCACGTGGCGCGGCCAGCCCTGGGTCGTGCTGGAGAACCTGCGCCTGATGCTCGAGCGAGAGGACGGCGTCACCGACCCGGCGGAGAGGGAAAGGGAGCTGAGGGTCCGGCAGCATCAGGCGGAGGGGCGGCTGTTCGCCATCGTGCCCGAGTCGCTTCGCTTCTTCGTGGCCGAGCTACTCCGCCTGACCCGGGCGTACACCGCGCTGGACGACCTGGAGCACTACCAGACGACGCGGCTGTCGGTGCCCTTCCGGGCCGCCCTGGTGGAATTGGGAAGTCGCCTGCAGGGGCGCGGTGTCCTCGATGAGCCCGAGGACATCTTCTTTCTGCGGAAGCCGACGCTCGATTCGCTGATCGCTGGGGACGGCATAGACGAGGAGACGGCCCGCGAGGCCAGGGCTCACAAAGCCGAGTTCGCCCGGCAGCTGCGATCGACGCCGCCCCACGTGATCGGGGAGGAGATGGAGGCTCCGGCCGAGGGCGCGTTGCGCGGGCTGCCCGGCGCGCCGGGGACCGTCGAGGGTCCGGTCTTTAGGGTGTTCGGGGTCGAGGATTTCCCGCGGTTCCCATCCGGCGCGGTGCTGGTGGCCCGAACCACGAACCCCGCCTGGACGCCGCTCTTCTACTCGGCCGCCGCCGCGATCACCGAGAGCGGCGGCCCACTCTCGCACGGCGCGGTGACGGCCCGGGAAGTGGGGCTGCCCGCCGTGATGGGGGTGCGGAACGCCCTCAGCGCCCTTCAGGACGGCGAGCGGGTACGGGTGAACGGAACGGCCGGGTCGGTCACGCGGCTCGAGTGACTCATCGCCCCACGGTCCCGGAAATCGAAAGATCGACAGCCCGGCGGACGATGGGGAGGACAGAAACGCCCGGGGCTCAGGCCAGCCGGGAGACGTGGGTGGATCGGGGCCCGCTACCCGGCCACCACGCGGCCGCTCCGCATATCCACCTCTTCGTTCGGCTCCAGCCTCCGGTCCAGCGTCCAAGATTCGGGGTCCTTGTTGGCCGGATGGCTGGC